>ERZ869925.107-NODE-107-length-48309-cov-14.766216_pt1 | contig 48309 bp, 75 predicted proteins | sample MGYA00579311_ERZ869925 | MGnify/ENA primary metagenome ERZ869925 (study PRJEB32216, sample SAMN09231817) | wastewater metagenome | place: USA: Maryland | collected 2016-07-30 | study: EMG produced TPA metagenomics assembly of the PRJNA472060 data set (Reclaimed...
GGCGAGGCCGAGCCGGTGCCCGCGCGGGTCCGCGAGCTGCCCGGCGTGACGGTTGTCGATGCCGAGGCCCACCCGGCCCGGTCGACCTGGCGGGTCCTCGGCGGGTGGCAGCTCAAGATGATCGCCGGGCTGTGGTCGGGATTCCGGCAGTGGATCTTCAGCGACGCCGACAACTACGCGGTCGCCAATCCCGAGCCACTGTTCGACTCGCCGACCGGCGCCGTGATCTGGCCGGACATCGCGTCCAATGATGGCGGCGTGAAGTGGGCGAGTTACGGCGTGGAGCGGCCGGCCGTCGATCGCGGCACGAATGGCGGGTCGGCGGTATTCGACGCTGAACGGTGTTGGCGTGCGCTTTGGCTCGCGCACTGGTTCGACATGCACAGCGAGTTCTACTACAAGCCGGAATGGGGTGTCGGCGGATACGGCGATCAGGATCAGGTCCGGGCGGCATTTCACATCACCGGCGCCCCGTACACGTTGCCCAACGACCGGCCTCGAGTCCGCCGCGGAATCTTCATTCAGAACGGCCTCGACGGCCAGCCGGTGTTCGTACACCGGATTCACGACAAGCCGAACCCGCGGCGATTCAATCGCAAAGACCGCGGACTGCCGCTGGAAGAAACGGCGCACAGGCTGCTCGCGGAATTTCGTAGCTGAGCCGCGGCTCTCAATCGTTCAATCCCTCTGGCCGAGTGGACTCGCTGGCAAAGAATGCCGGGCGAAAAGGGGGATGCCGTGTCGTTGTCGGGACTGTCAGGATTGAGCGGGCTGTCGGGGAGCGTGGGTGGTGGCGCCTCCGGCAACCCGAACGCGATCCTGTCCGTGACTGACAACGGATCGGGACTGGCACAAATCAACACCGGGGCGGCTCACGGGCTGTCGAGCGGCCAGACGGTCGATATCGCCGGAACGTCGCTTTACGACGGGATGCAGACGGTGAACGAAGTCGTTTCGGCGACCGCGTTCACGCTGATCGAGGTCGATTTTGGCGGCACGGCAACCGGGACATGGACGCTGGTCGAAATCTGACGGCCAACCCTTTAATCGGAGCGCCCGCGAGGAACGCCGCAATGCCGGCAACACCATCGATAACCCGGATTCCTGGCCGATCGATTCGGCCAGCGCGAGGTGAGGAGCACTTGGCGATGACGAAGGCAATCCTCTGGCTGACCGTGACGATCGGCTTCGGCTGGACCGCGTTGATGGCGATCCCTGCCGCGTCGGTCGCGGTGCTGACGTTGGCTCAGGGATCGCCAGCGACGTTTGAGGTCAAGGACTGGGCCAACCTCGGCGGATTCGGAACGTTCGCGGTTGCGATGTACGCGCTTTACAAGCAGCAGCTCGACGTGCAGAAGAAGCAGGTCGACGATTTCCGGGCCGACATGAAGGAAGAACGCGCCGCGAGGGAGCGGCATGTCGAGATCCACGGGAAACTTCTCTCGGACAACACGGCGGCGACTCGCGAGTTGACGGTCGCCATTGGGAAACTCAAGGACTGATCCATGATCCGCAATCCGTTTATCTGTCTGGCGTTGATGACAGTCGGAGCCGATCCGGCTCCGCCGCGGACCTCGCCGGTGACCGCGCCGATCGAGATTCGGCTGACGGCCGGCGGCATGCCGCAAGTCGTGACGGTCGACAATCCCGGGAAGCTACCGGTGGCAGTCGTCAACACGACGACCACGCAGCTCGGCTTCTGGCAGATTGTCAGCCCCTCGCCGGGCAAGCTCGCGTTTCTCGCGTTCTCGCAATCGCCGGGCACGTACGAGGTCTGCTTTCTGGTGAACGGGGCCAGCGCGGCCGAACCGCCGGCCGAGACTGCACGCACGCGGATCGTTGTCGAGGGGACGGGGCCGGCACCGACGCCAAATCCTCCGGGCCCGCAACCCAACCCGAATCCGCCTGCGCCGCCAGTGCAACAGAAGCTCTACCTCGTCGTGATTGAGGAGACGTCGGAGGCAACGGCCAGGCGGACAGCGTTCATGCTCGACCCGGCTCTGCGGTCGCACTTCGCATCCAAGGGGCACGCCTACCGCCTCGTCGAAAAAGACATCCGCGACGGCTCGGGCAATGTGCCGGCTGACGCGAAAACCTATCTCGCAGAAGCGGCGGGGAAGTCGCTGCCGTACTTGATCGTTGTGCCGCAGACGGGCGGCCGGTCTGTCTACTCGGGCCCGGTGCCGGAGACGCCGGCCAAGCTGATTGAACTCCTCGGAAAGGTCGGTGGCTGAGCCATGATCGACATCGTTGACAGCCTTGGCGAGACGCGGTGGCTGATGCCGGCCGAGGCGATGATCGTCACGCCGGGCAAGTTCCGTACGTTCGGCGACGGCGATGCCAAGCTGATCCCGCGCGACCAATGGAAGCCGGTGGACCTGGCCCCTTACGCTCCGCCGATCAAGGACCAGGACGGCATCGGCGCATGCAATGCGTTCGCGTCGGTGACCACGCTTGAGATCGCCCGGGCAATCGCTGGGCTGCCGTTTGTGCCGTTATCGACGGGCTACCTGTACGGCTGCATCAACGGCCAGCGGGATCAAGGCTCACTGCTCGAAGACGCGATTGAGTGGATGCAGGCCAACGGAGTCTGCGAGGCGTCGGTGGTCGGCATGCTGGACTGGCGAAAGTCGCAGTGGCCGGCGGCGGCGGCCACTCGGGCCAAGCAGTTTCGCGTCCTCGAATGGTGGCAGTGCCCGACCTTCGACCATTTCGCCTCAGCGATCCAGCAAGGATTCGCCTGCAACATCGGGATGATGTGGGGCAGTACCGACGAACCTAACGGCGACGGGTTCCTACCGGATCGTGCTGCGGGTCGCGCCGGTGGTCACTCGATTGCCGTGACAGCCCTCGAGAACAAAGCCGGCCGGTGGGGTGTGAAGCTCCGGAACTCATGGTCGCCTCGCTGGGGCATCAATGGCGAGTGCATCGTCAGTGAGACCCGAGCGAAGAACGAGCAAGGCAACTTCGGATGGTTCGCCACTCGCGCCGTGACGATTGCGGACACCGATCCGAAGCTGCCGGACCTTCAATCGTGATGCTGCCGACGCTGATCCTCGCTGTCGTGCATCCGGCGATGCCGATTGAGCATCCGCCGGTGAAGATCGATCCCCCTGCAAAGGAGGTGATCCAATCGCGGGAACCCGTGCGATGGGTTCAGCCGGCCCCCGTCAGTTGGCCGGTGACGTACTCGATGCCAGGCTCCTCGTGTGGGCCGGGCGGATGTGGACCATTCCGCTGACACTGACCCCGTACGCCGGCAGTTGCCGGCAAGGAGACCGATGGAACTGCTCAATCTGATCCGACAACTCAGTGCCGCCATCAAGGCGAAGGACTACGGCACAATCCTGCTTGTGGTCTCACAACTGACGGCCATGCTCAGCGGGTTCTTCTCGCCGATCAAGGCGGGTTCTACCGCGCCGGCCCTCCAATGTGCTGACGCGGACCTGGACGCCGCGCTGGCCGAGCTCCAGTCCGCTGCCAACGGCTACAGCGTGCCGGCGATGGCTGGCCCCGAAGGCGACAAGGCCAACATGGACCCGGCGACGATCCTGATGATCGTGCAACTGGTCGGGACCATCATTGGCATGTTCCGGAAGAAGTAACTCTCTGCAACTGTCAAGGAGTGCTTGACAGTTCAGTCATCCCGGAATCCCGGTAATCCGGGATTTCAACACCTCAAGGAAGTGCGACCGATGAAGAACATTCTGTACTGCCTGACGGCTCTGCTCGGCGTGGCGATGCTCGCGCCGGCCAACAACAACCCGACGAAGATCTCCGCCAAGGAAATCGAACTCGTCAGCGGCGATGGAAAGCACACGCTGACGCTCGCCGCGCATGACACGGGTGTGGGCCTGTGGGTCCGCAACAACGACCGCAAGACCTATGCGTACCTCTATTCGGGCAAGATCCACGGCCCGAACATCTCGCTCGGCAATGAATCGTCGAAGGGCGATCCGTTGGCGTTCTCCCTGACCGAGAAGGGCGACGAGCCCGTGGTGCAGCTCCGGGCCGGCGACAAGCTCAAGTTCATCAGTGGCGAAACGCTTCTCAAGAAGGCTGACGAGGCCAAACAACCGGCGACCGACAGTGCCGACGACATGATCGAAGATGCGGCCGAAGATTCGGGGCCGGCGGAAACGGTTCGCGTGAAGTGCGGCCGACGTCGCTGCCGACCGGCCAGCTCGGGAAGTTGCTCGTCCAACTCCGGCGGGTGTTCGTCCTGCTCGACTCCGGCCAATGCCACGCTGCCAGCTCCTGCGACGGCTGGTGTTTCGGCATCCGGTTGCGGATCGTGTGCCAATCCCGCCAACAACGTCGGAAGTGTTCGCTACCTGGGGCCCGTGCCCAGTAATCAGTCGCCGCGTCCCTGATCGCGGCCGTGTTGTCCCTCGCCCGGCCGGCGTGTTCGGCCGGGCCTTTTGGACTGGGGTAGAGCAGTTTGGCAGCTCATCTGGCTCATAACCAGAAGGTCGCGGGTTCAAATCCCGCCCCCAGCAATTGTTCGAACGCCACAGGAGCCAAGCCGTGCGAGAACTGACCGGCCACAAAGTTAACGGGTGCAACGATAGGCTGCACATTCATGCCGTTGACAAACCGGGCCCCGGTGGGGCGAATCACGTTTACAGCATCGGCGGATTCATCCGTCGCAACGCTGCTGGGACGGACGATGAGACGTGCACCACGATCACGTTTCAAAACGGGCCGATCGCCGAGGTCGGGACCAACGGCGTCACGCACGAGGCCCTGATCGCCATCGTGATCGACCGGCTCGAATCGTTCCAAGCCGGGCCGTTCAAGTGCGAGGAAAACGCGACTGCGTTGTCGTGCCTTCAAATGGCACAAGCGGCGTTGAAATCGCGGACCGAGAAACGGTTGGCCCGCGGAGTCGAGGGTACGCACCAAATCTAACGTGACGGCTTTGATTCGTGATCGAGCACCCGGCGATTGATCCGCTGCGTGAGAAGTCGCGAGGAGCCAGCATGCCGCTGCGGGGGTCCGGACAATCGGTGGCCCCGCCCGCGCCGGGGTGGTGTAGCAGGAAACACGGCGGGCTTAAGCGGCCCGCAGTCACTGGTCCGAATCCAGTCCCCAGGCAATCCCCAACGAGGCCCGCCATGAAGAACCCATTCCGCCACGCACCGTTCGGCCTCTGTGTCGCTTTCGGCATCTGGTGCGCGGGCTTGTCGTCCGGCCACCCTGCACGCGAAGCCGGATCGGTGATCGGCACCGAACCGCCGCTGGCGAAGCGAAACATCAACGGCGTCAGCACGTCTGAATTCGTGGTGTTTCCCTCCGACTGCAATGCCAACCCGCCGATGCTGTTCGGCGGCAAGATCCTCGCAGAGATGGATCGTATTGCCGGCATCACGACGCGGCGGGCCCTGTACGAGTCGCCGACCGGTGCCCGCGACGCGGTCACCATCGCGATCAACAGCGTGAAATTCCACCGGTCGGGCAAGGTCAAAGACCTGTGCCGGGTGACTGGCACCGTGACCAACGTCGGCGAGAAGTCGTTGACGGTGGCCGTGCGTGTGGAGCGCGAGACGATGGGCCGCGATGGCGTCGAGTTCGAGTTGCTGGCGGAAGGCGAGTTCGTTTTCGTGAGCGTGACGATAGACGGCGAGAAGACGAAGCCGATCCCGCACGGGCTGGCGAAATGACCGCCGATTCACCAAAGCCGGTGATTATTCTCGGTGCCGCCCCGCCGCTCCCGGCCTTCGCCGTGCCGCGCTCCCCCGATTGGCCCGAGGCCCGACGGGACCATCTTCGAATCGAGCCGGCCTGCCTGATCACCGGCATTGACGATCCGAAGCGGCTGAATGTCCATCACGGCTTACCGTTTCACCTTTTCCCCGAGCGGGAACTGGATCAGAGCAACCTGTACACGCTGGCCGAGTCGCCGATCAACGTGCATTTCCTCTTCGGGCATGGAGGGCGATCGTGGCTCGATTACAACCCGGCGATCCGGTCGCAACTGAAGCTGTTGCGGAAGGTCTACCGGGATCTCGCCAAGTCGATCGTGCGAGGCAGGGCCCAAGCCCTCGCGTTGCCGCCATACTGATGTTGTTGGCCGCGCTGGTCGGTTACGCCGTATCGTCCCTGAGTCACCGGGCCCCGCAGCCCGCGCCCGAGTTCGAACCGGACATCGATCCGATTCGATGGGAGAGAATGATCTGATGCGTTACCTGAAGCGAAGTCTGATCCTGCTCGCCGCCTGCCTCGGCATGCTCGGTTTGTCGATGCCGGCGGCCGACCCCGCGCCGGCCTTGAGCTGGTTCGCGTCTCGAACGCTGCTCGACCCGAGCTATGAACCGCATCGGACGGTCGTCGTCTGGCGAGCGGCACCGTTCACCTACACCGCTGCCGGCTTGGTGGGGGACGCAGGGACGGTCGCCTGCGAGCTGGGCGAGCTGACGGGCCAACAGTGGTACGACCGATACCACGCCACGGTCACTATCCCGCTGACGGCCAAACCGGGTGCCTACCGCCTGACGATCAACGGACTGGACACCGGTCTGCCGATCCGGGTGCTGCCTCGTCGCGACCGACCGAAAGTCACGCTGTCGCCGGAGAACGTCGCGAAAATCGAGGCGGTGGCCCCGTACTCCGACGTCACCCTGGCACCGGGGCTCTACACGTTGCCGAAGTCCCTAGCACTGCCGCCTGGCACGCGGATCTACGGCTATGGTGCAACGATTCAGACCGCGATGCCGCGAAGCGTGGGTGCGGCCTACGAGCAGTTGATATTCTGGCCGCCGGCTGACGATCTCGCGTTCCATGGCGTCACGTTTCTCGTGTCCAATAACGTCCTGTTCGGAAGCCCCGGCCAGTGGGCCAACCTGCACTGGAACGATTGCACGTTCCGGCCGGCGAGCCGGTACTACGCGGGCGTCGGGCGGCACGACTACAAGAACTCGCTGTACACCGGTTGCACGTTCGAGCGAGCGGCGGCGACCGTCGACGGCGGCCTGGTCCTCGATTGCCAGTGGCGGGGAATGGTCGCACCCCGCGGCGAGGGGCACGCATTGACGATCGACGGCGGGCAGTCGCTATGCCTCGCCCGGTCCCGGTTCGACGGATGCGATCGCGGGCCCGTGCTGACGGACACGACGGGGCCGGTCTGCGGAGTCCTGATCACCGACATCGACCTCCGGGGAATCAATCGCGTCGACAACGGCAACGAGCTGCTGTTATGCGAGTCCCGCAATAGCCGGGAGTATTCGCAGTGCGTGTTCCACCGGGGGCGGGTGTCGGGATGCTCGGGGGATATCAACCTATGGAATGCCCGTGTCTCCGGATGTGTGTTCAACGACTGGCTGCTCGACGACGCTTCGATCTACTTCACGGGCATCGGGCTCCAGACCGGCAACCTCATCACCAACTGCGAGTTCCGCGGCGGCGGACTGTATTTCGCCGGATCGGCGGCCGGCAACACGGTACGCGATTGTGCGTTCATCGGGTGGCGACTGACACGACGCAACCAGGTCATCCCGACCGAGTACCTCTACGACGCGCGAGCGCCGCGGCCGAACTACCGACCGTTACCCGTGGCCTCGTCCCCGCTGCACAGTGCGGCGGACGTGAACCGGCCGGCGAAGGTCAACGTGATTGAGAAGGCGGCGGCCCAACAATGAGCCAGACTGTCACACTCGACACCGCCTGGCTGTTCACCTGCCCTCGCTGCGGTCGGCGAAACGTAGTTGAGCCCGAGCTGCAAGCCGTGACGCTCGACGAGCGGATCGAGATTGCGGAGTGCGAGGGTATCCCGCCCGACGACGTCGACGACGAATGGGAGTGTGAGCCGGACCTCGTGCGATGCGGCAAGTGCCGGACTGAGTTCGAAGTGGACGATGGGGGCGACGACGATGCCGACGACGAAGAGTGATGAGGCCGATGGCCGGGTCAATCACCCCGACCACTACAACGCCGGGCCAGTCGAGTGCATCGACGCCCTGCAATCGGCGTTGACCTCGGAGGAGTTTGCCGGGTTCTGCAAGGGCAACGCGCTGAAATACATCTGGCGCGAGCAGCACAAGGGCAGCACCGAATCGCTGCGGAAAGCGGTCTGGTATCTGGAACGGCTGATTGAGTCGCGGGAGTTGGCCGAGTCACTGGCGGAAATAGCCAGACTGGCGAGTGGATACCAGTCGCCAACGGCCGACAAGTTCTCTGCGATGCGGTCCGCCCCCGACGCCTTCATTCCTCGCGGCGAGCCGACGACGCTGATTGACGTGACCCACAACGGCGACACGACAGGATGACCCCCAACGACCTCCCACCCATCTGGCGCGACCAATACGAAGAGTCGGTGGCGGTGGGAATCGAGGGCGGCGGCGATCCGGCGTTCATCCGTCGCGAGCGGCTGGCCGTGGTGATCGAGCAAATGCGGAGGGAAGCCGAGCATGATCGAAATCGAACCCGACGACCCGCCATTCGGCCTGCCTGACTTCCTCGCGCTGGCCGTGATGGTCGCCGTGGCGTGCGGGGCCATGGCCTGGCTGCTGCGAACGTTCGGGACGTTCTGAGATCCCGGGATCCCGGGAATCCGGGATTTCTCGCAACCGACCTGCCACCCCGCCCGATTCGTGGTAGGATCTCTGTGCCCGATCGATGACTGGGCGACATCATCGGGTAGCCGCCGGACGCAAGTCCGGCGGCTTCATTTTTGCGCCTACCGGCATCGCATCTCCGCCGGCCGCCGACCATGCTGGAGCCATGGACGGCATCCTCCGCCAAATTACCCCGAAGACCTGGCAGGGTACGCTGCTCGGCTATCGCGTCCAGGTGTTCCGCCACGGCTCGTTCTGGGTGGCGTCGATCGGCATCGAAGGATCACACACGACGATCCAGCTCGAGGCCGCGCGGTTCGATTGGGCGGCGGCCCGGGCGAGGGCGTGGATCGAGGAAAACCCATTGCCAAAGCCGTGTAGTTGAACCGGGGAGGCGTGTAGTTCCTACAAGTGCAGCGCGAGGGCATGGCACGCGATACTACCCACGGGAGCCGGGTAGTTACCCGAAAAAGATGTGTTCTGATGGTGTGCAATGTTACAGGTTGACGTGATTTTCCAAGCAGATTACGCTAGTTTCCGCTCGGGCCTTTCGATTTTGGTACCCTTTGTCATGGTTCGAATCCATGCCGGGTAGCTTTTTCGTAAGTCGTGACTGACTCGCAGGATGCGAGACCGCCGGACAAAATTCGGCGTGCGGTCCAACGGCCTGACGACCGGGTAGTACTACCCGGCACGCAGGCAGGAGGCCGCCGCGCATGCCCCCCATCCCCTCGTATCGCCACCACAAAGCCACAGGCCAGGCCCGCGTCACGTTGGACGGCCGGGATCACTACCTCGGCACGTTCGGTACGCCCGAGTCGCGGGCCCGTTATGACCGCCTGATCGCCGAGTACCTCGGCGCGGGGCGGCGCGTCGTGCCCGTGGGGCAGTCGATCACGGTCGCCGAGCTGGCGGACCAGTATCTTCGCAGTGAGGACGCCCGCGACGGCCGCGACAAGCGGATCGTCCGGCTCGTCGTCCCGCTGTACGGCGCGGTCCCGGTTGCGGAGTTCGGCCCGCTCAAGCTGCGGGCGTGCCGATCCATGCTGATCGAGGACGATCACGTGCGGCTCGAGGTGAACCGGCTCGTCGGCCGGATCGTCCGCATGTTCCGATGGGGTGTGAGCCAGGAGATCGTCGCGCCGGCCGTCGCACAAGCTCTGGCCGCGGTACCGGGGCTTCGAGCCGGGCAGGCGACGGAGGGGCGGCGGATCACGCCCGTCAGCCAGGAACACGTCTGGGCCACGCTGACCCGGCTCGCCCCACAAGTCGCGGCGGCGGTGCAGGTCCAGTGGTGGACGGGCATGCGGTCGGGGGAGTTGTTGTCGATGCGGCCGGCCGATCTGGACCGGTCGGCGAGCACGTGGGTGTACCGCCCGGAGAAGCACAAGACCGCCTACCGCGGCATCATCCGGGCCATTCTGATCGGGCCGCGAGCGCAGGCCGTGATCGAACCGTGGGCAGCGGGCGCCCCGACGCTGGCCTGCTTCCGGCCGATGATCCATGCGAAACACGATCACTACACCGTTGACCGGTACGCGAACGCCATCGCCCGCGCTTGCCGAACGGCCGGCGTGCCGCACTGGCATCCCCACCAGCTTCGCCACGCCGCGGCTTCGCGGGTCCGAGCTGCGGCCGGGCTGGACGCGGCTCAAGTGATCCTCGGCCACCGGCACGCACAGACGACGGAGATCTACGCGGAGGCCGACCGGGCAAAAGCGGCGGAAATCATGGCCCGGGTGGGGTGATCGGCGTCCGCGGTCTCCCCGTCCGATTCCCGACGGGCTTCCGTACAAAGCTCTCCGCCGCGGCCCGCTCCACGAGCCACGACCTGCCGATCTTCACCGCGGGCAGTTCGCCGCGGACGATCAATTGATGGACCCGCGGGCGGCTTACGCCGATGATTGCCGCGGCTTGGGGCGTGGTGATGGGGTCAAGCATGGGTGGCACTCGCGTGCGCTTCTAAAGCCTTTGCCGCTATGCCAAGTTTTTCCGCCCGCCTTTCCGGCGAGTCGTGGTTTGTATCCATCAGTAGGCGAACCGCGTAGGCTAATTCGCTCGCCGGTTCTGTCTGGCTTGTGCTGAATGCCCTTTGACTGATTAGGCTCGCCACTCGGCGCGCCTTAGCTTGCTGAACAACAGTCGTCGCGTAGTCGAGGTCTTGCTGAGCCAGCCCCGGCGCACAGCAGTCGCGGTAATGGCATTCGGCAATCCCTACGCCGACCCAGCGCGAAAGCCTCTCTACCGCGTCAATAAGCTCGTCTGTCATCGCATCGCCCCTCCCGTATTCCACCACACCACCCAGTAGACGGCGTAGGCAAGCCAGATAGCTGCTGTGCAGACCAGAAACAGGACGCCGACCTTAGCGTAGTCCCACCACGTCGGCCGGGGTGGCGAGTATTTCCATTGCCGCATGTTGCAAGCGTCGTTGATCGCTCGCCAGTCCATCACGCAGCACAGCGTGACGACCGCGTTCACGGCCGCCGGGATCACCCAGACGGGTATGGTCATGTAGGGGGTCATTCCGTCACCGTCCTCATCAGTTTGCAGTCGAGCAGTTCGCTGATACGCTGCACCGTGCACCATGCGTCGGAATCAGTTGCCGGCGCGGGAAGTTCGTAGATTTCGAGGAGCAGGCTTTCGAGTTTGCCCTCGCGGATTTCGTAACAGCCGGGGGAGCGGTAGACCTTTGTAGGTCGCCATTCGCTTCCGCATCCGAACCGCTGCGGGTGCGCCTCTAACGCTTCCGGGTACGTGGCGACTACCCGATCCGAGCCGCAATAGGGGCAGTCGTCAGGGCAGTCGTCAGGGCAGTCTTTGGGGTAGTTGCTCATTAGATTGTTCCATTCTCCTGATCGCCCCCGCCCATTCTTCAGGCAGGGGCCGCTTAGGTCTTACTTCGTCGCTTTCAGTTCCGACCCGCTTACGCACACGTCACCAATGATACGCGAGCCAGAGAACAGCCGCACGACGTACATCGTCTCGCTGTAATTACTCTGCACGACCGCTTCCCGGTTGCCGTTGCACTCGACCTTATCGCCCCGGTTCCATTCTTGCGTCTTCATCGTTCCGCCCTCACTTGTATACCCATATAGTAACCCTCACGCTACCAATAGCCAAGCGCATCCGGCAAAGAATTTCGGAATTGTCAAAATGGCCGGGGAATGTAGGGCGGAAACGTGGTCGGCTCCGGCCAAATTCCAACCGCCCCGTCCGCCAGTTCCGCGCGTTTTCGCGCATTGTTGGCCGCGATAGTGTGAATATCTGCCGATCATTTAGACGTTTCCGCCACAACCGACCTGAACAAAAAGCCACTTGTTGGCGAAACTGAGAGGGCAGGACAACTCACCGGCATCGACGCCGCCCTACTCTCTGGTGCCTCATGCCCGACGAAATGATCGCGGCTCGCCTTCGCGCGCTGCTCTCCGAACTGGAACGTCTGCGCCCGGATGCCGGTCGTCTGCCACCCTGTCAGCGGCACTGCCTGGACGCGCTCGAGCGGGCCGGCCGACCGATGCAGGGGGCCGCCGTGTGGGCGTACCTCGCCCGGACGTTGGGCCGACCTGAGCCCTACTCGATTGGTTCCGTCTACCGCGCTCTCGGGGATCTTGTCCGCCGGGGGCTCGTGGCGAACGACGGCGACCGGAACGGCTACACATCGTTGCGCATCGTTCAGCCTCATTCATCGAACAATCTTGACCAATAGATATTTGCGAGTGTCGCGTTATCGTTGGAGGCATGGAACGCCTTCACGGTTACTCGCTCGACAAGTTCGATCCACTCACGGCCGTCTGCCGAGCGGACATCCCTCTGCTGATCGAAAAGCGGGCGGGTCACTACGTCTCGGTCAACACGGTTCACCGCTGGATGACGCGGGGCGTCACGGTGCCCGGCATTGACGGACCGGTCGTGCTGCCGTCCGTTCGAACAGGCCGGGGCCGGTTCGTCATGCCGCAATGGCTGGCGGTGTTTCTCACGCTGCGTGATCGGCCAGTGATTGATCCGCCGCGGATCGACACGCCTAGGCAGTCGACAGCCCGGCATCGCCGGGCCATGGACCGCCTTCGCCGGCAGGGGGTGGTGTCGTGACGCTACTATCCGTCCAGATCTTCGGGCTTGATGCCGACGGCCAGGCAGAACGCCTTGAAGTTGTCGCGATTCGGCCGCGTCGATCGCCGCTCCCAGACGTTGACCGCCTGCTTGGTGACACCGCAGATCGCGGCGACCTGTTCACCGGTCATTTTGGCCGCACGGCGGGCCTTCCGGAATCGCAGACCCCAGCCACTCAGCGGAGTCTTTGTGATCGCAGACCGCTCGGGCTTGGCCAGGATGTCGGCGGCGCGGACAACGTCGCGGTAGGTTCGGCCGCTTACGATCAGTCGCATGGAACTTGCAGTGCATCCATGTTTCTTGGCCAGGTCAGAAATGCTCGCCGGCGTCCCGTTCCATTCCCGGATGATGTCTCGCACCTGATCTGGTGTGAATCGCCGGTAGATGGTGCCGCGCTTGGCCATCAACGCCATGACTTCAGTACGGCTGCACCATCGCAGATTCCCGAGCCGGTTGTCGTTGGCGTCGCCGTTCACGTTGCAAGCGACCTCACCGGCCGGCCGCGGACCGACGAAGGCCTCGAGCACGAGCTGGCGGACGGGGACCATTTTGGTCCGGCCGGCGTAAGTGAAGTTCGCCCCGGGGACGCCTTGGCCGGTGTTGCCGAGTCGGTGGACTCGCCATGCGTCGCCAATGCCACCGCGCTGCGTACGGCAGGAGAAGACAACGCCCGTGTCACTGACAGCGTAGCCGGGCCACCGTTCGAGCAGACGAACGCGGGCACCTTTGATCTTGGGAAGGGGAGGGTACGGCGAGGCGGGCATGAGTCGATGGTCTCGGCTGGCGAGCGGTTCGCCTCGTCAATCAAACGCCGTCTTCAGCACCATGTCAAGGAACGCAATCAACTCCTGGGCATCGGCCTCGGTGACCGTCGGGATCTCGTGCGGCGGGACATCGCCTGTCCGACGAATGTGGTCGAGCCAGCCGCTCGCCCGGGTCGGCACGAATCCGTTCGCCGTCAGGTAGTCGAGGTAGAAGCCGAACGACTGGCCGGCCGCCGCGCCCTGGTTCGCGGCGATGTTCATCAGCAGCGTGCGGGTCGCCAGTGCGCTCGCCGTGTAAGCCGAGAGCTGCACGCACTCGCGGGCCTCGCGGTACAGGTTCGCGACGGGTTCGGGCAGACCGCGACCGAGCATCATGCTCACTCCTCGAATATCATCCGCGCTCAGGTGAGCGGGACGCGCCGGGCGGTCCGATGCGGAGTCGCCGGGAATTGGTCTGGTCATGATTGTAGGCGAGCAATTCACGGAATAGGCAGCAACGGTTCCGTTTGGCCGTCGGCAACCTCTTCCGCAGACTGCCGGATCAACCGCTCGAAATACGCTGCTCGCTCCGGGCTGCCGGTGAAAACTACTTCGTCTGGCAGCGCATCAAACTCCTCGGCCGACAGCGAGCGAATCGCCTGCTCTTCGGCGGATAATGGCTTCGGCTCTTTCGTCGGCTGGCTGGGTGCAGCCACGCTACTGCCTCCACCATTGCACAAGCCACGTCACGCCCTGACCGGCGAACGCAGCGACGAACGCCATAGCCACCATCCACAAACGGTTCCGCCACTCCTTTGCCCGCTCTTCGCGGTCGCGACGAATGGCGTCGGCAATGCGCTGATCGACTTCCCGCTCGGTTTGGACCGACCCGGCCGTGATGCGGACCATGCGAACTCCGGAGTTGGATTCAGAAGTTATCTCGATGATCCCGTACTCAGCGAATGCCCGAAGCATCGGGCGAAGCTCTTCAACGGCGATACCGTGTCGCCCGAACTCTTCGGCGTGCAACCGCACCGGGTCGGGCTTTTGATTGTACATCCGGGCCAGTGCCCGCACCATTGCCAACTCAGGATCGGTCAGTCGAATTTCCATCCGCCGGGCTCCTCAAAGCCCGGCCCCATACCCGCCCCCGTCCGCGCCGTCAACTCACGGCCAGTTGCCGTCTCACGAATACCACTTGGCCATCGCCTTGAAGATGGCAACGCCATCGTCATATCCAAGCGAGTCCAACACGTCGCACAGAAGATCATCGGCATCGCCGTGATTTTCTTCCGGCCCCCGGCCAGCCGCAATGGCTTCCATTCGCCGGGCGAATTCGTCCGGCGTTATTGGCAGCGTGTCCGTCATGACAAACTTCACCTGTTCGTCGGTGGGCTACTTGATCAGCCCGATCATCTTCAACGCGCCGCCGATCTGAGTGATGGCGGTTGCGGCAAGCGTAATCGCGGTGAACGCGATGAGCAACCAGCCAGCAACCGGGTGGCATTGCAGTGTGTACTTCAGGTCTTCCACGACGTTCTTCCTCTTAGGTGGCTCCGCCTCCTTCTCCTCGATCCTCCGCGCCAATTGTACCGCCTTGGGCGTGACTCGAAAAATGAAGTACGGCTGCCCCGCCGCGTGCTCTGCGCCATCGATAGCACCGTAGGACTCCATCAAGCCAAGTATCACGTGGTAGTTGTCGGCGGTCAGGCCCAGGACGTGCGGGTCGTCTTTCCAAAGGTATTCCGGGTTGCCGGACCAATAAATGGCGGCCAGCTTCAAAATGCAATCACGCTCGGCCGAACTGATTCCAGTTTCCATCGGGCGTCCTCGAAGGAACGCCCGTCATACCTATTCCAAGCATCGCGCCAAGGGGGATTGCGGCTACTCGTCGGACGGAGTTTCGTCGTCGAACGATGGGCGGCCTTTCTTCGGCTGATGAACCTTCGCGGCCGGAATGAACAAGTCCGCGACCGAGCAGCCAAGAACCATCGCAACGTCGTCCAGCTTCTCGATGCTTGGGGCAGTCGTTCCAAGCTCCCAACTCGACCACGAGCTCTGCGGCTTCCCAAGGCGCGCGGCAACTTCGGCCTGCGAAAGCCCAGCGGCCTCCCGAAGCTCGCGCAGTCGTGCGCCAAACTGCCGCTTGGTCACTCGCGGACGCTCGATGGTCGCAGGTGCCGACATGAGTTCTCCGAATTCCGTAAAAACACAAAACCCGTTATTGACTTTCAACGGGATTTACGTTTATACTACACAGAGTGCCAGTGAGAAATCAATGGCACGCCGGGGAAAAGGTCAGACGCTACGGCACCTGCAAAGTTCGGCGCGGCTGACCTCCCCCGGCATTCTGCCCGCTCTCCGCCGCCCGATCAACCGGCTGGCGGTGATTCGGATAGGCGGTACAGGCGGACAGTGACGGGAACGACGGACACGCGGGAGGCGCACTAAATGCCGGTCGCAACGCAATCAACGGAAAGGCCTGACGTTCGGGTTGTGGCATCGGACTTCGACGCCAAACGCCCACTGTTCTTCTGCGGTCTCCGGGCAGTTCCAGCGGCGCACGCCGGCACGGCGGACGCCAGGCTGCTGGTGTTTGCTCACCGCAATCCGCTGGCACTGGCTGAGTTCCTGATCCGCGGGTCGAAAGTCACGGTCGCCACGCTGGGCGAAATCGACCCGCACTACCTCGGTTCCATCCGGCACTTGGCCAAAGAGGTCGAGTCCATCGTTCAAGTCACCATTCGTGAGAAACGGGAGACGATCCATGCCAACTGACCTGAAGCACGCCTCGCGCGTTGATCGCACTGCGGCCCGGATTGCGGAGTACATCGGCGACGAACTGGACGAACTGGCCGACGAGGACCTCGACGAGGCTCTCGACGCGCTGGATCGCGTGCGGGCAAAACTCAAGGGCGAAGCGGCACGGCTGCAACAGCGGCACGACGACGCGGAACTTGAGGCGTGTCGGGAACGGATGTACGGCGGCGGGCACCCGTCGCTGTCCGCGGCGGATCGTAATCCGGGCCTCTGCGGGGCCCGCTGAATCACCTTTTGGAGTACGGGGACCATGAAGCTGATCGCATTACAGGCCGAGTCGTTCAAGCGATTGCGAGCCGTTCGAATCAACCCGGGCGATGGAGTGACTCCCATCGTCGGCCGCAACGGCCAGGGCAAGACCTCGGTCATCGACGCGGTGGCGTCCGCTCTCGGCGGCGCGGCCTGCGCACCAACGATGCCGATCCGTCGCGGCGAAAAGGCGGCCGAAGTCACTGTCGACCTCGGCGACATCAAGGTCCGCCGGCGATGGACGGCCAAGGGATCTTCGCTGGAAGTGTTCTCGCCGGACGGCGCGAAGTACCCGAGCCCGCAAGCGGTGCTCGACAAGCTGATCGGCAAACTGTCGTTCGATCCGCTCGAATTCTCGCGACTGCCGGCTAAGCAACAGGCCCGGACGCTTGCGGAGTTCGCGGGCGTCGACCTCGACGACTACGCCGCTCGGCGGAAAGCGGTGTTCGACGAGCGCACGGACGCGAACCGGCAATTGAAAGCCGCACAGGCGCAGCTCGCTGGCATGCCGGAGGTTGATGCTCCGGACGAAGAAATCAGCGTAGCAGCCGTGCTGGCAGAACTCGAATCGGCCACGGAGTCAAACAGGCGGGCCGATGCTCTGGCGCGTGCCGCGAGCGATGCCGACTTGGCGGCGAGTCTCGCACTGGACGAAGCCAAGGTTCTGAGCGAGAGGCCGGGGCAATTGCTCGAACAGTGCAATGCGCGAATCAAGCAACTGATGGCCGAGATTGAGGCGACGCAGAAGGACTACGAGGCCAAGATCAGCGAAGCCGGGAAGGTCGCAGACGCCGCTGTCGCCAAGACTCGGGAGCTGAGTGAGGTCGCACGCCGCGCTGCAGAAGCGTCGGCAGCTACGGTCCGCGTCGACACCCAACCAATTCGGGACAAGGCTGCACAGGTCGAAGGAGCGAACGCCAAGGTTCGCGAGAAGAAACTACGTGCTGCGAAGGCTGCCGAAGTCGCATCCTTCGCCGATCGGTGCCAGACTCTATCCGCCAAACTGGAGCACGCCGAACAGCGACTGGCCGAGACGATCACCGCGGCTCAACTACCGGTCGAAGGCCTGGCGTTGACCCCTGACGGCGTGACGCTGAACGGCATTCCGCTCGGTGATTGCTCCGGTGCCGAGAAGCTGCGGGCATCGGTGGCCGTGGCCATCGCTCTCAACCCTCAACTCAAATTGATGCTGATTCGGGACGGGTCGCTACTCGACTCGGAAGGCATGGCTTTGCTTGCGAGCATGGCCGAAGCGGCCGACGCTCAAGTATTAATCGAACGCGTTGACAACGGCAACGAGGTCGGCGTGCGGATCGTCGACGGCGAGGTCGAGGAGTTGGCCGTTTCGCCGGCATCGCAGTCTGACACCGCGGCACCCGCGCCGACGACGGCCGCGGTCTGAATCATCGCGATGGGCGTCACCTGCCGAGCCGGCAGCCTGAGTCAGGAGAGGGATTCAGGAAGGCCGGTGAGAGTGGTGAGGAAGCCGGGGCAGACCGGCAAATGCTCTCGGGGCGGGATCGGAAACCCGCAGGCGTTCATCCGCCACCTTGTTCCGATGACCTAGCAACGCGACTGCGGACCGCTCCGTCGGCGTTAAGACGGCCAGTGTCGAGCGTGCTACGGAGTGGCAAGCATACCGGGTTCAACTCCCGGCGAGAGCAATGGCCGAAAGGCCGCAACGCTGATGGGTGGGAACGTCTCTCCCTTAACGGCTGACCTCATAGCGAGGGAACTGCCGGAGATCCCAGACATGGGGTGGCTCCGGTCCAGAAATGCCGGTGCAACAGTGAGACGTGACTCCGCCGGGGAGAGACCGGCAACGCCGACGTTGGACCTCCACACGGCTGCCTCCAAAAGGGTCGGTGGTCGCTGCGTGGATGACCGGGTTCGATTCCCGGTGTCGGCACTTGCTCTCGGGGCGGGCGGGTTGCCCGCAGGCACGCGGATGAGGAATGGTGGCTCGAAAGTCCGCGGCCTCTGACCACCACCCAGCACCCCGTTCGACTCGGGGCGAGAGCAATGGAGACACCTGTCTCAGTGGTGCGACAGTCGGGAGAGACCGGTGCCCAAAAGAAAGCGAGGTGCGACATGAAGTAAGCCACGCGAACCAAGCGAATATTTGCGACGCTTCCCCAGGCTCGTGGGGGCTTGAACGCCGGGGCGGGCTAGGCGTGACTCCGCCGGGGAGAGACCGGCAACGCCGACGTTGGACCTCCACACGGCTGCCTCCAAAAGGGTCGGTGGTCGCTGCGTGGATGACCGGGCTCGATTCCCGGTGTCGGCAATTCTCGAACTGAGGGCGAGTCATGGATGCGACTGCGTGGATCGTCGAAATCGGCGTGTTCATCGCCGGCATGATGGTCGGCGTGTGCCTGTGGGAGGTCGAGCGGGCGATCGACGAAGAGGATCCGCCGGTGATCGACACGGTTTGGGGGAAGGTCCAATGACCTCGTTCTTTCGAAGCCTGTACCGCCGATTCCTTCGCCGCCAGTCGCGGCTCCTCGCCCGGCAGGACGGCACGGCCACCTGGCTCCGTCGTCAGGTCGAGGACGCACGCCAGCGCGAGTGGACCCATCGCCAGCACGCCGACGGGCTTCGTGAGATTGTTGCCCTGCAGCGCGTTCAGCTCGGTGCCCTCGACATTCGGTCGGCCGGGGAACCGCCGACAGCACACGGCAGCTACCTCGTCTGGCTCGCGGGTTCGCGAGTCTGGCACGAGGGCTATTGGTCCTCAACTGGCTGGCGGGTCTTGGTTCGCTCGACGGCACCCGTCACACACTGGCGACGCATGCCGCAGGGGCCCGTCGATAGGCCGCTGCCGTACACGCCGCCAACGGCGGGGGAGTGTGCGCGATGACCTCGATCCGCTGCTCTTCACTCCCGCTGGTCAGTGCGTGCGCCGCTGCCTCCATCCCGCCGGCCGTTCGCATCGAACCGCCGCGCGGCCCGGCCGACCTGGGCTCCGCCTTCCACGATTGCATGGCGGCAGTCGTCAGCGGACAACCGTACGACCTCGACACCATTGCCAATCTCTGGCACGTGGATCCTGAACAACTTCGTCCCATGGTCGGCTGGGCACGTGCCCGCTGGGCCGACACATTCGCAGAGATGTTCCCGGCGGCTTCTGTCGAAGTGCCGATGTCCTACTGCGACGACGATCTGACGCTTACGGGCCATTCCGACATCGGTTCGGTTCTACCTTCAGAGATCCGCGTTGGCGACTGGAAAACCGGTTGGCTGGATGTCGACCCCATCGACCAGCTTCGCGGCTATGCGTTCCTGTCGCTGATGGCTCACTCGGAACTGCCGGACATCGATTCGGTCTACGTGCTGAAGATCGATGTGCGGCACCAATACGCAGAACCGCGGCGTTTCCACCGTGCCGAACTGCTCGACTGGTGGACGTGGCTCAAGTCGCACGCGAAAGAAACGACGCTGTATCGACCTGGCCCACATTGCGGGCGGTGTCCGCGTGCATTGGAATGCCCGGCCCACGCCACCGCGTTGCGCCACCTGTCGCAATCACTGGTGACAGCAACGCCGACCGACTCACTTCGCGGGGCCTCGCCCGACGATCTCGCGCAAACGGTGCTCCTGGCTCGAATGTTCGAGAAGAGGATCGAAGCGTTCCTGAAGTCAGCAAAAGCGCACGTCGAGGCACACGGCGGCCAGTTCGGCCCGCTCTTTTTGCGGGACGAGAATCGGCCGTGGATCGATGTCGCCCGTGCATGGGACGTACTCACCGATGCGCTGGGGCAGGACACGCTCCGCGATCTGCTCAGCGTCTCGAAAGGCGACCTGCTGGACGCCTTCGCCGCTAACGCACCGCCTCGCGGCAAAGGTGCCGCCAAGCAAGCTCTTATCGCCCGGCTTGAGGAAGCCGGCGCCCTGGTCCGCAACACGATTCAGAAACTGGAGGTCCGCAATGTCCGCAGCCACGCTTCCGGCCAAATCGCCGAGTAACAACGGGGCACACGCCGCCGCACCCGCGGCCAGCGTCACGACTCGCGAGATCGAGTTCGTGCCGTTCATGAGCAAAGACCCGATCAAGCTGTCGGTGGCCACGATCATTGGCTACCTCGCCAAGCCGACGAAGTCGGGCAAAGCCTGTACGACCGAGCAGGCGGTCCGATTCATGATGCTCTGCAAAGCCCGCGGTCTAAATCCGTGGGAAGGGGACGCCTTCCTCGTCGGCTTCGACACGAAGGACGGCCCGGAATTCAACCTGATCACGGCCCATCAAGCGTTTCTCAAACGAGCGGAAGTCCATCCGCAATACGACGGCATGGAGTCTGGCGTCACGGTCCGGCTCGACTCCGACAAATCGCTGGTCGACATGCAGGGCGACTTTGTTGACGAAGGGCAGACGATCGTCGGTGGTTGGGCACGTGTCCACCTGAAAGAGCGATCGGTCCCGATGTACAAGCGGCTGAAACTGTCCTCTTACAACAAGGGGTTTGGTGTCTGGCAAACGAATGCCGCGGGCATGATCGTGAAGTGTGCGGAGGCCGACGCGCTCCGCAGCGCGTTCCCCAATTCTCTGGGCGGCATGTACCTCGCCGAGGAGTTCACGCCAATGCAATCGGCGGCGGCTGCCGAGGTGTTGCCGGCTGTTCGCATGGATCTTCGCAAGCCGGCTCCGGCTCCCCAATCGTTGGCGGAGTCGGCTCAAGGTGAAGTGATTGACGCCAGCTACACGGTGGAGCCCGAACCCGTTCGCACGATGACGGCCGCAGAGGAGTCCGACGCGGCAATGGCAGCCGAGGCCGCCGCGGAGCAATCGGCGAAGCCTCGCGGCAAGAAGGCCGCGGATATGTTTGACGGCCCGTCGACCGCGGGGCCTGGCTCGCAACGGATGTGAACAGTGAACCACGCAAGCGACGCCGTTAACCTCCGGCGAGAACTTGTGGCGACGCCGTGGTCCCGAGGCGGGTGGAATCGGGACAAGTGCTCTCGGGGCGTGAACGGATACACGCGGCTGTTCAGCGGTGTTGTGGCGAATGCCAGACATGAAGCTGTGGCGACATAACCCCGTTCGAGTCGGGGCGAGAGCAATAAGGCGGGTTCGACTCCCGCTCGTTGGCAGAGGTCGTGGGAGACGGGAGCCGGGTTCGAATCCCGGTGATTTGTGCCGGCGGAATAACACGCTGTCGGCTAACTCTCGGGAAGACAAAGGCCCGCAAACGTCCAAGCGTCAGGCGTGACTCCGCCGGGGAGAGACCGGCAACTGGAACAACCACCGCGGGCGACTCGGCATGTAATTCGGCTTGCCTCGGTCGCGCGACCGACGCCCGCGGTGGATTTCACGGAGGAACATCATGCTCGTGCTCTCACGACGCCCCGGCGAGGCCATTGTCCTGCTGACGCCGGCCGGCGACCGGATCAAGGTGAAGGTCAATCGGGTCAAAGGCGAGGTCGTCAGTTTGGCCTTCGACGCGGCGGACGAGGTCCGGATTCTACGTGAGGAGCTGACGGAGAGGGAGGCGGTGCCGTCGTGAAAGAGCGACCGATCATTTTCAGCGGCCCGATGGTCAAGGCGATCCTCGACGGCAGTAAGACGCAGACGCGGCGGGTGGTGCAACTCCAGCCGACAAGCCCAGCAACAATCTTTGACGTGGGTGGCGACCTGCCCGTGTGGGCTATCTGGCCTAGCGAGGATCTTGACGAAGCCGGCCATCCAAAGGACCACGGCATCAAGTGCCCCTACGGCCGCCCCGGCGACCGGTTGTGGGTGAGGGAAGCGTTCTCATTGGTGCCATGTTCCGCTGGCTGCGAGAAGTACCCCGACGGCTTCGATCCGAGAGTCGCCTCCGTGCATCAGCCAAATGCACCCCATGAAGGTGTGCGATACAAGGCCACGTGGGATAGGTGTCACTCGGCCCCGTGGCGTCCATCAATCCACATGCCCCGCTGGGCCAGCCGCATCACGCTTGAAGTCACCGGCGTGCGGGTGGAGCGGTTGAAAGAAATCAGCCACGAGGATTCGGTTGCGGAAGGTTTTGGGCCGCATCTGCAAGAGAAGACGCGGAACGCACCGAATGGAAAAACGTGGGGCCCCCTCGGGTTCTCGCAGCTCTGGGACAAAATCAACGGGGCCTCGCACCCGTGGGAGTCGAATCCGTGGGTGTGGGTGGTGACGTTCCGCAAGGCGGTGGGCTCGTGAGCCAGTGGAAACACATACCCGCCGGTCGTCGCGAGTCCGAGCGCTGGGAGCGGTGCCTGACCGACCGCGACGTGGCCGAGCTGAAGCTGTCGCGCGATGCCGATGGCGGTTGGCTCGTGGTCTACATGGATCGAGTCATCGGCGGCGAGTCCTGGCCTGGCGTGGAGATCGCTCAACGTGAAGCGGACAACTGCCTGCGGCGGTTTCTGACGGACGAACTCGCAGAACTGAATGGCTTCTAGGAACGGAAACCGTGGCACGACCGACGCTGTTCTCGAGTCCGAAGTTTCGCCGGCTCGTTCACCTGCTCAAGGTGCCGATCCCGCACGCCGTGGGCTACCTCGAATGCCTTTGGTCCGTCGCCTACGAGTGCGGCGAGCCGGTGATCGGGGACGAGATCGATGTCGAGATTGCCGCGCAATGGCCGGGAGATGCAGGTGTACTCTGCCGAGCACTGGTCCAGGTCGGGCTCCTCGATCCCGCCGACGAATCCGGGCGCCACACCATTCACGACTTCTGGGACCATGCTCCGGATTACGTCAAGAAGCGTCGGGAGCGGGAGTTAGAGCGAAAAGACAGGTCGGCCAAGCTCAAAGGAACGTCGGTCAGTGTCCGCCGAACGGCGGACAACGGCGGACAACGGCGGACGCTGTCCGCCGAAAAGGAAGAAACGTCGCCGTGCGGACTCACTCCCGCTCCCACACCCGCACCCTCTCCCTCTCCCACACCCACACACACACCAGACGCGACGCGTGCGTGCGTGCCGTTCGGGGAGTTTTGGGACCGGTACCCGAGGAAGATCGCCGAGGGGCAGGCTCGGGCCGCGTGGGAAGACCTGAGCCCGGACGAGCCGACCGCCGCCGCAATCTTCGACGCGATCGAAGCCCAGGCGGGCAGCGACCAGTGGCTCCGCGGCGTGATCCCCGCACCAGCCAAGTGGCTCCGCGAACGTCGGTGGCTCGACGAGCTGCCCAAGGCCACGGGCCCGCCTGCGCCGCGGCCGCCAGGACGAACGACCGCGGAAAAGATGGCTGCCTACTTCCCGGCTTTGGAGGGGACATGATCCGACTCACCCAAAAAGTCTATCGCGATTGGTCGAGCCAGTTCGCGGCCAAGTTCGGCCTGAATCACGACGCGGGGATTGAGATGCTTGCGTCGTGGTACACGGACCTCAACGAGCGAGGCGTCAGCCTCGAGGAGCTGATCGAGATCGAACGTCGGCTGACTGAAAACCCTCCCGAACGCCGCGAGCATTACCGCGGCGCGGTGTTCGGATCGATCAGTCGCATCCGCCACGAACGACTACGGGCGGAACAATCGCACGGTCTGATCCACCGCGGCGAGCGCGAGAAGCCAATGCCCGGCGCGAGCATCCGCGAGCTGCTGCTCGAGCGCGGGCTCCTGACGCACAAGTACCGACGGCAGGCGGGTCTGCTGGCGGAGCAACAACCGGAACCGGGAACGACACCATTCTGACTCGAGGGAACCATGGGACTGTTCACAGGAAGTCTGACCTTTCGGCGTTTTCGCGTTGGCGGCCCGAAGCCGGGAATGTGGCATGACGGCCACCTCGCACGGCTCCGAGAGTTTCAATTCGATCAACGTGAATCGCTGCTGGCCGGGCAGGCGAGGGCAGGCTGGACTGCCGGCAGCCACATCTACGACACCGAATTCAGCGAGATGAAAAACATCTTTCCCGATCACCTGGTCTGGGAGATCTGTGTCGAAGCCGACAAACTTCCGCAAGATCGATTGAAGGCGTACTACGAAACCGACCTGAAGGCCCTGACGGCAGACAACAAGACGCCGTACCCATCGGCTCGCCAGAAGCGTGAGGCTCGCGAATCGGCCAAGTCGCGTTTGTCAGGAGAGGCGGCCGACGGGCGGTATCGCCGCTGGAAGACGTACCCGGTCGCGTGGGACGCTGTCCGCAACGAGGTTTGCCTCGGCACGACTTCGAGCGCTGTCGCCGATCGGTTCGTCGAGAAGTTCGTTCTCACCTTTGAGGCCAACCTCTACCAGACACCGGGGTTTGCAGACAAACTTCGGCCGATCAACGCGGCGAACCTGGCCGTCGACCTGAAGCCGGAGGCGAAAGACGAACGGCTCAGCCGGTTCGTCGACGGGCTTCCTGACACACCGAACTGGAATCCGAGCGAGAGCGATCCGCACTTCCTCGGCAACGAGTTCATGCTGTGGCTGTGGCACCGGGCGGAAAGCGGCGAGGACACGCTGGCTCTGAGCGACGACAGCGAAGTCGCGTACATGTTTTCCGGCGGCATCAAGCTGGATTGCCCACGTGGCAACCTCGGCAACGACACGCTGAACCACGAGTCTGCGATCCGGCTTCCCGAAGCCAGGGCGGCGGCCAGATCCGGGAAGCTGCCAAGGAAAGCCGCGCTGACAATCGTCCGCCATGACAACCAGTTCTCATTCAAGTTCGATGCCGAGAGCTTTGCATTCGGCTCGGCTCGCCTTCCAAAACCTGACGCCATGGGCACCCGCGAACAGCACGAGCAACGGCTCGGCTGGCTTCGTGACCTCGGCGAGACAATCGACCTGATGTACCAGGCGTTTCTGGCCCGGCGACTGTCGAGTTACTGGGAAGCCGAGTTGCGGGATATCCGGGCGTGGCTTGGCCAAACCGAGACCGTTTCTGCCTGACCATTTTGTTGACGCCGCCGGAATGGTCCGGCGGCACGGAGGGAATTCGATGGCTGACGTGCGCGATTGGAGAAACATCCCGGTGGCCAACACTGGGCCGGATGTGCCGGTAACGCATTGGGAATGCGAGCCGCACCCGACTAGCAGGGAATTCACCAGCTTGGTCGAGCGGTCGATGCCCGACTTCCTCGAAAGCATGCGAGACGGACTTGAGGAGTTCTTGGAGCAGTTCACGGAGGAAGAGCTGCGCGAGGGCGTGACGCTCACAATCCGATTGCGAGATATCGCGCCAGCGGATGTTGAGGAGAAATCATGATCCGCTTTCACGTACCCGCGGTGCCAGTGGCTCAGCCGCGTCAGCGACACCGGGCACTGACAATCAACGGCCGGACGATCACGCAAAACTACACGCCGGAAAAGCACCCGGTGCAGACGTTCAAGGGGTATGTGCGTCTCGCGTTGATCAGCGCGTACACGGGGGCACCCCTCGAAGGTCCGGTGTCAATGCGGATCGTGTTCATCATGCCGCGGCCGAAGTCCATGCTCTGGAAGAGCAAGCCGATGCCGAGGGTAGCGCACATCGCGAAGCCCGATTCGGACAATTTGGTCAAAGCATGCAAGGACGCGCTTAGCAAGTTCGCGTGGCGCGATGATGCTCAAGTCTGCCGCATGACGGTGGAAAAGTGGATCGCGGCCGGTGACGAGCGACCGCATGTGGTGATTGAGATTGCGGCGATTGCCGCGGGAGACTGAAAGCCATGACACCCGAAGAACTGGACCCGGCAAAACTGCTTCGAAAGATCATCGCCGGCCTGTGCCGGCGGCCGGTCAATGAGAAAGTCCCTCTGTGGTCTGTGGTTGGCGAACTGACCAGCCACGGGTCGGGCAACTCTTATGAGATCGTCAAAAGCACGGGCATCGACCCGAACCAATTGGTCGAACGCCCGCAGTGGCTTGGCGAACATCAATGCGTGACGAACTGCTGCGCCGAATGCGGTTGCTGGCTGGACAGCTGCGACCAGATTTGTGAACGGTGCGACGACCCACAAGTGGAAGATGAGGGAGCGGTCGGATGCGACCGGTGCGGCGGGACGGGGCGAGTTCCTGACGACGGCACCAACATGGGTGAGTGTGATGAGTGCAACGGTGAAGGGGTGTTGGCATGAACCGGGACAAGAAGCCACCGGCCGACGAATACCGCGGCCGAAAGTTCGCGAATACCATTGCCTCGATGGCGTTCATCCGGGCGGACGCGAAGGCGAACCACCCAACCCGCTGGCGGTCATGGCCGACCGGTCCATTGCCGAAAGAAAAGTACGCCAAGCCCTCGCCGACTACCGAAAGGCGGTGATGTAATGCGTGTCGTGACGGTCCGCGGGCAACTTATCTCCGAATGGGTGAAGCGACCTCACCACGTTTATGTCGGACGACGGGTGTATCTTCGTGCCGGCAGGAACGCCGGGCACGCATGGCTGCAATCGGCACTGGCCAATCCGTTCCGGGTCGGCGACGTGCCCAACCCGCTCGAAGCCTACGAGGAGTGGTTGAGAGAGGGCATCAACCGACGCGACCCGGACATCCTGGCCGCGATGAATGAACTGACGCCAGCAAGCGTGCTCGGCTGCTGGTGTTGTAATGTCGAGACACCGCGAACAGTCTCGGGCGGGGCGGAATGCCACGCCGAAGTGATAGCGGCAATCTGGGACGAAATACGAAAGGCGGTGGCCCGTGGCTGAAACCAAAATCGAGTGGGCAGACTACACGTTCAACCCATGGCGAGGTTGTCAGAAGGTCAGCCCCGGCTGCGAGCACTGCTACGCCGACACGATGAGCAAACGCAACCCCGGCACGCTCGGCGTGTGGGGGCCGAACGGCACACGGGTTGTAGCGGCCGAGTCGTATTGGCGGCTGCCGGTGAAGTGGGACAAGCTGGCGACTTGCAACTGCGGAGCGGCAGGGACTGGCGGCGTCCAGTGTGAGTGGTGCAAAGCAGGCTGCCCGCGTCCTCGCGTATTCTGTGCGTCGCTGGCCGATGTGTTTGAGGACTGGCAGGGGCGGATGGTCGACGCTCAGGGCGACACGCACTGGCACAACGGAACGCCCGTGCCGGTCGGCGCGTCCACGACGTTCATTCCTTTCCGCCCGTCAACGATGGACGACGTCCGCCAGCGTTTGTTCAAACTGATCGACGCGACACCGAATCTGGACTGGCTCCTCGTCACGAAGCGGCCGGAAAATGTCGCTCGTTGCCTTGCACGTTACGGGGAGCGAATCGACACCTACGCCGCGGAAGCATTCTCCACCATCTGGAATCGGCGTGTCTGGCTCGGCACATCCGTCGAAAATCAGGCGACGGCCGACGAGCGGATTCCGCAACTGCTCCGCGTGCCGGCGGCCGTGCGGTTCCTGTCGATGGAGCCGCTGCTGGGGCCGGTGGACCTTGTGTATGCCGCTGCGTTTAGCCAAGGCAGCAAGGCTCTCGACGGTCTCAACTGGGTGATCGTCGGCGGCGAAAGCGGCCCGCAAGCCCGCCCCTGCAACATCGAGTGGATTCGGAGCATCGTCCGCCAATGCAAAGCGGCCGGCGTGCCGTGCTTCGTGAAGCAGTTGGGGGCGAACGTCAGGGATCGCAATGACGCGGGTTTCATGGGTGATCCGGGAGATTCGTGGGATGTCGACCCCTTCAGTCAGGTCGAGCACGATCCTGATGGCGTGCTCGAACAGTATCAGGGGGCACCGGTGCGGGTGCTACTGAGCGATCGCAAGGGCGGCGACCCATCCGAGTGGCCGGCCGATCTGCGGGTCCGCGAATTGCCAGAAACCGTCACGACTGGTCAATGAGCTGAGCCTGGCGGGCCGCCTCGACCCACGCTTCGGACTGCGTGGGCGCCTCGGCCCGGATGACGTGCTCGCCGCGGTGAGCGACAACCGTCCATCCGTCGAGCTGGCCAATGCCGCCCGCGGACCAGCCGGCCTGGTGCATGTGACCGGCGGCGTCGTCGACGGGGTGGATGGGAGGCGGGTCATTCATTGAAGGTCAAGCATAGAAGGAAAATGCCCAAAGTCGGCCGCCCAAACCTGAAGGAGTACGCATCATGCAGGCAGGAAAGCTGACGGCCGACGACATCCGCCGCATCGCTTCGCCGGAGGAACGGCGGCAGGCGATCATCGACGCAATCTTCCCGGACCTTCGCAAGCTGTGCCGGAAGGGGATGCTTCGCGGGACCGCTGCACAGTTCGATTCCATCGACGACGCGGTCCAGGAGGCGTGCCTCGCGCTGTGCGAGTACGCCGGAACTTACGATCCCGACTACGTCTCGCCGCGGACCGGGCGGCCTGTCAAGCCGCTGACGATGCTGCTGTGGCCGATCCGCGCGTTCATGCAGAAGCAACTGACGCGGGGGCGGGAGACGCCCACGGTGCTGAGCGGTATTGCGGCCCGGCAGGTGACGTTTGCGCAGGACAGTCGGGCACCGGACGGAGACCCGGCGATTGTGTTAGGAATGCCGGTGCAGCGGGAGTTGTTTGCGTGAATTGCGGGCGGACCGGGCATGGAAAGTCATGGCGTTCTAAGTATTGTTTTCAGACTTACAATCGGTGCGAAAGCAGGACGCACCGATGCCGAGGGAGAAGCCAAAAACGATATGCCCGATGTCGCCGGACCGTGCGGTCCTGTGGCACTTCACCCACTGGCCGGATGGGCGACTCAAATACAAGCCCAAGCCGTTTTTTAGGCACGCCAAAAACATCCTTGCACCATTGTCCGGCGTACGGCGGCAGGTGCAGGAGCCGAGCCGAAATGTCGACCATGACGGCACGCCATTGAGGCTCTACGCGACGCCTCCGCTGTCGTGGCCCGATCAGTATCACCTATTTCGGCAGCTTCACTATCTGCGATGGCGTGTTGACGTATGGAATCAACATGCCCGCGGTCCGGTCCCGGCCAAGATCAAGGCTGACCACCAACTCGCCTTGGATGTGCGCGGGCAGTTGATCGAATCGAGCCTGCGCATCGTTCGCAGCATGACGAAAACGGCGTACGCGGCGGACCGGTCGATCCTGATCAGTGACGCTGTCGCCATCCTCGTTCGGGCTGTCGACCTGTTCGACCCGTGGCGGGGAAACAGGTTCAGTACCTACGCCGGGGCGTCAATCAAGCGGAGATGCTGGCAGAGCGTGTCGCGACAATCCCGGCTGCCCGAAGAGCCGATTGGCAGCTATGACCCAGAAGACGTTCGTCAGCGGCACGAAGTGCTGGAGTCGACAGAGTACGTCACGGCTGCGGGCGACGCTGTCCGGCAGGCAATAAGCCGGTTGCCCGACGAGCGGATGCGAGACGTAATCCGGCACCGCTACGGGGTTGGGTGCGAGCGACGCACTTTGCGTGAACTGGGCGAGAAGTGCGGGGTGACAAAAGAACGCATCCGGCAAATCGAGTCCAAGGCGGCGGCCATGCTGCGAGAAATGCTCGTTGACTTCTCATCTTGAATAATCGGCCAAGAATGCTGACAGGCAATGACTTACGCCGATTCTCACGGGCTGAGCGCGCATTGTGAGTGAACAACCGACGCCGAACAGTGCGGACGACGACCGTCGGGAGCTGGAGCTCGCGCGGGCGGCGGAACTGCGCTGCGAAGGCAAGTCGACCCGGGACATCGCGGCGGCCTTGGGTTGCTCGACGGGCAAGGTTGTCGGGCTGCTGAAGATCGTCCGGCGGCGGTGGCAGAAGCACATGACGGTGCATTCCCGCCGGCACCTCGCCGAGCTGCTCCAGCGGTCCCAGCACGCCGAACGCGTCGCCTGGCGGGAGTTCGAGCGGTCGAAGCAGGACAAGAAGCGATATTCGGTCCGTACGAAGAAGCCGGGCCCGAAGCGGGAAGACGGTTCCCTCATGCCGGAAGAGACGACGACCCAGCTCGACACGGAAGGCCGGCTCGGTGATCCGCGATACCTGACCATCATCCAGAAGCAGCAGGAGTTCCGGGCCAAGCTGCTCGGCCTGCTGACCGACGTGCATGAGCATCGGCTGTCCGACGCCAAGGCCACGCCACCATTCGCGATCATCTACGAAACGCCGCAGGAGACGAAGGTCGTCGACGCGGTGCCGGCTATTCCGCCAGCCGAGCCGGACCCCGCACCGGAGCCCGCGGCGCCCGTGGAGCCGCCGATCGGCATTCCGCTCTTCAAGTACGAAGTCGATGGTGCCGGCGAATGACCGTCCAGGCCGAACCAAAGCGAATCAAGTTGCACGCCGGCCAGGCAAAGGTCATGCGGTCGGACCGGCGGTTCGTGCTCGCGTCGGCAGGGACGCAGTCGGGGAAGACCTGGGTCGGCCCGCATTGGATGTTGCAGGAGATCCGGCGGGCCGGGCCCGGCGATTACCTCGTCGCGTCGCCGTCGTATCAGCTCATGGGCAAGAAGGCCCTGCCAGAGTTCCTGAACCTCGCGAAACGTGAGTTGAAGCTCGGCTACTACCGCGGCGGTGAACACAAGAACTTCACGTTCACCGAGGAGGGCTCGCGGCGGTTCTTTGGCATCAATACCCAGGTGCCGACGGTCGTGTGGTTCGGGCACGCGGCCGACAGCGACTCCCTCGAATCGGCGACCTACAAGGCGGCGTGGCTCGACGAGACGGGGCAGTCGCGGTTCAAGTACGAGAGTTGGCTGGCGATCTTGCGGCGACTGTCGATCCACCAGGGCCGGGTGCTGATTACGACGACGCCCTACAACCTCGGCTGGCTGAAGCAGCAGGTGTACGACCGGTGGAAGGCCGGCGAGCCGGAGTACGATGTCATCCGGTTCGACTCGAAGGACAACCCCGCGTTCCCGCTCGACGAATACTACCGGGCCGAGCGGACGATGCCGGGCTGGAAGTTCCGCATGTTCTACCGCGGGTTCTTCGAACGCCCGGCCGGCCTGATCTACGACTGCCTCGAATCCGAGATTCACGTGATGCCGCCGTTCGCGCTGCCCTCGACCTGGCGGCGGTACATGGGGGCGGACTTCGGGGGCGTGAATACGGCAGCTGTGTTCCTGGCCGAGGATCCGCGCGACAAGTCGCTCTACCTGTACCGCGAGTATTGGGAGGGCGGCCGTACGGCGAAGGGCCACGCCAAGGCCATGCTGAAGGACGAGCCGGGCATTCCCACGGCGGTCGGCGGTGCGAAGTCGGAAGGTCAGTGGCGGGATGAGTTCCGGGCCGGCGGGCTGCCGATTCGCGAGCCGCTGGTGTCGGACGTGGCCGTCGGCATCAGCCGGGTTTACACGCTGATCAAGTCGAATCGGTTGCGGATATTTCGCACGTGCGCCCGAACCCTCGATCAGTTACAATCCTACAGCTACAAGGTGAATGAGTCGGGCGAGGCGACCGAGGAGATCGAGGACAAGGCGTCATTCCACCTTTGCTTTGTCGCCGGCACGCTTGTTACTGCAATCGATGGCGACAAGCCGATTGAGAGCGTTGAGATTGGCGATCAGGTCCTGACGCGGGGCGGGTGGCGTCGTGTTGTCGCTGCTGGACAGACGAAAATATCTCGAACCATGACCGTGATTTTGAGCAATGGTGCCACGCTCACTGGTACTCCGGATCATCCAATTTGGGTTCAAGGAAACGGGTTTACTCGCATCGATGCGTTGAAGTACGGCGATATAATTACAACATGCGAGAGACCATCACTTTCAACGGCGTCACGTACTACCGCTACCCGAACGCGAAGCGGCTCTCTGACAGACGGTACTTCAAGCGGTGCGGGAAAAACCTGCACAGGGCTATTTGGGAGCATTATCGCGGCCCGATTCCGGACGGCTGGCACGTTCATCACAAAGATGGCGATGCAGACAACAACGCCATTGAGAATCTGGAAGCTGTTCCGTGCCGCTTGCATTTGTCTGGGCACCTTTGCTGCCGCCCTCCCGCGGCGCAAAAGAAGATTCTTGACCAGATTCGCCCGCTCGCTTCGGCGTGGCATCAAAGCGAAGCGGGGAGGGAGTGGCACCGCGAGCACGGGAAACGCGTCGCGGCCAGCTTGGTGGAATCGGACTGGACGTGTGAAAACTGCGGGAAGCAGTATCGTTCAAAACCCGTCGGCCGTCATCGCTATTGCTCCGGCAAATGCAGAGCGGACGCCCGCAGAAAGTCGGGCGTCGACGACATCGAAAAAACATGTGCCGGATGCGGCGTTAAGTTTGTTGCCAATCGGTACGCGCGAGCGGCCTGCTGCTCCCTGCTTTGTGCGTCGCGTCGAAGATTCGGGCGTCGCCAAAGTGTACAATCTGACTGTTGACGACCGGCACGAGTACTTCGCAAACGGGGTGCTCGTCTCAAATTGCGACGCGCTCCGCTACATCGGGACGCTGCTCGGGCGTGAACAGGTGCGACTCGGGCCGGGTTCGATTGGCCGGGAGCCGGCGAACCGATCGATTGTCGGTTCGATGCCGCCCGGCGTGTTCGGGGACCAATGATGACCGTCGAAAAGTTCTTTCGCATGGCCGAAGACGCCGGGCTCCGTGTGACGTTGTCATTCGACCCGGGGCACGACGAGCAACGGCCTGGCCGCGGCTACGTCATGACGCTGGGCGACCGGGACGTGCCGGGCCCGAAGCGGGGCAGGGTCGAGGAAGCGGTCGCCGACGGCATGGCGGTGGCCTTTAATGCATTGGCTGATGCTCAAGCGAAGGCGGTGGCGTGATGGACGTCCCTCGCAACACACCGGCCAACGAACCGGCGGCCGACGCGCCGCGGGTTCACATCATGGCCGACGATGACCAGACCATCGGCCTGGCATTACAGATCGTGCCGGGGATGGGGCTGGTGGTGAAGGGGCTGGAGCGTCGCCGCGATCCGGGAGACGGTAATGGGGAATCGGTTACTGAAACACCTCCGCGATTCGGGTAAGCCATATTTCGGCAATCGTGAGCCTCTGGGGAAGGCCGCGATTGCAGAGCTATCGACGCCCCAATTGCAGACGTTTGCGATCACGGACCCGGATCGGCCGCGGAAGAAGCCGACGGCCTCGGCCGATTCGGTCGTCGGCAAACTGAACCTGCTGCCGTATTTGGACGAAACGACCGGCGAGACGGCGGCTCATCGCGAAGCATACCGGAAGATGCTCAGGGACTCGAGCATCAAGACCGCGTTACTGTCGAAGATTCTTCCGCTGGCCAGTCTCGACCTCGTTGTCAATCCGGCTGACCCTGACGATCCGCGGCATGTTGAGATTGCGGAGTATGTCCGGTGGAATCTGTTGAACGTCGGCCTCGGTGTGCCGGGCGTGACGGTGGGCGTGTGCGGTTTGGTTGAGGCGTTGACGCTGCCGAAATTGATTGACGGCTACTCGCTGGCGAGCAAGCGGTACGAGCCTCTCGTCGGCGGGAAGTATCACGGGAAGAACCGGCTTGCGGAAGTTACGTCGAAGCCGCCGAAAACATACACGCTGGGGCTGGATGAATTCGGGCGGGTGAAGCGGGTCATCGGCCGGCAGCACAACTCGGGTTACGAGTACGATCCCGGGGCGTTCGTCGTCGGCCGGTATCTGCCGCTGTACGACAACTCGCTAGGCATGAGCGATCTTCGCGCTGCGTACCGTGCATTCTGGATGAAGGACACGGTCTGGAAACTGCGGGCAATCTATCAGGAAAAGTACGCGGTTGGCGGGCTCGTCGGAAAGTACAGCAACCCCGATGACAAGTCGGCGCTTGAAGAGGCTCTCGCCTCGTGGCGGTCGTCGTCGTTCCTGTCGGTGCCGGATTCGGTCATGGTCGACGCGATTGCGATGGCCGGAAAGGGCGATACGGATTACGCAGCGGCCCTGAAGGACCTCGATCAGGAGATCATGGTCGGCATCACGGGGGCGTTCCTGCAGGCGATGGAGGGACAGAAGACGGGCTCGCTGGCCATGGGCAGGGTGCATAAGTCGACGTCGGAACTGTTCGTCTGGTATCTGGCCGAGAACCTCGCCGGCGACATCAATGGCCAGGTCGTCCCCGATATCGTGGCAATGAACTACGCCGGCGTGCCGGAAATGCCGCCGGCCGTGACGGTGTCGTTTGGCGGGGTAAACGATGCCGACATGGCGGCGGCAATCGCCGTGGACAAGGGTCTGGCGGAACTCGGGTGGAAGCACAGTAAAGAGGCATTGGGCCGCAAGTACAAGTGTGAATGGGCGAAGGATGAGGCTGATGAGGTCGCGCCTCCATCACCGCCTCCGGCGCCCGCACCCGCCCCGACGATCCCATTCTCCGACACGCCGGCCCGGGAGGTGCCGGCCGCCGACCCTTTTGGCGAGCGGTCTGCGGTTGAATTCGCAGACGTCGCCATCGGTGGGCAGGCGGGCCGGCAGTTGCTTCGCTTGATGCAGGAGTCCAAAACGCATGGCGAAGCAGTCATGCACCGGCTTTGCCGCCAGGCGGTCGAGCGAATTCTCAAGGCACCCGGCCGCGGGACACTGTTTGCGGCCAACGAGCTGCAGGAACTCGCCGATTCGCTGGCATCGACCATCGGAACGGCCAACCTGCTCGGTCGATACCGAATCCGGTCCATTCTGAACCGCCGACGACCGCCCGCTCAGACCTTTGCCGAGCCAGCCGGGCCGCCGGTTGCCCCTATCCCGCCGGAGAAGGCACTCAGCTATTTTCGAAGCCTCGCGCCCGGCATCACGGGCGACCCGGGCATTTTCGGCCCGATGATGCGCCGCCAGGCGTTCACGCTCGCGGTGTCAACGGATGCCATGCTCCTGCAGAAAGTGCAGGGGGTGATTGCGGACACGCTGGCGACGGGCGGCGGGACGATTGCCGACGTTCAGGAGATCCTCGACAAGGCGGGCGTGTCGCCGCGGAACCCGCAGTACGCCGAGATGGTGTACCGCACGAACGCGATGGACGCCTACAACTCGGGGTTCGACGAGGAGCGGCAGGATCCCGAGGTCATCAACTACTTCCCGGTCTGGCGGTACGATACGGCCGACGACGAGCGGGTCGGCGACGACCACCGGCCGAAGGATGGCAAGTATTTTCCGGCGGCCGCGACGTTTGCCGAGGTGCGTGGTGACCGCCCTTTTAATTGCCGGTGCGGGGCCACACCCATCTACGTTGACGACTGGGAGGAGTTGAAGAAGGGCGGGGCGCGGGTGGAGTCGTCGTGGTAGCCGGCCGCGGGTGTTCGATATGGGTGTTCGATCCGAACAATCGAACACCGAACGCCAGAACGAATCGAGGTAAAGCGTTGTTGGAAAGATTGTTACGCGTTCGGGGCTAAGTGTTCGATTGCCCGGAAGTCGAACGCTCGTCGAACTTACAATCCAGCGTCACCGGAGGAACGGCATGACGCTGGATCAATTCAAGAACGGGCTGGCGGGTCCCGTGTTTACGGTCGTGGGCGGTATTAACGCCCCGGCATTCCAAGTGACCAACGATCCGCATCGGCGATACCCGTTGCCCGCCATGTTCGTGGCGGCGGAGCGTCTCGACCCGGGCGATTACGTCGGGCTGGACGTCGCGGGCCGGCTCGTGCGACTCCACATCGAGGAAGGGAAGGACGTTCGATGATGACCGTGGGACTGCTAAAAGAGAAGCTCGCCGGATTACGAGACGACCTGCCAGTCGTGGTGGCCGGCGAGTTGATCGTTGACCTCCAGGACGCGGCCGCGATGAACATCGTGGCCGACGGTTCCGGGATCTACGACCTGCCGGCAAAAGGCGAGCGGGGAACCCAGGCCGTTGCACTGGTGCCGGCCGGATCGTGACCCGCCCCCGACCCATCGACCCCGAGTCGTACGCGGCTCGGCTCGAGACTGACCTTCCGGCCGACGAGCTTCGCCGGCGGGTGGCCGAGCTGATCCGCGCGGCGGTGATTGCCAGTCGGGGTGCGGTGCAGGTCTATCGGGCGTGTGGCCACTGCGGGCGGCTCATGAGGCTGGGCGGCCGGTCGTGGGATAGCCGGAGCGACGGGGCGATCACGCGGCGTTATTGCTCGGGCAAGTGCCGAATGGCTCGCACCCGTCGTCTGTGACAGGTTTCAGCCCATCTTCGTCACATCCAGTCAGTTTGCTTGTTCCGTCTCGCGCCGGTGCAATGATGCCCCGTGATGCAGACGATACGCGATGTCGAGGTGTTTCAGGAGGGCGACCACAAGGAAGGCCCTTGGGATGCGTCGTCGCTGATGGCGATGGCCCGCAATGCGGCAATCCTCAAGGACCTGCTGACGCCAACCTTCGGGATCGGGCACGGCGATGAGGCGACGGCCTTCGGTGACGAGGGCGAGCCGGCGTTCGGCATCGCTCCGGATTATCGAGTGGAGTATCGCACCCCGCAAGGTGAGACCCAGCCGCGGGCAACGCTGCTCGCTGACCTGTACGAGGTGCCCGATAGCCTGGCCGCGCTGATCCACGCCGGGGCCTACCGCACGATCAGTCCGGAGATCTACACGACGCTTCCCAAGTCGCTGGCCGACAAGGGCGTTGATGGCCCGGTGATCAAGCGGATCTGCGTGTTGGGCGGCGCGATACCCGAGGTCAAGACGCTCAAGGACGTCACCGAAATTTACCGTCGGCAGGTGCCGGCCGCGGCGTTCTCGGATGCCCGGCCAGTGATGCGTTTGACGCTGACCCGTACGGCGGTCGACGCCGACCGCGGTGTGGCCGTCGCTTTCTCCGACGTCACCCCTCTTTCCAAGGACAATTCGATGACGGGCGACCAGAAGAAACCGGCGGCGAAGCGACTCACCCCCAAGGCCTTGACCGCGGTGAAGAGATTCTCCGACATGGCGGCGGGCGGCCCGGTCCCGCGTGACGAGCTGATCGCGATTCTCGCCGACATGGGAGTCGATACGAGCACGGTCACCGATGCGGTGCCCGATGCGTTCCTGGCCGAATGTGCCCGAGTGCAGCGGTCCATGCTCGAAGAAATGTCGGCGGCCAACGCGGCCGAGGGCAACGCCGACGCCGAGGCCAATGGCGCCAAGCAGGCCGCCGAGGAGCAACCCGCGGAAATGGGCGACGGGAAGCCGGCCGAGCAGGCAGTCGAGAAGCCTGCGGAGAAGCCCGCGGACAAGCCGGCCGACGCCAAGCCCGAGGACGACAAGAACAAGAAGCCGGACGCGGCGGCGATGAGCGACAAGCCAGCCGCTTTCCCGAGCCAGGCGGACATCGACGCGAAGATCGCGGCCGCTGTCGACGCGGGGCTGGCTCGATTCTCTGAGGCCCGCAAGTCGCTGGCCAAGGAACTCGACGAAGCCAATCGCACCAGCATCGCGCTCTTCTGCGAACAGCAGCGAGTCGCCGGCAAACTGCTACCCGCTGAGATCGACGGCGGACTTCCGGAGCTCATGGCCAAGGTGGCCGAGCTGGGCGGCGGGACCGTCAAGTTCTCCGACGGTACGGAGACCGATCTGCTGACCCGGATGAAGCAAGTCATCGCGGCCCGGCCGCAGGTGGCCCGCTTCGCCGACGTGCTGGTCACCAAGCCGCTGACCGATGAGGACGAAAAAGCCAAGGTCGTTCGGTTCGCCGAAGACCGGAAGGAATCCTTCGCCAAGATCGGCAAGACGCCGGCCCAGGTGGCCGAGCAGTTCGCCACAATCCGCAAAGCCAACCCGTCGCTGACGGCTGACAAGTTCTGTGCGAATTACACCACGGGCGTGACGGGCTGAGCCCCATCCGCTTCGACGGTCTGAGGAGACCTGACACATGGCGAACGCAACGGCACGCATTGCCACCACGGCCCAGATTGACGCCTCGACTCCGCGATCCACTTACGGCGCGTCGAGCACGGCTCAAACGTTCTACCCCAACGAGCTTGTCGCGCTCAACAGCAGCGGCTACCTCGTAAAGGCCGACGACACGGCCGCCGTGCTGTTCGCCGGCCTCGTCGATCACGCTTCGCCGATTGAAGTGGCATCGGGCGGTTCGAACGGCGACGTCACGATCACCGTGGCCCGGCCCCCGGAGTTCCAAGCGTACATCGCCTCGGCGGCGATCACCGACGTCGGCAAAAACCTGTTCGCGCTTTACAGCAACGAACTCAGCTTTGCTCCCGGGCTCAGCTACTTCACCTACGTCGGCAAGGTCGCCCGGTACGTCAATGCGACCACGGTCGTGGTGCGGCCGCGTTACTTCGAGACGGCTCCGGTCCTCAAGGTGACGATGCCGTACACCGCGGCGTCGACGGACATCAGCCACTTCGTGGCCGACAAGGCGTACCGGGTCAAGGCAATCACGCACCGTGTCGACGTGGCGGGCACCGACGCGGGTGCCGTGACGGGTCAGCCAGTCAAGGCGGCAAGCGGCACTGCCATCGGCTCGGGCACCGCACTGAGTGCGGCGACCGCGAATCTCAAGTCGACGGCCGCCACGAATACCACGGTCGCGGTGCATGGCACCACGGCGAACCTCGACATTGCGGCCGGCACCTGTGTCGGCCTCGACTTCACCGGCGTGATGACCGCCGCGGTGGGGTCGTTCCAGATCGATCTTGTCCCGGTGTCGTGAGCCCGGGCTGACAGAGGATCACGAAACAGGAGACATGAGACATGGCCGCCGAAAAGGTCAGTATTTTCACCGGGCAAATGCGGACGGACTTCGATACCGCGTGGGCCCAGCTCAACGCCGAACAGGCTCCGTGGGAAGCATGGACCGACAAGTTCCCGTCGGCAAGCCGGATCGAGCACATCTCGTGGATGACGCCGACCCCGGGCATCGGTCGGTACACTGGTGCCCGCCGGTACGGCGCGATCTCGCAGTACACCTACAAGATCGAAAACCTCGAGTACGACGGTGCGTTCAGAATCCCGCTGCGGGACATCGAGGACGACCTGACCGGCGGTTACGCCAAAAAGCCGGCGGAGCTGGCCAAGGAAGCTCGCAACTGGCCGAACTATCTGGGGCTTGCGGCCCTGGCGGCCGGTGCCACGGCGACCGCCTACGACGGTACCACGTTCTTCCGCGACTCCGGCGGCGAAGGGACGATCGATAACAAGATCGCCCCGAGTATTACGGGTACGGCAACGGCCGACCACGTCCTTTACTTTCTCTACCACGGCGGCCCACTCAAGCCTCTGTTCTACCTCGACCGCAAGGGGCCGCGACCCGGCGACACCGGCGGACTGGAAACCAGTTTCGAGGAAAAGGCGGTCAAGTACTGGGTCGATATCGAGGGTGCGGTCGGCTACGGCTGGCCGTGGGATGCGGTCAAGGTGACTTTGACGAAGACCCCGTCGCTTGCCGAGTGCGAGCAGATCATGCGGGAAATCATCAACGCCTTCCGCGGGTTCAAGGCCCCGAAGGGCCTGGCCACGGACATCGACAAGTACCCACACGAGCAGACCCAGTTCAGCACCGCCAATGCGACGCTGTTCTGTTCGGGCACGGGCATCGAGTACCTGTTCAAGACAGTCCTGACACAGTCGCCACTGACGGTCGTGAACAGCAACGTCACCGGCCAGTACCTCGGCATGGCCAACGTCCTGGTGAGCAACGTCCTGAACCCGTGATCTGACGCGGGAGTCGAATAATCAACGAGGTGGGCCGTGTCATACGTTACTGACGCTGAGGTCAAAACGTATTTCGCGGCCCACCTTGGTTTGTTGTCGGAAGACGACACGGACGCCAAGTACGACGTACTGATCCCCCGGGCCAATTCCGCCGCCTACAACCTGATCCGCGGCAAGCTCCTCCAGCGCGGGTTCACCAGCACGCAGATCGGATCGTGGGACCAGGGTGCCGAGTTCAACCTCGATCTGGCCTGTTGCTACCTGATGCGGACGGCGGCCCAGACGACGGAGTCCGACCTCTGGCAGCAGAAGTTCTGCCGGAAGGATGAGTTGGAAGACATCCCGGTCATGATCGACGGCGAGATCATCGACCCCACGACGTCGACCGGAAGCATCGGCTACGGCGACATGAGCCGGACGGACGACGAATTCTCACGCGACACGGAATGGTGATGGCCGAACCGAAGCCACCCGAGGTGATCGCCGAGCTGCTGCGGCAGAGCCCGCCGCTGCCCGACGCGCCGCGCGTCGTTCAAGTATTTCTCCAAAGGGCGAGACTCGCGATGCTCGCCGACGTGAGGGAGAACTTTAAGAATTCGGCCGGGCCGGACGGGACGCCGTGGAAGCCGTTGAAGTTCCCCCGGCCGCAAGGTGGCAACAAACTGCTGTGGAATAAAGGCCTGCTCCGGGCCAGCATCACCGGCGGCAACTCCGACTACCGCGAAGAGGTCGGGATCAACTACGTGTCGATCGGCACCGTGCGGCCAGGTGCAAACCTGATGAACTCGGGCGGGACTATCGTCCCGACGAAGGCCAAGGCCTTGGCGATCCCGTTGACCAAGGCCGCTGCTGATGCCCGTAGCCCTCGAAACTTCCCGCGGCCGCTCGTCATGCTGTGGCGGACCGGGGCCCAGTCGGGCGTTCTGGCCGAGATCAAGAAGCCGGCGACGAAGGCCGGCACGCAGGAACAGAATCTGCGAAAGAAGATCGGCACCTACGTCCCGAAGCAGCGGGCGATACTGGCCAAGATCAAGTCGCTGACCGCTCGGGCCAAGAATGCCAAGACAGGCGCGTCCAAGGCCACGCTGAAGGGCCGGATCCAACTGGAATACCTGAAGCTCAAGAAACTGAGCCAGTCGACCGCGGACAACGTGCGGAAGAAGGAGACGCTGGCCGGCAAACGGAAAGCCGTGCTGACCCTTCAATACGCGTTGGTGAAGAAGGTCGTGATTCCGGCCCGGCCGTTTGTCGGCTTCGGCCCGCGGCTCAACGGAAAGCTGGATTCGTTGGCCGTGAAGACCGTGCAGGAACTCTTCCGAGGGACTCCCAATGGCAGGTGAGAAGGTCACGACGCTGGTCCCATCTGCCGCCATCGCGGTCGATGATGGGGTGAGTGCCAGCGCGACGCCCGCCACGTCCACCATCACTCCGGGCACGGGCAAGGCCGCGTGCGTGGGTAGCCTGTCGTGGTCGTACGCGGATGATCCAACGGGCGGCAGCATCACGCTGACGGACGGCACGACGACCCTCGCATGGTACATCAAGACCGGCGGGCCCGGGTTCCTGGTGTTCAATCCGCCGATTCGGTTCGCGGTGGGTGCGCCGGTGGTCGGGACGATCTCGCAGAGCAGCACAATCAACCGGTCGATTCACGTCAACGGGTTCATTGACGGGAGCATTTGAGTGGCGTGGGAACTGGCTGTCACCGACCTCGCGAACGGCTCGGGCGCTCAGGTGTCGATCGGGGCCGGCAGCGGTGCCGACTTCAACGTCGAGCGGTCGGAAGTGGCGGTATCGTCGTACGGCGCGTGGACAGTCGTCAACGATGACCCGCTCTCCGGGTCGGGCAACCTGACGGTCTCTGGGCTCGGCTATTACCGCTGGCGGATTGTGGACGCAATCACCTCGGCGGTGCTCGCGCCGGTCGTGCCAGGTTACCTGTACCAGCCAGCGACGGCTGAGGGCGATTCGGTCTATGAGCGGTGCCTGACTATGCTGCGGGACCGGATCGACGGGCTCGGCCTGACGACGAAGGAAGGGACCGAGCTGCCGATTGTGATCCGCCAGGCCGGCGACAACAACCAGGCGAACGTCAGCTACCCGTGCATCCTGCTCGGCATCATCGACCAGGCGGAATCGGACGCAGGCGGCAACAACCAGAACTACGACCTCGCGTACACCGTTCTGGCCTTGATCGTCGAGCGGACGCAGTGGCACGCGGACGCCAACCGGGCTCGGTACTTGCAATGGCGGGAAAAGATTCACCTCCGGGTGAATCAGCAGCGGTGGGATTACCGGGTTCCCGAGGTCTGGAAAGTGGAATGCAAGGCCGGCGCAGTTATCAGTGCGCCGGAATCGGAGAAGCGTCTGGAGTACCGCGAGGGGCTTCTGGCGTTCCAATGTGTGGCCCGGCACCGGAAGAACATGGCATAAACGCGGCGGACCCGCGGGAGGATTGTGATGACAGTCAAAGCAGGGGTTGCGAGCCGGATCGCCATCGGCGACGCGACGACCGCCATGACGCTTATCTCGTTCGACAGCGAGTCGCTCCAGGAGACCCGCGGCGTCATCGTTAACAACGGCATTCGCGGGACACGAGCGCATTACATCGAGCGGGTTCGTAACGGCGACATTGCGGTCGGCGGCAACCTGACGTTTACGCCGCAATCGAATGAGTGGGCCTACCTACTCCCGAAGATCCTTGGCGGGACACCGTCCGGCACGACGTATCCGCTGGCGGAAACGCTTTCCGGCTTCATCCTCGACAAGGAGTATGCGTCGGGCGACGTTCACCGATTCCCCGCGCTCTACGTCAATCAGGCCACGATCAGCGGGTCGGCCGGGTCGGCGATTACGCTCTCGTTGGACCTGCTCGGCACGGGCAGCATCACGACGGGGGCCACGTTCGCTTCCGGCGGGGCGTTGACCGACAACACGGCCAACGACTTTTTCGTCCACAGCGACAGCGACGGGACGTTCATCCTGGGTGGGTCGACCATTCCGCTGAACAGCTTCGAGATCGTGATCAACAACGCGATCGAGCTGCGGAAGGTCAACAGCCGGACCGCGACGGCCGCGACCGCCACGGACCGGCTTATCACGGTCAATTTCTCGGTGCCGTACGGCGACGCGACATTCAGCACGTTCACCGATGCCGACGTGACAGGATCGCTGACGCTTTCCGCGCTGGCTCAGTCGTTGGGGATCATCTTCGCCGGCATTCGCTTTAATCAGGCGAGCCCGACCATCGGCGGACGGGGCGAGACCCTGTACCCGCTGAACGGCCAGGCCATGCGAACGAGCAGCGCGGGCGAAGTCAGTGTGACGTTAGACAGCAGCCCGTGATTGGCGATGCAGTCGGCCGGGCGAAAAGACGCGATCCAACGAACAACCACGATGAAGACGCTTCCACAAAGTACGCTGTGTAATGCCGGTCAAAGCGGACCACGCCGCAAGGCATCTGGTCTCGCCTCTGTATTCGACCATGCGATTGTTCCGTTTGTTGCGGGTCTGCGTCGTGCGGTCGGTCCAGCGGCAATTGCCCGGCTCGTAGTGGCCGTCATTGTCGATGCGATCAATCTCGGCTTGCGGGAACGGTCTCGCCCCCATGTCGGCAAAGAATGTCGAGAACGATTCTCGCCACCGTTGGCACACCTCGATGCCGCGTCCGCCGTAGTCCTTGTAGTCGTGATTGTCCGGGTTGCCGCATCGGGACCGCATGAGACACCAGATGCGATACTCGGAGGAGCGGGACATTCCGTGTGTGCGGCATCGGTCGCCAATCATTTGATCCTTCATGCACCCGCAACTCTTCGTGTTCCCCTTACGGAGCGATCCGGTGCTGGCTACCGTGATGCGCCCGCAGTCGCACCTGCATTCCCAAGTGGCTTTTCCGTGCTTGTCGATGCCGACGCGGCGGATCACCACGAGGCGGGCGAACCGTTGATTGTCCAGGCTAGCAGCGTTGGCCATAAATCCTCCGCTGAATTAAACGTTTATCCGGCATCGCCCCCGCAACAGGCTCAGGAGGCCGAATGAACGAGCAAAGCGAGTCGACACACGTTCAGGACGAATGGGTCGGCATCTCGCAGCGGATAAGGCTGGAGATTCAAAAAAGGCTGGCCGACATCAGGGCGATGAAAGCCAGCGAGATCGAGGAGCTGGTGCGGGCGTCCCGAACGGCATTGTGGCTCGAAAAGGACGCCCACACATTTGACAAAGAGGTCGAGCTGGAACTAGCTCGATTCTCCGCGTAGTTGCCCACACAAGGAAGCGAGACTCCGAATGTCAGGCACCGTTTTCATCCCCGACGGATTCAGCTTCACCGGCAAGATCGAAGGCGTGCCGGGGCTGCTACGCCCTCTCACCTTCAAGTACCGGCCGGCGGGCTACCAGGCTCGCTCGACGATCAATGCGGCCTACGGCGACCCGGCAAAGCACGCCGAGGCCGTGTTCAAGGTGCTGGCCCAACAGACCGCTGAATGGAAGGCGATGAACGACGACGGGACTGAAGGGTCGGCCGGGCTGAACAAGCCGACCGACTTCGGGCGCCTGCCGTCCGTTGCGGTTGAAACCGCTCTGTCCTATGTGATGGGGCAGTTGGGTCCGGTGCTGGAGGAAGAGGCGGGAAAATCGCCCGCGGGGTGAGCCTCGTTCTGCTTCACCCCGAGGTCGCATACCGGTCATGCGAAGACTGTGCGGCGTTTCTCTACGGCGAAGATGGGTTGCCGATCAAGCGCAACGGGCAACGGGTGCCCCGCCCTGCCCGTGTTGGCACGCCATGCCGGACCTGCCCGAAGATACCGGCCGACGTGGCAATGCCCTCGCCGATGGCCAGCATCGAACTCGATGCCCGCGGGTGGCTTGCTTACCAGTTCTGGGAACGGTGCGAAGCGGTTGGCATCTTCCCCGACGACGAGGCTGTGGCGGTCGTGGCGCGTGCAATTTCGGGCGCGGTGCGTAACGCCGAACGAATCAGGGAAGAGCAGAAGCACGCACGGCTGATCCAGACTCTGGCGGCTGTGTCTGTAGCCGGTCGAGCGAGTCGACAGCGAGGGCGGTAGCGTGGCTGACAAAGAACTGAACATGAAGCTGGTGGTCGACGCCAGCAGCGTCAAGGCGGCGACGGCCGAACAGAAGAAGCTGGCTGATGCTACCAAACAAGTCGGCACGGCGCAAAAGGACACCGTCAAGCAGTTCAATGCGGCCGCCGAAGCTCAAAAGCGAATTCAGGCGGAAGCCCGCAAGGCCGCGGTCGATGCCGAGTATCGGCGGCTGGGTGGCGGTGCGGGCGGGCCGGGTAACGCCGGCGTCCCGTCGGCCGCGGGACCTGGTGGCGGTGGCGGTGGTATCGGCATCCCGTCCAGTCTCAAGGCCGCCTTCGGGATCTCCGGCGCGAGCGCATTAGCTCGACAGGCTGGCAACTACCTGACCAGCAACTTCAACAACCCGTCGGCATTGTCAAATCCCGGCATTATTGGAGCAGCGGCCGAGGGGCTGCCGGTCATCGGCGGGGCGATATCGCTGGTTAACTCCGGCTATAAGTCCCGCGAGTTAAGTCTTGCATCCTACGGAGAGATCGGGGCGCAGCGTGGCGAATTGCAGAGGCAGATTGCCGCGGCCCGCGCTCAGACGGGTGAGCCGCTTCGGGATATGCAGCGGCAAGCCGGAAACGCTCGCATTCAGGCAACCGAGGCTCGGCAGTTTGCCAACGCAGTGGCGTCGAATCCGGGCCAGTACATCACGCAGAACCGACAGGGCGTCAGCAACGAGCAGACCGGCCAAGTGAAGCTGGAAGCCGCGCAGGCGGCATCGGAAGCGAACGCGGCGGGTGCCGTGGCCGCAGCCGAGAATAAGCGGATGGCGGATGCGGCAAAGGCGGCAAAGGATGCGACGGCCGCAAGAGAAGAGGCCCAGCGGCGGCAAGGGGAAACCGAAGCGGCGATTGCCCAAAAGGAAAGCCAACTAGCCAGTCGCAAACGCGACCAGTCGCTGGGGCAGTGGGCGTTTGATGGCGGCCGCGGGAAGAACGACAAAGACCAAAATGACATCATTGAACTGAAAAAACGGCAAGAGGATCAAGCGCAAGCCGTGGCCGGCAAGCAAGCCGACGAAGCCCGCAAGGTCGCCGACCTCGCCAAGCAGGAGTCCGTAGCCCGTGAAGCGTCGGTAGCGGCACAGAGGGCGTCGTTTGCCGCGGCGCAGAAGCAATTGGACGTGGACCGTAACCGGTTGCAAGTGGTGAATGCGGAGAAGGGCGTGCTGGAGAATCGTGCCCGGAAGTTCGCAGAAATGTCGGACGATGAAAAACGGCAGGCGGTTGAGGCGGCCAAAGTGCTGAAAGAAAAGCAGGACATTCAGCAACTGACCCCCGAGCAGCGAAACCTAGTCCGCGACACGCAGCTATATCAGGACGTGGCATTGAAGCAGGGCGGCAACGATGCCTCTGCAAAGGAATTCAACTCGCTCGTTGGCGACCGGCAACTCTCCGACGTGACAGCGGAAGCCCAGAAGCTGGCCGAGGGTATCGCCACGAAAAACGCCGAACTCAATGCCAAATTCCAGGAGACGATGGCAACGACGATGGAGACGGCGGTCAAGAACATGGCAGACATTGTCGTCGCGACGTTCAAGAACATGGAAGAACAGTTGCGGTCGGAGTTCGCCAACGCCAGCCGCATCAAGCGTAACGACGAGGCCGGACGCTAATGCAGGTCGTCTACGGCTCCTACCAGTTTCCGACGGATGACACGAAGTTTGTCGTCAATCAAACGCTGCGCGAGTCTCAGCCCGGAGTGCCGTTCGAGACGGCCGTAACCTTTGACCTCGAAGGCAAGCTATTCGGGGCCACGCCGGCCGCATTGGCGGCGGCAACTTATGCGCTGCGTCTGGCTTGCATGACGCCGTTTCGTGATCTGGTTGTGACGCACGCCGGGGCGGTGGTCGAGCAGTTGCGGACGGTCGGATCGACGACCGGTGTGCGCTGTATCAACGGGCCGACGTTTCCGGCCGACACGCCGGCCGACTTCTCGACGTACCGAAAGTTCACGTGCCAATTCGAGGCGGTTTACCCGCTGGCGGGCGTCGCCGAGCCGCAAGTGCTGACGTACCAGCAGACAGTCTCGCTGTCGGGTGGTGAGCCGATCTACATCTGGCAGCAGGCAGTTAACGGGCCACCGAAGAAGGTCATGACCAGCCCGCAGACGCCATTCGAGGCCGTGCAGACCGGTCAGGCGGTGGGGCTGCGGACGTGGCCGAATCCGCCGGCACCGATCTTCGGAAAGCCTGACAAGATCAGCGTCAGTCGCACGACCCCCCGGCGGGTCGGGACGAACGTGCGGGAGTTTGCAATTCAGTGGGAGTACCGATTCTCTTCGGTGGCACCGTTGAACGGCGGGCCGGGGTTGCCGCCATGAGTCCGCTAATCTCGATACTTGGCCAGTTCGCGACGGACCACGTCCGCACGGTCGGGCTTGGCCGTTGCGAGGCCGTCGCGCAATCGCTTGCGGCCGGTGGGAACACGAGCGAGGGCGACAATCTGCGAGTCGGTCATGCCGTCAATACCGCCGGCTTTCCATGCTTTGATGGCGTCAACAGCGGCTTGCCCTTCTTCCTTTGTCATCTCGGCAAAAGCCCGCGCGTTTGCTTCGGCCCACTTCTTTTCCTCATTGACTTCCGCCAGTCGCTTCTTGTCCTTTTCAACGTCATCGCGCAGTTTCTGAAGCGATGCCGCCTTAGCCACCCGTTCCGCTTCCGCGGCGTCGGCTCGCGCCTTCGCGGCCTGAGCCGTGGCCAGTTCGACGGCCGCACGTTCGGCTTCGGCCCGAGTCTTGGCCGCAACATTCGACCAGACGACGCCACCGGCGAGGCCGGCAGCCACCATCACAAACACGGCAACGATCCACACATAGACGGGCACGCGCATCTTCCGCACTCCGCAGTAAGCCGGGCGAATATCGGCGCATTGTGGGGCAATCGGTTGGCATCGTCAAGCAAAGGGAACTGAGTCATGGCAACCCGATCCTACACCGGCGCGGCGAAGGAAGTCGCCCAGGTCAACACAGTGACGCCGGCCAACGTGAATATCGGCAACACGTTCACGCTGACCTGCAATGGAAAGACGCTGATTTACTCGGCGGCTGCGGCCACTGTCGCGGACGTGACGGCCGGGCTGGTAGCCCTCGTCGCGGCCAGTGAGGAGCCGGAATGGCAGGAAGTGACGGCGGCCGACATTACCACGGCGTTGACGCTGACGGCTCGCTCGCCGGGCAAGCCGTTCACTCAGACGAGCAGCGCGAGCGGTGGCACGGCGACGCTCACGACTTCGACCACGACCAGTAGCAGCGGCCCCGAGCAGATCGACGCGGCGGCCAATTGGTCCGGCGCAACTGCCCCGGTCAACGGCGACACGGTCATCATCGAGGGCTCGTTCAATCTGCGGTACGGCACGCTCGCCAGCGTGACCGCGGCCCGGCTGATCGTCCGCGACTTCACTGGCACGATTGGCCTGCCGCCGATCAACGC
>ERZ869925.108-NODE-108-length-48207-cov-8.451051_pt1 | contig 48207 bp, 54 predicted proteins | sample MGYA00579311_ERZ869925 | MGnify/ENA primary metagenome ERZ869925 (study PRJEB32216, sample SAMN09231817) | wastewater metagenome | place: USA: Maryland | collected 2016-07-30 | study: EMG produced TPA metagenomics assembly of the PRJNA472060 data set (Reclaimed...
ATGGGCCAGCGTGGGCGAAGGGGCCAGCGTGGGCGAATGGGCCAGCGTGGGCGAATGGGCCAGCGTGGGCGAAGGGGCCCGCGTGGGCGAAGGGGCCAGCGTGGGCGAATGGGCCAGCGTGGGCGAAGGGGCCAGCGTGGGCGAATGGGCCAGCGTGGGCGAAGGGGCCCGCGTGGGCGAAGGGGCCCGCGTGGGCGCATGGGCCAGCGTGGGCGAAGGGGCCCGCGTGGGGAAAACCACTGACTGCATCACGCTCGGTCCAATCGGATCACGAAACGCCACGCTGACGGGCCTCAAACACGACGGAAAGTTGTTTGTCGGTACCGGCTGCTATTGGGGCGAGATTGACGACTTCGCGGAGAAGGTCGGGACCAGGCACGGTGACAACGAGCACGCGAAGAACTACGCCGCCGCGATTGTGTTTCTGCGGGCGTGGGCGAAGGGCGGTGTCGTGTGAGAACCACCGCCCCCGCCCTCAAGGGCTTCGACCTCGCGATCGCTCGCCAGCAGCCTCAGCCCGACGGCAACGTGTGGCCCGAGTGGATGACGCTCGAATCGCTCGCGAAGTACCTCGACTGGCCGTGCGACTGCTCGACCAAAAAGGGCCGCGCCGCCGCGTTTCAGCGAGCCAAGCGACTCCGCGCCATGGGCTACCACGGCGCTCGACAAGTCGGTGAATCCGAACTGCGTTACTCGCGCGTGAAGCTCGACGAGTTTCTGACGCGCCCAAGCAAGCACATTCGCGTTGCCTGACCCCCCCCTCTTTCCCTGCTTTGAAAGGAGACCGCTGTGAACGACATCGCCACCCAAGCCGAACGCGCCGCCGAACTCGGCCGAGCCCAGGCCCGCCAAGAAGTGAGCCCCGAGGCGTTGAAGCGGCTCGTCGGCGGCACTGTCCGCAAGAACCCCGGCCATATGCAGCCCTCGCCCGACGCCGGCGCGAACGCGCTGATGACGGACGTCGCGGCGTCGGGCGGCAAGCCTTTGCTCGGCGATCCGATCCCCGAACGCACGACGGGCATCGCGCCCGAAGCCGAAGTGTCGATGAGCGCCCTCGACCGTGCCGCCCACGAGGATCAGGCGTCGGTCGAGCCCGCGTTGCTCGCGGAGATTGACGAACTGCTCGCGATCGACATGGAGATGGAGACCGAGAACAGCCCGGCGTCGAATGAGAAGGTGTTGAAGACGATGGCGACTCTCCGGCGCATGTTCGCGGCCGTCGGTCGGATCCGCGAAGCCCGCACGCCGAAGGCCTCGACGATGATCAGCCGTCGGCATCGGCAACTGCAAGACCTGATCAAGCTCGCCGACGCGCTCGCCGAAGTTCCTTCACCCAATGGCACCAAAGTCCGCACGGTCCATGTGCCTCTTGAAATCCGCGTGTCGGGCACGAAGCAGAACGCCGACCCAGAAGTCGGCATCAAGGCCCCGTGGTTTGAGTACGAGTGCGTCACGCTCGGCAAGCGGATGCAGACGCAGATCCTCACGAACGCGCTGCACGACATGCACGACCGGGGCTACACGTTTGACCGCGTGGCCGACGTTCTCCGCATCCTCACGGCCGCGATGTACCGACTCGACGACGCTCTCAGCGATAGCGAGGGCCGAGTCCTGCAAGAAGCGGTGATGGACGACCTTCTCCCCGCCGACCGCGACGACCGCGACCAGACCTGAGCCCCCTGTGAGCCCGGCGGTTGCGGATTGGTCTCCACCAACCGCCGGGTCTTTTTCTTTCCTCCGGGGGCGGCTGGCCCTCTCACTGGCCGTCCCCTTTCTCCCTCTCCTCATCTCTCTCGGCGTGCCGCCTTCCAGTGACGCGCCGGGCTTCCCGAGTCTTTCAAGGAGCCCCCCATGCTGAGTCTCGAAACCCCACCGACCGCAACGCTCGACCCCGCAAACCCCAAGCCCGGCATCTACTCCGGCGTGCCGTTCGACGTCTACGTGACGATCAACGCGCTCAACCACTCGACGCTCAAGAAGATCGCCAAGAGCCCGGCGCATTACCGATGGGCGATCGAGCATCCGGAGGACAACAAGGAGACCGACAGCAAGCGACTCGGGACGGCCGAGCATTGCCTCCTGCTGGAGCCCGAGCGGTTCGAGCGGTCGATCATCCCGGCCCCGATCAACCCGAAGACCGAGAAGGCCTACGGCGGCGACACCCAGGCATGGGCGAAGTACGCGGCCGAGCACCCGGGGAAGATCATCGTCTCCGACGAAGAACTCGGCCGCCTTCGCGGGATGGCCGCGAGCGTGATGGGGCATCCTCTTGCCGCGTCGATCCTCTCGGCTGCCGGCGACAACGAAATCACGATGATTTGGGAGGACGAGACGACGGGCCTGATTTGCAAAGGCCGCGTCGACGCTCGACGCCCTGAACTCGGGCTCCGCGTTGACATCAAGACCTGCGAGGACGGCTCCGAGTCGGGCATGGCGCGAGCAATGGTGGACTACGGATACGAGACGGCCGCGGCGTTCTATGCCCGTGGCGCGGCGGCCTTGGGCTACGGGAACGAGACCCACGTTCTGGTCTGCATCGAAAGCGCCGGCCCGTTCAGCGTCGGCATCTACCGGGTCGCCGATGAGACGTTCAAGATCGGCGCACAGCGCGTGAGCGAGTGGATGGGCACGCTCAAGCGATGCATGGATACCGGGCATTGGCCCGCGTATTCCGACAAGATCGTGGACCTGGAAGCGCCGGGGTATTACCTGACGCGATGGTCGAACGGCGAGTTTTGATGATCGCGGCGGCGGCGTGGGCCGGGTACCACGCAGGCGGATGTGCGGGATCTAGCGGGTCTACGCACGATCGTTTTGAACCGGAGGCAGGTTCGACTCCTGCCCGCCGCATTCGAGTGTTTTCCAAGTTCCATCACAGGAGACGGTTCATGAAAGTTCAAGAGTTAGAAGCGACAGCGTTCAAAGGCGTTCGACACGTCAACATAAAGCCCGGTGGTCTCGTTGTGGCGATCACGGGCCGGAATGGACAAGGCAAGTCGTCGGTCCTCGACGCCCTGCAGTGGGCGATCGGCGGCGCGAAGTTCGCACCCGAGACGCCCGTTCGCAAGGGCAACCAGAAAACCGAAGTCTCGGTCGACCTGGGCGAGCTGCGAATCACCCGCACGCAGACGGCCAAAGGCTCGATGTCGTTGACGGTGACGACCCGCGACGGCGTGCCGATCGCTCAGGCGAATTGGGCCGAGCAGATCAAGGCCAGCGTCGCGCTCGCCGCGGCGGTCTCCCCGAAACTCAAGGTCGCGTTGGTTCGCGAGGGCTCGGCCTTGGACGCCGACAACCAGAAGGCTCTGGAAGAGGCGGCAACGGCGGCGGGGCTGCAAGTCTGGATCGAGCGAGTCACCAACGGCGAGCACGTTGGGATCACGATCGTCGATGGCGAGGTTGAGGGGGCGGAAGGAGGTGCGGCATGAAGTTGAGCGAAGCCAAATATGCAGACGGCGTGTCGGTGGCAGACTACGACGGCATGTTCCTCTATCGCGTGCTTGAGGACGGATCAATCGGGCGGGTGAATGCCCCGATTGAGTTCAAGATTGCCAAAGGCTCGGACGGCAAGCCTCATGTGCTCGTGTGCTCGCCGCAAGACGGATACCGATTCGCGGGCACGTATTTCACGAGCGAATCGGCCGCACTCCTCAAGGGCATGCAGGTTGCCCAAGACAGGGCCAACGCGAAGGTGCGGGAACACTCGCAGCGGATCGCGGAACTGACGGCCGCGAATGGAGGTGTCGCGTGACACAAGCACCAACGAACGCATTGTTCAACGCGGGCGATGCGGCGACCCAGACTCTTCCCCAGAAGCACGAGCCGTCCGAAGACCTTCGGCGGATTCTGGAGCAGTCCGACCTTGACCGAATCCTCAAGGCCGAGTCCACGGTTCGGCGGCTCACACCGAAGGCCCTTGACGCGATGGGCGTGCTTGAACGCTCGCTGATGGTCGCGGACGGTCTCTACACGATTTCCGAAGCGATCACGCCCAAGGTGCTCGGCCACCTGCGCCCGCTCATCGGATCGTCGCTGGGGTTCAAGTGCGACAAGCAGTACCCCGACGACATCATCAGCAAGTGCATCACCGACGCCCTGGTCCTCGGCGTGATGCCGGTCGGGAACGAGTTCAACATCATCTCCGGCAAGGTTTACGTCACTCGCGAGGGATTCACCCGGCTTCTCCGCGAATATCCGGGCTTGACTGACCTTCGCATCGAGTACGACGTTCCAATCGCCAGAGGCGACAAGGGCGCGACCGTCGGGTTCAAGGCGTCATGGAGGCTCGGCGACGTCTCCGACTCGCTAGATGGCACGGTGCCCGTCAAGGGCGAAGGCGCCGACCTGATCCTCGGCAAAGCCGACCGCAAGGTCCGGGCTCGAATCTACGCACGCATCACGGGCTCGACGTTCACGACCGACGGCGAGATTGAGGACGACACCCCGCCGCCCGCGACCGACAAGCCCCGCAACGGCCGCACGGCCGACGAGCTGAACGCGACGCTCGCGGCGAAGACACCACAAGGAAACACCCCCAAAGCGGACCCGGCTACCGCTGCGAACCCGTCCGCAAGTAGCCCATCGACCGCGTCGCCTTCCCCGGCTGCAACCTCTGGGCTCACACCCCAAGACCAGCCGGAAGCCGCGGCGAGTGCTCAGGGGTCACCAGCCACCGGCAAGACGGGCTCTGCCGCGGCGAAGCAAGGGAAGTCCACCGGCGACGTCGATGCGAAGCCGCCGTGGGAGAAGTGATTTCGGGGAGGACTCTTTCACCAACAAGGAATCAGCATGAAGACTCTCGCAGAACAGATTGCCCGCACCTGCACCCACTACAACGGCTTGTGTGGAGGCGGGTTCAAAGACGACCCGGACACGCGCAAATGCAAAGCTGGCGTCGTCTACGTCACAGTGAAGTCAACGGACCCGGCAAGAAAGGGATTTGACCGATTCCCGTGCTTCCGCGAAGGCGAGGGCGTGTCGTGTGACAAACGACACTTCCCGACACCCGAGGAAGTCGCTGCAGAGGTAGCCGAGTCGAACGCATCGTTTGAGCGTTCGAAGACTGGTCTAGCGGCGGCGTTTCAGGACGCGAAGGCGAAGGGCTTCGGCAAGGGCAAGGGCGGCGCCGGGGCGATCGAGTGTCCCGTGTGCAAAACCGGCACCCTTCGGTATTCGGTTGCTGGTTACAACGGCCACATGCACGGGCATTGCTCGACGGGTGGTTGCGTTTCGTGGATGCAGTGACATCGGGCCGGCGGCGTTGGTGGGGAAGACTGAACCGTCTCGCCTCACCAAGCGGTCCTCGGGTTCAAAGCCCACGCCGGCCATTTGAAATCGGTACCCGCCCGTCGGCGCGTTGCTGCCGGGCGGGTTTGAACCGGGCGAACGCCTAAGGAGTTTTCGATGGCAGAGCAGAAGCCGAGCGTTGGAAGGATCGTTCACTATCAGGCATTCGGTACGCCCAAAGGCGAGTTCCCGAGCGTGCCTCGCGCCGCAGTCATCACCGAAGTGTTCTCCGACACCGACATCGGCGTGTGCGTCCTGAACCCCCAAGGCATCTTTTTCAACCGGGTGCAGTACAGCGCCGAGCCCAAGCCCGGCTGCTGGAACTGGCCGCCCTACGTGCCCGCGAAGTGAAACCACCATCCCGTTTTTCGGGATTGGAGCCGGAGAACAGACCGGCCGCGCGAATGTCCTGGCTCTGCGAAGGCTCGCGCGGAACTAACGCAGGGTGCTGAACGCCGGGGAACTACGCAGGCGCGACAGCCCGGAGAGACGGGCAAATTGAACCGCGTCGAACGACGCAAGGAGTGTGAATGACTGTGAAGTGTTTCATCGGAACGTTCTCGAAGCCCAAGGCCCCGCAGCCCGAGCCAGCGGATACCGCGAAGCAAGCCGCGGAGCACATCCTGCGGAACACGTTCGGGGCAAAGGTCGATCGCGACATCCGCAACGTCCACGTCGTGGCCGAGTCGATGGCGCACGCGGCCGCGCGCCTGCAGGACAACGCGCAGCAAGGCGAACGCCTGAAGTGCATCCATCTCGTGGGCGACGCGATCTAACACCCTCCCGCCCGTGCCAACGCGCGAGCGGGGGATTCAAGCAAGGAGGCATTGATGCTCGTCGTGACGCGAGAGACAAACCAGACGATCACGCTCAGAACCGCCGCGGGTGAAGTCATCACCGTGAAGGTCTGCGGCGTGAACACCGGCAACGCCCGCGTGTCGATCGGCATCGAGGCGCCTCGCTCGGTTGTCATCGAACGCGACGACTTGAAGAAGGCCAAGGGAGACGCGCGTGTCTGATTCGTGGATCAAAATGCGGACATGCCTGCTGACGAGCCCCAAAGTCATCCGGGTGTCGGTCTCGCTCGGCATCCACCCGTCGGCCGTCTGTGGCGCGTGCTTCGCCGTCTGGGCGATCGCAGACACCCACAGCAGCAACGGAAGGCTGCCGGGATACACCTACACCGTCCTCGACCAGCTCGCGGGCGTGCCGGGCCTCTGCCGTGCTCTGGAGACCGTCGGATGGGCGAAGGAGGACGCCGACGGCGTGACGCTTCCGCAGTACGGAATCCATAACGGGAGCACCGCGAAGAGTCGAGCAACAGCCGCGCGTAGAGCGTCACGCAAGCGTGACAGAGATTCGCAAAACCCGTCACGCTCGCGTAACGCAGACACCGTGACGAAAGGCGCACCAGAGTTAGAGAAGAGAAGAGAAGAGAAGAAGAAAGAGAAACCCCCCGCTGCTGCGCAGCGTCCCCCCTCCGGGGGCGGCGGCACGGCACGCGGCAATTCCGCCGACACGATCGGCCAAGGCCGCGTGGTGTTCCGGCTCAGCACCCGCGAGTTCGAGGGCATCAGCGACGCGGACCTTGCGGCCTGGGCGGGGGCGTATCCCGCCGTGGACGTGCCGGTCGCGATCCGGCAGGCGGCGGCGTGGGTCTGGGCCGAGCGGGCATCCAAGGGCCGCAAATCGAATTACGAGCGTTTCCTCGCGTCGTGGTTCAAACGCGACCAGGACCGGGGCGGGGGCTCGGCACCGCGTGCCGTGGCGTGGGGCGACGCGGGCGGGGCAGGGCGGGGCGTGGCGGACGAAATCGCGGCGGCCGAGCGGGCGCGGGATGCCATGCTCAGGAACGTGACGGGAGGTGCGGCGTGACGAGCGAAGAGGCAACGCAGATCGTGTCGCGGATCGCGGATTTGTTCCCCCGCTGGAAGACGACGCCGACCCTGAAACTGGAGTTCCGCGACGCGCTGATGCGGTTCCCGATGGGCGTGGCGGCAGAGGCCGCGAGCGCCCACCGACGGCAGCGCCGGGGCGACGACCCGAGCATCGCCGACCTGCTCAACCTGTGCGACCAGACCGACCGCGAGCGGTATCAGGCCCGCGTGTCGAACCAGACCCGGCGCGACGATCAGACGTCGCAGTTCTGCGAGTTGCACCGGCTCGCGTGGCACACGCCGGGCATGTCCGACACCGACGTGTTCCGCCGGTATTGGGCGTCTCAGGCAGCCAAGTATGCGACGTGGGACAGCGCCGAGGGCAACCGGCGCAAGTTCTGGCGGCTGGTCGTGAACGACCTGACCGGCGCGGGGTGTGCGTTGTCCGAGGCCGAGGCGTTTGCGAACGAGGTATTCCCGGCGGAACAGGCGAAGGCGCAGGAGGCGGCGACATGACAACGAACTTCATCGACGGACCGGCGGCAGGCACGGTGTTATCTCTCCAACGCGCCCCGCTCATGCTGCGAGTGGTCGTCGATCGGGACGGCAAAGTGGACGCGCTCGACCTGCTCGCGGACTCCCCGAAGCCGAACGAGTCGGTGTATTGCTACATCATGGCGGGTCCGCCAGGACCGACCGGATTCATCGACGGGCGCGACCCGAAAACCGGGCGGCGGTGGGGCCATCCGTTCGCATCGGCGACGTATCGACTGCATGACGTGCCGCCATCGGATGAGACCATGCGGAGTAACCATGCGTGGTCAGGCTGGGTGAACGAGAACGCGGCGCATCTGATGGAGATTCACAAGACTTGGAAGGCTGGAGGTGCGGCGTGATGTTCCTTCAAACCCTGTTCTACCTCCTCGGCGTTCACTTTCTTTGCGACTACCCGTTGCAGGGTGACTTCCTCGCCCGCGCGAAGGCCGAGGGACCGCTCCGACTCTGGCACCTGTTCGGACACTCGATGATCCATGGGCTGGGCGTTGCGATCGTGACGCACAGCGTTGTTCTCGGCGTGTGCGAAACGGTGATGCACATGATCATCGACTACGGCAAAACTCGGAAAATGACGACGTTCGGGCAGGATCAGGCGCTGCACGTTGCCTGCAAGGTCATTTGGGCGATGCACGTTTGGATTGGGGGTGCCTTGTGAGCCAAGCCCATCACAGAGGCGAATACCCCGCCGACTGGAACGCGATCGCAAAGGCCGTGAAGGACGACGCGAGTTGGTGCTGCGTTCGCTGCAACCACCCGCACCAACCCGCCGTCGGACGCTGCCTCACGGTCCATCACTTCGACGGCAACAAGAGCAACTGCGAGCGGTGGAACCTGATGCCGTTGTGCCAGGCGTGCCATCTGTCGGTACAAGCCCGCGTCGATCCCGAGTCGCCCCTGTTGTTCGAGCCGTCGGCGTGGGCGATCCCGTTCATCGTCGGGTTCTACGAGTCAGGGGGCGGCGTGCCCGGCCCGCTCTATGACGCGGCGGCGTGGCGGGAGCGTTTCGAGCGCGAGACCAAGAAGCCGTGGCCGACCTGGGCGCACGCAGGAGCAACGCGATGAGCACGAGCACAGACTTGTTCTCGATTCCGACTAACACCAGATTCCTGCGCGCTCTGTCGCGAGCCGGATTCACAACCATCGAGCAGGTCGAATCCGCGCCCGACTGGAAGCTGCAGGAGGTTCGCGGTCTTGGTCGCCACGGGCTGCACATGGTGCGAAATGCCGTCGCCGACTATCGCAAAGAACATAAGCCGGATGTTACTTCGGTGGTTTTTACGCCGTCACTTCGGACGCTGCTGGCGGGGTTCGCTCTGGCTGGTGTGTTGTCGCGAAGCAAAGCAGACCCCGAGACCAACGCGCGGGAAGCGAAGCAGAACGCCGACGCTCTGCTCGCACTGTTGAAAGCAGGGGGCGCAGCATGAGCACCCAACGCACCAACTTCGGCCCGCTCTTTGCGGGCGTCGGCAAGGGATTCGACATCGCGAAGGTCCGCGAGGCGATGGGCAAGCCGGCGCCGCGAGCACCGCACAACGGCACGGCCACAAGTCGCGAGGCCGCGAGGTCGATCGAGCCCCACGTTCAAGCGCAAGAGGCTCAGGTCCTCGACTACCTGCGACGGTGCGGCGCGACGGGCTCGACCCAGCACGAAGCCGCGGCGGCGCTCAGCCTGTCGCTGCAAAGCATGTGCGGCCGGTTTCATGCCCTCGCCGATCCGAGACGACCGGGCGGGCCATTGATCGCAGTAAACGGACGGACGCGGCCGACGCCGAGCGGGCGACCGGCGCGGGTGTATGTGGCGAAGGCCTGACGAATCAAACAGCCGCGAACGCGGCAAGGAGTGTGCATGGCAGCAGCAACAAAGAGGAAGCCCACGAAGAAGCCGAAGGCGGCCGGCGAGGAGTTGGGCGCAAGCCAACTGCGCGAGGTCTTCGACCGGCTCGGGAAGCTCAACGCGAACCGCGCGAAGTCGATCAAGCGAATCGGCCAACTGACGAAGGAGCGGAAGTCACTCGACGAGGAAATCCGCGAGTTGGGCGGCGAGAAGTCGAAGCGGAAGGACGCTCTCAAGGCCGAGTTCTACGACGTCATCAAGGGCCTGGAGTTGGAGCGATCGGCCGAACGGTGGTTCGCGGACCAGATCGGGAACGCGATCGAAGACGCGCACCAAGGCAAGTTCGACTTCCTCGACCAGCCGATCAAGCCGTCGGCCGAGATGTTGTTGGAGTTCAAGCCGACCCGGCCCAAGCCCGACGAATCGTGGCGCGAGGATGCCGTCGAGTCGATCAAGGACGCGCCCGACCGGATGATCGCGGCGTTGAAGGAAGCCGAGATTTTCACCCTCGGCGATTTGGCCGACACGAAGCTCGCGGACATCAAGGGCATCACGCCCAGCGACATCGCGCTCATCGACGGCGAGTTGAAGCGCCGGCAGGACGCGGCCGTGAACGGTGAGGAGGAGGAAGACGACCGCGAATCGTCCGGTGGTGCGGACGAGACTGAAAGCGCGGCGGCCTAGCGGGGTGTGGTGCCCCGGTGGTGGACTCGCTCGCCGGCGGAAGCCGGTGGGCGGGCTTTGGAGGCATGATCATGCGACAGAAGAAGCTCGTAACGAGCCTGATGCAAAAGGTTGCCCGCGACGCCTGCATTGAGATGGGCACGACGATCGAAGAGATTCACGCGGGCCACTACGCGCGCGAGCACGCGGACACGAAATGCCGCCTGGCCGTGATCTTCTTCGAGTGGACAAACTTCTTCGATCGGCCGAGCCTTCGCGCGATTGCCGAGTGCATCGGCGGTGCGGGTGCCGCGCACTCCATGGCGACGCGCTGGTATCGCGATGCCGACTCGTCGGATTGGGTGTGGGCCGAGCACTTCATGGCGAAGTTTGGACCGGTGAAGAGGACCGACCCGAACGACGTCGATGCCGAAGAGGAGGCCAACGCCCGGCGCTGGCGGGATCGGAACCGGGGCAAGCACCTTGGTCCGGGGCTGTACCGCAACTTCTGCTGCGCGTGCGATCGGCCCGTCGTTGTGTCTCAGGCGTTCTCAAAGAGTTTCAGGATTCGGTGTACGCCGTGCGTCAACGCGGCGATGTCGGCGAAGAGTGCCAGGAAGGAAGTGGCATGACCATCCCCGACATGAAGATCCGGGCGCTGGCGCCGTGGTTCGGCGGGAAACGCACGATGGCACCCGACATCGTCGCCGAGCTTGGGACGCACACGCAGTATTTCGAGCCGTTCGCCGGCGGCCTGTCGATCATCATGTCGAAGCCGCCCGCACAGAAGGAGACGGCCAACGACCTGCACGGCGACATCACGAATCTTGCGAAGGTCCTGCAGGGCCCGTTCGCCGAGGATCTGTACGACCGGCTCAACCGGGTGGTGATGGCCGAAGGCTTGCTCGACGAAGCGAGGGTACATCTCGACCAACCGTTTGACGCCATTCTCTTGCCAACGCGCGGGGTGCTGCTCGAGCGGGCGTACTGGTTTTTCGTCGCCTCGTGGATGGGGCGCAACGGCACGGCCGGCACGGAGCGATTGGATTATCAGATTGCCGTTCGATGGACCAAGAGCGGCGGGTCTCCGACCGTCCGATTCCGCAACGCCGTCGAGTCGATTCCCGCGTGGCATGAGCGCCTTCGGAACGTCGTCGTGCTGCGGCGTGACGCCTTCGACATCCTCGACCGATTCGAAGACGACGCGGGTACCGCGATCTATGCGGACCCGCCGTACCCCGCTGAGACCCGATCGAACGTATCAGACGAGGCGCAGACCAAGGGCGGCGGCGGCGGGCGGTACCTGCACGAGTTCAAGCACGGGGGCGGCGCTCTGTTCGGCCAGGAGGACGACCACGCCCGACTCGCGCGGATCCTTCGAGCGTACAAGCACGCCAGAATCGTCGTCTCCACCTACGACTGCCCCCGCTATCGCGACCTCTACGACGGCTGGACGTTCCTCGACAAGACGCGGCAGAAGCACCTGCACGCACAGAACGGCCGCGGTGCTCGACCGAAGGAAGCCCCCGAAGTCCTGATCATCAACGGCCCGAGTTACACGGAGAAGGCATGACGAACGAACCACTGCAGGTCGGCGATTTTGTTCGGCTTGTCGTGCCCGACGATCGGCGACACGACGCATCCGCGCGAGGCCGGGTCACGGCTTACGAGAAGTACACCGACGACCAAGGCACGCGCACTTGGATCTACGTGCGGTGGTTCAACGACGACGGCAAGCCCGACAGCGAACAGATGCGACACTCCTGCGACGAATTGGAGAAGGCATGAACATCCACGACCCGAAAAAGGTCAACGCCTTCTTCAAGCAGGCCATGCGCGACACGGTCCCGTTTCCGAAGCCTGTGTCGAACGCGATGCCAACAACGATCACGACACTTGGCACGCCGCATCAGTTCAAGACCGGAGACAAAGTGAACGTGACCGGGCAGGATCGCAAGTTCGTGAACGTCACGGGGCCCGACTCGTTCGAGCTTTGCTTTCGTGGCGAATTGCCGCCACCCAAGTTTGAGAGCACCAAGCAGCCGCCCCAGCGGTGGAAGAAGAGGAAGCGATGAGCGAGACGTACACGATCAAGCCGTTGGAGTGGGAAAACGGCGTATCTGACAACGACAAGGCTGTGTATAAAGCCAGGGTCGGCATATGCGACGACTACTACGAAGTCTGGCACAACTTCAATCGTGGATGGGGATGGTGGGGCACTGGACCAATCGTGCATCACAGTTTTGTTCCGTGCGAATCCGCTGAGTCCGCCAAACTCGCCGCCGAATCGCATTGGCGGGAGCACATCAAGCAGGTGTTGGTTCCGGCGCAGAAGGCCGGCTATCACGATGTCGATGCGTATTACAAAGACGATCAGAACGAAAAGCAGGTGCAGAACGACGGAGTGAAGCCATGACCCTTGCCCTCGGTGTCGATCCCTCCCTCTCCTGCACGGCGTGGGCATTGGTCCGCGAAGACCGCAACGCGCTCTCGATCGTCCATGCCGCGAAGTTCTCGTCCAAGCCCGATCAGGACGTCTGGACCCGGGCGCGGGCCATCTGCAACGCGATCCACGCCGACCTGCAGCCATGGCTCAAGGACAAGATGATCGACGTCGCGGCCGTCGAAATGCCCATGACCTCGATGTTCGGCGTCAAGGACCGGACGCGATCGGCGACGTCGCTGCCGGGGTACGGCGTGTGCGTCGGCGCCGTGGCCCTGCTGGTCGAATCGTGGATGGCCAAGCACCGATTTCACGCGCCGGCCGCCGGAGTCTGGTCGCGAGGGATCCCGACCGGCGAGAAGAACAAGTCGAACCGGGTAGCCGTCGTGCAACGGCTGATGGCTGTGGACCTTGCGTCGCTGCACGGAGTGTCGAAGGCCGGGGACGTCGCCGATGCGGCGCTCCTGGCGAAGTGGGCTTTGGATCGGCATCGGCTGGAAGCGAGGATTGCATGAACACCCAACGCATTGACGGGCCGAACATCCGGCACGACCAGGAGGCCGATTCTGGCGGTGTTGTCGGGTACTACTGGACGCCAACCCGGAAGGCCATGACCGACGAGCTGGTGGCTAGTTACGTCAAGAAGTACGGCTCGGTGGTTGGTACCGAGAACGATTTTCGCTCCATTGCTCGGCAGATGAGAGAGGAAAAGCTCAGAGATGCGTGGCTCTCCATTGGGCCCGCCTACATCCCCGAGCCCGCTCCACCGCCACGCGCGTAGTATCTGGAGTCGCCGAGGTTCCGACGGGAGTCGGAAAATGGCGATTATCTCGAATCCGAGCGTCGGGACCAAGATCGACCGGGCGGCCAAGAACGGCACCGTCGCATTCATCCGAACCCACAACTCCAACGGCTGGCGAGCCCAGATCGGCTCGCACGCCGGCATGCTCCGGGCCCTCGACCGTCGGTACAAGATCCGCGGTACGGGCGTGATGCCGGGCTCGACGCTGGGGATCAACTCCAAATACAAGCTCATCGCCTGGCAGCAGGACAACTCGGGCAACGTGCTGGCCAGGAACAAGCGCCCGCCTGCGCCATTTGACACCTACGCCGCCAGCGCTCCGAACGGGGCGATCGCGTCAATCACTCAAGACTCGGCCGGCGTCTGCAAGATCACGACGGTTGGCACGAACTACGTCAACTCGAACCACGTCGTCGACATCGCGGGGACCGACATCACCGGCGCGGGCTGGACGGCCGGCGCGACGACCGATGCCGCGGTGCTCACCTCGCCCGCGGCGACTCGCTCGGCGTTCTACGTTGCTGGCACCACGGGTGGAAGCACGGGCGTCGGCACGTATCAGGCGTCGCGGAACACCTTGGGCGGCTGGTGGCAACTCGGGCTGTACCTCGCAGCGGGACAAACGATCAGCAACACCGGTTGGCCCCTCACCACGATCGACGCGACGATGGCGCCGTCCGTCGACCTTCGCTCGTGCAATGCCGTTTTCCGGGCCCGCTACGGCGTCTTCAACGTGGGCACATCAGCCCCCGCCAACTACGACGTGCTTTTCAACGTCCGCGATGCGGCGGCAAACAAGCAGTGGTATCTGCGAGTCGCCGGCGGCATTGGCACCACCAACGGCACCAGCTCGCCCGCGTACATCTCGCTCTCGGCCGGCGCGAACGCGGTGCAGACCTTCGAACAAGTCTTCCCGGCCGACTCGGCTCGGCAGAACGACCTCCAGATGCGGCCGAACTTCAACGGCGACCACGCCGTCAGCGGCCCATGGTGGCTCGGCTCTTGGCAGTGGTGGTCGACCGATCAACTCACCGGCTGCACCGAGACACAGGCGATGTCCTTCGGCGGGGCCTCGATGAACGAAATCGCCGACCTCCTCACCAACACGATTCAGACGTCGTGGATCGCCGAGCTTCTGACCGAAGCCGCCCGGCCGGCGACGTACTCGGGGCAGCGCCCTGTGTGGGTGGTCCAAATCTGTGAGACCCTGAACCAACGCAACGCCTCGGCCATCCCGTCGGTGCCCAACGGCATCACGCCGGGCGACAGCAATGCCGCTTGGTACGACTCGTGCATGCAGGTCATCAAGCGATGGAGGGAGGGCAAGGCCGCGACGGGGCTCGACGGCGACCTCTACTTCCTGCTGCACCGCGATCACCGAGTCGCACCCGGCGACGTCGACGACTCGAAGATGGTCGGGTATCAGACCCAGATCGAACGCATCTGTGCCGAAAACCCCAACGACACGATTCAAATCAACCCGGCCGAAATGCGCAAGTGGATGAGTCCACGCGAAATCGACCCGCTGTGCAACATCTCGGCCGCGACCGTCGCCAACCCGACGGAGATCACGACCGACGCGAACCACGGCCTGACGACCGGGGACCTCGTTATGTTCGGCGACGTGACGGGCATCACCCTCTCGGGCTCATCGTTCTACGACACCTACTACCCCGTCACCGTAACGGCGCCGAACAAGATCACCATCCCCGCCAACGTCACCGCGTCATCCTCGCCGACGGGCAAGATTTTCTACATGAACGCCAGCAGCGGGGCCCATCAGACGATGCCGGGATACGAAATTCTGTACGACATGATGATGGGCTTGGTCGAGATGTGCGGCCAACTGAGCTTCGGGCCCATTCCGCGCTTTGGCAGGATGGGCAGAATTTGACGGCCGAGCGGGTCTAGACTAGGTGGTCGCAGGGACCAGGCTGGAGGTGCCTCCATGGCTCCGCTGTCGTATCACCCTGCACACTCGTCCTCGACTCTCCAGACGCCATGGCGCACGCTCTCTCCGCGAGGGACGCCGATCACGTCGACCGACGCGTTTTTGTCGTTCGCGACCGTGATGGCCCGCCGGACCCGCCCGACGACGGCAATCGACCAGACCGTCGCCGGTGCGGGGTTCGCCCTCGAGCGTTCAAACGCCGGAAAGACCGTGATGCGGTTTGCCCTCGCGGCAGCCTCGTCAGCGGCCGGCAAGCTCGGCCAGGTCGAGATCTGGGGTTGCCGTCGTCGCGATCGAGCGGGTTCTCGAACCGACCCGGTCTTTGGCCGTCGCAAGCTGCTGCGCCTCCTCCTCACCGCCGGCGCCGCCGACTACACCGACCCGGAATTCGGGTTCACGGCGACCGAAAAGAAGTGGGTCGAGTCGATCACCGTGCTCGAGAACTACCTGCATAGCGGCGTCGCCGTCCAGGTGGTGAACATCACGGGCGGCGCCGCGACGATCGCCATCGACGCCGAGGGGGAAGAGTTCTTCGAGATTTTTGGACGACTCAAGAACACCGACGGCGGCGTCGGCACGGCCGCCGAACAACTCGGCGGCGAGTATTTCGAGATGTGAACCCATGCCGGCCGCAAGGTGCGGTCAGCGACAAGGAACCGGAACGATGAACGCCCCGCTTCGTATCTCCGTCAGCAATCAACCGCCCCTGAGTTTCCCGCCCCTCACCCTGCAGCAAGCACGAGTCGTCCTTGTGGCGCTCGAGCTGGCGCTCGACTCGCCCAACCGGTCCGTCGACTTCTCGGCCATCAACCGCGAGTGCATGAGCCGATTCCGGTTCGTCGCGTATGACGCGGGCACCTACCTCCGCGAGACGTGCGAACCCCGCATGTTCTGGGGGATCCCCGGACGCCCCATCTCGGACGACGTCACTCTCCACCCGGCCATGTGGAGCAAAGAGAACATCTCGACGTTCTTCGTGCTGCTGAACCGCCTCGAAGCCGAGAACGGCCTGAGCCCAACCCCGACACCCGAGTTCACGGACGGCACCCAGGCAACATCCGCCGCCGCGCCCGTGGTCTATGTCACGCTCCCCGACGGCACGGCAGCCCCGGCGGTCTTCAAGGACGGGCGTCTTGTGCTCACAGGCACCCCGCCGGCCACCGGCGGGGGCACGCGCGTTGCGTCATCCGCACCCACGAATGAGGTCTCCTGAGCATGGTTGCGACTCCGCGAGGGTCCCGCTCCCCATCCACGCCCCACCGACGGCTCCGAATGTCCGTGTGCAATCCTCCCGCCATCCCGGGTATCCCGGGCATCCTCGACGTCCAAGGGCTCTCCGAGCGGGCCCGCTGCGTCTTGGCAGCCGTCGGTGAGGGATACACGAACGAGGAGATTGCGTTCTGGCTGACCCGGTCCGATCACACGGTGCATTACTGGATCACCCATCTTCATCGTCGGCTGGGGACTCGGGATCGGGTTCACCTGGCGTTGACAGCAATAGCGCACGGCCTGAGTCTCCGGCCTGTGCCGGGTTCACCCACTCCGACGGCTTCGTCTCGACCCATAGGGCGTCCGAGTCTCGGGCCTTCCCAATCCACACCGCTCGCCTCTGGCGGCGGTAGTTCACCCTCAACACCCGGACGGGCCACGCCCATCGGCCGTCCAGGACAATCCAGTACACCCCGAGGTCTTCAAACTTCGCCGGCGAGCCTTCGGCCGCGGCGTTGATCGTCCACAGTTCGTCCCCGTATTCGAGGAGCACCTGACGAACGCTCTCGAGCGACAACGACCCGACGACGAGTTCCGCCTCTGTGACTCCGATCGGCTGCGTGATGAGGGGCATGGTGAATCCAATGAGGTCCAAGAGCGGAAGGCCAAAGGGCCGGACAAGAAACAACCGAATCGCGAAACCCCACGAAGCGGGGGAGACAGCGACCGGTGATCAGGGCGACGCTCTCGGCGCTTCTCCTGCTGCGGCCAAAACCGGGGGGGGTGAAGGGGGGCCGTCCATCCCAACGGCCGCGGCGATGCGTCATCTGATGACGCGACTCCGTCAGGGCAAGCTCGCAACCAGCGAATTGCCGGACGTGCTCGAGTTCGCGACGCGGGTTCGGAAGTCTCGGGCCGGGTCCAACCGCGACAAGCTCCGAGCGTGCGAACTGATTCGGGCGATCGCCACCGACGCCGACGACGCGGCAAAGGCGATCATCGCGCTGGACGCCGATATGCACTCGGCACCCGAGAACCTGCCGCCGGGCACGTCCACAGGCGAGGACGACGGCGCGATCACCGTGAACATCAACGTGAAGTGAGCCCGGAGTCAGCCTGTGCCCCGCGTCGTCGACCTGAACTTCGAGCTGAACCCCAAGGCGAAGGCCTTCTTTCTGAGCAAGGCGCCGGAGAAGTGCATATCCGGCGGATTTGGCAGCGGCAAGACGCTGGTCTTCTGCCTTGACCTAGTGACCAACCTCACCGGCCGGCCGCGAGAAGTCGCCATCGTCGCCCGTGCCGACTACGGCGAACTGGTCGATACCGTGCTGCCCGTGCTGTTCGAGGGCACCGGCGACACGCCGCCCGTGCTCTACCCCGGGACGTACATCTATCGCAAGAGCGAAAAGACGATTCGCCTCATCGGCGGCGGGCTGATCCGACTGCGAAGCCTCGGCAAGAGCCTGCAGAGCGACTTGGACCGAATGGGCCGGCGCGGTGCGACCGTGACGCGGGTGTACATCGACCAAGCCGAGGAAATCTCCGAGCGGCAGTACATGAACATCCGCGGCCGCATCCGTGCCAAAGGCAAGGGGCTGGAACGCCAGACGGTTATCAACTGCAACCCGGCATCGCAACACCACTGGATCGCCAAGAGGTTCGGGTTCGCCGGAGACGAGCCCCAGCCCGGGACGTTCGGCGTCAGCGTCGGCACGTTCGAGAACGCCAAGCACCTGACGCCCGACTATCTGGCGCTGGTCGATTCCTACACGGGCATCATGCGTCGGCGATACGTGATGGCCGAGTGGTGCGGGTCGGATCACCTTGTGTACGACAACTTCTCACGCGAAGCACACGTCAAGCCGGCGCCGGAGACGGCCGAGCGGGTATTTGTCGCGCTTGACGACGCGGGAAGCTCGACGACGTCGATCGGGCTTTGGTTCGTCGTCGGCAATCGCAAGTGGAAGAAGCGCGAGGTCTACCGCGCGGGGATGAAGAACAGCGAGAAGATGGACGTTGTCCAGACCTGGGCCCGCGAGTTCGACATCGAGGGCGTCGTCGTCGATTCGGCGGCCTACGCGATCAAGCAGGACCTCGCGGCGGCGGGGTTCAGCGTCATCAACTCGCCCAAGGGCACCGAAGAGGGCGTCAAGATCGTGCGGAACGAGCTGGACCCCGGGCCCGACGGCCTGCCGATGATCCTGATCGACCCGGCGTGCAAGCGCACCATCGCCGAACTGGAGACCTACGAGTACGACCCGAAGACCGGGAAGCCCGTCAAGGCCAACGACCACGCTTGCGATGAGATGCGATACCTCGTGGTGCATCTGGCGACACCCGTCCCGCGGGCGTTCGACCTCGATGGGCTGCGGCCGATCGAAGCCACGGCCAAGGCCACAGACCCGATCGCGACGGGCAAACTCAACCACGAACTGCCCGAAGGGCTCGAGCAGGACCGGGCAATCAGCAGGGCGCTGGCAGGCGATGGACCCGACCGCGTCGCGTTCGAGCCCGATCGACCGGGCACCAAGACCCGCTCGGCGCTCACGCTCTGGACAACGCTTTCGCGTGGCCGGCCCCGGGATCAGACGCTCTACGCCCTGGCCGTGAGTTGCGGCGATCCCGAATGCCCGAGCGTCGTGACTGTCGCCGATTCCGTGACGGGAGCCGTCGTGATGGAGTGGACGAAGACCACCACGCCCGAGAAGCTGGCGAGACTCGTGTCGGTCCTGTCGGTCTGGTGCCGCGGCGTCGATGCTCAGCCCGCTCGGATCGGCGTGTACTGCAATGATCCCGGCCGCGTGCTCGTCCAGCGCCTTCACCAATTCGGGGCGGTCGTGAGCATCCAGTGGGCCCCCAACGCCGACGAACGGGCCGACTGGCTGGGGCTGCTGCGCGGGGCGTGGGAGTCGCGGCGACTGGTCGAGCCTCAGCCCTTGGCAATCGCCGAAGCCCGCCAATACGTCTACGTCGCCGGCACGCTCATGCACTCGGCCTTGACGCATCAGGTCCACCGACGCGAGACGTGGGCCGATCGCGTGCTGTCGCGGGCGCTGCTGTGGAAGGTGCTCCAGACGATGCCGAGCCTGCCGATCACGGTGCATCCGCTGAACCCGCTCACGCGACGCGCGGCGATGGAGGCTGCTGAGGCCGAAGAGGTCTAACATGCTCGGTCGCGACGGGTTCGTTCCCACGAACGGACGTCGCCATGACCACCCTGCCAGCATCCGAAATGCCCGTTCTGCCGGCCGTGCTGTCTGAGCCGGACCCGCAGACCGCCGACGAATCGCCGCGCAGTCTCTACGAGAAGCTGCCGGACGCCGGGCGGCTGGGCAAGTTCATCCAGGCGGCGCACACGTCGAAGGAACTTTCGGCCCGCCGGTCGCACCGAAGCGAAATCATGCGGGCCATTCGCGGCCGCCATTGGGACGGCGTTCGCGCCGACGACGCCAACGAAGAGCCGGTCAACCCGCTGCTGTCGATGTTCCAGACCTATCTGGGGCATCTGCTCAACGACGCCACGCCGGTTGTCGAGCCCGGAATCGCGGGCACGCGCGGCGATGCCGAAATGGTGCAACTGCTGCTGAGGCAGGCGATCGAGGACACCGAGTACGCGCAGGACGATGCCGAACAGGTGGCCGACTCGGTGCTCGGTGAGGGCATCATGTACATCGCCCGATCCTCGAGCATGACCCCGACGACCGTCGGCGAGGAACAGGTCGATGAGGGGTATCCGTCGACGGCCCGCATCGGCATCGACGATTTCTTCATGGATCCCAACGCTTCGCGTCCTCGCGCGGCGGCCGGCCTCGGACACCAAATGCTCTGCGACCGTCAGCAGATGCTCGACGCGGGGATCGGCGATCGCGAAGTGCTCGAGGGGCTGGATTCGATCACTGAGCAGACGTCCAACCCGTCGACCAAGGGGAGTTCAACCCAGGAGGGCGATCGGCAGGCCATCGACGACGAGTTGTTGAGCGACGTCATTCGGCTGTGGGAAATCAACTTCCGGCATCGTGGCCGCTGGTACGCCGCAACGCTGAGTTCGGGCGATGCGTCGGCCCGGTTCGTCGTCAAGCCCTATCCGATCGGCGAACTGGAGCCCGAGGGGCACCGCTACATCATCACGAACCTCAGCAAGATTCCCGGCTTCATGTGGGGCGTGAGCCCGGCGCTGGCGTTGCTGGATTCGCACCGGGCCCGCCAAGAGGCCGCCCGTCGGTGCTCGTCTGAGATTCGGGAACTGGCCCGGCGATACGTCGCGACGCACGGCAACGAGAAGGCGGTCGAGGGGCTGATGTCCAAGCGCACGCCGCCGAACGGCGTGGTGTTCTCGCCCGACGGCAAGATCGCGGAGTTCATCAAGGGCGGGCTGTACGAGCAGGCGGTCGAGGCCTTCACGTTCCTCGAATCGCTCGGCCGGTCGTTTGGCCCGAACGTCGATCAGCTCGGCGGCAAGGACGATCCGGGCGACTCGGCGACGGCGTCGTCGATCCTCGCCGGCAACGGCGCGACGATCCTCGCGAGTTGGCGGTCGGCGATTGACACCGGGCGGTCCGAAGGCCTGCGACGGATGGCCGCGATCCTGACGTCGAGCCAGATGGACCGGCGGCTGTCGATCCCAGGCCCGTTCGGCGAGCCGATCCCGATGCTCTGGCTGGCGACGCAACGCCGGCTCTCGTGGGATCACTTCCGATACTCCGTGGCGCCGCGATCGACCGACACGAACCTCGACGCGAACATGCGTCTGCGTCGTCTGTTCGAGATTCTGACGACCGTCCCCAACGTGCTCGCGTCCATCACGCAACTCGGCGGCGACCCGCAAGTCGCGCTGCGTGCCATCGCGACGCTGTCCGAGCGGCCGGAAATCGCGGAAATCTGGCCGAGCCAGGACCGCGACAAGGTGCGGGCGGCCGTGCAGCAGATGTTGCTGCAGAAGTCTCAGTCAATGACCGGCCCGAGTGGGGCTGGCCCGCAAGCCCGAGTCGGGCTGATGAACTCGGATTACAGCCGGCGCATGCCCGGCGGAATGTGAAGCACCATGGCGAAGCGAAACAAAGACACCGAACTCGTGACAGCGCCGTCCGGCCTTGAGGTCAATATCACCAACCCGGCCAACGACCAACCCCAATCCGACACGCCGCAGCCCGTCGCAATCGACATCGTGGAGTTGAAAGACCGCCTCGGCGTGGCCGAATCCCGACTCGACACGCTCACCCGGGCCCTCAACTGCCTGCTCGATCCTCAGTCGCACCTGAGCGCCCGCACCCAGACGCTCACGGACGCCCGAGCCATCCTCGCGGGCTGAGACCGCCCACTCCGCGGGCGTCGATCGCGAAGGTGGTCGCGCCCGTTTATGCCCACGTACATCAAACGCTGCACCCCCTGCGCCCTGTCGTTCGAGGCATTCGCCACGATGAAGACGTCGCATCTCGTTCGCTGCCCTCAGTGCGACGGCCCGACCCACACGGACATCGGTGCCCAAGGCCCGCCCAACGTGCCGGCCCACGATCTGCACGGCGGCCGGATGAAGTGTGCGGACGTCCGAGCAAGCCCGCACGAGGTTCCCGAACTGCGTCGGCTCTACGGCGACATCGGGCACGTCTGGGGCGACGACGGAAAGCCTCGATTCACGAAGAAGGACGAGCCCTTGAAGTTCTACAAGCGTGACGAGGAAATCCGTCAGCGCTTCCGCGAACAGAAGGCGGCGAAGGCCTCGACGGCGCAGAACTAGCGTTTTGGGTAGGTGACGAGTTGGCAGGGTGTCCCTTGTATCTGGCGTTGATGGAGCGCGCGCTCCGTCCTTCGCGCCCGAAACGAGGAGCCCCACCTCATGCGCACCGCACTTGATCTGATTCGACTGACTGGACCCATGCTGTCACCCGACGCCGATGGCGGTGGGGGTGGCGCTGCGTCTGGTGGGAATCAGGGCGGCGATGCACAGGGCGGGGCGTCCGGCGCGACGAACGCGACGGCCGGCGAAGGAAACGCCGCCAGCAACACAAGCGACGCGGCCGGCGGTGCCGGCAGGGGCGCCGGTGCCGCCGGTGCGCACGAGGAAACACCCGCGACGATCGAAGCGGGCATCCGTGACGCGCTGGCCGGTCAGGGACAGGAAGGCGACGGCACCGAAGAGGCCGCCGACGCTGGCGAGGCCGGCGACGAAACCGCCGGCGGCGAGTCGGCATCGTTCATCGACAGCATCGCGGCTCTGTCGGACGCCGACGTCGCGCTCATGCTCGCGGCCAATCAGTTGCCGGCCGAGTCGCTGCCCGCCGTTCCGGCACAGACGCACCAGGCTCCGGCGGCTCCGAAGGCTCCGGCCGCTGCCGCGTCCGAGACCGCTTCCCCGGCACTCAAGCCCGTGGACATCGCGGCAATCGACGCCAAGCTCAAGGAAATCGGGGACACCGATCCGAACGTCGCGGCGCTCGGTAAGACGCTGCTGGACGTCGCTGCCGGGTTCAACGCCCTGCTCGAGACCCAGAACAAGGCTCAGGAGGCCACGAAGGCCGCCGAGTCCAAGGCCCGCGAGGCCGCCCAGGTCGAAGCGGGGATGAAGACCCTTGAGGCCATCTCCAAGATCCCGAACCTCGACACTTCGAAGTACGGCGACTTCGCGAATCGCTCGTATACGGCCAAGCAGTTGAATGAATGCCGTCGGCTGGAAACGACCGCGGCCGCGATGCTCCTGCAGCTCGAGCGTTCGAAGGGTGCCGACCTCACGCTCGAAGAGGTTCACGCCACGATCGCCCGCGCGTACAAGGCGATCAACCCCGCGAAGGTCGCCCCGAGCGCGGACCCCGGCAAGGCCAAGCAGGCGGCGGCGGCTCGCTCGCCCATCCGCACGTCAACCAACCAGTCTTCGGCCCCCGGTCGCCGCACGGACGGCCAGATGTTCGACGAGAACCGAATCAAGACGCCCCAGGACGTGGAGCGCGAGCTTCGTCGTCTGACCGCGAATTTGCAGCCCTGACCCGTTTCGCACAGTTCACCCCCACCCCGGCGGCGCGCCCCAGCCAGCCACATTTGGAGATTGACCCATGCCTCCCGGCGCGCCGATCAACACCCTTCCGGAAATCTCGCGGCTCATCCAGCTTCGTTACAAGATGGGCCATGTCGCGTCCCAGCCGACGCGGCAGTTCGCTCTGCGGAAGTTCATGCACGACAACGCGGTTGAAGAGGCTCCCCGCAACGAAAAGGCGTGGAAGTTCCTCCGCAAGACCGCCGAGGGCAGCGTGCAGGACCTCCAGCCGTACGGCGACACGACCGGGCGCTATGAGGAATACGACGGCGAATTCCGCATCGGGTTCATCGAGTACACCACCCACAACAACCTCGTGCTGAACGAGACCGCGCTGGCCCGCAACCAGAACGACCCGGGCAAGATCGTCGACGACTACGACATCAAGAACGACGCGAACGCGCTCGAAGCCGCGAAGGACCAGGAGGCCATGTACCTCCAGGCTCCCGCCGCGTTCACCTCCGGCGGCAAGGCCAATTGGAACGGCCTGCTCGGCATCTTCGCCCGCTCGATGACCTCCGGCGGCGTGTACACCGAACAGCCGATCCCGGCCCGTAACGGCGTCTATCGCCGCCTCGGCAACGGCTCAGTGTCGTCGCTGATCCAGACGGCCGACGCCGCGGCGCTGCCCAACTCCCCGGCCCGAACGATCGTCGGCACGCACAACGGTGCCGGCCCTCAGTTGCTCGAGGCCATCGACGAAGCCGTCCGAATCTCCAGCATCACGTATCTCCCCGAACTCAAGGGCGATCGGCCGCCCACGGGTGCGATGACGATCCTGTGGGGCCCTGAATTCCACGGCTGGATGCGTCGCATCATCAACGACCTGGGCGCGGCCAAGCGGAACAACTACTTCGGCGGCGAGGACTTCTCGCCCGTCGAAGGCGTCAAGACCATCGAAGTGCCGAGCTTTGAAGGCCACTTCTTGCGTCCGATCTTCGGCGTGAAGCCCATGAATTACCGCATCATCAAGCACCGCGGCTTGTGGGACAAGGAACGCAAGCTCCCCTTCGGCTTCAACTCGATGCGATTCCCCCGCCAGTGGAACGGCCAGGCCATGGCGATCGATCCCTCTCAGGCTGGCTTCCTGATTCACGGCTCGTTCAGCACCGGCACGTAAGACGGCCCGCCGTCGGCGTTGTCTCACCCCGATCGATTGTCTGACTGACTCACACACACCCCGCCCAACCCGGGCGGATCCAAGGGACAAGGAACATGAATCCTCTCCGAGAAGACGTGAACGGCGCGCTGACGCTGCCGTTGTCGAAGAACTACACCGCGTACAACCTCAACGCCACGGCGGGCTCGCGAACGGTCGTCAACGCCGACCTCCGCACGGGCTCGATCCTGCAGCTCGACCCGCACGTCGATCAGTACACCAGCACCTACAGCCAGGGCCGGCCCGGCCACTTCTTCGGCCTGCCGACTGCGGGGTTTAATACCCCGTTCGTCATCGTCGGCGAAACGACCACGTCGTACCGTCTGACCGAAATCAACACCCTCGACGGTGTGACGGCCAACAAGCGCACGGGCGGCGAGTTCACCGGCGAAAACGTCGGCATGGTGCGGGCTCGCGTCAAGGCGAACTGCGTGAAGGGCGTCACCCTGCTGGCTCCGGTCGAAGGTCAGGACTACCTCGGTCCGATCCTGCCGATTGGTCTGTACAGCCAGAGCGTTGCGGCGGGCACGGGCCTCAGCAACGGCGTCTCGACTGAACAGAACTATGCCGGCGCGGGTAGCTCGGTGGTGATCCCCGCCAATACCCTGCGAGCGGGCGACGTCATCCGCGGTCAGATTCAGGGCATCGTGTCGGCGCAGGCCAGCACGGACACCCTGACCGTCAAGGTCAAGATTGGCTCGAACATCGTCGCCGTTACCGGCGCGATCGACGTCGCGGTTTCGGACGTCTTCGTCATCAACTACACGATCGTCGTCCGCACCGTCGGCGCGTCGGGCACGGCCATCGGGTTCAGCCTGTCGTTCAACGGCACGAGCGGCGCGGCGGCTGGCGCTGCGGACATCCCGACCGGCTCGGCGGTGGCATCGTTCACGCTGGACACCACGGCGGCGACGACCATCCAGGTGACCGGCACCTATTCCGCGACCACCGCGACCTGCACGAGCAACATCGAATGCCACTCGGTGTCGATCGACCGTCTCACCACGGCGTTCGGGGCCAAGGCGTTCGCGATCGCGATGGAAACCACCGACTCGTCAGCGGCCACGGCCGGCTCCGAGCCGCTGGTCCTCTGCGAGATTCTTCAAACTCCTGCCTGACCTTTGCCGGGGGGAAACCTCCGGCCCATTCCGCCAATTTCGGCGGGCGGTGTTGGATCTGGCCTTTCAAAGCACGGACCCTCGCGACCACCGCTCGCTTTTTTCCTCCTGTTCGTCCATGGATGCAAGGTGAACCCCCGCGATGAACGTCGGCGATTCCATGACCCTGAGTGAGATTCGCCAGCGCGTCGCCGAGGGCGCGGACTTCATTCGCCGCGACGCCTCGACCGGCAAGAGCGTCCCCATCACCACCCAGCCAGCGGCCGATCGGCTCGACCGGGCGATCAAAGACGGCATCCGCGAGTTCGCCCGGGCCAACTCCTGGGCGTTCCTCGACGCCGTCCTGCAGGTCTCGATCAACTCCACCGGCACGGCTCCGCTGTCGTTTCCCGGCGATCCCTACCGCCTGCTGCTGCCTCTCGAGGTCCGCTCGGTGCCGAATCCGACGATGGCATGGAAGGCCTCGGACGGCTCGTATCTGGCCGGCCACGCGGGCACTCGATCGTTCTCCGAAGTCGTCGGCTTCCAATTCGCCGACGCCATCTCGATCGGACCGCCTCAGATGTTCGCCGTCCAAGGCGGCATCTCGCAGAATCAAGGGATGTTCCGGCCGCACCGATTCGAGATGCGGGTTTGGCCCAAGCCCGACCGCGAGTACGACCTGGCCTTCTCCTGCCGACTGGCGCTGCGTCCGCCCAACCTTGACGACGAAGTCGGACCGTGGCCGAGCGTTCACGACCTGACGATCGTCGCGTTCGCCATTCGCGAGGCATTGCGGGCCGACGGGGCATCTGGCAACGCCGAGGCTCTGGCGAAGGCCGAGGCGCGCGTGAGCGAGGCCCTGGAGATCAGCATTCAACGAGACAACGAAGACCATCGGTCGGCCGTGATGTCACCGGGCGACCTGCTCGCGACCCCACCGAGTACACGTTTCACCCTGTACGGCCCGAGCAACGAACTCGTCGGCACGTACCTCATTCGGAGCTGACCCATGGAATCCACGAATCTCGATCGTACAGCGCAGTACCTCTATGTCGGCCAAAAGGGCTTCTGCAAGCCCGAGGTACTGGACCTCGCGACCTTCCGCAACCTGGATGGCTCGGCGATCGCCGCGTCGGGTGCGAACATCGTCGGGTTCGGCGCCGTGGGCACGAACAGCCTGGGCCTCATCTGGGACCCGGCGGCCGATGCGAACGACGTGATCGTTCGCCCCGGCACGTTGCCCCCGACGTTCGCGCAGTATGAGGACGGCACCAGCGATCGCGGCCGCATCATCGCACGCCTGCGGGCCCGCAAGGTCGATGCCGGCTCCAACCCCGAGAACTCGACGCTCGCGCTGTCGTCGATCGCCCGGTTCCACACTCCGGCATTCAACGACAACGGCGTCGAGATTGACGGCGCGTCGTCGGTCGCGACCGTCACCGTCTCGCAGACGCTCGCGTCCAAGGTCGCCGCCGCCACGGTTTCGGCCCTGCGTTACTACTACTTCGACTACACGGCCGCAATGACCGTCGCCCAGCGCCGCGCTCTGTTTGGCGGTGCCAAGTTCGACCTGAGCTTCGGTCTGTCCGGCGCGCCCGGCACGGGCCTCAGCGTCGAAGTCTGGAGCATCGAGCTGTTCATGCCTCAGAACCTCACCCCCGCCAAGAAGTTCATCCGCCGCCTGCCGTGGTTCTAAGCCCCAATGCCCACGCAAGAGATTCCATTGCCCGTTCTGGGGGTGTCCGACGGCACGCCCGCAATCAACCAGCCCGGCCAGGTGACGGATCCCGATGGGCTCCTCAACGCCGTGCCGGAGGATGCGGGGTCGAGCCGCACCCGTATTGCCACGCGGGCGGGCGTCACGTCGGAGTTCAGCGGTGCTCGCGGGTCCGGGCCCGTCCGGCTCATCACCGAGATTGCTCGAGCGTCGGGCGTCGTCGGTACGGCCGTTGACACGGCCGTCCGTGATACCTCGGGGTCTCAGCGCGGCGCCGGGGTCTTTCGTGGTCAAGCCGTGGTGCTCGAAACCGATTGGTCGGTCCGGGCTCTGATTGACGACCAGCGGGGCACGGGGGCGGGCATCATCGCTCCCCCGACCAACGCCGGCGGCTACGGCGGATTCCTTGCGGCATGGCACGCGACAGACCCGGACATCGCGTATATCGGCACCATCGCAAAGAACACGACGCTCACGACCCAAGACGTCATCGTGACCGGCCTCACGCGGTTCAACCTCGCGACGGAAACCGTGGTGCAGAATTGGGTGGTCGACGCCAGCCCGGGGTATTCGTCGCCCTTGCCGGGAAGTCCTCAGCAAGCCCATCTGATCGCGAATCGCATCGTGCAGTTCGGGCCCTACCTGTTCGTCGCGGCCTTCCGATCGGTGTTCATCTACGACGCGACCACGCTCGAGTATCTGTCCCGGGCGGACATCCCGTGGTGCGAAGAGGTTCAGGACATCGTCGCGTTCACGGCCGGCGGCGTCGATCGGGTGGCGGTTCTGTTCAGCGGCAACTATGCAGTACAAGGCCCTGTTGTGGCCGACGCGGTCTCGACGAACAAGGAACGATTCGGCGAGTTCTACCGCTCGGGCATCTCGCTGTGGACGATCAACTACACCGTTGCGGCCACGAAAACACCGATGGCCGTCGGACAGACGGTGCTTGTGCAGACGCTCATGCCCCAGGGCACGCAGAGCGGCGACGCGGGGTATGAGAACCACCGGACCTACCGATTTGCCGAGTACGGCCTGACGCGGCCTCGCGGGTGCATCCCGTATTCCATGGCGATTCAGGTCGATGCCGAAGGATCGGTCTGGGCCTACGTCGCCCGCACCAATCAGGGCTGGGGTTACGACGGGTCTCAGACGGATCAACGGCCCGACGGCCGATCGCCGTTCGTCTCGGTCTGCCGCGTGAACCTCACCCGGGCGATCGAAGACGATGCGCCGGTCTACGTGGATCCCGCGAACCCCGTGCGGTATGGCCCGACGCGGTCCGTCGGCGGCTGGGAGATTGACACCGGCAGCCTTCGCCGCGGCGTGGTCTGGGGCACGCAGACGTTCGCACACGACATCCCGGTCCTTGCGGGCGTGATCGATCCCGTCGCGGGCGACGCTCGCAACCCTCAGACGATCAACAACGAGCCGACGCTCTGGGCGATCGCGTTCAACGCCACGGCGAACGCCGTCGTCGTCGCGGGCCGGCGTCCCTCGCTCTCGACCTCCGGAAGCACGGTCTTTGCCCTCGATCCCGAGACGGGCGGGCGACTGTGGGACATCGACCTTCGCCAGACGGCGCAGCAGCAGGCAGTCGCGATCGACATCGTCTCGAATGCGGCGGTCGTCGGAACGTATCGGGGATCCGGCTGGGAGAGCCAGGACGGCACTCCCGCCCCCGATCTGGCCGAGATGTTCCAAATCGACCTCGGCAGCGGCCGGGTGCGGCGCACGTTCGATCTGACGGACGCCGTCAATTACAACGGATTCATAGGCATTTCAACCGCGATCGGGGTGTTCGGCGTTGCGGTCAACGCCCGGGGCCAGACGTTGGCGGCCCTCGCCCCGTATCGGTACGACGTGTAAGGAGCCCCCCATGCGAATCACTCAATTCATCAAGACTGCTTGCACGGCCCTTGTGGTTGTGCTGTTGTTCGTCTTCGGCCTGATGCTGCCGCTTTGGCTGGGCGGGTGCTCCCCGACCTCGCGTGTTCAGCTCGAACCCTCCAGTGTGCACATCAAGCAGGTCGAGGGGCAATCGTCGACGACGGTCGAAGAGACCGAGACCATCCGCATTCGCATCCCAAAGGTCGAGGCGCCGGCGCCGGTCGAGAAGCCCGAAGCGCCGGCCAAGGCGGAGGCCATCCTCCCTTTCCCCTTCCGTGCGATCGCGGTGGCGTCGATGGCGCGGATCCCTGACGACGTCACGTTCAACGGTGTGCCCGTCCCGCTCAAGCCGGGCACCGAGATTGAATCCACCAAGAAGAAGACGACCACGACGACGTCACCCGCGAAGTCCACGGAAGGCACGGCCAAAGGAGCCGGCGGAAAGTCCGAGGGTGACAAGGCCCAACTCAACGCCAACGGAGACGCGCCGGGTCTGAATCTCCCGGGCGCTGGCGGCGGCAACGGCGGCAGCTTTGACCTGGACGGGAGCGCGAAGTCGATCAGCGGCATCCCGATTTGGTGGATCTTCGCGGCGTTGCTCGGCGTCGGCGCTGGCGTCGCGTTGAAGTTCGGCCGGTTCTCGCTCGCCAGCAGTCTCGCGCTCGCAGCGGCCGGGTGTGCCCTGTTCGCCCTTGTGTGGTGGCTGCCCTACGCGTGCCTCGCGGTCCTCATCGGCGTGGCGCTGTTTGAGGCCTACCGACACAGCGGATCGCATGACAGCAACGTCTCCCTTCTCCAAGGCATGAAGCTCGCCGGTGTGAACATCGACGACGTAATCGCAAAGGCCAAATCCGTCGCCGAGCCCCATGGTTCGGCGGCCATCGACGCGGCTCGCCGCAAGGAAGGTGTGTAGTGCCCCCGCATCGCCGAAAGCAACTCTTCGACCTCATCATCGGCCTGGCCGCCGGCCTCGCCCTTCCCATCTCCGCGACCGCCGTCGTTCTGTGGGCCGACTCCCGCACGATGGCCAAAGACGTTGCTCGGCACGAGGAAAAGCTCACCTCGCTTGAGGACAAGATCGACCGAATCCGCGACGACACCGCGTACATCCGAGGCAAGCTCGACAGCAAGGCGCCATGACCATCGCTCGCGACTCATCCACGGGCATCGTGACCAAGTCCGGCTCGGGCGTGGAGACGTGGGTTCTGCGCGAAGATGCCCCCGAGCGGGTTCAATGGTCCTGCTCGTTTGACGACATCTCGCACGGCATCAAGATCGCGTCGCGAATGTCCGCCGACGGTCGCTCTCGAATCGAGCTTGGCGTCGACGGTGCAAACGCCGTGATCCGCCTGTACAAGTTCGCCGTCCTCGTCTCGACCCTCGCAACGGCCGTGCATTCCGTCCCGTCCTCGACGCCGGGGCGGATCTTCGTTGAGAAGCTGGGCGATTCGTACCGCCTGCGCGTGGGCGTTTCGGACGCCTCCGACGTCGAAATCATGGCCGAGACGACCGAGCTGCGGGCATTCTCGCCGCGCGTGGGCCTGGTCTTCCCGACCGCCGGCGGCGTGGTCCGGTGGTTCGAGCAGAACACCTTGAAGGACAAGATTCGCACGCTGTCGCGGTTGGGCGTGTGCGTCATCGGCTCCGACCTCTACCGATCCGAAGCGCCCGGGCGGTGGGAACTGGTAAAGCCCGGCGTGTTCCCCGGCACGGGTCCGCTGCACGCGGCGGGCATTGGTGGTCTGCGGATCGTCGGCGATGGCGTCTCGATCGACTATGAACCGGTGACGAACGCCGTCACCAACTCGGCACCGACGGCCGGGACGATGCCGGGCCAGACGACGCCGGGAACGACCACGGCGACCCTGACGACGCAGTTTCAGGGCGGCTTGGTCTATGCCGGGATGCCCGAGGCGAACCTCTCGATCGTCGGGACCGCCGTCAACGAGCCCGACGACCTGGACACGGGCGCGGAGTTCTTCGGCAAGGCCTACGAGCTGGGCGCGGGCAGCAATGCCACGGTCGGCGACCCGATTGTCGCCATCTGCCCGGGGCCGGGCGACACGCTCTTTGCGGGCTGCACGCGGTCGCTGAACTGGATCGTCGGCGACATCTACGCCGGTGCCTACGAAATCGACACCCGCTCGACCACGATCGGTCCTGGCGGGCCTGACGCGGTCTTCCGGGTCAGCGCTGGCGGGTCGGATGGGTCAGTCGACGCCGTCGCGATCGCCGCGCCTGAGGGCCTGTTCACGGCTCGCCCGGGGCTTGGGCCGGCCGACGTCTCCGGCGGCGTGCTCCGTCGGCATCTGACCTTTGCGGCCGACTCGGGCGTGAGCCCGATCCTGCTGCGGGATGCTTCGCGGCGGTGGCTGATGGTCTTCCTCGATCGCGGCACAGCCGAGGGAAGCCGTCACCTGATCTACCACGAGCCCACGGGCGGATACTCGCCGGGCTCGCCCGCGTGGTTCCCCATCTCGCTGCCGTTCCGCGTGACGGCCGTCGGCATCGTCCGCGGCGTTCCCCTGATCGGCACGTCCGACGGGCGGATTGGTCGATTCTCCGATGGCGTCGTGACAGACTTCGGCGAGCCCATCCGAACGGTGATCACGACGGCGCTCATCGACATTCCGCCGCGTCACAACGACGTCCTGATCAGCCGTCCGAGCGTCGAACTCGGCGTCGGCTCGGTCGATGTCACGATCGACCTCTACGGCGCGGAGACGGCTCAGAAGGTCTACGACGCAACCTCGCGCGAATTGCTGGACACTGGAACAGCCTCGGTCGGCGATGCGCCGGTTCGGATGCGTGGGCGTGCTCCGTTCGTCGCAATGGTCCTCAGCGCCAGTGCCGGCCGTGTGAGCATCGAGAAGGTCGAGGCCGACATCGGCACGGCCGGGCGATCGATGTTTGGTGCGTCCGTCGCGCCGTCGACGCTGCCGAGTCCGTGCCGCCCGCCGGTCGCGGTCGAGGCTCCGACGCCTCCCGACGACGGCCCGTTGCCGCCCGAGCCCGGCGCCAGCCCCTCCGGCGCGTTTACGCCCGACTTCGAAGAGTTCAGCCTGTGGGAGTTCCCCGCACCCTTCGAGATGGGCCCGACGTGGGAGGAGGGGTATTCCAACATCCCAACCCCACCGGGGGACGGCGGATTCAGCGAAACGTCTGGAGAGAGCATTCGAGACGCCATCACGGACATCGATTACAACTAAGGAGTCAGCAATGTCAGGTTTGCAAACAAACGGGGTCATCGCCTTCACGACCGGGGCCGGTGCCGAAACCAAGTCGCGAGGCCGCATCACGGCGGCGTCACACCGAAAGGCCGCTCTGCGGCTCACGGTAATCAGTCACTCGACCAGCGGCCCGGTGCTGACGGTCCAGCTTCGATCGGGCGTGACGACGGGCACGCTGTCGACGAACGTGCTGGGCAAGGTCAATCCAACCGATCCCGAAACTCCCCAGACGACGGCCAAGGACTTCTCGGCGAGCACCCCGACCAGCGGCGGCACGATCCGTCGATCGTTCGTCGTGCAGCCCGGCCAGACCCGTTCGTTCCCGCTCCACATGATCCCGGGCGACATCGGATCGGGCAACGACCACCTGCTCGACATCTTCACCACCTCGTCATCGGCCGGCGACCACACGCTGCTCATCGACATCGACGAATAACAATGGCCACAGACTCGCCCATCCCCCTTGTAGTTCCCCCCTCGGGCGACGACACGACGCGGACGCTCTGCCGACTCGTCGGACAGCCCGTGGTTCGTGCGGTCATCGCGGCCGTGACGCAAGGCTCGGGCGCGGCTCGGGTTCGAGTCTCGATCGTCAACGCTGCTGGGATGCCCTGCCGTGGCCGGTTCCTTGTGCGGCTTCTGGCCAGCGCCTCGGCCTCGGGTGCTCCGGGGCTTGTGTCGTCGGCCGCGGCGGTCGCTCCGGCGGTCCTGGCGTGGTCGGCGACGTCTGGGGCGGTGGCCGACGTCGTCACAAGCGACCGGGGCGAGGCGGACGTCGACTATGCGTGGACGCCGGGGGCGGGCCCGGTGTTCGTCCGGGCGGTCGCGCTCGGAATCGTGAACACGCGGGCGAACGAGACGGGTTTCGGGTCATAACGTAGAGGGCGGGGAAACATCGGCCGGACGATGAAATTGGACGGACGGTCGGTGTCGAGGAAGTCAGCAACCACCATCGCGAGGGTCCACCCAAGGACGGTGGCCCGTGAGTCAGATTGCAGCAGGCGCAGCGGCCGGTTCTGCCGGTGGACCGTGGGGAGCCGTCATCGGCGGGGCTCTGGGTCTCGGCGGTGCCCTTCTGGGTGCCAAGGGGGCGAGCGATCAGGCGCAAGCACAAATCGACGCGGCCCGCGAAAACCGGGCATTCGACGAGAATCAGGCATCACTCGCGGCGCTGCAAAAGGCGCTGTTGTACTACGGGCCCCAGGGCCTCGACATTTGGAAGCGGTTCACGCCCAAGGACCAGCAGGACAAGATTCTCGGCACCAAGGGAACGCCCGCGCAGACCCTCAACCCGGCCGGGGCCAATGGCGACGTCACGGCGATCGACAACAAGATCGAAGCCATCCTGGGCAAGGGGTGGGCATCAAAGGTTACCGGGCTCGGCGGTCCCAATGGTGCGGGGATGACCCCGGCCAACATCGTGCTGTATGCGACTGGGAAAAACGATCGCACAAAGACGCTGGAACTTGAGAACCTTCTGGGTCAGAAGTCGCTAATCCAGCAGGCCAACGGGCAGCCCATCGACATTCCGGCCATCGGGCCCGTCAAGGGCTTGCTCAACGAAGAGGACTTGAAGGGCTTCGGGCCCGGGCTCATCTCCGGATACGAAGACTTCGCGAACAAGTCGGCTTCGGACTCCTCGGGCGCGATGGATCGGTACAACGCCGACACCAACACGCTCGACAGCCAGGCCCGCGACCTCGAGACGATGGTTCGCAAGTACGGGCTCGGACAGATCGACCGCATCAAGCGCGACACGGCCACGGCGTTGACGAACGCCAACCGGGCGGCGACGGCGAACCTCGCTCGGCGTGGCTTGCTGGCGTCGACGGCGGCGACGGACGCGATTCGGGGCAACACCCGCGACATCACTCGGGCGGGCATGGACGCGACCGCGAACGCCGAAGATCAGATCCTCGGCGTGCGGACGGGCGTCGCACAGAACCGGCTCGGCATCGTCGGCCAACGGCTCGCCGGCCGAGGCAACCTCGACCAGTCCAACATCGACCGCAACAACCAGATTCGCCTCGGCGTGCTCAACACCCGGCTGGGAACGCTCGACACGATCGCCCCCTCGGGGACGCTGATCAACAAGAGCCAGTCGTATTTCCCGGGCGTCTCGCCGTCGGGCGCGGCCTCGGGCGTGCTCGGACAGGTCGGCGTCGGGGCGGGCAGCACGCTGCTCGGGGCGTCACTCGCGGACTACTTCAAGCGCAAGGCCGGATAAGGAGCACAGCATGTCGGGCGAACTTCGGGTCTATCAAGCGGTCGCGGCGCTCATCGACGGGGACGTTCAACCGGACTTCGGCAGCGTCATCCTGCCACAGAAGGCGGTCGCGATCGCGGCGTCGGGCGTCTCGGCGATCATCCGCCGCGTCGTCGTTCCCGCCGGCGGCACGGTGCAGGCGTGGGCCTACGGCCAGACCGGCCGGTTCTCGCTGCTGGCGTACCACGTCATCGGCGGCGGGTATGTCTATGCCGCGAGCCGGTATTCGCAGAACACCAGCGGATCACCGGACGGCACCAAACTTGGCTGGCATCACCACGGCCGGTCGTGCGTCGCGGCCCAGATTTTCGACTCGGACGAGGGGTACACCGATTCGGTCGTCGCGAACATCGCGGGCGACACCGGGGCGATGCCGTCGCTCTGGTCGAGCGGGACCAAGGTCGCGGGCATCATGGACATCCTCGCGTTGAAGAACGAGGGGAGCGAAAACGTCGTCGTGCGCGTGGGTGTCTGGCCTCTGTAAGGCCGAAGCAAACCGAAGCAAACCGAAGCGGACGTAAGCAAACCGAAGGACTGGAGTGGTCATGGGTCAGATCAACTGGGGCGCGTTGGTGCAAAGCGGGCTGACCGGCGGCGCGAGTCTCTACAACGACGCCTGGCAGAACGCGATGCAGGAGAAGTTCCGGCAGGAAGACCTCGCGATGCGCAAGCAGCGAGCGGAACAGATCCTCCGGCAAGAGAACGCCGACCGGGCGATCCTCGGGGCCGCGATGGACCCGTCGTTCCTCGACGAAACACCCGGCCCGATGGCCGGTACGCCCCGTCTGGGTTCGGCTCTGGGTGCGCCGACAGGGGGCGACCTCTTGGCGGGCGATCAGCTCGGCTTCCAAGGCAACGGCGGCCGCCCCGACCCGCTTGACAGCCTGCCGCTTCAGACGATCCTCGACGGCAGTCACGAAGCCCGCGCGGTGCTGGAGGACCGAAAGGCGTTCCGTGAGGGCCGAAAGAAGGCGCTGGTGTTGATCCAGAGCCTTCGAGAGAGGGGCCTTCTCCCCAGCGTCGAAGGCAAGTGGTGGCACGACAACATCGGCAAGTTCGCGAAGTTCGGGCAGGACTACGGACCGTCGGACATCCCCGAAGTCGTGAAGGCCGAGCACACGCAGCGGGAAGAGGGCCGGAAGCTCAAGCGGATCGACGACTTGACGATCATCAAGAACCCGGACGGTTCTCACACGCAGGACGAAGACCTCGCGATGCGGTTGATGAACGCTCCGGTCGAAGAAATCGACAAACTGCACGCGGCGTCGATGGGCGCGGGTGATCCTCCGCCGAACATCACCAAGCTTGATTGGTGGCAACTCGGGCCGGACGGGCGAACGAAGTACCGGCAGGACCAGCAGCAGCGTCAGGCGTTGGCCGAGGGCTTCGCCCGGCACAACCTCGACACGCGCGACACGGTGTTCGGGGCGGGCTTTGCAACGAGCCAACTCGCCGCGGCGGATAAGGCCAAGGCGCTGGCCGAAAAGAACTCACCGGAAAACATCCAGAAGGCGGCGGACCGCCTCATGCGGATGTATCCCGAGATGAAGAGGGACAAGGCGCTCGCGATCGCCGAAGATCAGGCCGCGAACGGTCGTCGCGAGGACCTGCCAACGCTGAACGTCTCGGGCGAGACGCGGTCGGTCAAAGACCTCGCATCCGACATCGACCGCGTCAGTCAGTTGATCAAGACGTCCGACTCCGGAAGCGACCAAGAGAAGCAGTACCTCGACCTTCTCAACGCGCTCAAGCCGAAGTACGCGGAGGCGCTGAAAAAGCAGTATGGGGTAGAGATGCCGACGAAGGCCAAGCCGAAGTACGCGGAGGCGTTGAAAAAGCAGTATGGGATTGAGATGCCAAAAAAAGAACCTCCCGAAAAGTTCGCCACGCAAAGCGATGCCATTCGCGCGGCGATCTCTCGCGGAATGCCACAGGCCGAAGTCGGGCAGTGGATGAAAGACAACGGATACTCAAGGCTGCCGCAATAAGCGCTGCCCCCACGGACAGAGACGCCCATCCAACAACGCTGATCGACGCGAGAGGAATGGGCGTGCTTCCGTATTCTCTGTCGATGAGCGCGTCGGTCTGATCCTTCCCGCCCGTGCCACCATCGACAGCGCCATACGACCACGCGCGGTATCTCTGCTCCGGCTTGAGAGTTGCGAGCTTGGCATCCACCCACCTCGTCACTCCAAACCCGGCGACGGCAAGGAACACGCCCAAGGCAAACACGATGCGGCGGCGGGTGGTCATGGGGAATTGAAGGAGGGGGCGGGGGTTTGTGCAACCGATAACTAAACCCGAACACAGGACCGCCCAGAAAGTGCTATTTTGGCCTCCTCGCTTCCGGCGAAGTCGCGGCCAGTTGCTTTTGGTTCACTTTTAAGTAAAGATGTCATGGCGTCGATACCCGTATACCTTCTGCGCGTGGATGGAGCGGTCACGTTGCTGTGGGCTTCGGAGCAAGTTCTTCGGTCAATCAAGGAGGAGAGTGGTGCGAGGGAGAAGGTGCACGAAAAGCTTGCGACGTTTTCGAAGGCAGGACTTCGGTCCCTTGTGGGATCCGAGAACAGCGCCGTGCGACGGGAACCGAGCGACGGCAAGCCCGTATATCGCGTTTGGCACAAGAGCGGTTCGAACTATCGGATGTTCGGACAATTTTCAGGGCAGAACGACTTCATCCTTCTGGATGCGTTTATGCGAGGTCGAGGTCAGTACACCGCGTCGGAGATGAAGAGGATCAACCGAGTGGGGTTTTTGATCTGGCACAAGGTCACAAAGACAAATGTCTAACGTCGACGATCTGCTTCACGAGTTCGAGAGCGCCCAGAAGACCGCTGAGTTTCTGGCGGTTGGGCTGCGCGTTGACCTGGCTGCGATCATCATGCGCGGAATCAAAGCTCGCGGATGGACCCAGAAGCGGTTGGCGGAAGCGGTTGGGATGCGCGAATCTCAAATCTCCAAGCTGATCAATGGCGACGCGAACTGGGAGACGTCGACGGCGGCACGAGTGCTGTTCGCGCTCGGTGTCAAGGCGCGTCTCGTAGAGCAGGCGGGGGAGAATCAGGACAGTTTCCATGGCATCAACACCACGCTCATCCAAGGCACGATCGAAAACACGTACTACACCCCGAGCGGAAGCGGGTTCTTCTGGGATCGCGCGTCCGCAACCACAACGCCCGCCATCCGTGCCAAGTCCTCCGATGTCGATTTCACCAATGTGGACCGACTCTCTGAACGTCGGTTTTCGAAACGAGGTCGACGTAGCCCTCCTCTCGTTCGGGAGCTTCTATCCGGAAATCCCGGCAACCGTGGAAGTTTCGAGACTGTTTGTCTCCATCCCCAATCTTCGAAGCTTCGTTGGCCTGTTGCAAGCCCAACTTGAGGCCTTCGATCGACAGAAGGCGGCGAAGCGTTCTTCGACGGTCACCCCTCCCACCCCCTAGCATCCCCCGTCGCCGAGGGCTCTAGGAGTCGGCGATGGCCACGGACACACTCGACGCACTGATCGAACGCGAGTACGCCAACGCGAACGCCAAGCCTGACGCGGACCTCGATTCACTCATCGAGCAGATGTACGCCTCGGCGTCGTCTCGCGAACTCCCCTCCGCCGGCATCGCCCAGCCCGGCGACGTGATCGCGAGCCTCGGGCCGGGTGGACGGCGCGCGCCGGATCAGTATGCTGCGGCACCCGACTACGTGCCGGGGCCTCCGTTCAGGGAAGACGTCCCATACACCCCGCCCACGCCCACCGTCAACGCGATCGGTGTGCCCACGCCTGCCGAACTCCAACAGATGCGCGTTCAGGATCAGATGAACGCGCAGCGGATCCCCGCGCCGGACGTCCCGATGACGCGCGGACAGGCCTTCGGAACGTCGCTCGGCAACGCGGCGGCGCAGGGTCTTATCGCGACCGAACAGGGCTACCGCGACCTCATCCGCGTTCTCGGCGGCGATGCCTCGCTCTTGGATATGGCGACGGGCCAGGTGCGGCCGGAGCAACAAGGCGACTTCGTCCACCAAGTCACCGGCGGACCGCCCGCGGCGGCGCAGTTGATGGGGCTGGATCCGACCGACCTCGAAGGGATGCAGGCGGCCAGCCAACAGGCGGCGTCTCAATACCCCATCACTTCGGCGGCGGGTGGCATTGCAGCGATGCCCTACGGCATGGCCGAGCCCAAGGCGCTCGCGATGATGGTGATCGGCGAGCAACCGCTCGGCGTGGTCCTGCAGTCGCCCCTGACACAGCGGGCGCTCGGGGCGATCGCGGCCAAGTTCGGGCCGCGCGTGGCTGCTGCAACCGAGGCTCAGATTCATTCCGTCGTGTCGAATGCCGCGTTCGGCGGGGCGATGGGCGCGGCGAACGGCGAGGACTTGTCCGGCGTTTTGTCAGAAGCGGCGAAGGGCGGTGTTCTTGGTGCGGTTCTGGGGGTGCCCGGCGCGGTCATGCGCGGGGCGAGGGCCGGGCGACGCGAGATGTCGCCTGCGGCGACGCGGGATGTCGCCCCTGAGTCTGGGGTGTCCCAGCCTCTTCCTGAACCCACGGCCGAATCGGCGGCCAGCACTCCGGCCGGAACGCGGGCAGGATCGCCCGTTCCAGGCTCGGACACACCGGCGGGGGTTTCGGATGCGATGACACAGGACGGGAGCGTACCCGCGTCACCCGCCGGCACGATCGAAGACGTCCAAGCCTTCGCGCGAATCAAACAACAACGCGACGCGATCCGACAGGCAGCGGCCGACCTCGACGCCCGCATTGCCTCGGCGCTCGGCCTGCAGCCCGGGACCGACGTCGGCGCCGTGCTGGACCGCGCCACGACCAAGGCCGAGCCGTCGAAGGGTGGAGCACCCGCACGCGAGCCGAGCCCGGCGGACGTCGTTCTCAATGAAGCACGGATCATCCGCGCCCGCGAAGACCAGCGAGCCGGGCGAACGTCCCAGGCCGCGCCTCGAACCACCGATCCCACTGCGCAAGGCGAGATTCCACCCGTCGTCGACGCGGCGCAAACGTCGCAGCGTGCTGGGGAGTCCACAACGTCGCGACTCGCAGACCGAACAGGTCCGGCTGAGGGAAATACCACTCGCGGGGGTGTTGAACCGAACGCGGCATCGACCGATGTTACGTCCGAACCGGCGCGGACCAAGCCGCCGGAGCAAACCAAGAACACTGAGGTGTCCAATGGGCAAGAAGAAGGGCGGCCGCAAGGGCTGCTGAATGACAAGTCCGCGCCGTCGGGAACGGCGAGCGCGGGCGTTGAAGTTTCCAAATCAGCGGAAGTTCCTCCGCTCTCTGATCGCGGCGACGACGTCTACGAGTTCAAGTCCGACACGACCGGGTGGTCCGGGCCCGAGCGTCGATTCCGCGCGGCGTTGGAAAAGAAGGCCGCGAACCTCGACGCAACGGCAGAGGATTACGCCAAGATTCCGGATTCGCAGGGCGGCAAGACTGGCCCAGCAAAAGAAGGACTGAGCCAAGCCTCCCAAGAGTCCAGAGATTCCAACCCTCAGCCCCCAAAGTTGAAATCTCCGCCCGAGATTGCAAGCAAAGTTGAAAAGGCGGGCGAGCCCAAGACGCTCGAGCAACGCCTCCTCGACTTTGCCGACCGCATGAAGCAGGAGCGGGCACAGACGCCCGACCCGCGACGCGGCGGCAGCAAGCCCGGCCAACGCACGGGCAACGCCCCGATCTTCAAAGACACCGTGACCCTCGCGGCCGAACTCGCGGCCCGCGCGGCGGCCAAGGGAATCCAGGCGGCGAAGGCTGTTCACGCCTTTGTTCATGAACAGATGGGCGCGAAGGACGGCGACCCCGAAGCGCGGCGCGTGACCCGCATCGTGCGCGGGATCCTGTCGGATTCGGTCAAGGACGGGAAGGTGGACTACGACGCCTTCGAGTATGCGGCCAACGCCGCGCGCGAGGCGGCGACCAAGCCCGCGAAGGTCAGCGTCTCGACCGTTCGCGAGGCGACCGGGCAGGCCCCCGAGTCGCGATCCGTCACTGAGCGGGCGGCGCTCCGGGCCTCGATGAAGGCGGCGGCGAGAGGATCGCGGGAGGGGTTCAAGGCGGGCAAGGCCGAAGGCGTCGAGCAACAAGCCGCGCGGACGGTTCGTGAGGTTGAGCGGACTCGCCGGACGGTCGCACGCCAGGACCGCGAAACCGCACGCCGGGAACTGCGCGTGTTGTCCGAGCAACTGACCGACGCGGCGAAGCGTCGCGAGTCGATGCAGTCGATCGAACAACGCGGGGCGGTGGAGTCTGCACGCGCGGACGAGAAGGGCAAGGCCGCCACGGCGCAGGGCCTGCGAGACGAAGCAATCCGCATGATCGAGGAGTACGCCCCGCCGAACGAGCGAGGGAAGTACATCCGGGCCGCGAACAAGGCGACGACGTTCGGCCGCCTGGGCTCGCTCGTGGAACGCCTGCGGTCCGACATGGAGACGCGGGAGATTCGTCGCGGGCTGCGCGCGGCTGATCGGGCGATCGGCAGCGAGACGGACAAGCTCGAACTCGACAAGGAACTCCGCGACCAACTGCAAACGGCAATCGGCACAGTCGAACGCATCCGCCGGCGGTTTCAGGCAAAGACCGGGCCCGCTCGCTCGGCCAGGGAACTGCTTGGCACGGCCGGCACGGAAGTCCCGGCGCGTCTGCGTGGTCCGACGGCCGACGAAATCGCGGTTCTTCGCGACGACCTCTCGAACGCGATCAATTCGATTCTCGGCGTCCGGCACGAACAGAAGACGCTCGACCGCGTGCGGGTGAAGGGCGAAGAGGTCGAAGCCTCCGTCATTCGTCGGGAGGTAAACGACCGTCTCTCGACGCGGAAAGAGATTCCTGCCGGAGACGTCCCCGACGCTCGCGATCGCGGATGGTTCCGGCGTTCGATCGCCCGTCGCACGAACATGCGGGCGATGATGACGGCTCTCGATGGTGGCAAGTCGGGCGGACCCGGGCGGCGGATCTTCGGGCGGATGCTGGACGCTCGCTCGAAGTCGCTCGCCCTGCAGCACAGTTTCGAGGACGGCCTCTCGGAAATTGTGACGCGGAATGGATATGCGAACCTGGGGCGATGGTCGGCCGAGTGGGGCGGCACGCTCAACAAGGGCGCGCAGAAGATGGTGGATGTCGCGTTCGGTCCGTTCAAAAAGCTGACGATGGATCAAGCGGCGTACCTCTATGCGTCGTGGGGTGACGAGGGCTTCCGATCGCGGATCCGGGCGGGCCAGGAGATTCAATTCCGGGCGGCACCGACGGAGAAGCCGATTAGCGTTGGTCCGGCCGACTTCGAGCGATTGGCGAAGGCCATCCCCGAGAACGTCCGAAAGATCATCGACGAGTCGAAGGCCCTCTACGACCGCACGTACTTCGACCGCCTGAGCGACGTCAACAAGAAGATGCGAGGGTATCACCTCGACAAGACCGAGGGGTATTGGGGCATCAAGCTGAATCGGTCGTTCACGGAAGGCCGCGGGACCCCGCAGTCGTGGCGCCGTGCGTTCATCCGGTCGCTCGAAGAGTCCGGGTTCATGCAGGAGCGCGAGGGGCCGTCGAAGTCTCCCATCCTCATCGGCGACTTCTCACACGACATCATCGGGCGGTCGCGCGCGGCGGCGACGACGATCGGCAAGGCTGAGACGGTCAAGCTCCTGGCGCGGGTCTTCCTGCACCCCGACACGGTCCCGGAGATGACGGCGAAGTTTGGAAAGTCCTTCGTCGAGCGGATGGAGCGGCGAATCTCCGAGTGGTCGGGCGGCGAGACACCACGCACCGAGGCGGACACGGCGTTCCGCATGGCGCTGGGTCTCTGGGCACGGGGCAAAACGCAGTTGTGGGTTCCGACCTGGGCCCGGAACGTCGTCGGCGGGGCGGTCCGGCTGATGGACATCCTGCCCGCGTCAAGCGTGCTGAAGTCCGTGGCGGGCGTCACGCCCGAGCGGTTCAAGGAACTGCGGGCGTACTCGCCGGAGATGCGAGAGCGGTTCGATGCGGGCGGTCTGGGCGCGTACATGCACGGATCGGCGTCGGGTTCGTCCGGCGGGCTGCGGCCCGTAGCGGCCTCGCATCTCAAAGACGGCTTGCGTGGGACGCTCGCGGGGCTCGGAGAAACCATCTCCGCGATGTCCAAGATGAACCCCGGCGAGGCTCGGGAAGCCCTGCGCGGTGTCGGTCGTTCGTGGGAGTCGTTCCTCGACGCGATGAGCATCGGTAACTTCTTCGACGGCGCGTCGGCGATGATGGCCTACGACCACTTCCTCCGGGCGGCTCCCGAGAAGTACGTCGGCGAGCGGCGCAAGCAGTGGGCGGCGACACGGGCGGCTCGGGCCTTCGAGCGAATCAGCAACACGGCGACGATCGAATACGCGAACGACGTGCAACTCGACGCCCGACAGAGCGGGCTGCTGGCCATGCTCATGCCGTTTACGGGCGACACGGCGAAGGCTCAGTCGATGATCGCCGAGTCTGCGATGACGGGCAAGCTCGGACGCACGGCGGCGGTTCTTGGCGTCGGCGCGATCGCGTCGGGCCTTGTGTCGTCGCTCTGGGGCTCGGCCAAGGGCGAGAAGACAGAGGACGCCGCGGCCGCCGGCGCGACCCGCGTCGGGCAGGAACTCGTGTCGCTCATCCCGGGCGTCGGCAACGTGATGTCAAACCTGATCCCGGCCGCCACAGGCCAGGCTCCGCGCGACTCGGCCGCACTTGAAACCCCGCTCGCGTCACTGGCGACCGACGCGATTCAGGCGACCGGCAACGTCCTGGACGGCCTCAAGGCGATGAACGAACGCAGCGCCACCCGTCGCGAGAAGTACAAGGCGCTGGCCCTGCGAGGCTTCGGCGGGCTCGCGGACGCAGCCGGAAGCGCGGCGGGACTTCCGACCGGATACGTCCAGTTCTCGCGCAAGGCCTTCGCCAACTGGTCGGGACAGAACGAGAACAACGCCGCGAAGTTGGTGAGCGCCTTCAACCGTTCATCCGGCCGTACGGGCGAAGTCGCCAGCCAGAAGCGCGACGCCCGCGCCGACCTCTGGCTCGCGATCCGCCAGGACAACCCGGAAGCGGCCGCGGCGGCGCTCGAAGACCTCTCGCACGCCGGGGTTCGCTTCACGAATCAGATGCTCCTGGATCTGCAACGCGACCGACACCCGCTCAACGACATCCCGCTCCGCGATCGTCGGAAGTTCCTGTCCTCCCTGTCGGACGAACAGCGGAAGGCCATCGACGCCGCGATCGCGGAACACACGGCGGCCGTCAACCGATCCTCGACGGTGATCCGGCAAGCCCGGGGCAAGCAGACCGCGAGCAAATGACCCGCCCGCCATCCTGCCACACCCTGTGGCAAAACCGCGCTTTTTCGGATGTTTTCGGGACGTACTACCGAACGAGCCGGACCCGCACAACCGGCCGAGAAACGTGGGGTTTTCCCGTGCGTTGTTGGGGTCCGCTCGTTCGGTGGTGACCTGCTTAGGAAACCGCCGCTCTGTCCAACTGAGCTACGGGCGCATGCCTGTATTTTCAGGCCTTTTTGCGACTCTTGCCCCCGGCCGCCGGTCTGCTTTGTGGCAGTCGTGTGGCAGGAGGAAGAGCCGGCGATGAGTCATAGGCCCAATCCGGGGCCCTCAGATAGTGCTCGCGAGAAACCTCGAGACTGTGCCCGAGCCAGCCGTCGACGATGAACTCCGGCCAGCCCGCGGCCTTCCACGTCTGATCGCGCCACCGACGCAGCACCCGGAACGGTTCGGCCCACGGCGTCACCCCGGCCTTTGCGAAGAGCCCCTTATAGACGCTCACGCGCGGCGAGCCGTCGACCTTGGCGCCGAGCTTGATCGACCCGCCGGACATACGACGATGGACGTTCCGCGGCGACGTCGGCGCAGCCTGGTCCTTCCACCGACTCGCCGGGTTCGTCGCGTCGTGCTCGGCCCACGCGGCCTTGAGGATCTTCGCCAACTCGGGTTCGAGCCGGACCTCTCGGGCCGACGTCCTGGTCGTCTCGACCCCTCCCTTGGGCCAGACGAAGATCCGGCGGTCGGCAAAGGCAACATCCGATCTTTTGACATTCAGCGCCTCATGCAGCCTCAGACCGGCGAAGGCGCACAGGGCGATCAGGCACCGCAGACCGGGCTCGGCCGCAGCCATCAGGGTCCGAATCTCGCGCTCGCTCGCGTTGTGCCACTGCTTCGCCGAGCGCGGCACGCGGATCGTGACGTCTTCGAACGGATTGGTGACGATGATCCGGCGTTTGCGGGCTCGCTCGAACATTGCCCGGGCGCGGATGACGTGGCCGTGGACTGTGCGTGCTGACAGGCCCTTGCCCTTCAACCGCACCGCCCAATCGTCGGCGTCGGACGGCGAGACTCGATCGAGCGGCATTCCCGGCGCGAGGTATTCGAGGAGCAATCGGGAGGTCTGGAGGAAGAGCGTCTTCGACCGTCGAGAGAGGTCGTCGCGCCGGAGTTCCTGATAGCGGTCGAGCCAGACTTTGAGCGGGACCGCCTCACCGCTTTCGCGCAGGTCGGGCGAGACGATCATCTTTGCGGCGAGTTCGCGGCACATTCTTTCGGCGACGAACTTGGACACCGCTTGTTTTGAGCCGAGGTTTTTTCTTTGCCGCTTTCCGGCGCGGTCGTACCACGCGGCTTGCCAGTGCTGGCCGTTGCTGTGGAGGGAGATGTCCTGGCGTCGGTTCATTCACGTACACCCGGCATCCGGGCGGGACAGACTTCCAATCGACATCCTCGATGCGATCAACGAGGATGAACGGAGCGTTAGGGCCGACGTTGCACACGCGGTGCTTGCCGCTCATGTAGAAGATGTCGTGTGTTTCGACGACGTCTTCGTTCTTCGGAGGGGTCGCGCTCTCGGGAGTGCGCCCGACGTACATGATGCCCTCGCCGCGAATCATGCCTAGGGAATCGGAGTCACCGTCTGGCTCTTCGGGAGTTGCGGCGGTAGCGGTTCGATTCGTACCCATAGTTCGCGCTCCACTGATATTCGACCGACCGAGAAGCGTGCGATGTACACGCCCGTTCGGTTCAATAGTAGAGTCTCGCGAAGTCGGCGTCGGAGTGTGCGGGTTTCGCCGGTCATTGTGATCGTGCGGGACCACGTTGGCGCGGCTTCCGACGAGTGTCGGATTGACACCGAGGCGACGGCTTTCATTGAATCATCAAGCACCTCCATGTAGAACATGATCGGGAATCGGACAGGCACTTCGCCGACGACGATCGCGTCACACAGGCCGAGCACGTCGATCGAGCCGTGCGGCTGCTGGCGGACTTCCTGAGCAACGAAGAACGCGGCGATGGGCGAAGACACGAAGGCGTTCGGCTGCTCGTCCATCGCGCCTCCTCTCACAGCCCCCTCGAACTCCGCATCTCAATGGCGACCGCCAACTGCTCGACGTGAGCGCGTTGCACGACGATCGCCTTGTGCTTTGGGTTGTCCTTCGTCAACAGGAACGTTGGCCCCTCGCCGTCGGGTCCGCTGAGCGGCTGGTAGCGTCCGATGCTCACGCCGTCGGCTCCGTGCTCCTGATTGAGCCGGACGAACACCACGCGCCCGCCCGCGAGTTTGACCGTCGGCTTTGGCACGCGGTGAACCGGCGAGAACACCACGGTGTCGCCGTCGAAGAACGTCGGCTCCATCGAGTCGCCGATGATGATGAGCGCGAACGCGAGCGGGTCCTGTGTCTTCTCCGACCGATCGACGTATTCGAGAGCGTTGTGATACTCGCCGTCGGCGTAGTGGTCGTGGTCGTAGGGCAGGACCTGACCGGCGGGGCCTCGGTTGATGACGGGGATCCGCGTCGGGGCGGGGCGGTCGTGAACCTTCTGGGCGCGCCACAGTTCGTCGAATTGCTCGAGTGTGAGCCCGAAGACCTCCGCAAACTTGCGGCGCTCGGGCGGCTTGATGCTGACCTCGCCGCGCTCCTTCTTGCTCAGAAGCGTCGTGTAGCTCCAGCCCATCTTCTCAGCTAGTTCGGCGAGGGTCCATCCCCGGTCCTCGCGAAGTTGGCGAATCGCTCCCCCGATAGCGGTGGGCGTTATGGGCATTTCATGGGACAAGATGGGAAAGGCTATAGCCGCAAGCCTTTTCCGCCAGCCGTCTTAGCACTTTATCCCAAAAAATACCACAGATGCCATTGACTGCCATCCGATGAATGGTACTGTATGGCACTTCGTGGTACGGAAAGGCACTCAATGAGCACACTCCTTAAGGTCCAAGAACTCGCGACGCGGCTTCGAGTGAAGCGAAAGACGGCAGAACGCATGTGCCGGCGAGGCGAGTTCCCCAACGCGTTGAAGGTCAACGGCGACTGGCGAGTGCCAGAATCCGACGTCGACGCCTACCTCGCGTCCCGCCGCGTCGTTCCGCCCGCACCCGTTGAAGGGGGGGCGGCCTGATGCCGGTGTGCCGTCACGATCAGGTAAATACCGCGTTCTGTCCGCATTGCGGCTCGCCCGTGATGGACAGCGCCGAAATCACGCTGATCGCCCACCTTCGGGCGAATCACGCTCGCGCTCAGAAGTGGGCCGACGCGGCACACCCGATCCACGCCGCCGCCGCTCAGAAGGCGATTCGGAAGTGGACGCGGTGGCTCGACCTTTGCGAGCGATCGTTCCTCAAGTCAAAGCCTGCGAGCGAGCCAGCGCCAGCCGTCGTGAACGGCGACGGCCAAGGCGTTCAGCAGAGTGACGAGAAGGCGGACCCAGGGCATCAAGGCAGCGTACCGCGCGGGGGTGTGGCGTGATGGAACCGATCACCGAGTCGCAATTGCAAGCCGAGTTTGAGCGGGTCGTCGGAACCGGCCTTGACCGCACGAAGTGGACGCGCCTCGACAACGGCGCGTGGGCGCACGCCTCCGCCGTGATTGATCCGAGGGCCAGCGTGGGCGCACGGGCCAGCGTGGGCGAATGGGCCAGCGTGGGCGCACGGGCCAGCGTGGGCGAAGGGGCCCGCGTGGGCGAAGGGGCCAGCGTGGGCGAATGGGCCAGCGTGGGCGAAGGGGCCAGCGTGGGCGAATGGGCCAGCGTGGGCGAAGGGGCCCGCGTGGGCGCATGGGCCAGCGTGGGCGAATGGGCCAGCGTGGGCGAATGGGCCAGCGTGGGCGCAGGGGCCCGCGTGGGCGAAGGGGCCAGCGTGGGCGAATGGGCCAGCGTGGGCGAAGGGGCCAGCGTGGGCGAATGGGCCAGCGTGGGCGAA
>ERZ869925.110-NODE-110-length-48086-cov-14.559014_pt1 | contig 48086 bp, 75 predicted proteins | sample MGYA00579311_ERZ869925 | MGnify/ENA primary metagenome ERZ869925 (study PRJEB32216, sample SAMN09231817) | wastewater metagenome | place: USA: Maryland | collected 2016-07-30 | study: EMG produced TPA metagenomics assembly of the PRJNA472060 data set (Reclaimed...
AATGGTGCTCAATCTTTCGGAGGGTATGCGCTCGGTAGAGAATATACCAATTATGTTATCAAAGGGATTTTAAAAACAGTAGGAGTGGATAATTGGGAAGATTTGAAAGGAAAGCATATTCGAGTGGAGCGTGAAAAGCTAGGCAAGGTTCTAAGGATTGGAAATTTATTAGAAGATAATTGGTTTGATCCTGTAAAATAATATGTCAAATTTAAGAGTAGGCGATGTGGTGCGAATATGGAAAGATGCTCCGATGGACGGAGGCAAGATTGCGTATGTGTATGCAACATATCTAGACTTTAACGACAGATCGAAGGTAGGAGTGCAGCTTATTTCTGAAGATGGTAACGATAGCGGTGGATGGAGCCATGAAGAACAGCAAAAATTCTTAACATACGAATACACAAGCTCATACGAATATCATTTCACTAATGTCATAAAATTGGACCAAGACTTTAGAAACGGATTATTTAATCAAGTATTTAAATCTAATGCCAAAAACTAAACCCTTATCAAACGAAGAATACGGAGGTATACCATTCTACTTACCGGATGTAATTCAGAATCACGTTAATCGAGAGCAACACCTTATTCCAGATCGTGTAGTAGGTGGAGAGAGCATTCAAACAAAGCAACCAAAATTTGTTAAAGCAAAGGTCGAGCGTAATAAAGTTTGGTGGTGGAATTTTTTTAGAAGTAGCGTTTATCAATTAATGCCATAAAAATTATGAAAGAAAATGAAGTAGCAGTAATAGGAGGTATGCCAAAGCTTTCAAAGAAGCTTCAGGACCGCCTTATGGAGAAAATCCAGGACAAGAATGCCGACAAGATCATTGAAAGAATGACTCAAAGGCAATCGCATGTGGAAGCGATAAAGAGAATTGACAAGGAAATCAAAGACCTCACTTCCCTTACCGGCTTAGAAACAACAAACTAATATGGAAAACGCACTACCATTTGAATATGGATATATGTACAAGATTGTGCAAAATCCAACGCCGGAAGATAAAAACGCTATCGAGCAATTATACTGGCAGCAGGATAACCTGGCATCATTCTATGATTATAATTACGACTCATACAATAATCCAGGAGGGTCATTCGATAGCCAAGTTCTTGATCCTTCAGGCAACTTTCTCCCTATTGGGTTTTTAGAGAAAGATCAAAAGGTTGTACTGGAAGTGATAGTGAGTGAAACAGAAAGAGTGAAAAATCTTTTAGTCCTAAACAATAATCAGTTCTCTAAGATGGAAGTATCAAAGAGAAACAAAAGATTGCGAAGGCTAGAAATGGATGTAAACTTATTTATTAGAAATTTTGAGAAGATTCTTTAACAACGTTCCGCACAATAAGGGGGAGACACTAAGTAATCGGTATTAGCTTCGGCTTTTAGATTTAAGTCCGTGAGGATAATGTCTGCATAGGACTAGCTATCTTATGCAGAACAAGTAGTGAATCGGCAAAACTGATCTACACACTTATTGAGATGAACGGTAAAGTAATAGTTTGTCTTATTTGGACAAATGAATTGCTTCTCCCTTACTGGCCGGAAAAATAGTATGAAAGCATCATATATATTCGTAAACGAAAAGATGGAAATTGTAGCTAAAAAAGATAATTTTGTTAGCAATAAGCCTGGGATAGAAGCTCTAGGGTATGCCCAGGGTCTTGAAAAAAAGAGAAAGGAAAAATTAACAGCTTATGTAAAAGTAGGACATGAACAATATGCCGGAAGAAGAATGGAGGCAAGTGGAAAAGTTTGAGAAGTATTTTGTGAGCAATTTAGGAAGAGTTAAGAAAGTTCTTCCCAATAGAGAGTTGGTCATGCAACAATACTCACACTATAAAGGTTACAAATTCTTGTATTGTTGGCATAAAGGACAGCGCAGGAAATACTTTGTACACAGACTAGTAGCCGTTGCCTTCATTCCCAATCCGCAAATGAAGTTAATCGTAAACCATTTAGATGAAAATAAGTCCAATAATGTAGTCCACAATCTAGAATGGTGTACTGAAGGCGAGAATGTACGGTACTCATGGGCTCGGAAGGGTATCGAAATTAATCCTAATAATGAAGAATTCTAATGATTAAAAGAATATTAGTGTTTATAGTGATAGTAATAGGCCTGCAACTTTCAATGCTTTTTTTTATAAAAAAAGAGAATGTAGCCCATTGGATTGTTACTTTTACTACAGTTCCTTTACTTTATCAAATAATTAAAGTTGCCCTTCGAAAAAGAAATCCGGAAGGGTTTTATCTTAAAGGTGTAGACAAAGGTCACGGAGATAAAGTAATTTATGTGCTCTTTGAATATGACAAGTCGGGCCATAGAAAGGTAATTGATTACATGTATGAACAATAATGAAAAAGAAAGGCTTGGCAAGATAGTTGCCCTGGCTAAAAATGGCATAGGAGGAGAAAAAACTGCAGCTATGAAGGTCTTAAAATCACTTTGCAAGAAGTATGACCTAGTTTTAGATGATGTTCTTAATGATATAGGTATTGAAGAATTCAGTTTTGAGATTAAAAAAGGTCAAAGAAAGTTAGCTATTCAAGTGATCGCGCGGTATGCCTATACCCAAAAAGGTGATAGTGTAGGATTTACTCGCAGTGGAACCAGAGTATTCTTTAAAACTACCAAAGAAAAATATATCGAAACAGTCAACGCCTTTGCAGTTCTTTCTCGGCTATACCGGACCGAGCAAAAGGAATTTAGAGAAACTTTCTTTGATGGATTCTTATATAAGCATAATTTGTTTTATCAAATGACTCGGGAAGAAGAGATAGAGCACTTTAAAAATCAAAATTTAACTCCGGAAGAAGAAAAGAGATTAAGGTTAGCAACCTCATTGGCTCTCGGAATGAAGGATGCAAAATTACACAAAGCATTAAAAAGTGGAAAATAATTATGGACCCAATAACAAAATTGTTAAACGAGGAGGAATCAGATACTAAAAAATTGCGCTGTCATGGCTGCAGGATGTATCGAGTAATGGCAGTTCTCGATCCGAATCACAAGAATATCATTTCAATCTGCCAAAATAAGAAATGTTTTTTGTATACGGATATGTCGAAATTACAAAGTTGGAAAATTAAAACAAAATGAAAACAACCTTAAGAATGATAGGAGTAGTTGCGTTAATATTGGCAATTTTAGGATTTATCTTTTTAGTAGTATGGGGTATTTCTAAGATACCTGGACCAACATACATGACAAACGATGAGATAATTTCTGAAACTAAGAAATGTGAAAATGCTGGGATGATAGGAAGTCAGCTAGTAAATGGATGGAACTACAAAGTTACTAGTGTAATTTGTCAGAATAAATAATATGAAACTCGAACAACAAGTAACAAATCTAGAGCTATCAAAGCGACTTAAAGAATTGGGAGTGAGGCAGGAGAGTTTGTTTTGGTGGGAACATCCAGACATGGAGTGGGGGCATACAGATTGGATTGTAAAATACGGAGATAGTAACCCAGTTTATAAGATTTCCGCCTTTACAGTCGCAGAGCTTTTATTTTTATTAGATAAAGCAGAAACAACTATTCCAAGGGTCGAAATTAAAAATGCAGCAAACTATTTAGCTGAAAAATTATGCTTAAAACTGGAGCAAATATAATACCTGGTTATCATGGCAAGTACGATGTCACCAGTGACGGACGTATTTACAGTTATAATTACGGTCGGAGGACAGAATTAAAACTGTCAGAACATAAAGGTTACAGACGAGTTGCCTTATCAAGTGGAAACAAAAGAAAGATATATCAAGTTCACGTTTTAGTAGCACGAGCATTTATACCCAACCCATTAAAAAAGCCTTTTGTGAATCATATTGATGGTAATAGGAGCAATAACAATGTTGAGAATCTTGAATGGGTGACGGCAAGTGAGAATCAAAAACATGCTTACACACATTTAGGCATTCAAAACGGTCATAAGAATTATAGTACCGCCAAGCTGTATCCAAGCCAAGAACTAAGAAACAAGCTCGTAGCATTAGGAATACCGAGATATAAACATAATCTCGCAGAGTTGGGGGAGATGTTGCCGATTACAATTACCAGAGAAGGAATATATAAAAATAAACACAACTACTACCTATCTATTGAAAAAGGTGATGGTAACTTGTGGGTATATACATATCGAGATATAGACAATAGTGTTATGGGTGGAATTTATCTTAGTGCAACAAACGAAGCCGATGCTAGAGCAAAGATGTTGATATATTTATTAGAAAATAAACTTATAACTTTATGAGTAAAGAAGACGAGATAGTAGAAATGTATCAGAGAATTAAAAGAAATAGTGTCCCTGAGTCACCAGCAGGTACAGTAGCTGCTTCAATTCTAGTATTAGCCATAATTTTAAAAGAAAGAGATTTATTACAAGAAAACAAAACAACTTTATGAGTAAAGAATTAAAAAGTAAGTGCTGTTCAGCAGGTAAAACTTTATGTGACGGTATTTATTGTGACAGTCAAGAATGTGAGCACTATGTGTGTGCTAGTTGTGGTAAGCCTTTTGAAGAAGTTGCCGAGCAAGAATGTAAACATACTCGTTATGAAAAAGGATGTAATAAGTGTGGAGTAAATGAGGAATGGTCTACCGAGCAAGGAATAAAGGAAAGGTGGCAACAAAAATTTAAGAAACTTATAAACGAACAAGCGGTGGTTGCTTTCAATATGGTATCTATCATGCAACCAAAGAGTGAAGTAGAATTTATTGCTACTGTGATACCAAACCTACATATTGAGTTATTTAATTTCATCTCCCAAGCCATCCACCAAGACCGATTATCAAGAGATAAAGAGTTGTTAGAGAAGATAGATAAACTAAAAGAAAAATATCAAAACAGTAATTCACCAGATAGTTATCAGCTAAAAATATGGGGAGTAACTACTTGTGAAGACATTAAAAACATTATATGCGATGGAAAAAATATTGCACCAAAGTAAGGTATAAAACTAGAAAGATTGCGTGGAGGGCAGCGCTGTACTACTTTATACATCTCGGCCACTATCAAACTCCGTATCACTGCAATTTCTGTCACCATTTCCACTTAACTAGCAAGAAAGCAGATCCGTTGCAATCAAAAGAATTTATTAAAGGTTTTAATGAATGGTTTGGATCAGATGTCTTATGAAAAAAAATTATTATGGAAAATTAAGTACATGCACTAGATGTGGAGGAGAAACAGAAAAGAAGCGTAATCATTATTACGGTGGGATAAAATGTTTAAAGTGTCAAGCAGAACTTCGGAAAGAATATAGAGAGAAAATTAAATTAAATGCTAAAATGGTAGCAGAAAAGGTCGAATTACATCTCGCAAGAGATTAAATTATTATTAAGTAAAAATTAAAAATTAAAAAATAATTATGACAAAAACATTTAAAGAACTTCAAAAAATAGATAACATGGTTGCAGAACTTTACCGAGACAATGCAACATTAGAAAAGACAAAGTTTGGTTACGCATATAAGAGGTTTGCAGAAAAGAATTATTACCCAAAGGCTCGAGAGTACAATGAAGCAATTCAATTACTTTCAGTTGATAATGCATTAGAAGACACAACCACCGGAGAAATCCTTGTAGATCGTGCAAACTTGAGAGGATTCAAATTTAGTAAGCAAGGTCTTAAGAGTGTAATGAAACAAGAGAATGACCTTCAGAAAGTATGGGATGCGAAAGAATTTGAAGTAGAACCATATATTTCTTCTTACATACCTAAAGAACTTACCGAAGAGCAATTCGAAATGCTTAAAGGAATAGTTCTCGAAGGAGAGTGGGTAACACCAATAGAAGAGAAAAACAACGAAGAAGTAGCTTAGTGTTTATACTCTGCTTTCTAGCTTATCTAGAAAGCAGAAATATGAAACCACTAAAACATCAAGAGAAGTTTGTAAGGGGCTATAAGGACAAAGACCTTATAGTTCATGAAGGAGGAACCGGTAAGACCGTCTGTGCGTGTCTGTGGCTCGCTGATGGGAGAGATAGCGATGCATTGGTAGTATGCCCTAAGAAAGTAGTCAAAAAGTGGGAGAAAGCGCTCACAGACTGGGGAACGAAGGCTACAGTAGTCTCGAAGAACGACTTCAAAAAGATGCCAAAGAAAAATTGGTCCGCAAAGGTGATTGATGAAGCGGATGAGTTCGCTGCGCCCCTCTTTGTTGCGAAGAAACGGTCCGACCTTGCTATGTCGCTTTACGATCTGACTAAAGCATACCCTGACACCCCTACCCTGCTTCTAACAGCTACTCCGATACGCTCAACCCCATGGAACCTGCACACTCTCCTGTGCTTTCTCGGCAAATATGTGGAATTCAAAACATGGAGAAGGGAGTTTTTTGAGTTGAGCTACATGCCCTACCTGCCGCGACCGGCGTACTTGCCGAAAGAGAATTGGAGGAAGTTATCGAGGGAAAAACTAAAGCAATATGCGGATATTGTGCTCTTGAAAGATTGCGTAGATGAACTGCCTCCGGTGACTGAAGAAAAGATAAAAGTTGAAACTCCGAAATTCAAACGAACTAAAGATACTATTCCATTCTTCGATCAGCACCGATGGGAACAGCAGAATAAAGCAAAGGAAATTTTAGAGATAGGAAAGTCTTATAGAAAAGTTCTTGTGGTTGCGTATTATACGGAACAGATCGAGCAGCTTCAGAAAGAGTTATCCAAGGACAGGGAAACTTTCGCGATTCATGGAAAAGTAAAAGACCAAGAGGCGGTTATTGAACAGGCAACCCAAAGCGAGGAGTGCTATTTCATTGTTCAGGCTTCTATCGGAGCCGGATTCGATCTTGACTCATTTTCCTGTGGTATTTTCACAAGCATGTCCTATGCGGTCCGAGACTGGATTCAAATGAAATTCCGAATGCGGAGAATCAGCAACCTCCATCCCATCCACTATTATTATCTTATCGGCGGGAAATGCGACCAGGGAGTGTTAGACAACGTTGAGCTAGGCAAAGACTTCGTTCCTTCAGCATGGTATGATGAGGAGAATGTTGCCGAGTCTACCGAAAAAGAATAAGCATAAAGAAGCCGACTTTGGCTTGAAATTTCGTGACCTTATAGAACAGAATCCTCCGATGGCTTCCTATCCTTTTGAGCTCAAAGATACTCGAGGGCTTGAATATCTAAATTTTAATATGCTCGAAGAGGACCAGATATATTCCGCGCTACGGAACAAAAGCGAGAAAGGAAATCTCATCCGCATTATGTCCGGCACTCGAGGAGCTGCCGATTATGTATATTATAAAAACTGTAAGTACTCTTTTGTTGTAATTAAATATCCGAAAGGCTATGTATTCATTGACATAGATGACTTCCTGAAAGAGAAAAAGACCTCCGTAAGAAGGTCTTTAACTTATGATCGTGCGAAAGAGATTTCTATTTTGACTTTTTAACTGGCTTCTTTACTGGCTTTGTAGTTGGTTTCATTTTATTTAAAGATTTATTCCTAATAATGCGACCTTTGACTTTCGAAATGTAAAATTCCATGAGATATGCTGCAGTCTCATCTCCTACTTGCCCTGTCTGAATATTGGGAATAATGGGAACTCCTTTATCATCACATATCCTCACTACTAAATGAAAGATTTCATGTACTAATTTAGGGAAATTTTCTTCAGATAAATCTCTTAAAAATAATATTCTATAAACATTATCATTCTGTTTAACCAATCTCCCTGCCATATTTTCATCTTCTTCTATTAAATATTTATTTTTTATTTTAACTAAATGTTTATTTGCTTCTTCCACAGAACAATCGCCTAAGATTAATACATTTGTTCCAAAAACTTCTTCTTCGATATGGATTATTTTCATAACTAAAATTCTAACTTCCCTGGTGTTGGGTCAGGAAACTCTGTATTCAGTTTATCGAATGCAATCTTATTTAATAATTCGTCATCACCTATCTCTCCGACATCTACATAGGCATTATCCAGTTCGTAACCGTCATCTCCGGATTCCTCAAGTTCTTCTTCTACTTCATCAATATTTTCGAACCGTATAAGCACATCTTTGTATTCTTTTTTCAAAACCCAAGAGTCAGATGTTCCCTTTCCTTTTCCTGCACTCTCTCTACCTACTAATTTTAACGCATTCAACTGATTGCACCAAGCGCGGATGGTCATAGTCGGATAGTTCAAATGCACTGCAAGGGCTTTGGTTGATGCCTGGCGGTACTTGGCAAGCACAAGCAAGAGGATTCTACGTTCAACCGGTATACTATCTAAGGCAGTCTTATATAGTATAGCTGCATTTTGAGCGCTTAAAGTCGTTTCATCCGATATGACCATAAGTGCAATGGCAATGTTACCAAGCATCATAGCCATACGCGGAGGCATTTCTCTATCTCCCACGAACTCGACCATTGTAGGGTCCTTCTTGCTCATTGTCACAGGACTTCTTGCCCTGGTTGCGAAGTCTGCCACATCAATCATATTCTCGCGTACTTCATCCGGTATCACTAGGTTGTCTTTGTTTACGCTATTTATTTTATCGTTGATGAATTTTGCAACCATAAGCGCGAGATCGTCAGAATCTTTTTTAAGGTTTTTCTGATTTCTCATAGCACGCCTGGTGATTTCCTTCGAGTCTGCAACGTTAATGATGTAGTTGATGAATCGCTCTCCCTGTTCCGAGAACTGGCGCATCTTTCGCTGTGATGCAATAGTACCTCCGGAAATAATTCCAACTTTCCCTTTCCACTCCACATCATTTGCGTTACCGGTTCTTTTAGTAAATTCTCCGTCATATATGGAACGAAGCTGCCCCATGATTTCTCGGAGTCCTTCTTCGTTCATGGCAGTAATAGTAGTAAAGTCCTTGAAAACAAGAACTCCGTTATTCGCTTTCCAAAGAAGAGAAACTTCTTCATCTCTTTGAAGTCCGGAAGCGAATGTATTTGTAGTGAGGGTGTCAATAGGTACGATCCAGGGACCGCATTTATCTATAATAGACATAATCATAGTTTTACCTGAAGAAGATCCGGCAAGCAGAAGAAGCCAGATAGGTTTATCCGAAAGACCAAGACGATTACCGAGAACAGTAGCGAGGACGATTCGAATGATGCCTTTGTCTATGAGAAGATACAGTTCGCCAATGCGCTCTTCAATTTCTTCGATTGTTAAATTTTGGGAGGGAAGTTCAGGCATAAAATTAATTTATTGAATTATCATATTGCCAAGTATTATCATCTATTTCATATCTTAAATCATATTGATTTCCTCCCCACATACTTTCGTCAAAATCATGTTGGTGTTTTGCGAAAAATATATTTACTCCGATTTTATTTAAAGGATATTGTCCCCATCCTGCACCATCATCAAACAACGCGACACCTTTTTTTTGAGGATAATATTTCGCTATAGCTATCCCTAAGTTACATTTTTTGCAGACTAAAGCCATTCTATTGTTTGCCATTTTATTTTGATAGTTGCCTTACGGCTTCGTTAAAACTCACGTTATTAATTTTTTGATATACGTCTATTGAATCGTAGTCACCGCAACCCGCGAAACAATGTACTTTATTCCTTTTCCTATCATGATGTAGACTGCCGCTTTTCTCTTCATGCCATAAACATTTTGCAAATCCGGAGTGATTAAATTCGAGGAGCTGTTCTATGGGATATGCGGTGGCTTTCTCGATGTTTAGTTTTGTACCGAAAGAATCGTGGAACTTCAAAGTATTTTCGATTCGTTTCTTTTTATCAATCCACCTTGCTTGTTCCTCCTGTGAAGTAATTTTTGTATAGTCGTTGTCTGCATGACCTGCTCTTTTTTTCCAAAAATTTATACTTTCCTGAACCTTCTTTTTTAAATCTGTCAGTTGTTTTTTTGTGAGTCCTTGCGGAACTTTAAATCTATCTTCATATCTTTTCCACCTTGTTCTTTTTTCTTGTTCTATTATAAAATATTTTTCTGCCCTATCATGCTCCACAATATATTTGATTAAATCTTCATCCACTATACCGACCTTATTTATAAGTGAAAGAAGTTTTTGGTCTACTTCAACTATGGTATCTTCAGGAGGAAAATATTCTCCTACGTCCTTCCAATGTAAATTTTGCATAGTGTCCATATTGCTGCTCTCCTTTGAACTAGAGCAGCGTATATACGCTAGGCTACGTCACCATCCGCAACGTCATCGTTGTCGGCTACAGGATCTTCCGTAACTTCTGCCTCTTCAGCAACTTCTGCTGTTTCATCGGCTGCTACGTCCTCTGCTCCTTCAACTTTCTCTTCTTCGTTATTTTCCATGGAATTTAAAAAAGTTAATGTTAGTAATCTCGACCAGTTATCCACACTTTCGCACAACGATTTGTTGCACCAGATTATTGTATATGATAGACTGTTACATGTAAAGTAATTTAATTGTTAATAACTATGAAAGAACTCATTAAGACACAAAAGTACCTTCTTGAAAAGAGGGCAAAGATAATGAAATTCCTCAAAAACGAGGGATATAATGGCGATCAAATAGGTCAAATTTTTAATATTGATAGATCAGGAGTATCTAGGATATTGAAGTCACAGGAAAAATATAAGAAGTCTGTAAAAAATATTTTAAAAGATTAATATGAAAAGAATAAAAGTTACACAAAACAGATATGCTTTAGTAGATGATGAAGATTTCGAATATCTTAGTCAGTTTAAATGGTATGCTTCTAAACAAGGGAATACTTTTTATGCACACAGAGATAGTAGAAATAGAAAAAGAGATAAAGGAACTATCATTTGTATGCACCGAGAAATAATGAATAGTCCAAAAGATTTAGTGGATCACATAGATGGAAACGGTTTAAACAACCAGAAAAAGAATTTGAGAACCTGCACTAGATCACAAAATAGTATGAATCAAAAAGCTCATAGAGACAGTACTTCAAAACTAAAAGGAGTAACTTTTGATAAATCGAGAAATAAGTATGCTGCTCAAATAAATTTTAACGGTAAAAAGATATATTTGGGTCGTTTTTCAGTAAAAGAAAAAGCATACCAAGCGTATTGTGAAGCTTGTGTCAAATATCATGGAGAGTTTGCAAAGGTAAAATAATTTAGGTTGTCTTACCTTTGTTAATTGTCGGATTAGCAAAAACATTATTAACTATTATAAATTAACTTTAAAAATATGCCACTTTTAGCAAAAGATAACCAAAAAGAGTTTAAGCCATTAAAGGCAGGCACTCACATAGGTAGAGTATGCGGAATAATAAATATAGGCACAATAACTGATAGTTTTAAGAATGAAGATGTCACTCGAAATCGAGTATACATTTCTTTTGAAATTCCGAATCAACTAAAGGAAGATGGTAAGCCATATACAATTGGTCAGGAGTTTACCTTGTCTATGAATAGTAAGGGAAATCTTCTTCCTTTCATAGAATCTATGCTTGGAGTCAAGCTAGATAAAGAAGCAAGCAAAGAGTTCGATGTGTATTCCCTCCTGGGAAATACAGCTATGTTGAACGTAGTACATAGTTTACCAAATGCTGAAGGTAATGTGTTTGCAAATATCAAGAGTGTCAGTCCTATTCCGGAAGGAATGACCTGTCCTCCTGCTGTTCTTGAACCATATCTTTTTGATTACGCAGATAATTTCAAAGTAGAATTCGTATCAGCCATGAACGAGAAAGCTCTACTTAGAAAGAAAATTCTTCGATCTGAAGAGTGGCAAGCAAAAGGAATTAATCTTGAAGAGTCGGCAAAAGATGCGCTTAATAGAGAATTTTCCTCGTAAAAATTTAGACTTCTTGCGAGTCTAAAGGGGGATGATTAAATAATGTGAGTCGAAAGACTCTAGGAATAACAACCAGTATTCCTTCGAAGCTTTATTTAATCTCCTTTTAGGCTCGCAAGGGTCAAGATGGAAGAGCTCGATGGTTGAGCGATTCGCGAAGGTCTAGGTTCGAATCCTAGTTCCATCTTATGGAAGAAAAAGTAAAACATATTCAAAATATTATAGCCGAGAAAGTAACAGGCATTTGGCAAAGTGCCCATGACGACTATGGACATCGTTATTTGCACGTTCCTTCGGGGTTAATGCAGCGCTCGGTGACTACTAAGCTCGCTATTCTAAACAAGCCTCACCTTATAAATTGGGCGGTACGAATGGGTGCGGAATGGTTGCTTCAGGAGGACCGACTCAACCGTATAGCCACAGAACGCTTCAGAGATGACATGATAAAAGGAATGCAGCTTGCACATGCGGACATTCGAGATGATGCCGGAGGAGTCGGTACAGTGGCGCACAATGCAGCCGAGAGGTATATCAATGACTGGATTGCTTCCGGAGTCTTACCGGAAAACATAGTCACCTATTCAATCCCAAACCCTGATCCTAGGTCGGTGGCATCAATGAGAGCTGTGGAGCAATACTTCAAGAAGAAAGTTATCTATCCTATTGCTTCAGAACTCTTGGTAGGGGATGAAAGGTTCAGTGCCGGTACACTCGACTTCCTGGCATTTGTAGATGGCAAACTAACACTTGTAGACTTTAAGACATCGAACGCGATAGATAAGGAGTCCTACAATATGCAGGTTGCAGCGTACAAATATTTCTTCGAGAAAATGACCGGACTGAAAATAGAGAATTGTATTATTCTTCACTTATCAAAAGACTATGACAAATTCGAAGTCTGGAAGGTGCTCAACATCGCGAAGGCCTGGAAAGCTTTTAAAGAGGTATGTATGGTATATGATTGGTCTAAGGACAGGAAGGATAAAATTATTAAGGACATTAAGAGAATTAAAATATAATGAGAGAAATAGTTATTTTATATACCCCACCAATAGTTTTAACGAAAGATAAAAACTGGAAACCGAAGCAAGATAACAAAATAGCAGGAGCTATAATTTATTTGCCAGATGATGCGGTTTTAGTCGTACCGCCAAAAATAAGAGAGAAAAAATCATGAGCATAGACTTTAGTTTGAGAAATGTTAATATAGTATTTCATTCGAACATGACACATAACGTATCTTCTATGTGGAGTTTAGCAGGCATTTATGATGAGGTTTATAATTCACAAGGGCAAACTGCAAAGGATATTTTGCCAAGATTGCAGGAAGGATTAGATAGAATGAAAAAGTTTCCTACTGCATTTAAAACTTTAAATCCGGAAAATGGATGGGGAACATATGAACATGCGGTAAAGTTTCTTGAAGAAATAGTCCAAGCTTGTAAAGAATATCCCAATAGTGAAATTTTTATTAGTAAATAAATTAAAAGTATGACACAAGAACAAAAGGACACACTAAATAAGTACGCAGAAATAAAGAAGGAAATTAAGGCGCTCGAGGCCAAGGCAGATTTACTTAATCCTCAAGTCCTCGAGGTAATGCGAAAGCAGGAAGCTGAAGAAGTAACAATCGGTGAGCTAGGTAAGCTCTCTATCGGTTCTCGAAGGACATGGAAGTATAGTAAAGATATTGAAGACTCGCAGAAATACCTAAAAGAGAAGATGAAGATCGAAGAACAGACTGGTAAGGCGGATTACGTTGAGAAACATTATGTCATATTCACAGCAAACAAAGGAGAAGAATAATGATAACTACGAGCAGGTTGGCCACAGGTGCAGTCATGACGAATGCCCTGTGGCTCCTACTTGTGTAGATATCCTAACAAAAGATTATAAGCGCGAACTAATGTTGGCCGGAGTAGATTGGGAAATGCCAGGACAACTTGAAGCATATGAAAATAAATAGACGAGCAATAATTATAGTACTCATTGTGATAGCATACATTGCTATAGTTTTTTCATTACCACCTAGTGATGGATGGGAAACTCTTCCTACTGATGGGAGGACTCCGTTTTAAAATTAGATATTTCCTGATTTAGTTTGTAGACCTTTGGAACTATGTCGGTTATATTCTTACCAGAATCAAGACCAAGCAACACTTCATATGCTGTTGCTTTTATGTTTTCAGGTAGTTCTTTTGTTTTATTAACTTCTCTCATTTGAGTAAGTGAGTCGGATATTGCAGTGTAAACTTTTCTAGTTTGACTTGCCTCGTATTTTTCTTCATAAGAATAATTCTTGGGATTGTTTTTAACAATCTCTTCGTACTGCTGTTCTACTAATGTTCGATTGTCGTAGAAACGATTGTATGACCTACCTGTCATAACGAAATCTTTTTCTTGTATGTTTAAAGGATTACCAGGAGTCTTGCCTACTAAAAGTCCACCAACAACACCGAACTGATTCTTTATCCAAAATTCAGTAAGCGTAGGAGAAGTTCCAAGAAGCCCTGCAATAGTTTTTGAGGACTCGGAAGTGTAAACATTGTATTGTTCTTTAGCTGCCTTATCTACCATGTACGGTGGTACAATAGGTCCAATTTCAGGGAATGTCTTCGTGTTCGAAGCAGTCTGCACTGAAGGCTTTATAACTTGAGGAAGTGTACTGAATATCCATTTTTTAGGATCCCACACTTGCACTTGTTCCGGAATAGTTGAGCTCACAACCTGAAGATAATCATCAAAAGTGGCCTTATTTTTGCCGTAGTATTCTGAAAGGAATAGGTACCCCATACCAGTAAATACTCCCATTTGTTCCGGTATTCTCATTTTAAGAATATCCTCACCGTTTGGAGAAGGAAAATATAAATACCTTGAAGCATTACGCACTGGTTGTTCAGCAAACAGTCTTTTTTGTTTTTCTGTAGCATGTTTGAAAAGAAGGGTTGCTGCAGTAAGGCCGGCCACCAGAAGTGCTGCAGTTACGGTGCCAAGTCTTGTAGGATTATCTTTTGCAGCTCTACCATACTTATAAAGTACTTGGATGATCGCGTTCAAATACGGAATAGATTTTATGTATTCCTGTCCGAGTCTGCCACCAAAGTTTCCTTGAAGTTGGAAAGGAGTGGTTACATCTGCAGCCTTGTACATAGCCACACTCATTGAATCTCCTTGCTCTACTGCGCGGGCATACTCAGAATAACGAGTCATTATTTCAGAAGTATTGGATGGCATTTCTAAGATACTAAGCCCAGTATCGAGGACATGAGATACCTTTTCTATTTTTGTTTGCCCTCCTGTGAGCTTGTGGGCTATCTCATCCGGTGAAAGGTCGTAGAATGAAGCTAATGTTTGCCTTTCGCCCCCCATCGCAATATATGCCTTTACACCTTGATCTCCGGTAACATAGGCATAGAAACTCTTCGCAGGGTCAACTACAGGCTTGAATCCGGTCTTTGTTTGGGCTACTGCAGTGAACTGGTCTACGGTAATGTTTCCAAGAGCAAATAAAGGGTTTGCTGACGTTGTGAGACGTGTAAAGAAGGAGGAAGGTATACGAAGAAGCTGCACAAATGCATCCAATTCTTTTCCTCTAAGTTGCTTGGCCACTGCTCCAAATTCAGGAGCTATTTTGTAGAACTCTCTTTTCCCTCGATTGAATACGCGAATAATGCCAGGGTCTTTCTCTTGAGGAAAACTAACATTTCCTTCTTCGTCTACTACCGGCTTAGATTCTATACGTTCAAACCTTTGGGATATTTCAGGGTTCTTGGTTGCAAGGTTGGCCATCTTACTCCAAAGTCTATTCTCCATTCCCTTACCTATGATTTCATTAATTGAAGTAATTTGAGAATATACCGGGTCAATGATATCGAGCTGACTACCAGTACGCTCTTTAAATGAAGTTACTCTACTTTTAGATGATGTTGATATGGTTCCAACTGCCTCGAGCTCTTCATCTATATATCTTCTGAATGAGCTGTAACCCTTCTCATCTCGGTAAGTATTTGCAGTATCTGCATCTAGGAGGTCATTCTCTTCCGAGAAATCAATAAGCCTGCGATTTATTGCATCATATATTCTTTCTGGTTCTTTGAATTGTTCTGCATACTTTTCAACCACAGCAGAAGCATCCTGTAAAGAGAAGTCATCTTTCTTTAAAACTGATTCTAGCCTAGCTATTTCTTGGGTTAAAGCCACAGGATCTCCTCCTCCAAATTCTTCAACTTCTCCTGCCATTATTTTTTGAAATTCATTTTTAATTGCAGTAATTTTGTTGTTGGTTTCTACAACTCTTCGTGCAACAAGGTATGAACGGAAGGCTTTCTCGTTTCCTTTTACCAATTTCAAATAATCGGCAACACTTCCTTGCTCGATCCTAAAGTCACCATTACGCAAAAGGACTGGAGTATTCTTTCCTTTTACCCAATTCGTAATGATGGTATTTTTATTCATAATATTAAAAGCTTGGACCAATGGGTCATCCCAAGTACCTCGTACATTTGCCATCTCTCCGTAACGCTTCAATGGTTCAAACCTATTAAAGAGTTCGAACTCAAGTCTTTGCGCAGTAGAAAAGCCAGTCTTACTTTCAACTACCTCCTTACCGGTTCGAATACGAGAACCAATCCTGTCTTCAGGAGATAGCCTAGAGTAGTCATCCACTAGCTCGTTCATCTTATCAAGCAAGTTTGTAAATTGCGGGTGGTAATATTCACCTTCAGGTTTAATAAAAGCATCTACAAGGTCAGGATATTTAGCCTGGATAGAAGCAGGGTCATAGAAGTAATTTTCAAAAAGTACTGCAAGTCCTTCTTTGATTCTAGTGTCAAGCTTGTGAGTACGCTTTGCTTTTGGATAAAGTTCCTCATAAATATCGGTTAGTCTACCTCGAATAGCAGCACCTCTTCCGGTACTTTCAATTAGTTTTTCCGAGAACTTTACTTGGTCATCTATAGCGTGTATACCTTCATGTGTTACTGTAGTGACATCATACAAGGCTTGCACTCTCACTTTTTGAGTAAGGGGCTTGTATACACCGAGAAGGCGATTGGAAAGTGTTCGTTCTGCTATTGGTATACCTAGTTCTTCGAGGATTGCTTTTGCGCGTTCAGATATTTTGAAGTCTTTTGGTGGTTCTTGTACATCAGTTACCTTAGCTTCAGCTTGTCTCTCCATTATTTTGCGAATAGTTTTACTACCTTGAGGTGAGGCAAGGTTAGCTAAATTACCTGAAGCTTTTTCAACAAGCTTTTTCTCGAGCTTTTGATTCTTTGTTTCTAGTTCTTTTATTTTCTTTTGTGCCGGAGTTGCAACTTCTTTCTTGGTATCTGAAAGTTTTGGTTGGATAGCTTCAGGCTTTTCCCAAGAAGGAGTTAACTTGAAGTTGGCATTCTTAAGATCTGTTGGCATTATGAGTCCTACCATTTCACCTCCACTTTTTACTACTACTGGCTTGTAAGTTTCTACTGCCATGAAGACTGAATTAGGATATTTCTTGTTGAAATAATCATAATACTTTTGTTGTATGTCAACATTAACTCCTTCTCCTCTTAGAGTCACAAAGTTATGCTTACCGTCTTCACTGTTTTGTACTTTCACTACATCTACTTTTACTTGGTCTTCTACTGGTGGAATTAATTTTTTGATTGCAGCTTCAGCAGGAGCAGTTTCTCCTTTCATAACATTTACTATTTTCTTTGGTGGTGGTACTTCACTATTAAATTCCATTATGTACGAATCAGAAGTGTAAGGCTTACCTTCGTAATCTCCAACGATAAATTTATCAGCAGGAGTATTCATATACACTCTCTCTGCAGGTACGGCTCTAGCTGGCCTATAAGGTTGATAAGCTGGTTGTGCAAGCTCGCGTTCTGGTGACGGTTGACCTTGTTCGATTGCTTGGTCAAGAGTAGCCTTTGTGTTTTCAATATCTTGCGCGTTCTTCTCACCTTTTGAGATAGCCTGTTCTACTTTAGCTACAAGAGTTGCATCACCTGATTCCTTTGCCATTGTACGCGCAGTATGCACAAGATGTTCGTCTTGTGCGTTGGCCTCGATATTTGGAAGTATCTGCTTCACTTTTTGGACCTTCTCTCCCTTGATGTCCGGAGTCACTTCTTTAGTTGCTAGAACATGAGTTTCTGATTTAGGAATTGATTCTATTTGCGCTTTCGTTAATACTGGAGGGAAAGGACCACCTGTATTAAGAGACTTATTTAAAATAGCCGTTGCTTGGCCTACAAGATTATCTGCTGTTGGTTTTGATATATCTACTGAATTTTTAAAAGTATCACCTATACCTGGTCTAAATTTATTCAACTTTATCGCAAGGTCACTTACTGTGTGTTCCACTTGTTGTGGCACCAGTGTTCCATCTGGGTTCATTACTTTTTCTCGTGGAATATCTCCAGACTTTATTGCTCCGTCATAATCATGGCCGGAACTTTTTAGACTTTCTAATGTGTATGTGTACGCGGGATCCTTAGTAGTATTGAAAGCGCTTTTTAGTACATTAAAATAAGATGGTTTTACTTGAACCACTTCACCAACAATTTTACCATTAGCCTTTCCTGTTAGTTTGAAATAAGAAGGAAGTTCTGGATTATACTTAGAAGTCAATTTTACTCCTTGCTCGGTTGACATCTTTTGTATGACTTCATTTGATAGTGGTTGAGTAGCCACTGGCTCTTCGTAGAGTCTAAAACTCTTAGGACCTTCATTCACTTTTATCCCGGAATCTTTAGGAGCTTCCATTTTCCCCACAGTCACATGCCTTGGAGCCATAACTTCACTTGCTAGTCCGACTATAAATAGAGTATCAAAAATAGCACCCGAGCCTTCTTCAAGAAGAACTTGTGCTTGATTTTCACCGGCAGCGATTCTTTGTGCAGAATTAAATTGTCGGTTGGTGACTTCTCCAAGCCCAGGAATATTAAATTTCAAAGGCACACCAGCAAAGTTTGCCCCTGCAGTAGCGAGTCCTTTGAATGTTCCCTTACTTGTTTCGACTATACCTTTAAGTACATCTTCAAAGCCAACATTTGCCACAGCTTCCGGATCTTCGTGCGCAAACTTTACTATTGAACCAACTCCGAAAGGAAGACTCTCCGCAAAAGAAGAAGGGAGGAATTTTCTAAAGTTTTTATTTACATCCGTTCCAAGCTCTGATTGATCTGGAACTTCTCCGATACTCATAGCTCTATTTAAAAAGCTTTTCTTTGGTGGAGGAGTAGGAGCCTGTACTTCAGGTGTTGGTTCTGGTGCCCTGTAGCCAAGAGCAGGCTTAGACTGTGTAAGGAAGTCATCTATGGATGTTATGGGCTTACGCACAGGAACCGTAACATTATTTTCTGTTACGGTTTTCGGTGCTGCTTTCTTTAGAAATTCATCTAATTGGTCCATAGTTTAAATTTTCCCTAATATTAATTGTTTTTCAGGATTTGTTAATCCAAACTTATCGATAAGGTCAGAAGGAATAAGGTAGCCATAATCCTCTATAAAGTCTTTACGCGGTAATCCAGAAATCTTAATCACAGCTTTCCATCCTTCAGGAGTAGCGTACTTGTTGTTGTCTAAAATAGGAATACTGTCTGTTCCTGGAATTACATAGCCTGGAGAGAATAGGGTATCAATTTTTTGTTTTAATGCCATCTTCTTTTCATCAACAGTAAGTTTTTCTCCAGCAACTTTATCTGGTTGTTTAAGCCCGGTATATTCTACGCCACCAAGAGTAAACTTTTTACCGAGAGGAACTTTAAGTCTCATGTCTAAGACATCACTATCAAGAGCAACTTTATCTTTGTTAGTTTTTGCTATAGCAGATTTCTTTGCAGTATCTATATACTTTTGTGCAAAACCTTGGCCATAAACAGCATCAATGCTTTTTGTATCACTAGAACTAAGGGTGACATCTTCTCCATTTGCAACCAATGCTTCATACTTACTCAACTTGTCTGTAGTCACTCCACGGTCATATTCTTTTTGAGCTCTATCTTCACGCGCAATAGCAAGGCTTTGATCAGCAAAATCTTTTTGCCTATCATACAATTCTTTTTCTGTATCTCGTGCCTCTTTTATAAGAGACTTAGCAAGTTCAAATTGTTTGTCATCAAAAGCATTTTGTGCAGCTTGGATAGCTGCATCCCTCTTCCCCATAAGTGCTCCTTTTTCAGTCTCGTGAGTTTCTCTTAGATTTTGTAAAACTCCTTGTTGAGATTGAGTAGTACCGAGGAACCCTCCACCGGAAGTAACAAGACCTGTGGCCCTTCCTGCATAATCCTGCCCTTGTCTTTTACCTTGAGCATCTGAAGCCATTTCATACTCTTTTTTTATTTGAGCAATCTGCTCATTGACTCTTTTTTCCCTAGCAGTCATTTCATCTTTTATGAGTTTTACATTTTCATTACCGAGGTCTTGGGCCTTATCTTGGTACGATTTTAAATCATTTCCAATAGCACCGACTTCAGCACGAGTGCCAGTAGATGAGATGACTGGGTTGTTTGGATTAGTGGAAGGTACATCTAATCCAGTAGTAGGATCTACCTGAATAGGTGTTCCAGTAGAGCTTGTGGAGTAGTCCATTCTACTAGTAAATCCTACGTTTGGATTTTTAGCTCCAGTAAGAGGATTAAAAGGACCGGGGATAGTACTATACCCGTCTTTTACTTGCGCATCTGTTAAGTTGTTTGGATTTGTTGCCATATTATTTTTTATCTATTACCTATCCAATACAAAGTACCGGTTGTATTGTTTGACTGATAATAACTTGCCTTATTTAAAGGCCAACTCACAGTAGACCTAACAGTACCTGCACCAGTGTTGTTTAAGAATGAAGACAGGATAGTTCCTGAACCGGCCGGATTTGTTGCATCTGCATATGTCTGCATACCATATGCAGGAACAGTAACACCTACAGAAGAAACAGAATCCACAAGCAGACAAGTCCCATCTTCTAATGTTGGGTGAATTAAGTTTATAGAGTTAACTAAAGCTACTCTAGTAAATCTAGGTAATGTTGATTTAAGTGGTGAGAATATTTGTGTTGCTGATATTGCAGTACCAATATACATACCCTCATTAGCATTTGCAGTAATTGTTCCTATAGTATTTGAGACATAATAATCTACATATGGAATTAACCCTGAAAATCCTGATGTTATATTTTTTTGAATTGTTCCTGAATCTCCAGCATTACCTGTAGTAATACAGAATCCGTCAAAGATAGGTAATGGTTCAACCCCGTTACCATCTGCACGCCATAGAGATAGACTTCCTGAACCGGAAGAAGGAATAAGTTTTACATAAGGCATTTCAGAAGATGCTTGCCATACGTTACTTCCATCCATTTGTGCTCCAGCGAAAGCTGCATATGCGTTTGCATTTGTGAGAGTTTGAACAATTATATTATTTGCATCAGATATAGAAGCTAGTTTTATCACTACCCAATAAGTGGTTCCTGCTGTAAGAGCACATGGTGTAGCAAAGGTAAATGTTAAGTGACCAGTACCGATAGTAGCAGCAACAACAGCATTTGAAGTACCATTAGTCACTGGTGTGCCACTTGGAATAGTAGAACTATTAGATTGTATTTCAATAGTTACGTTGGCTGGAGTTCCGTTTTTACCTCCAGTTAATATTCTCGCGCTTCCTATGGTTACGTTTGATCGAGGAATTATTTTAAGAGCTATTTGTCGAGTAGTAACATTTGAACTATAAGTAGATGCACCAACAACAGCAGTTTCATTTGTATACCTAAGTTCTAGGTCATCAATAATCACTGCTGGTTGTGGAGTAGTTGCTCCTGTAAATGATTCTCCAAGAGGTATTGTTCTACTAAAGTCTGCATATGCCTTACTCACTGCATCTGTAGTATTTGTAGGAGCTGCAGGTACAGTTATATCTCCTGTACTCCTTCTTCTTGGAATCAAACTTGCAGTTGCTGCTACAGCGACATCGTTACTTGTTACAAATGGGTTAGATGCACTTGGGTTTCCTGCAGTACCCGCAAGTGCATCTTGCTGGTCTTCAGTTAGCTGTTGATCGTAGCGAGGACAAAATACGAAAGTAGTTGTTGTTTGAGAAATACCAAGACTCACTTCAGTTGTTCCGGGAGTACTAGAAAATGCTCCTGCTGTATTTGATACATAGTATTTAGTGTTAGCTGTAAGAGATATAGCAGAAAGAGTTGCAAGACCAAAAAGAAGTACCCCTCCTGTTATTACTCCTCCGGCACTACCGGCACCTTGAGCAATACCCAAAATAACATTTTCATCAGTTGATGCTGTGTCTGCATCTGCCTTCCACCAACGACCATCAGAAACTTTTAAATAAATTACTTGGTCCTTTGTTAATGTTTCTCCGGCAGTTCCAGCAACCGTTATATTGTTGATAATACCAGTACCGCTCGTAAACATAGCTAGAGCTTGAGCGTAGGTTATAAGCTGTGTTCCAGAAGATGCATTACCTCCTGTAGAAGTGGGGAGAATAGCAAAAGAGTTGTTGCCAGTAAAAGCGTTGTCATCTTGTAATCTTGCAAGCAACAACATAAATTGTGGAACATCAGAACCAAGTAATACTGTTGTTTCATTTGCAGTCCAGTCAAGCTGATATGCAGTGACCGGAGTTTGGCTTCCAGAAAATCCTAATCCACGATTTAAAATAGTAATTGAACTATTTGCTATAGTAGCAGGGTCAAATTCAAAGAATTCTATTTGAGTTCTAGTAGCATTTATAAATGCTCCGAATGCTTGAGATCCAAAATCAGATGCAGTTAAATTAGTAACACCATCCCAAGACTTAATATCATTCAATGTAAAAGATGAGCTTGTGCTCAATATGGATTGATATAAAGTTTTTGGTGGAATACTTAAAGGTTTTATTGACATAAATTTATTTATAATTAATTATAATGTTTTCGTATTACTTTGTCTAACAGTAATATCTTCTCTTAATCCTAGTGATACTCGTATGATTTCCCAATCTTGATTTTTCCCTGAACTAATGAATCCGTTTGAAAAATATTGGCCGTAAATATAAGGAAAGTACACTAAAAATGAGAATCTCCTTCTACCATCTGGTTCAATGTCACCCATACTTCCTGAAATAGATGAACTACCGAAAGGATGAGATCCAAAGAATTTAGCCATGCCAGTACTACCTTGTAGAAAATCTGTTTCAGTTCCCGAGAAGTCAAAGGATAGAGTTGAGTTTGTTTGAAAGTCTTTAAATAATTCAAAAGTGAAAGTAGTATTTGCAGAAATATATCCCTCCATTGCGATACTATTTATTCCTTGAATATTACTTTTTATTGGAAGTAAGTTGAAGAAGTTACTTCTCCAAATTGCTGTATATGGATATTCATCAGTTCCTCTAAAATCAGATTTAACATCTTGGAACATTTTATAAACATTAGCTCCGTTACTTTCCCCGTATACTAATTCTTTTGCTGTTGCATCTGAAGCTTTATAAGTATCAAAATTATTTGCTCCTATACTCCATACTCCTTCAAATGATTTTGTCTTTTCATTAAATACTAAAGTAATGTCATTATTAGCTACAGTGTCTGAAGATTTTAAAGATGATAGTAGTCTATTATTAAATTCAATTCCATTAAAGTTATCGTTGTTGTAAGTATCAAGAAGTCTTTTAATTGGATAACCCATATTTTCAGTTTGTGGAGTAGTGTCTTTTTGTCGGATTCTTCCAAGTGATGTGTATCTCTTATCCGCAGTCATAAAATAATGGTCATCTGCAGTTTGAATTACTCTACCAACAGAACCATAGCCAGGCTTAAGTGGGGTTCTAATTGCTGTATCATTTACGTCTTCAGTATATTTTACAAGTTCAATATAATCTTGTTTGTAAATTGCAACTTCATCTTCAAATGCAGCAACATCTGTCATATCTCCTCCTCCATATGCAACATTTAAAATGTCACCTTCTCCTGCTGTTCTAGAAGCCGAGAAAGTGAATGTAGTCGGGTCGAGTAGTTTTGAAACGAAAACACTTCCTGCTTGCGCGGAACCTTGTAGTACACCTGAAGAGTCTCGAGATATCGCAGTTCGAACTTTACCAACATAGACACGGCCTTTAAGAATATCTATCCTATTCCCTCTAGGCGCACCAGTATATGTTGTTGGTACAACTGCTACTGGAGTGTTGTCTGATGCTGCATGAGCTGAAGTCACGGGAAATATTGTAGCTACATCTATTGTTGTATAAGCTATTACTGTTCCATTATAGATAATTGAGCCGGTAAGAGGAAAGGCGAGTTGTCTTATTTGGAAAGCGATATTACCAGGAGCACCACCGAGAGTAGCGAAGGTTATTTGAGTTCCAGTGTTTGCAGAAATCAATCTCACTTTACCAGTACTAGGAAAGTAAATATAAAAATTCTTCCACATATCAGTGGACCATGTAGCAGTTGAAACATCTACTGTAGTCGCAGAGTTTGAGGTTGCTGTAGCTGATAAGTAGATAGGGTCCTTAAGCACAGAATCAACCGTTACTGAAGTTTCTCCTCCAACTAAAGCGCCATTTAATTGTGTGTAAGCACCGGACCATCTTTGGTACTCTTCAAAACGATTACAGAAATAAGTAAAATCATCGTTGTCAGTGTTGACGAGTGAATAAGTAAAATCAAATTCTTCATCGGGAGTAAATCCGTCTTTTAATCTAGCCCAACTACCTAGTGTTGGATGAAAAAATTCTACTTCATCATCATAAGTTTTTATTAGAATATCTGGACTATCTTTTGATTTCCTAAAATTATACAGACCTCTTATTGGTAACAATGAAGAGTTTTGGCTTCCAAGAAGAACGGTACCCGGCCTAGGAGCAATTCCACCTCGATCTGTTATTTGCACGTTTAACATTTCTCGCGCACTACCAAGAGCAGCCTTACTATCATCTGCAAGAAGTTGAAGCCCGTATTTGAATTGGTCTTGTGCAATTGTTGATGTCTTCATTATATTTTTACAAAATTTACAGTAGTACTTATCATAATTAAACTTTCACTTGGATTGTTTGCTTTATAAATCTTCTTTAAACTTTCATATCTCTTTCGATATTTTTCTGAAACTTTTTCTTCGTCTACTTCATCAGCAGCAAGTTCAGCACACTTAGACATGATGAGTTCGTATTCATCGGTACCAGCATTTAGTAAGTCTGAACCAAGGGTACTATTTTCTTTGTATGTACCACCTGAAGATTGCCATCCATAACTTGAGTAGTAGTAAAGGTTATTAATTTCTCCCCTTCTGAAAATAATCTGATCAAATCTATAACCAACTTCACTAATTTTTCCTGCAGTCTTTGTAAAGTATAAAGCACAATAATCAGTAGCAGTTATTACCGGAGTTCCTGTTGTATCAAATGTAGCTAAGTTGAAATTAAGTAAGTTCCACCCATTCACAAAAGCAGTTCCATCGGCTTGAGATGTAACTGTTTTATAGTAATAGTTTGAAGAATCAGAACCAACTCTCAATATAAAATTTGAAATATCTGTACTCGATGTAAGATAAGCCCAAGTGACAGCATTACCATCACCATTAAAGAAATCTGAAAGATCTTGTTGCGCTAAGGTAGAATTTACAATTCCACAAGTAGTTCCTCCTGCAGCAGAAATATCAAATTTAATACTTCCATTTCCTTCAACGTAGTTATCTGTTGAAGCAGTGACGTTTATCGCATCTCCAAAAGCTCCCCAAGTACCACCTCCAGCCGTTAAAGAATCTAGGGTAGATAGAACTATTTTAGTGTCAACTATTTGACTACTAATAAAAAGTTTTCTTATAAAATCATAGTCACTAACAGCGATTGTATTCGTATCTTGTCTTCGTAAAAATTGTTCATATGGAACCAATGACCAAAATGGAGTCCTAGTCCACTTTTGATTTTGTACAGAAATAATAGAATATCCTTTAAGGTCAGTCGGAGCTGCATACTGAAATAACCCCGAGAAAAGATTAGGGGTTAGAGCTGTCCGTCTTCGTGTTGTAAGTAAGTCTAAATCAGAAAGGACTTCCCTTACTCCAGAATTCATGGTTGATTGAGCATTAACAAGGACTCCGATTTTTCCTTTTATTTTTCCATTGACATCGCTAAGTAGTTGTGTTTGTGTATATGTTGGCATAATAAAAATTAAAATTTATTAATGCCTGTCTTTGGTAGATGAGGCGTTCGATATATAAATAATACCACGATTTGACTTTAAAATATAGCTGTGGATAAAATAAGTAGCCCAACAAAAGTCAGGCTACAGGGTGATGTGATACAGATTGAAGGTTTATTTTGGGCGTTGGGGTGTGTGGATGCGAATGATTTTTGGTTTCATGATTTAGGGTTGACGTTTGGGTCGGTTTGTGAGTTTTTGAATCCTCGAAGTGGGTTGAGAAATTTAAGGCATCCAAATATTGCCATCATTGCATCGAAAATATCGAGTTGTTTGCCAGGTTTACCAGCATCTGTGGGAGTGAGTTTCATAATAATGACGTTTTTAAGTGAAGAAAGCCTCACAATCTGTTTATAAAATTGTAAGGTACAATATGTCTATTTAATTGTAACATAAAAGCCCTACCTTTCAGTAGAGCCTTATGCAAGGAAACCCCCAGTAAATCACTAAACCAGAAGTTCCTAACTCTTATCCACTACTTGAGTGAGCCCTAAAAATGATCCACTATTGGTAGTTAAGAGATTTTTGAAGAGGGAGCCACCGAAAGCGAATACAAATGTATTCACAAGAACATGCCAGTCTAATGCCCATAAATCCCCGATTTTAGCAGCGTAGGCAAATATAGCAAATAATCCTAAAATGGCTCCATATACTATAGCGCTTTTTACATTGGTCCAACTTAATTGAAATATTCCGTTTTGCATTATTTTTTATAAATTAAAGCTAATAAAATTACGACCACAAAAATATTCAGTAAAATTGCAAGAAATAATTCAAGATGCCTGCGACTTTTTCTGTTCAACTCATAATTCTCATAAGTAGTTTCAAAGTCATCTTCTTTTTTTACTTTTATATATCTGTAGCCTGGCATATTATTTAATGACTAAATTAAAGTCTTCACCTTTTAATAAATCCATAAACTGCTTAACTGTTGATGTACTATTAACTATATCTGCGTAAGCATCCTTGTTTAAGTCTCCATAACCAGTTCCGAGAAGAATACACCCAAGAATGTCTGTGTAGAAATTACCTTTATGGAAGTAAATTCCAGCTCTACCTGGTACATTTTGAACTTCATATACAAACCCAAATTTCAGACTAAATACTTTTTTTACTAAATAAGTACCTTTTGGAATACAGGAAATGTTCTTTTGGTTTCCGCGCCATGGTAATTCAAGAGTTTTACATGCGAATGTACCAATTGTTAAGTCACCTAATGTTTGAACTCCGTTATCCCAGTTACGAGTAAGAACTACTGTTTTTATTTTGGGAGCAGGAATCAATGTAGAAAGTAAATATAAGTACCAGTCTTTACGAGGTTTCTGTGAGAATGCAGGATCGTAATTGTGAGTGATATCCGGTAGACCTTTCTCTTGAAATTTATGATGGCAAAGTTCATGTAAAAAGAACTCTGCAAATACTTCCGGGAAGGTGACATACCACTGGATTGGAATCTGCATATTCATACCACTAGTAGAAGGATTAGTCGGCCTTGGAGTTACTTTAGTCCAATCGTAAATAAGTAATGCTATATCAAATGCGCTAGGAAAAGTTTTTGCTTCTTGAAATATTTCTAGTGGATTAACATGATAACCATTATTATTCACATCATTACTAAATGGTAAACTTGTAAATTGTTTATCTGTAGTAAAGGTTACAAAATCTATATCTACTATTCCAACAAGCCATTGTTTAACAATGGCCATTCCTTTTTCAAGGGTAGCACTATCAGTAACGTTATTTTTTAATGTCAGGACTTTCATATTTTGATATTTTATACATTATATCTGCTAATATTGCATTTAATAATTTTGATGTTTCCCACTGTACATCCGTTGGCATTTTTGGGTACCACATTTCACTGTTCAGTAAGTCTATGATTTCTTTTTTTGTTATAGTGTCTTTAATCAATGTATCGTTTACAAAGTTTACATTTATAATTGCAGTAATCATGACCACGAGCACTCCCTGTTTCTATGTTATACCATTCTATACAGAAGAAAAAGTTGTGAAACAGTTTACATAATCTATACATATGTTTATTTTATCAAAAATATCTTCACAAAGATACTACCTATCCCAGCAAGGTTTAGCGCAAACAGATACTTGAAAGTGTTTATTACAGCCTTTGTTTCAGTTATATACGCTGCGTTAGCTTCAGTGGTTTCCTTTAAAGTTTTAATTTCTGAATTTTTTATATCCATTAATGAATTTGAAATCGCTTGCAAAGATAGAGCTGTTTGCGCGTTTAAAACATCTTGAGAATTCAAGCGTTGTTCATGCTTAGCTGTATACCCATTAGCAGTATCGAGACGTTTTTCAATCCTATCTAACCCACCTTTAATTTCTCGATGAGATAGTTTAACATCACCAGCCAGATCAGACGTTTCCTTCTTTCCGGATTGTCTAATCTTTTCAAGATATTCTTCTATTGTTCTTTTTAATACTTCTTCGTTCATAACTAATCTTAAAGTACCTCAAACTTTACTTGTAAATCAAACGGAACATTTGGAGAACCAGGAACAGCAGGATTTACAGTATATTGGACTTCAAATGTAGTGCTACTATTTGGGAAAGTAACTGTGTCTGTTCCTGAACTAAGGAACTTAGCAGATATTATTGTAACACCACTTGTGCTTACAACAGTACCTTTGACAGTTTCATTAACATTACCATCATTAGTTACGGTCATTGGTAATATAACATTTGCACCTGCTGGCTTGTTACCTAGAGCAAGTGTCGTTGGTGGAAATACAACATTATGCACAGCTACTGGAGCTATTGCTGTACCACTAGCCACAGTTGTTGAACTGTCACCAGGACCAGCTGCAAAAACTGCACCTGATAATAAAACTAAACCTAAAACTAAACCTAATATATACTTCTTCATTTTTTATTCCCAAAGTTTAATGACATTTGGTGGTCTTATTATAATAATATTATACTAATACAAACGCTTTTGTTGCACCGGCAATTCTCATCTTTATGTCTGTCCCGTCATACCATATATCTCCGTCATTTGGACTTGTTGGGGCTGTACCTGAAAGGATTCTCATAGAAGCACGAGAAGTTGAAGACCCGATAAAGTCACATCTTGAGGTTGGAACCTTAACTGCGATTCCAATACCTCCGGTGGAAATTGTAGTATCACTTCCATCTAACGATGCACCATAAATCATATTACCAAGAGACATTTGGTATGAAGTAGTTGCAGAATTTACTTGAGAATTATATCCTATAATAATATTATAAGAACCTGTTGAAAGTGAGTTACCAGCTGTTCTACCAATTACGATGTTATTTGTACCTGTCGTAATACCCGTACCTGCAAGACTGCCAATACCAACATTATTTGCTGAACCACCTGTTGTCAAGCCTCCAAGAGCAGCATATCCAATAGCTACATTACCTCCTGAAGTAGTCATGTTTCCATCATTTCCTCCTAAAGCATAATCACCAATACCAACATTCTGTGAACCGGTTGTTATTGTTTGACCACAAAATGAACCTATTGCTATATTATCAGCACCAGAAGTAATAGCAGTTAGAGCACTTGTACCAATCGCAGTATTATATCCACCGCCAGTACTCTTATACATTGCTTGATAACCAATACCAATATTGTGACCACCAGTAGTTACAGTTTTCATTGCTTCATAACCGAGAGCAAGGTTGTAGTTACCAGTAGTTATTGTGGTAAGAACATTTAAACCGAAGCCTGCATTAGAAGCAATGGAACTTGCCCCTAATCCAGCTGTTAGTGTATTTATGATTGTATCTTTACCAAAAGTAACAGTTCCACTTGAGATAGTGAAGTTTGCATCACCACCAAAGGCACCTGCATTGTTATATTGAATTTGCGTATCAGAACCACCTGGAGAACCACCTCCTCCACTAGCTGCAGCCCAAGTTGGTACACCGGCTGCTAAAGTTAATACATATCCATTAGTTCCAACTCCCAATCTACTCCAAGCAGTTGTTGATGAAGCATAAAGAATATCTCCTACAGCTTGTGAAGCAATAATAAACCCTGCTGGGGTTCCTGTCGGAGTTTGATACACAGTTCCCGCATCAGTTGTATATACTCCATTAGTTACAGTTGCAGCATTACCACCTATACTTAAACCCAATGCTGTACCGGTAAGATTTGTAGCTACTCCTGAAGTTGGTGTACCTAATGCGCCGTTAAACAGCACAGGCGCTCCTGCAGATCCTATATTAACTCCCAATGCCGTCTGTACACCTGTACCAAAAGTAATGGTAGCCTGCTTACCATTTATTTGCGTTTGTATTGCAGAAGTGACACCCTTCAAATATGTGAGTTCGGTGAGTGATGGATAAGTAGCCACAGCAGCACTTACTAAGTTTTTAGAACCATCAAATATGGCGATAGTAGAAGCTGTTGCATAGGAATTGGTTTGAGATGTGGCAATAATAGGAGCCGTAAGAGTAACAACCGTGCCGTCTGTTGTTGCCCCAGTAATACCTCCAAACGCACCTGCGTTGTTATACTGAAGTTGAGTGGTAGAGCCACCTGGTGATCCACCTCCACCACCAGTACCAATATCTTGCCATGAACCTCCGGAATTTTTCCATTGAATAGTACCTCCATTGTCGCGAATACCATAGCCGGAAGTACCAGAGAGGGTCCCGAAATTTATATAGTGGTTCGAACCGTTAACTAAAATATCGTAACTACCATCAGGAGTTACATAGGTTGAATTATATATTGACCACCTTGATATTCCAGTTCTTGCCATATCATTTTACTATTCCCAATTAATACCAGCACGTTCATATTGACTCCTTAGGAACGTTTCACGCTGATCTAATAAATCATTCTTTGTTAATATTGCAAATGCAGATTTTTCTAGTTCTGCGTATTCTGCGTTTTTCTTCTCTATTTTACTATCAACATTTTTTTCTTCTTCCTTTTTTAATGTAATAGCCTCTTCTATTTTCTTTATTTCAGTTTTACCATTTTCTATAATTGTATCTTGTATACTAACTGTTTCATTTAACTTGTCTAGATTTAAATAAAAAGTTTGTTTTTCTTTTACTAGAGCAATATTTTCTTCTTCAAGTTTATTGTTTGTTTCAATTTGGTCCAGTTCTTTCTGTTTTAAAATTTCAATATTCTTTGCAAGTGCTTCAGCTTCTTCAGTAAGTGGAGCCTTTGACTCTTCAAGAGCTTGTATCTCATCCTTTGTAGTCTGCTTTTCTTTTTCCCGAGAAGAGATGAGGCCTGAAATCTCTGTAGTAATACTCTCTTTTTCTATGACTGCATTAGCCATGAAGTCAGCATGTGACTTTTCAACTTCTTCTGTTTTTGTTTTTACTTCTTCTAATGTTTTAGTATTTTTAGTTAAAGATTTTTCAGCTTCTGCAATTTTTGTTTGGACCTTTTCTAGTTCTATAATGTTTTCTTTTATTTTAATTTCACCTTCTTCTGTCTTTTTAACAATTTCATCCATTCCAGTTTGCAAATTTTTCTTTAGTTCAATCAAAGTAAACACTTCTCCTTCAAGAGTGTCTTTCCTTCCTTGAGCTAAGTTTGCTGCAATCTCTTCTTCAGTTGGTTCTTTGGTATTGATTTTCATAATAAAATTATAGGTTATCTGTTAATAGAGCCTTGAGGGTAAACGCTCCTGCACTCCATGCTGTAAGAACAGGACAGAGATACTTTAAAGCATTTATGTTTACTTCATACTGTGTGTGAAGATCGGTTCCCGCACTCGTAATACCGGTTGCGCCGTTTACTGCAGCAGCAGTATCAAGGTTGATAAGCTGTACATATTGATAAGGATTAGCTATCGCTTGAGTTGCGCCAAAGTTTGGAGTATCTTCACTTTGCTTGTCAGATGCAAGGACTACAGGCTTACCGAGAGAGCCGGCAAGCTTTATTGTTCCGTTAAAAGATCCAGAACTTTCAAAAGAAAGCTCTACATTTGTAAAGTCTTTAACAAGCAAGATTTTAGGTGCAACAACCATCACACCTCCTGATCCCGCACCTCCACCTGAACCCGCGATATTTGCGCCGGTAACATAGTTCTGAAGAGAGAATGCGTTTGCACTAGTCTTTGTAATTTTAAATATTCCGTTTGCAGCGATGTTGGTAGCATGACCGTTTATCATGACCAAATCACCGGTATTTAATCCATGAGAAGTTGCTGTGACTACAATAGGGGTCGCATCTGTAGATGATGTGACTGCTACCGGAGTGACTGAATTCCATATTACTTGTTCACCAAAATTTCTATGTGACATAATTTTTTAAATTTAATTTGTAATAATTCCGATCTTATCACTCCCCCTCTCAAAGAGAGAAAGAGAGTAAAACAAGAATTTAGAAGGTGCTTGCTGTACCTGCGGTAACACCGGCAGCGGCAGAGTATGTGTTGCCAGCCATAAATCCTGCAGCAGCAACAATCGGCGCAGTACCAGATGGTACGTTGATTCGGTTGTTAGTGATGAAAGGAGTTGAAGCAGCAGCCATTGTAATAGCTACGGTTCCGGTTGCGATCACGAAGGTATTTGCCTGGATCAATCCACCAAGGACAGTAGTTGCATTCAAGATAGCTTGAGTGAACTTTCCCTTGAATTCATTGTTTCTGAAAACATAATCAATACCGACTTCGTGCTTGATAGCAGCAGTACAGGTATCGGTTGAAGTAGCAGGACCAATGAAACGGTTGTTCTCGACAATAAATCTTGCAGCAGTTGCCGCAGTAAGTATTCCCAAGACAGGAGCATTTGTTCCAGTAGAAATAACGAACTCATTATTTCTGAAAGCAACATCAGCAGCAGTAACGCTAAATCCTGCAACAACAGCACTGATTCCGGTAAAGTCAAAGATGAAGTTTTCCCAAGAGATGTTCGCTCCAGAGATAACAATTTGAGCAGCAGTTGATGTTTTCCATGTAAGAGTTGGACGGTTTCTACCGCTTCCAAGACCTACAATGTGAACATCAGATACGCTCGCAGTGATAGCTGCAGCACCTGTGATATCTTCTGTGTGACCAGGAAGAGCAAAGATAGTATCTCCTCCGGCTGCAGTACACGCTGCAAGAGCAGCAGTAATAGTACGGAAGTATCTAACTGTTCCATCAACATCATTCACGAAAAGCTGGCGATACATTGAACTATAAGCAAGAGCAGACTTACCAACGATAAAAGTCTTTCCAATCGGAGAAGTTACTTTATCAGCTAGCGCTCTACCATAACCTACATTTATATTATTTGTCATTATTTTATTTCAAGTTTGGCTGCCCACCACCGGACCTTTTAACCGTAGCCTCCCAAACTTACTTAGTTGTTAATAATTACGCAGTACCATCTCCAGTTGAGATAGCAAACCATCGAGCACCTGGGATTACAATGAAGTAACCTGCAGCACAACCCATGTTCGTATCTTCAGTAGAGAATTCCACAGCGCCGTCAGTAGGTTTCATGTGTGGTTCCTCGTTAATACCAAGGAATGCTTGTGAGTTTTCACTTGAAGCAAGACCCCAATACTTTGCCTTCGTACTGTCTACAGCACCGGTTCCGGTTGTAGCAACACGAGGAAGAGAAACTTTACGATACTTACCTTTGTTTACGTTCACAACACCTCCATTAAGAGCATCAGGAGAAGCTGTAGACTTCAAGTGCTCGTCAATAGTGTTGTTTGTGTTCATATCGTCAGTACACCAAATAATATCATAAGGGATAGTGATTTTTTCACCAAACTGGTTGATACTATTTTCGATAATCATTTGCTCCATACCTTCCAAAGCTCCCTTAGAGAACAATGGGTTGTTAGCCAAACGATTTCTAAATGTAGCAGAAGATCCACGAACAGTGTGAGCTGTTGAAGCAAGAGCAAGACCATCTCCGATAGTTACATCTACTGTGTTACCACTCTTATTGGTATAAGAAGTTGCAGTAGCAAATGCAATACGGTGAGACAAGTCAAGTTCCATTCTTTTAGCAGCCATAGACCCAAGATTTGTCAAACGAGTTATAACCTGAAGATACTTATTGTAGTGCTTCATTTCGTAGGTAATACCGATATCCTTAGATACACGATACAAAGTACCCACTTTACTATAACCTTGCTGTACACGAGCTCGAGAAGCTTGATCACCTTCGAGTTTGTCATCAGCGTATTCCTCAAGATCGATTTCAGAATACTCTTTTGTGTTACCTTCGTGATCTGCGATTGGGTCAATTCTGAACATTCCAGAATTTCGCGCAACCATAGGAACAGAATCAAGTCCTTTCATAAAAAGGATTTCTGCATTTCTCACGAAGTCACTTAACGTTGCTATATTTAATTCCATGATTTTTTATTTAAATTAATAATAATGTTAGTTGATTGTATTAACCGCACCACCAAGGTTCAAGATAAAGATTCCTTCAGTAGTAGAAAGAACTGATTTTACTTGAGCTGCATCATAAGTAGATGCACCGCGATTAATTGTTCCTGCATCAGTAAGGTCAACCCAAAGACTGATATCTGCAGCAACAAGGCCTGATGTAACAGGACCACGCCATTCGACCATTTTTTCTAACGGAACTTCTACCGGAACCAAACGAGCAGTTGCATAATCTGCATCTGTCGCAGCGATAGTTTTCTTAATAACTCCTACATGAGTATTTGCAGCAGTGGAAGAGGTTGCTTTAATAAGCAACGCTGAAGACCATGCAACAATATCTCCTTTTGTGAAGGTAGTAGAAGTTGTAACAGGAAGCCATCGTGTTACTGTCTTACCCTTATGTCTTGTGAAAGCCATTTTTTATAAATCCTGTAATTATTTTTTTTATACAGAATTTTGTTTAAAATTTATAATATAAAAACTTTTACTTTGTTTTAAACGACTTTTCATGTCGTGGTTCTGCGTGAGCAGAAGTAAATTTTGTTCCCAAAAGAAAAACGGCAGCTTCAAACCAGAAATAAATCTGATGTGAATCTGCCGTTTTTCGGTGAGATTACTATTTATATTATACTACTCATTCTTTGGAATGGGAATATGTGGATAACTTACCGTTGAGTTTAGTTTTTCGTAGACTGTAGTTTTTCCAACTCTATTAGGTAAGCCTCCATAACATTCTATTATTATTTCACCAAACTGATATTTACTGCGTATCGCCATTATCAGGTTGATCTCCTGTGGGTGCAGTTCCATCACTATGTGTTTTTGCATAATTTTCTAAAAGAATATTATTAATTTCAATAAGGGGAAGTTTATCTTGACTAAATCCAAACTTTAAATCTCGGGCCTTGATATAACCGGAATCAAGAAGAGCTGCTGTTGCATTCAATATACCTTCAACCTCACCATATTTAATTCCGAACTCATGCAATACTCCGAAAAGATGAGCACTGACTTTACTGTTAATTGTTTTCTGTACACCTGAAGCGTCTGAAACTTCTTCTGTAGAAATAAGCTCAAGTCTCATTTTTGACATTTCCTCAAATGAACCATCAACATAAGTAACTTTTACCATCTCATTTTGAGAAGGTGTTTTTGCTTCTAGAACCTCAACTACTGCAATCTGTTTCTCTCCAATAAAATAATTATCCATAATATTAATTCACAAATGTACTATCTATTAATAATGTTTTACCGTTATCGAACTGAAGCTTGAAAACGATACTTTTCTTTTTTGTAACTTCGTTGATATCCTCACTCCTAGAAATAATATCCGCAGGAACCTTCTTAAGAGTCCTTCTGTAAAATTCTAGTAATGGAACCGTCATAGTCTTACCATTGTCAAAAGTTACGTTTACTGTCTGCTCTTCAATCCACTTACCCATAATAACTTCACACTTATTTGTTATTAGTTTCCATCCTACAATAAAGTCGTTTGTATCTTCCCATACAGAAACTTTTGCTTGCTTGACTAGATTTTCTCCATCCTTATCCATCTCTTTTGCGAGTCTGGATTTATCTGCCGTCTTATAAAGAAGCTCAATGTCTTTGGACTGCTTCTCCATTTGACCCATCATGCGATCAAAATCTGAACGCTTGATTTGCACAAATTCGTCTTTCTCTTTTCCTTTAGATGGAATATTTACCCCAACCTGATTGCCTTCTGCTGCTAATTTTGCCGCAGCTTCCTCTTCTTCTTTCTTCTTTTTTTCTTCTGGTGTTAATGTCATATTTATTATTTATTTTTAACTGTTAATCTTGGACCATACTTCTTATAATCAGCATCCGTAATCCCTAGTTTTTTACCAAGAGATTTTTCGCGGGCTGTAAATTCTACTGTGTTTTGGTTATACTCTCCGCCACCGCCAAAACCTCCACCTCCAGTGCCCATGTCAAACATTCCAGGAGCTTCATTAGAATCAGCCGATAACTTAACAGCAGCTTCTAACTTTGCCTGGCGTTGCTCTTCAGTATCTTCTGGCATTGAAGCAAGGGTTTTTTCTAAATGCAATTTAACCTTACTTTCAAATTCAGGATTACCTTTAGTGGCAAGTTTGACTTTGCTATCCATTGCTTCCTGCTTTAGCTTTTTCTTATCAGCATCAATTTCAGTCCGGATATTTTTAATCTCTTCATCTTTCTTTCCAAGTGCTTCTTTAAGAACCTTGAAATTAGGATGATCTTCTTTGATACCATCAAGCTCTAATTTAGCAATCTTATCTTCAAGAATTTTTTTATCATTTGCTAAAGTATTTATTGCAGTATCTTTTTCAGTCACTACTGTTTGGTGACTTTGCTCAAGCGCTAATTTTTCTTCAGCACTCAAAACCTCTACCTCTATCTCTTCTCCCGCTTCATTTGTTTGTTTTATTTTCATGTATACTTTTCTCTTAATTCATTAATAATGTTTTCATCTCCTTTAAACGATTCTCGTATTCCTTCTAAATTCCCCTGGTGTTCGTTTGCCCTATCTTGCATCCAATCATCTATCAACCGAAAACAGTTTATATTACTTCTGATAATATCACTGCCTCGTTCAGTACGACCAATCTGCGCGAGTTCTTCTAATTGAAGTCCGATGAAATGTTGTAACTTATGCTTGAAGGAATTGTGGTAAAAAAATGCAAGTTCTTTAACGTAGTTTTTGCGCGCCTGTTGCTCTTTCGGAATTCCTTCCTCCAACGTGAAAATCAACTGGTGTTTATATTCCAGTTGTTCTTCAAGTTCTTTAATTTTGGATTGGAGTTTTTCCTGGTCCTTTTTTGTCATATTTTTTTTAAACTAATTTTCCCATACCTTCACCACCTTGTAATGGAGGCGCATTGTCGTTCAGTACATTCCCCCCGCCTTTGTTTTGTAATTGATCTACCATCTGCTTTGGCTTTCCGAATAATTTATCTTTACGTTTATTCCATACTAGAGCATGCTCTCCTTGAAGTGATTCAATGTTTACCGATGCCCCCATTTGCTGTAGCGCTTGAATATCTCTCAACTCTTCTCTGAACATAAGCTTTGCATTCACTGAAGTGTCTCTAGGTTTTGATTCAACCTCCGCAAAGAATAAGTACTTAGAATTTTTTATGATATCCACATCAAGGTATAAAGTCTGCAATGGTGCCATTCCAAGTTCTTCACGAGTCCTTCTCCTGTGTCCGTCTGTTGGCAGGGGAGTACCAGAATACTCTTCTTCTGTGTATACTTTCGAGTCTGTCATTCCATGTCCTCCGTCTACTGGGATTATTTTTCTTGTACCAGATCCTCTGTCCGGTAAAGTTGTGCTGACCGATAAGGACCGATATACATTTACTAACTTTTGCCTAGTGTCATCAACTGTAGTTCCGATAGGTTCAAAATAGTTGGCCATACAGTAGTCATTTCGAAGAGAAGTAATTTTCTTTTCCATAAGTCCCATAGCAAATATGATAAGAGTAAGACTCTTCTGTGCTTGAGCTTGAAGTGTCTGAACTTCAAAAGCCGTAGTACCACTCTTGCCGGCCTCACCTTGGAATTGTGGAGAGATAGTCACTCTATCAATATCCTCGCGAAGCTCCTTAAGCATTTGATATTCAGATGCTGTGGCTCCTTGGCCTTCAGCTCCGATTGCTACCAATGCTCCTGGGTCAATACCCATAGAAATCGCTCCTGGCATCAAGGACTTTTCTGAAATAACCTTACCAGATATGTTCGCATATGGTGGGTGTATGCTCTTGCGTGTTTTAATCAGCAAGAGGCGAATCATCTCATCAAGCAACTTAGAAAGGTGTTCTGTACGCGCGATAAATGACCTTCCATAAGCAAAGAAAGGATTGATAACTTGTAGTACTTGCTTCTCAATATTAAATCTTCCGTTTGGTGTAATAGCCGAAAGAGGGAAGCCGATAGGAAGCATAGGAATTCCGTTTAGGAATATCTGATACTCATCATTTATTTGGTCTTGGTAATGAATTTCTTCTACTGTGTCACTTTCAAGATCGGTGATAGACCATCCGGCACCGAAGGACATATTATTTAAAGTGCTAAGGTCAACCATTGACACTCTTTGTCTTGGAACACTAGCCCATCTTTCCCAAACATATTTTCCATCCTTGTCTTTCATTCCAAAACGACTTCCGGTTTCAGAATAAGAACTCACTTTCATTGTAAAAATATATGGCTGCTTATTTATATCAAATTGCCTTATGTCACCAAGATATACTCCTGGTCCATACAACACATTTCTTTCTGGTCCATCAAAAACCTTCTCAAGTTTTGTAGTCCATTCTGTTCCAGCAAATTTTCCATCCCATGTTTTATTTAAAGTTTTCTTTTTCTCCCATCTCTTAACCCAATTATCTTGAATAAATACTGTTCCTTGTTTCAAGAGCTCGAGTTGTCGGCCAAGCTTCTTCTCCATATCAAGTTCTAGCTCTTCAGTCTTATGTACTATTTCAGTAAGTGCCATCCCAAGTTCTTGAAGTTCGTTGTTTGCTTTATCAAATGCGCGGATCTCCCCGGTAAGGTTTAAGCGATTTATTTCTCCGAGAATAACAAGAAGCTTTTGCTCTACAGTTCCAGAGTAAATAGCAAGATCTTTATTTGTATCATCCCGAATAATTGTTGTGTTCGCCACAACTTCATTATTTCGGAACCACTGCATGTAAGTGTTTCCATTAAATTCTGTGCGCGCAGTGTCGCGCGTATTTTTTGCTTTCCATAGTCTAGTTATGATTCCACCAATATAAGTAGCTTCTTCTGTCGTGTAGACAATAGCTTCTGGTGGAACGTATGTACTTAAAAGCACAGATTTAGTTTCAGGCATATATAATATTATATACTAAGTTAATAACAATGTTGATATGTGTATAACTTCTAAAAGAAGTTTGTAATCTTCACTTCTCCTTTCTCCTGGCTAATCATGTTTTGCACCCATGTGCGCGCGAGGTTTCTTAGCGGGTCAACCAAGTGAGAGTGCTTGTCGTGCTTCGGCGAGTTCTTGAACTGTCCCAACTTGTCATCCCATTCCTTCTTATAGTTCTGACACCCTTCCACAAGCTTCGGGCACTTGCGCTCATCGAAATAGAACCGAGAAAAGAGCTTACGCACGCCTTCGATATCATCGTTAATATCCTTTGTTCTCTCCACTGTTCGGATATTCCTCACTCCTAAATCAACCAACGTCTGCCTTCGCGTCTTTCCCTGCTCATCAAGGTTTTGCACTTCAACGTCATGCGGGAACGTGTGCGCGCCATACACATACCCTCGCTCCTTCAGTACGTTCACATAATGCGCCAACCCCTCTCCGTGGTTGTAATACTCGTCTATGAAGCGGATTTCATTCCCTACCGCCTGCACAAATAGAATAACGTTGAAATCGTTCACTCCAAGATCCCAATACGTCAGCACCGGATATCGCGCATCATACGGCACATTCCGGATGCGGTTATCCTCGTACACCTTTTGCATCTGCTTGCCGTAGTAGGCACCCTCTACTTGAGCCATAAACGCCTCTTCCCAGGTACTCGGGTACTCGCGGTACATATCCTCATCATTCTTCTTTTTCTTTGCGATATACCACCGTTTCTGCCCATCATCGAGCAGAATATGATGCTTGAAGAGCAAGTTCTCAAAGTAATCGGCATATTCCTTATTAATAGCAAACTTCGCATCGTCTAGCCGATAAGTAGGCTCCTTCCACCAGGGAAAGAAAAAGTACTTGAAATCCAGTTCCGAGAGTTCCTTATGTTCAGCATCTGCCTGCTGCGCTTCCATACAGAAGTCAGCAAAAGGTCCTTCTTTACCTTCGGCGGTAGATTCGATAGAAACGAAGTTTCCTTTCTCCACCGAGTTGATCGCTCCGGTCACAATTTCGCGAGCCTTGTCCGGAAACTTCGCGCAGATCTTCGCAAATTCCGAAATATGCAAATACTGTACAGTGCCTCCGCGAGTAGAGCGCGCAACGAATATAGTTGAACCGTTTGGAAATTGCATTTCTCCTACCGAGTCCGTTGTCGGATAGCCGATAGATTCCTTGAGTCTCTCGGGAAGATTTTCCCATGCGAATTTTATACGCTTGAATATCTTTTTAGTATCACCGTCAGTGTGCGCGATAATGCCTGCAGTCTTATTTTTTTTAAAAAGCACTTGATCCAGGTAGAGAATACAGAAAAAGGTTGTGATACCAAGCTGTCTAGCCTTCAGGATAATGTTGAAGAACCAAAGATTCGATAGTACGATCTCTTGCGCCCAATTCGGAGTGAACTTTACCTTTTTACCATTCTTATTAACAATGTAATACAGGTTATTCAGTCTCCATTTTGAGCTTTTTAGATTGTTATAGAACTCTAGTTCATCATCAGTCAAGAATACTTGCGAGTTCGACGATGCGAGGTTTATCATCTTCGATTTGGCTTCCTCTTGTGGCTGTGACGATATCGTTTCCGTTTCCATTTTGAATTTCATTCACTATTATGCTGATAATATTTTGTACCGGCGCATCATTTCCTTTTGCTTTTGATCCGAATTCATTTGGCAGTATTTTTTCAAGGAGGTACATGGAATTTTTTTCAGACTTAGTTTTTTGAATAACTTCCATGTGCGCGAATTTAAATTTCACCATCATTTTTTCTAGGAATTTTCTGACATCTTCATCCTTTTCTTTTGCATCGAGAAAAAATTTGTAACTAATGTCAGTCAAAATGCAGGCTTCTTTTTCAGTCATGCCTTTTAAAATATATTCTCCTATCTCTGCTAGTTTTTCTTTAGTCAACATTGAAATTATTATACCACATGAAAATTTGCCGGCGAAATTTTTGAGAACCGAGAATAGAGAAAGGATCTGAAATCGGGGTGACGTACCCCCTGCAGTTTTCCAAAACTGAAAAATAGGGATTTTTTACAAACTTCATGTATGGTGGTCAAAAAATCGGACGGGGGGTCGAATTCCTTCTCCGCCTCCCCCCTCTTTTTCTAATACAAGCTATAAAATAAGGACATTTTTAGTGTCGCACAATATGTATTATGCGACGTGATTAAATAACCCTTATGGTATAAGGCTATTTTGACACTGCATTCCTTACCCTGCTCTTTTGCCTACTTTTGCCTACTTTTGCATGATATGCGTACATGTACCACAGACTCTAGCCGATAGGCAGAAAAGCTAATAAAAAGCCCTTGACATGATTTGACTAAAAGCAAGACTTTTGACCCCTACTTTTGGCTTGATTCTGCATACTTTCTTGACATCTTGTCAACAGTTGTGTGAAGCAACCCATATACTACCTAGAGTAAGCAAAGTATCGACTATATTTACATAGCTTTAATTTTTTTAATTAAATAATATTAATATATATATAATAATGTATTATAAATAATTCTTGACAAATTTATTAAAATATGGTTTTATGAACACTGCCTTCCAATAAAAATAAGACTAAAATAAAATTTTTTCAAAAATGAAAACATCTCTCCCCACATTCTACCCCAAAATATCCCCAAAATATCCTTATTCTATAATAACATTATAACACACGCTTGACAAAAAGTAAAATTTTATGGTATACTACATAAAAAGCATTGACATTAAAATATATATAAATTATTCTTAACACATATGTTAAATATATATAAATTATATGCATAACATAAGCATTCAATAAAATGGTGTAATAAATGGTCGAATTACTAGAATTTAACAAGTTAGCACAGCTAACTAATAAAATTATGAAAATTGAAAAGGTGGCATTCTTAAGATACAACAAAGAAAAAAAGGAGATTGAGGAGGATATCCAATATAGAATCACTTACAAAAATTTAATGGTACTAGAAAATGATTTTAGTTACGCATTAAAAAAAATGATTTTGTACATGAGATATAAAAATTTATTAGCATTTAATTAAAAACAAAAATGAAAACAATATTATATATTTTTGTAGGCTCGATATTCTTTGCTACAGCAATCGGCATGCAAGCTAAGATGGACTCACAGAGAACACTAAAATACGATGGATGTTATAACATCTATGAACAAAATAAAATGCCAGCAGAAAACTTTATAAACTTCATGCAGGAATGCATGGATAACCAAAAATAGAATATATGCCTAAAAAAAGAATAATAAAAGTGTTTATTGTTGTTGAAGGAGATAAGGGAATAATACTAATTAGAAATGAGTTGAACATTCTGCCAGTATTTACTCTAAAGAGATATGCAACAAAGTTTTTGGAAACAATGACAGAAAAAGAAAATTTAATAATTATTGAGACTAATATAACAATATAAAATTATGCCTAATTATGTAAAAAATGAAGTGACTGTTGATAGTAGATTTGAAGAGATAGCAGAATTTGTTAAAAGTGAAATAAGTGAAAGTGGTTTTGATTTCAAGAAAATAATTCCCATGCCGAAAGATTTAGAAGATACACAGTCACCGGCTTTAATTCTCGAGGGTGAAGAATACTTGAAAGCATTAAAAGATTTTGAAAACAAAAAACAATTTGCAAGCAAGCCAATCACAAAAGAAATGAGCGAAATGTATGTTAAAAATTATGGCTTTAATAATTGGTATGACTGGAGCATAGAGAACTGGGGCACGAAGTGGAACGCAAGTGAACCGATAATCGAAAATGAAGTTATAGAATTCCAAACAGCATGGGCTACACCTGAACCAATCATGCTTGCACTTTCTCGGAAGTTTCCGGATGTCACTTTCTCGGTAAAATATGCAGACGAAGACATTGGAAGTAACTGCGGATGGTATGAAGTTAAAAATGGGGAGATAACGGCTCGAGACTATGAGGATAGAGTCTTTGCCATGAACTTGTGGGGCTACAGCGAAGAAGATATGAAAGAATTCGAGGAATAGTACCTTTCCGTATTTTCAAGGGGCTTAAAACGCAATTTTGAGCCTCGAAAAAAGCCGAAAAGAGCAAAAAGGTCGATTTATAAAATAATAATTAAAATAATCATGGAAACATTAAAAGGATACACATACGCAAAAGAGGATATAAAAAAAGGTGACTTGGTAGCAATTTTAGAAAAGCAAAATGCCGGACATAAAAGCTACTATGTTATTGAAAATGTAGACGATAGATTATTTACTAAAGAGGCAATAGCAGAACAATGCCAAGAGGGAAAATTAAAAGCTTGGAAAGAAGAACAAGCGAATTGTGCGGACTGTAAAAAAGAAAATAAAGAGTACAACGTCAGATATTGCTCAAAACATTATGACAGTATCGGGCAACACTTGGATAATTTAAAAGCTAATAAATAGAAAAAATGAAATATCAAGAAATAAGAAAAAAAAGGGATATCGACACAAACGAACTTTTTACTTCTCTCGGTGTGTTTTGGGCTTTCGGCAATGACCAGTTTAAAGAGGGCTTGGATAAAATAATAGCAAAAGGAATTTTGCAGAGTGGTGAAAAATTAGTCAACATCGGAGCCGGTGGATTTATGCCAAAGAGTAATTTTGATAAACTAACACAAGGCATGAAAGAAATTACAGACACCTTTAAAAGAGAGATAAAAGAAACAAAGGCAAGGAATGAGCACATTCTTTATGAGCTCAACAATCATGAGGCATTCTATACCGGAACAATAGAGAGCACGCTCGAGGCACTAGGAGAGGGCTACAGCGAGGAAGAAGTAACCGAAGTATACAAGGAATACAAAAAAGCAAAGTACAAGCAAAATTTATCACAAAAAGAATTAGAAGAAAAATATGCTAATTAAAACATTAAAAAAACATTGGGTTAATGGATATCAAACAAGAGGCAACGGAGGATTTAAAAGCTTTGCTTTGTCTCTCGGTAATTATGCCATTATGCTATGTTGGGGTAAATTGTGCGGTTACAAGTGGCAAGTTTATTTTTATAAATTAACAAATTAAAAAAACTATGGAACGAGAAAATATCACAATCAAAATTTACAAAGCAGAAAGCGAAGACGGATTTTTCTATGACATCTACCTATTAGCACCGGAAGACATAGACGAAGATACAGAATCAGAAGACGGAGGAATTTGCACAAGTAAGGACATGCGAGACGCGATAGAAATGGCAAGCGAGCAAGCGAAAGAATTATTGGTTAATTTAGATAATCAAAAACATGACTAAAAAATATAACGTAAGCATTGAGCAACCGATGTGTGTGACTGTAGAAATTGAGGCGGAAGACATTGACCAGGCACTAGAGATAGCAAAAGAAAAATGGAACAACGAAGAAATAATAATGACGGCAGACGATTATGGCACAGAGCCACAGATAATGGCACAAAGTGAAGATGGGAGCGAGACAACGGATTGGAACGATTTTTAAAAATACTTCTCGCACAGTGTGCCGGCTTACTTCCGGCATACAATGCGGTAAATATTAAAATAACACCGCACAAGCTCAACAATATTGCTATTGTATTGCTTGGGTACATTGAAAAATGAATACATACAAAAAGACAGTGACAAGCGAAGAGCCTTGTTTGGTTATTAGATATGATAATGACAGTGAAAGCCCACGAAGTTGGGACAATCTCGGTTATTTTTATTCTAAAAGCAACAAGAGTAAAAGCCCCGATGGTAATGATAGTGATATTTACAATATCATGATTGAAACCGGAGAAGAGGCTCGAAACTTAACAGAACACATGGAGTTAATGACAAAGAGAATCAACGAAGAGACAAGCGAGAAAGTACTCGCAATTTATCCAGTGGTTAAGTATGAGCACAGCAGTGTAAACTACTCTCTCGGCTCAAAAATGGGCTTTGATTTTTCAAATAATGGCTTTTATATTGTGACCGATAAGACTCGAAAAGTACTCGGCACACCAAAGAAGTCATTTGAGAAAGTCATAGCACAAGAGTTGAAAGAATACACAGCATGGGTTAATGGTGAAGTGTACAGCTTTACACTATACGACATGCAAGGTAATATTGTTGATAGTTGTAGTGGGTATTACGATATTGAAGATATAAGAAACGAACTTCCGGAAGAGTACAAAAACGAAAGATTATCAGATTATCTAAAATACTAATATGTTATACTTTGCAACAATGACAAGCGAGAGAGGTAAGCCGGTCACAAAGTCAGGGAACGAATGCATTAACGTGACTTTCACAAACGAAAGGAGACAGAAGTTTAATGTTAAGTTTACCGGAGAAACACTAGAAGTTATGCGATATAGTGACGGTGTAACACAAGTGATAGAGTACATTAAAAGTGAAGGGAATATAACTTGTGAATGTGGAAATAAGTTTTATGGATGGGAAGGCAAAGAGGATACCTGTCCAAAATGTTTGAAAAGAATTTTAACGGAAGTCTAAACCTAAGCCAAAAGGCTAAAAGGAAAAGAGAACCATAACGAAAATAGCACGTTATGGTTTTTTTGTTTTTTAGCTAACGTAGTTAGCTACTAGACTGAAATTATAAAAACCGAACGAATTTATTGTACTTTGTACTCAAAGTGGAATGGAATAACCCGATCACAAGTAGCTATAAAAACCGAACGAATTTCCATTCCATTTATGGAATTCAAATTTAAATAGGTTTTCCACAGTTTAACGCAACAAAATGTTGCGTTTTTTTTGTATATATGATATATATAATACATATGATTGATAAAACAAAACCAACAAAACTTATTAATTTTTCAAATAGAAGTTTGGATATGATTGAAGCAATAATGAATCAAACCGGATTCAATACTGTTACCGCAGTTGTTACTCGAGGTATCGAGCAGCTTTATAAAGATACTTTTAAATACGGAGCTGACCCATTAACCAAAGCTCAACTTAATGATGATGATACAACGCTGATAAAGAAAGCTGAAATAAAAGCGAAGTCAAAAATTGCAGAAAAGGATGCCGAACTTACTGCAAAGCAAGCACCTAAAATTGACATGTGCGTGAACCTTCTCGGCGGTGCAGTTGAAGAAAACGAAAACGGACACAAATTCTGCCGGTTCATTCAGTATAACCTTAACGGAGATTCCGAAAGTCTTTTGCCATTGATGCAAGTTGATCCGATTGTAGCCGAAACTTCCCTATTCATGCCTTCCAAAGAAGCAATCTTCCGAAACCGCGAAGACGTTAAGGAAAAATTTAGCCATTTAAAATACAATAAATAATATGTGGCAATACAAATCTTTATCTGGTGATAGTATTACTTCAATGATAGAAAATGCAAATGTTCTAGGGAAAGAAGGTTGGGAGTTAGTAACCGCGTTTGCTACCGGTTTACATTGAGATTATTATAAACTTATTTTTAAAAAACATGTCTAATCAAACCAGAGAACTTTTAGAGAAAACAATGCTATCGTCTTTTAAAGATGTCATTAAAAATCGCACAACTGATAATGGAAAAGAATTTCTCGATGGGCTCACTCTTCACGGAAAGGAAATAATAAAGCAAATGTTAAAAGATAAAGATCTTGCTTTCAATATCAACACCCTGAAGGCTATGGACATCGGAGTAGTATTCGCAGAGTCATACAAAAGAAATGCGGAAAGGGAAGGACTTGCAGCTATCGGAGATATTCCGAAAGAAATAACAGACATGATGCCGATGTTCATAATCATGTTAGTTTTGGAAGAATTGGAAAAAGGAAAAGATGAGATTATTAATAAACAAGTAAAATAATGGAAAAAGAAATAATTGCATTTAGAGAAGGTTGTATTTGGGGATTTGAGTTATTCTCTCATTGGGACGAAGAAACTGGAAAAATGGTAAAGACTTTAAGCAGTGGGAGAAAGATTACAGTTGACGAATTTACAAAGGAAGTTGAAGAAGGCAGGTGGGATGAAGTATTAAAAAATAAATTAAGTAAAAAGTTCCATGGATAAAGAATTTAAAGACGTAACAGACATAGCAACATTAAACCGCAAAGCTCGCAGGAGCCGAGAGAAGGAGCAGGAGCGAAAGGACAATATAATGTTTGATAAGTTATTCCGAGAGATGGATCGAGTACAAAGAGCAGAACAGTTAAAGAAAAAGGTCGCTGCTTCAATCGAAAAGCGTTTAGCAAGAGAGAAAATTCGCAAGGATATTGCATCTAAAGTGGGAGTCAACTGGAAAAGAGTCATTATTACAAATGGTAAGACTAATGAGTACATAATCAAATGATAAAAAAACTACAAGTTATAGTTCGAGAAGTTTATGAAGTGGAATTGATGGAAGAGAAAATAAAGCACAATAAAACCGGTGAAGCGATTGATTCTTGGGATTTCAAAAAACTGACTACTGAAGAACAGGCAAATTATACTTTTGGTGAATACCCAACCGGCAAGTCAAAAATAGAAGAGCGCGAAGGTGATCCTGTTTTCGGACAAGTATTCCAAGAATCAGATTTAAACGTAAAGGACTTAATATTACATCTTAATCGGACAAAATAATGACAGAAATAATCAACGCAGAAATAACCGGCACACAGCTTGGATTCGAAGATAGAGGTATTTTTACCTTCAGCGTAGATTTAAACTATGGCGGTAATGGTGCTCAATCTTTCGGAGGGTATGCGCTCGGAAAAGAATATACCAATTATGTTATCAAGGGAATTTTAAAAACAGTAGGGGTGGATAATTGGGAAGATCTGAAAGGAAAGCATGTTCGAGTAGAGCGTGAAAGGCTAGGCAAAGTTCTAAAAATTGGAAATTTATTAGAAGATAATTGGTTTAATCCTGTACAATAATGACAAATTTAAAAGTAGGCGATGTAGTGCGAATATGGGGAGATGCTCCGATGGACGGAGGCAAGATTGCGTATGTGTATGCAACATATCTAGAC
>ERZ869925.111-NODE-111-length-48007-cov-4.937166_pt1 | contig 48007 bp, 68 predicted proteins | sample MGYA00579311_ERZ869925 | MGnify/ENA primary metagenome ERZ869925 (study PRJEB32216, sample SAMN09231817) | wastewater metagenome | place: USA: Maryland | collected 2016-07-30 | study: EMG produced TPA metagenomics assembly of the PRJNA472060 data set (Reclaimed...
GAACTCCGCGAATTGAAGTACGGCGCGAATGGGTACATGAACCTTGAGGGTCAGGCCGCTGTCGCCGCCCGCGCTGAGTACGAGGCCAAAGCGCAGGAGATCGTTCGCAGAAACGGCGAGGGCCTGACCGGATTTGGGGCGCAGGCATATGGCCGAGCGTCCGATGCTCGCGTCAATGACTTCCTCGATCAGGCCATCGTCCATCAGGCCGGTGAGCGGAAGGCGTGGTTCAAGCAGGCATCGTCCGACCGGATCGACACCTTCGCGAACGACGCTCTGGCTGGGTATCAAGACCCGAAGATCGTCACGCGGAACATCGCGGCTGGGCAGGCCGAACTGCGGTCGATGGCCGCGATGTCTGGCTGGGATGCCGACACGCTCTCAGCGCGCGAGAGCGAGTTCGTCTCGGGGGTTCACAAGAACGTGGCGCTGCGTCTGGCGCAGACTGATCCGCTCGCCGCCCAGAAGTACGTCGAGGACAACAAGACCTTCCTGAGCGGGAAGGACGCGACCGATCTGGAGGGCGTCCTCGCCCCGGTGATCATCGACCAGCAGGCGCGTCAGGAGGCCGAGCGCATCATCGATGCCGGTCGTACCTCGCAGGGTACATTCGGCGCGAACGTCACGCTCGGCGCATCTGGCAACACGCGGGCGCTGGAGTTCCTGCAGTCCCGCGCAGTCGGCGGCGCAACCCGCGCTGACGCCCTTGTAAACCTTGATGCGAATTTCGCAACGAACGTCGCGGCGATCATCGAAGACGCGCCACCTTCTATCAGAGACGGCCTCGGCCTTACCTCTGCCTACCGGACAACCGACAAGCAGGCCGAACTGTTTGCTGGGAGCGGCGGCAGTGGCAGTGTCGCAAGACCCGGTGGGTCGAGCCATGAGTATGGTCTGGCCGTCGACCTGACATGGAACGGAAGGCTGATCAGGGAGGAAGAAGTCCCGAAAGAGGTGATCGACTACCTGCACGGCAATGCCTACGCTTACGGCCTGAACTTCCGTCTGAAAGATGCGTCTGGCTCCACCGAGGAAGACTGGCAGGTTGAGCCTCTTGGCGCGCGAGACAGGATCAGAACCGGGAATGTCCCCGTCACCGGCACCACTGGCGGCTCTGCGACCGTATCGGCCCGTGGCACCGGGGTGTCGGTCGGTGCATCCCTGCCTTCAGCCACCGAGATGCAGAGCCAGCTTGACGCGATCTCGAACCCCGCCCTGCGCGAGGAGACCGCCCGCCGCCTGAAGCTGATCGCCGATCTTCGCAAGGCCGACAGCGAGGCCCAGTTCCAGCGCCTGAAGACCGAGGCCTTCTCCCTGATCGACCAAGGTCAGTCGCCCGATGCGATGGCCCCGGAGATGCGCGCCATGCTTGGCCGCGAGGAGATGTCTGGCCTCTGGTCCTATTACGAGGCTCGGTCGAAAGCTGGCGGCGTCAAGACCGATGAGCGGACGCTGTACGAACTGCAAACCCAGTACGCCACCGATCCTGCTCAGTTTGCTCAGGTCGACCTGTGGGACCATCGGTCGAAGCTGTCCGATGCTGACTGGGAGAAGGTCAACGGCTGGCGGCAGACCGCCCTCACCGATCAGCGCAAGGCTGGCGAGGAAGCTACCACGATCATCTCCACGTCCGATTACATGCGGCAGCAGCTTGAGGCCGTGGGTATCACCACGACCGACAAGAAGGGCAACGAGCGGGCCGAGGCTGCGCGCCGGGAGGCCGAGTTCCAGATCGCCCTCCAGCGCGAGGTCGATGCGTGGGTCAAGGTGAACGGAAAGCAGCCCCTGCCGACCGACGTCCAAGCGATGGTCAACCGCCTTCTCCTGCCGGTGGTGATCAGCGAACCGGGCAGGCTGTACGGTACGAACGAGACCCCGGCCCGCCTGTTTGAGGTTCCAGCCATCGGCGATCTTGGCGGCGGAAGAAACGTGGAGTTCTTCCAGTCGTATGACGAAATCCCGACCAGCATTCGGGCGCAGATCGAGATGGACTTCCAAGCTGAAAACGGCGATAAACCTTCAGAAGAACAGGTCGAGTTCATCTATGCTCAACTTCTGAGCAGCGAGTTCAACGCGGGACAGTGATGGAAACCTACGCCGAATACGTCGCGAGAATGAAGAAGCAGGAGCAGGATCGCAACGCAGCAGCGGCTGGTGTTGTCCTGTCTACCGTCGAGAAGTCGCCCGATGAGGTGGCTGGAGACATAAGGCTTGCCGACGAGTTCTCGCGCGAGACTGGGAAGCCGAAGCCTCCGCTCGACATGGTCTCAGAAAACCGCTCGGTATTTCAGCAGGAAGTGGATCGGCAGAAGACCACGAAGCTTCTGAACTACAACCCAAAGCTGGCCGAGTTTGTCCGCGACCCAGTGAACGCGGCGCTGTTCAAGGACAGTCTCGAGGAGATGTCGTTCCTCGAACAGTACGTCGCCCAGCCGTTCCGCAGCGGGGTTGAAGACATCGCCATGTCGAACCCGGCCAGTCGCGCCGTGGCTCGCGGCACCGCCACCTACCTGAAGGCACCGATTTACACCTTTGGCGGTCAGGTCAACGCGAACATCGCTCGCGACATTGGAAAGACCCGCGAGCAGATCGAGGCTGAAATCCTCTCCGAGTACGGCCCTGATGTCGACGATCTGACGATCTCGATGGCGCAGCAGAACTCTCTGATCCGATACGACGCGGTTATGGGTCTGGGCGACGAGGAGAAGCAGCAGTATCTCGAGGCGTCCCGTCAGGCGTTCGAAACCGCCAGAGGGATCATCGACGCAGCGCAGTCCATCCCGATGTCCGAGACCGCGTCCCGGTTCCGCGACGTGGGGCTGGCGAACGCGGAGAACAGCATCTCCGGGTTCTTCGCTGCTGTGGGTGAAGACCCGACCGGGGCTGTCGCATTCGTCCTCGAGACCGCTGCGGAGAGCATCCCTATGCTTGGCGTAGCAACCGCCGCCACACTTGTCGGCGGTCCCGTTGCTGGCGCAGGCACGATGGGCGTGACATCATTTGCTGCTGAAAACTCGAATGAGGTAAACCAATTCCTTCAGGAAAAGGGCGTGGACTTCTCCGACCGGGAAGCAGCCTTCGCGATCCTGTCCAATCCCGAGATCATGAAGGAGGCGAACCGTCGCGGCCTGACGCGCGGCCTGATCGTCAGCGTCTTCGACACGATCTCGGGCGGTGTGGCGGGGCAGACCCTGTCGAAGTCGCCCATCGGGAACATGCTGCTGCAAGGCTTGACGCAGGCCGTCCTCGGATCGGGCGGTGAAGCTGCCGCGCAGGCCGCGAACGGCGACACGCTGCAGTGGGCCGACATCATCATCGAAGGTCTGGCCGAACTGGCGACCGCGCCCCTCGAGATGGCTGGCGTCGGCGGTCAGATGTTTGCCGACCGCGCCAAGAAGGCTGATGAGGCCCGCCAGACGCAGGAGCGGGTGCAGGGCTTCGTGGATGCCGCCATGCAGGCGAAGGTGCGTGAGCGCGCCCCTGACGCCTTCCGTGACTACCTGACCCGCACTCTGGACGGCAAGGACGCCGAGACGATGTACGTCCCGGCTGACAAGTTCACCGAGTATTTCCAGTCGGTCGGCATGAACGCCGAGGAGGTCATCTCTGGTCTGGATGGGGTCGATCCCAACCAGTTCGCCGAGGCCGTGGCAACCGGGGGCGACATCGCCATCCCGACAGCCACCTTCGCCGCCAAGATCGCCGGGTCAGAGCATGACCAGTTCCTGTTGCAGAATGCCCGGTTCAACCCGGATGACATGACCTTTGCAGAGGCCGAGGAGTGGGAGGCGACGAAGTCCACCCTGCTCGACGAGGCGATGCAGCAGGCCGAGACGATCCGCGCACAGGCCGAGACCGAGATCGCCGCAGGGCAGGCCGTGTTCGACACCATGGCCGAGCGCCTGACCCAGTCGGGGCAGGACGCCACCGTGGCCCGTCAGCAGGCCGCGATCTGGCGTTCATGGTACGAGACCCGCGCCGCCCGCTCTGGGAAGTCGGTCGCCGAGGTCATGGCCATGGCTCCCCTGCCGGAAGTCCGTGGACCCTCCCAGCAGGGCAGTCAGGCGCAGGCACAAGCCGACGTCACCGAGGCTGGTCTGTACGATCAGACGGGCCGTGCAGCCGTCGACAGCGAACCGTTTAAGCAGTGGTTCGGTGAGAGCAAGACTGTCGACGAGAGCGGTGTGCCTATCCAGTTCTACACTGGGACTTCGAAGGACGTTGACTTCAAGTCATTCAAGGTCGGTCGCCACGGGGCATGGTTCTCGTCTGACCCTGAGATCGCAAGCCAGTATGCGCTGGAAAATGACAGCATGGGGTTCAAGTGGGATGGCGGAAGGCCGACCAAGACCAACACTGCATCGCGTGTGATCCCTGCCTATCTGAACCTGTCCAACCCATTCACTGGCCCAATGCCTCAAGAGGTGATGGCTGAAAACTACAAGAAGTCGCAGTCAGACTGGTTCGACGCTCTCCGCGCGCAAGGCTACGACGGCTGGATGCCCGCAGATCAGCCGGGTTTGGCGGTGGTTCTGAAGGAACCCACACAGATCAAGTCTACCTTCAACCGTGGCACCTTCGACCGCTCCAGACCAAACATCCTCGATCAGGACGGGGTGCCGCTGTTCGACCGCCCCCTGACCATCGACGGCAAGGTGACGATCCGCGCCGTGGGCGAGGCGATGACTGCAGACCACATGGCAAAGCATGGCCGTCAGTTCTTCCCTGAGGACAGCGAGGAGGATTACAAGGCCGTCCTCGGCTGGGCCGCTGGCGAGGTGGCCACCCAGCTTCAGCACCCGAACAGCGGTGTGGGCTGGTACTCGGCTGACGTCCAGCTTTCCATGGAACTGGCAGCGCAGGTCTACCCGACGCTCGCCACCAACCCGACCCACCGCGATCTCTACCTCGTCTTCGCTGGCCTGTTCTCGAATGGGGCCGAGCCTGAAGGCGCATTCATGAACTCGGCAGAGGCGTTCGAGACCTTCCTCGCGACCGGGGAAATCCCAGTCAACCGCGCCGAGGCGTTCCGCGCCCGTGGCGAGGAACCGAGACAGACCAGCTACAAGGACCGCACCACCGGGGAGCAGGTCAACAAGGACGCAGGTTGGGGCATTCGCAACCCGGCCAACGAGCAGCAGCTTGCCTTTGTCAAGTACATCTTCGAGCGCGAAGGTGGCGTTGACGCTGGCATCAACTGGCTGCGGACCAAGCAGCCGCGCACCGAGATCAACCGGGCGATGACCGAGAGCGGCCTGTACAAGGCTGGCCGCTACACCACCAAGGCCGAGATCGCGGGCGAGGATGCCTACGGGATCATGGCGTTCGGCGAGAAGCTGGGCCGCTACACGATGGGCCTGCATGGCGTCGAGATCGACGCTGGCGACACAACCATCGACCTCTGGTATTCTCGGACCTACCGCCGCCTGACGGGCCGTCTTCTCGAGACCCCCATCGGCGCGGAGGGCGTCGTCAGCGGGCCGACCGATCAGGATCGGAAGGTGATCTTCCGCATGACGGGCGATCTGGTGAAGCAGTTCGATCTGCCTGCCGGGGACATTCAGGCGGTCCTCTGGTTCTGGGAGAAGCGCCTTTGGGGCGCACAGGGTGTACGCACAAGCGAAGGGACAAACTCCAGTGGCGCGAGAAAACTCCTCAGGGCCAAAGGCCTCGATGACGGAACGGGAAGCGATGGACAGGGTGACGGCGCTGGCGGGCAAGCTGCGGGCCGAGAGTACGCCCAAGCCGGATCGGGAGACCGAGGAACAGGGTATGCAAGCGGAGGCCTTGCGCCGCTCGCGGGCGCGCCGACTGTCGAAGGGGCAAGCGGACCCGACCCCCGGCTCGTCGCAGTAGCCGAGAAGTACGCTGCCGACAACGGCATCCCGCTTCAGCGGCAGGCGACGTTCGTCGAGGTTGACGCTGAACGCGCCACCCGGATCGCCGCCGCCTATGACGCGATGGAGCATGCGCCGAACGACCCCCGCGTGAAGGAGGCGTTCGAGAACCTGATCGAGCAGACGAAGGCCCAGTATCAGGCCCTCGCCGATGCCGGGTATCAGTTCTTCTTCATCGACCCCGAGAATGACCTCTACGAGGGCAACCCGTGGAACGCCATGCGCGACCTGCGGGCAAACCAGCGCATGGCTGTTTTCCCGACCGAGGCCGGGTTCGGATCGGGCGCGACCGACACCGACATCTCAGGCAACCCGATGGAAGTCGACACCGGGCTGGAGTGGGCCTTCGGTGCGCCTGACGGGCCGAAGAAGCGCGTCCTTGCCAACGACCTGTTCCGCGCCGTCCACGACGCATTCGGCCACGGGCTGGAAGGCGCTGGCTTCCGTGCGCGCGGCGAGGAGAATGCTTGGCAGGCACACGTCCGTCTGTTCACGGGCAGTGCTGTTGCGGCAATCACAACGGAAACACGCGGCCAGAATAGCTGGCTGAACTACGGCCCCCACGGCGAGACCAACCGCAACGCCAAGGTCGAGGACACCGTCTTCGCCGATCAGAAGACCGGGCTGCTGCCCGAGTGGGCGTGGCTGGAAGGCCGCGCGCTGGACGAAGCGCCTGTCGTAGACGAGCGCGGCCACCGCTACATCGAAGATCGCCCGCAGCTTCCTATCGGCCCTGACGGGCTGGTGGAACTGACGCACTGGTCGAGCGAGCAGCGCGACGTGATCGACCCCAAGATGGGCGGCACGGGGCCGCTGGTGGGGCCGGATCGCCGCGCCATGCGGAAGTGGGCCTTCTATGGCATCGACGCCCGCACGTCCCGATCCCAGACGGGGCGCGGGTACATCAAGGAGAACGGCCTCGGCAACATGCGCCACACCGTGAAGGTGGACCCTGCGCGCCTGTACCCGTGGTACGAAGACCCTGATGGCATCAAGGAGCGGATGCCGCGCACCAGCCGGATGAACGTCGACGCCTACGCCGCCGAGATCAGGAAGGCTGGGTATCTCGGCCACTACGTCACGGATGACGGCGAAGGCTCTGCGGTGCATGGGCTGGCCGCTGCGGTGTACGAGCCTCTGACGCCGGATCGAGTGGTCGAGGATGTGGAGGCTCAGGAGGCACCGGCAAGGCAGTACGGGCAAGGCAAGCTGTTCACTCCTGCCACCCCGGAGGAGATGACGCAGACAGAGGCCTTTAAGAACTGGTTCGGCCAGTCGAAGGCGGTCGATAATATCGGCAGGCCTTTGGTGGTATTCCACGGCAGCGAGAAAGCTGGCTTTACCGTCTTCGATACGGATGGCAAGGGCAAGACGAGAGGCACCGGGGCGTTCTTTACCAGCAACATCGAGAACGCTCGCACCTACAGCGGAACCCGCAACGAGGTTGATCTACCCAATAAGGCTGAGGTTCTAAAGGACCCGGAGAAGTACGGGTTCGAGGTCTTCGAATACGGCGACGGCACTGTGTTCATCCGCGATCCTGATGGCTACGACGTGGAAGTCGAGGGGGCCGAAGACATGGACGACAGCGAGAAGATCGCTGCGTTCATGGAGCCTATGATCGACGATTGGCTGACCAGCGACCGGTTCGGCGAGGAGAAGGGCAACTATTCGGTCTTTCTGAAGATTGAGAAGCCTATGACCTACGACGCTCAGGGTCGTAGCTGGGATGCTCTTGGCGGTGACGTCTATCATGTGATGGACGACAATGGGTACATCGTCGAGTACTTCTACGACGAAGATGAAGCAAAGCAGTTCCTCGCTGAAAACCCCGATGAGGAATACACAGTCGAGCAGATAGTCGGGAGCCAAACCACCGACGAGATCGTGCGCGAGGCTCGCGACACTGGAGAGTTCGATGGTGTGATCTTCAAGAACATCAACGACGAAGGGCCGTATGGTCGCGGCTACGGGATCGAGAGCGACGTCTACGTGGTCTTCGAACCCAGCCAGATCAAGGCGGTTCAGAACCGTGGGACGTTCGACCCCAAGAGCGACAACATCCTCGAGCAGAGCCAGCGCGGCTCGATCATGTTCCCTGCCGGGGGCATCGGCAAGGGCGAGGTCATCATCAACCTATTCAGGACCGCTGACCTGTCGACCTTCTCCCATGAGAGCGGCCACTTCTTCCTGACCGCGATGCAGGAGATGGCAGCGCGCGGCGACACCTCTGCCGCCAAAGAGTTCGAGGTCATCAAGGCGTGGTGGAACTCGAACGCCGCCGATGTTGCGAAGGACGCATCGCGCGTGACCGGTGTTGCGGTTTCCGCTGAGGACGTCCAGCGCGCGATCCTGCTCGGCTCGAGCGGCGATCCGCAGAAGGACAACGCCATCGACGTTGGGATGCAGGAGCAGTGGGCGCGGGCCTTCGAGACGTACCTGATGGAGGGTAAGGCCCCATCGGTCGAACTGCGCGGTGCCTTCGAGCGGTTCGCCGACTGGCTGAAGTCCGTCTACAAGAGCCTGACCAGCCTGAACGTGAAGGTCTCGCCGGAACTGAAAGGCGTGTTCGACCGCATGCTCGCGACCGATCAGCAGATCGAGGCAGCGAAGAAGAAGGAGGCCGACCTCGGGCCGCTGTTCAAGACCGCAGCCGAGATGGGCCTGACCGACGAGGAGTACGAGAAGTACAAGGCGCTGGCACAGCAGGCCGAGGACGAGGCCACCGGGAAATTGCGGGCCGAGATCATGGCCCCGATCCAGCGCGCACAGCAGCAGTGGTGGCGTGACGAGCGGGCCAAGCTGGTGGAGACCCTGACCGCCGAGAAGCAGGCCCAGCCGATCTACCGCGCCATTCAGGAGATGCGCTTCGGCCAGACCTTCGAGGGCGACGAGACCCCCGGCATCAAGCTGAACCGCAAGGCGCTGGAGGACGGCTACGGGGTCGACATCCTCGCCCGCCTGCCGGGTGCGCCCAAGACCGGGAAAGGCCACCGCTGGGCTGTCTACGCGACCGGGGAAGGCGGCATGCACCCTGATGTCGTCGCCGAGATGTACGGCTTCGGCAATGGCCGGGAACTGGTCGAGGCGCTGACCAACACGCCGAAACTGGATGACGCCGTGGAGGCTGAGGCCGACGCCCTGATGACGCAGCGCCATGGGGACATCCTCCTCGACGGCAAGGCTGCACAGGCGGCGATGGACGCCATCAAGGGCGACAAGAAGGCCCGCCTGATCTCCATGGAACTGGCCGCGCTGAACGCCAAGCTGGAAGGCGACAGGGGCCTGCGCCGCAGCCTGCTGTTCCCGAAGGTCAGCCAGTTCCGCGAGATGGCCCGCCGCACCCTCGACCGCATGGTGATCAAGGACGCCCGCGCCGCCCAGCGGTACGTGGCAGCATCGCGCAAGGCATCGGACGACGCCTATAAGGCTCTGGCCAAGGGCGACATCCGCACCGCCGCTGAGGCCAAGCGCCGCCACCTCCTGTCGCACATGATGTACATGGAGGCGCGCAAGATCGACGCCGAGGTCGAGAAGCTGGTGAACCGCCTGTCGCGTCTGAACCGGGCCGACAGCACTCAGGCGCGCGGGGTCGACGTCGACCACATCCGCGCAGCCCGTGCCATCGCCGCGAAGTTCGGTCTGGCCAACGGTGACAGCCAGTTCGACTTCGACGCATGGAGCGCACAGCTTCAGCAGGATGACCCGGCCACCTATGCCGCCCTGAGCCACGCGATCCAGACCTATACCCAGAACGCGAAGCCCTTCAAGGCGCTGACCGTGGGCGAGTTCCGCGCCGTGGCCGATGCCGTGGCCAACCTCGTCTCGCTCGGCAAGACGGCTCGGACGCTGGAGATCGAGGGTCAGCAGATGGCCAAGGACCAGATCATCGCCGAACTGTCGGACGTGCTGGCCCAGCGCGGCCTGAAGCAGAACCCGGCCCTGAAGGCTCGCCTGACTGCAGCCCAGCGCATGGGCAAGTCGGCCCTGTCGATGCTCTCGGCCCTGCGCCGGGTGGAGGCATGGGCGCGCGACATGGACGATGGCGATCAGGGACCGTTCACCCGGTATCTGGTGCGCCCGGTCATGGACGCCCTCGGGGTCTACCGCGACGAGAAGGCCAAGCGCCTCGACCAGATGCTGGCGATCCTGAACCCGCGCCGGAAAGACCTGCTCTCGGGCGGCTCCATCGCTGCGCCGGAACTGGGATACACCTTCGAGACCAAGGCAGAACTGATCCACGCGATCCTCCACACCGGGAACGAGAGCAACAAGGAGAAGCTGCTGATGGGCCGTGGCTGGTCCACCGGGCTGATTAATCAGCAACAGAAGACCACGCCGACCGGGAAGCCCAGCGTCGACCGCAAGGGCCAGCCGATCATGGATCGCGGCACCGTCGATACGTCGAAGTGGGACGCATTCATCACCCGGATGGTGAAGGAGGGCAAGCTGTCCAAGGAAGACTTCGACATGGCCCAGTCGATCTGGGACTTGATGGAGGAACTGAAGCGCCCCGCCCAGACCGCTCACCGCAAGATGTTCGGGTTCTACTTCGGCGAGGTCGAGGCCAGCCCGGTCGTCACCCCGTTCGGCACCTACCGTGGCGGGTACGTCCCCGCCATCGCCGATCAGGATGCGTCGAATGACGGCCAGATCAGGGCCGACCAGAACGCCCTCGAGATGCAGCAGACCTCGTTCATGTTCCCGACCACTGGCTCTGGGTTCACCAAGGCGCGCGTGGAGCAGTACCGCACCCCGCTCGCCCTCGACCTGATGCTGCTTCCGGCGCACATGGACAAGGTGCTGCGGTTCACCCACGTCGAACCGACGATCCGCCAGACGGCTGGGATCATCACCGCCCGCGACATGCGCGAGGCGATGGACACCTATGACCAGTCCCTGATCGCATCCATGCTGACCCCGTGGTTGCAGCGCACCGCCCAGCAGGCCGTAGAGCAGCGGGCTACCACGCCTGCCGGGAGAGCCTTCTCAAACATCGCCCGCGAACTGCGGCGGCGGGTTGGCATCCACACCATGTTCATGAACGTGGTCAACACCGCGCAGCAGATCACCGGGTTCTCGACAGCCATGGTCCTCGTCAAGCCGTACCGCATGTCGGCGGCGCTGGCCCGGTACACGGCTGGTGGCGCGTTCTCGATGCGGGCCGAGGCGATGGCGCAGTCGGCCTTCATGCGCGAGCGTGTGGGCAACGCTGCCCGCGAGACGCAGCGCCGCATTCAGGAGGCCGTGGTGAAGCCCACGATCCCATCCGAGATGCGCGCCCTGATCGACAAGCACGGGTACGTCCTGCAGCAGGTCACCCAGAACATCATGGACGTGATGATCTGGCATGCCGCCTACGATCAGGCCATCGCCAAGCGGATGTCTGAGGCCGACGCGGTCTTCGAAGCGGACAGCGTGGTGCGGCGCACCATCGGTGACTTCGCCCCGGAAAACCTGTCCCTGTTCGAGACTGGCAACGCCTTCACCCGCCTGTTCACGATGTTCTACTCGTACTTCAACGGGCAGGCCAACCTTGTCGGCGGTGAGATGAAGACCGCCATGCGGACCATGGGCTGGCGCGGATCGCCCCGGATGTTCTGGGTCTACCTGATGGGGATCGCGGCCCCGGCCATCATCGCCGACCTGATCGTCCGTGGTTTCCAAGGTGATCTGGAAGACGAGGACGACGACGGGTACGCGGATGAGATCGCAGCCATCACCCTCGGATCGCAGGCCCGGTACATCACCGCGATGGTCCCGGTCGCTGGTCAGGTCACCATGGCGATGATGAACCGCTTCAACGACATGGTCTACGACGACCGCCTGTCCACCTCTCCTGTGGTCTCCACGGTCGAGCGGGCGGCTGGTGCGCCTGCCTCCATCGCCAAGGCCGTGCAGACCGGGGAAGGCGAGCGCCGCGCCGTGATGGACGGCCTGACCCTTATGGCGCTGGTGACAGGCATCCCCATGGGCCAGCTTGCCAAGATGACCGGGTACGCGATGGACGTCTCGAGCGGCGATGCCCAGCCGCAGGGGCCTGCCGACGTGGTGCAGGGCCTGACGTCAGGCAAGGATGGGACCAAGCAATGAGAATACAGAAACCGTCTAAAGGTAGTGTGCCGGAAACTGAGAGGGCGCGATGACCGTATCAAGCGAAGTCAGCAAGTCTGGCCCGTACACTGGGAACGGTGTCACGGTTGCTTTCAGCTATGGGTTCCGCATCCTTGACGAGAGCCACATTCAGGTCATCAGAACCGAAGCTGGCGTAGACACCACGCTGACTACCGGGTTCACTGTCTCTGGTGTCGGAGATGCCGTTGGCGGCGCAATCACATTTGCTGTGGCTCCAACGGCATCTCAGAAAATCACCTTTATTCGCGACGTTCCAAACACGCAGGAGATCGACCTTGTCAATCAAGGCGCTTTCTTTGCTGAGGTCGTGGAGGAAGGATTTGACCTCGCCTCCATGCGAGACCAGCAGCTTCAAGAGCAACTTGACCGGGCGCTGAAAATTCCAGTAGGTCAGGACAGCGGAACTCTCGACGGCCTGATCCAAGACATCATCATCTTGGCTGACAACGTCACCGACATCAATGCTGTCGCCGCCATCGTGGCTGATGTGACAACTGTGGCCGGGATTACCGCCAACATCACCATCGTCGCTGGTATTGCTGCAAACGTCACCACCGTGGCTGGTATCGCCGCTGCTGTATCGACTGCTGCTGGGATCGACGCTGAGATCGTCATCGTGGCTGGTATTGCTTCTGCTGTCACTTCGGTTGCTGGGATTGACGCTGAGGTTGTGATCGTCTCAGGTATTGCTGGTGATGTCACTATTGTCTCAGGCATCGCCGCTGACGTCTCTGCGGTTAGTGGCATCGCTGCTGATGTGACGACGGTGGCAGCAAACATCTCTGCGATATTGGCCGCTCTAACTGGTGCTGTGCAAAAGACATCAAGCACCGGGTCTGCCATTCTGCCCACCGGGACCACAGCACAGCGCGATGGCTCGCCGCTCGCGGGTTATGTTCGCTTCAACAGCACGACTGTCAGCTTCGAAGGATATAACGGCACGGCGTGGGTTCCTGTTGGCGGCGGTGGTCAGTTCAAGGGAAACAACGGCACCATAGGGGTTGCCCCCGGCGACATCTTCCGGGTGAACAGCAAGACACTGACAGCCAACACGACCATCGCAGCGACCGAGAACGCGCAGGCCGCTGGCCCGCTGGAGGTCGGCACCGGCGTCACCTTGACCATCGCCACTGGCGGCAACCTTGTGATCGTGTGAGGACCAGATGAGCGAAGTCAGAGCAGACCTTATCAGCAACCGCCTCGGCACGGGGCCTGCCCCGTTGCGAGGGCAATGGGCGTCGAAGGCGTGGGTGAATTTCAACGGGACCGGGACGGTTGCGATCAGGGACAGTGAGAATGTCTCATCCATCACCGACAATGGTAACGGGGACTACACTCGAAACCTGACGAGTGCGATGGCAAGTGCGGACTACGCTGAGAAAGTCACCTCTGACGGCGCGGCCCCTGTGGCGTTTTCGGTCGATACCGTTACGGCTAGGACGGTGAGCATACTGCGACTTCGAACTTCGACAACGGCAGGGACAAGCACTGACAATGCCGTGACCTCCTGCACCACCCACGGAGACCTCGCATGAGTACCCTGATCACCGAGAGCATCAAGCGCCCGACCGAGGCTGGCTCCCGATCTGCGCGCGGCATCGCTGCTATGTGGCTGAACCTGAACGGGACCGGGACGATTGCAATCCGGCGCAGCCTGAACGTCGCTTCGGTGGTGGACGTCGGGGTGGGGAGTTATTCGGCCAACCTTACCTCTGCGGCTGTAGACGGCAACGGCGCTGTGACTATGGGGCCGACGCAGTTCGCCCTCGGCAACGATCTAGGGTTCTTCTTTTCAGCCAGCCGTGTCGACATGCTTTGCTTCAACAACTCCTCGGCGGCGGCTGACAACGTTGTCGTGCAGACCATTGGCGCAGGAGACCTCGCATGAGTACCGCAGTCTTCACGACGCTTCAGTCTTCTGGTGGCACTGTCCCGACTGAGACCATACGGCGGACGATCCCGCGTGCGGAGATCAACTTCAACCAAGTCGGTACCACCTCGATCCGGGGCAGTTTCAACGTTTCTTCTGTCACTGACATCGGGGTTGGCACCACCGACGTCAATCTCACGAACGCGCTGTCGAATGCAAACTACGTCGCCACATCTGCTGGAGGGTCCGATAACGTGTCAAACAACTGTTACGTCGTGGCCGGAAACCAAGCAGCGGGCATCAAGTCAACGACGACTTGCCGCGTGGCTCTGGTGAACGCCGCAGGTTCAGCCGCAGACACGGTCGAGCCTACAGTTGCATTTGCGGAGGTTTGATATGCATCTCTTTGACCGCCTGCTCGACGCCAAGGATCGCCTCGCCCCGGTGCAGTCGCAATACCGCGTCCTGTTCGAAGACCCCGCCCAGCCCGACGCTGCGGCCTGCGTCCTCGTTCCCGATCCGAACTGGATGGCCGCTGCGCTTGCTGGGGGCGTCCTGCCGCCCATCGACACCTACCTGCGCGATCAGTCCGTCCCCGATGGCGAGCGCAAAGAACACCCCTACGCCGAACCCATCGGTCCTATGACCGAGGAGGAGGCCATTGAGTACCTGATCATGAAGGACATCCCCCCGCGCGTCTGGCGGGATTACAAGGGGAACCGTCAGATCATGAAGATCGTGCCTGTCGAACTGATCCCATCCGACCGCTCTTTCCGCAATGCGTGGCGCGTGTCGCAGGAACCCATTAACCAGAAGGAAGCTGCGTGATGACCGTTCTCATCAACATCAACGGCGACATCCGCGATGCCGCCTCCCTGACCATCCCGCCCAACCGGGCGTTCCGCAATGCGTGGCAGTTCTCTGGCCCTGCGGTCGAGGTCGACATGACCAAGGCTCGCGGCATCCAAAAGGATCGCCTGCGTTCCGAGCGCAAGCCGAAGCTGGAAGAACTGGACACCCAGTACATGCTTGCAGATGAGAACGGCGACAGCGCCGGGAAGAAGGCCGTGGCCGAGCGCAAGAAGGCCTTGCGTGACATGACTGCCGATCCCCGGATCGAAGCAGCCGCCACCCCGGAGGCGCTGCTGGCGCTGACGCTCGACACTCTGATCGGCTGACGCCATGCGGTTCTGGCTGTACCTTCCCGTCACGATCCTCGGCTGGCTGCTGGCATACCCGCTGGTTCCTCTGGCTGTTGCCCTGTGTGACAGGGACGGACGCCTGCCGCGCCTGCTGCGCTGGCTGGAGACGCATGACGCGCTGGGGTGGACAGGCCCAGCAAGCGAGGAAGCCACCCGCCGTACCACGGAGCGTTTTGGTCAGCGCGCTGGCCTGATCCATTACCTGTGGCGCAACAAGGCTTACACGCTCCGCTACTGGATGCGGGCGCGGATCACCGACGACATGCCTCGATCCCAGTCTGGCGTCTCGGTCCCAGCGCGCTGGGGTTACTCGTATTGGCGCGGGCAGATCGGCCCGTACTGGGAGTGGCAACCACGGATTGGTCTGGGCTGGGTTCACCTGTACCTACGGATTGGCTGGAAGATGAAGCCACTTCTGGATGGGCCGGGGCCTTATGGCCTTTCGGCTGGTATTTTCACCGGGGTCTCAATCCGATCTGATGACTGGGATGATTACATATAAACGCTCTTACGTGGGCGTTATTTTCTGACTGTGGGGGTTTGGGAATTGGAATTGCTAAAAGAATACTGGGCAATTTTTGTTGGCGCGGTCGCTTTGATCGTGTGGCTCGTCAGGCTGGAGGGTGCCGTGAAGTCAGTTGCAAAGGACAATCGCGCGCTGTGGCGTCAGAGGGCAGAAGACCTCGAAGCTACGCGCACCGCCCGAACTGAGACCAACGCCCTACTGCACAAGCTTGACGCCAAGTTGGACGCGGCCTTCTCCGAGGTGCGCGGTGACATCAAAACACTATTGCAAAGGGACCACAAATGAACGCTGAACCGATCTTCTTCGCGTGGACGCGATCCTTCTGGCTGGGCGTGATGCCTGCGCTGCTGACCGTTCTCGATGTCGTTGTGATTTTCGCAACGTCGGCGCTTGGCGATCCGTCGCTGCACGGCCCTGTGGCCACCATGCTGTCGTGGGTGATCCCGGTCGACACGGCTCAGGTGCAGTCGGTCATGCAGACCCTTGCGCCTGTGTATGCCTTGATCGTGGCGCAGCAGCGGGCAGGCGCAGCGCGGCCTTACACCACTGACCCGAGGGCGCGCTGATGCTGCGAGCAATACTTGGCTGGCTGTCTGGCGGCGTCCTTGACCGGGTGTTCCAGACGGTCGACAAGCAGATAGAGGCGAAGACCGACCGCGAGGCCCTGAAGGCTGAAATCCTGATAGAGCATATGCGGACCCGGCCTGACTTCATGAAGGCTGGTGGGTTCTGGCTGATGCTGCTGTTCGCTGCACCTCTGGCCTTCTGGTGGGGCGCGGTGATCCTGTACTCGACCTTCTGGTGCGCCCGTTGCGCCTATCCGCAGCCGTGGACCATTGCCGCACTGCCCGCCCCTCTGGATCAGTGGGCGGGCCTGATTGTCATGTCGATCTTCGGGGTCATCGGCCTGACCCAGTTCCGGCGTTAACGGGTGCGCTTCCCCGGCCTGACCACGACGACGAGTGTTGTGAAAGCGTCAACAGAAAAGCGCCCCGTCTCCGGGGCGCTGTCTTGTCTGCGTCGTCCTGATGGTCAGGCGGCGTCGGCTTCGTTCTCGTCTTCGTCTTCCGGGTCAACCCGCTCCTCACCCGAGGAGATGCCTGCGGTCATCGCTGCCAGCAGCGGGCCGGGTTCTTCGGCGACCGGGGCCTCCGGGGCGTCTTCCACCCGGCGAGACTTCTGCTCGACCTTCACCTCGTCGATGGAAGCGGCTGCGATCAGGGCGGAATAGTTGCCCGTCTCATGGGCCTCCTTCGCCAAGGTCAGGGCGGCGAGGTTCTGGTTGATGTCGTTCGGCTTCAGGACGAGGAAGGCCTTGATGGTGATCGCGAGGCCAGTCTGGTTACGTGCCATGGATGTCTCCTTTGATGGCGTTATTCGGGCTGTGTTCCGTTCCGCGTCTTGCCCGAGGCGACACGGATGGCGTCATGTGCAGCGAGGCGCATGAGGTGGGCATCAGAGACGCTTGCAGCGATCTTCTGAAGGTCGGTGGCGAGTGACCGAATGACGGTCACTGCGTTGGCGATGTCGGCCTGATCGTTCAGCGCGATCTCGAGGCGGGCGAAGCGAGGGGTCATATATCATCCCCCTGCTGCGGCCCCGGATCGCCAGCCTGCCCGTCGATGATCTCGCCAGTCTCCTGATCGTGATCCACCTCGTCGGCCTGCTGGTCCTGCTGGGGCGTGATGTCCTTCAGGGCGGCAGCAGCAGCCCCGCGCTTCTTCGCGGTCGTGACGGTCGCCTGCTCGCCCGGTGCGTCTGCCTCGACGTCGAACGAGTAGTCGTCGTCGATCCGATCTGCTGCGCTGTGCAAGCTGTCGCGGTCGGTCGAAGACGGCAGATACTTGGACAGGCGGCGGAACACGGTCTTGCGCGCCATCTCCGACCAGTCGGTCGACCAAGGCGTGGACTTGATCTTCCCGGCCTTGAATGCGCGGTAGGCGTCAGAGCGGTCGCGGATGCGGTTGACATCCTCGGAGGTCATCACGTCGAAGACGATCCCTCCGCTCACCAGCACGGCCATGGCGTAGACGGCGTAGACCTCACCGCGCGGCTGCTTCAGGTCGATCTGGTGGACGATGGGCCGCTCCTGATCTGTCGGCGCGTAGACGAAGATGTCGTTGTCGCGGACCACCTCGACGACCAGCGACTTGATCAGGCCGCTGTTGTGGGCAAGCTTCAGCAAGCCTCGCATCATCGGGCGGTAGGATGCGACCCCGTTATAGTCGATCACCAGAGCGGCCTCGCGACCGTCAAGGATCAGGCCATCAGCCGCAGCGTTTGTGACAGCGCCGTAGAGCGATTGAGGATCGCGCACCTTGTCAATGTTCCGCGTCATGGAGATCGCCGTCTGCGCCGTGCGGACGAAGCGGGCCGAAGTGATGTGACCCGGCAGCGCCTTGGCGAACTCGGTCTCCATCTTGGCGATGTTCGCCTTCACGACGGGGATCAGGTTATTCTCGGTACTCGGTGCATTCATCGGATGGTTCCTTCAATTCGGCGATCCTCAGCAGGAGAGCGCCAGTTGCGTGTGGCTCGATCTGACGGAGGAGACGCTGCGCCGCCTTCGCCATGACGGGGTCTGATCGGCGGCGGATGAAGTGTGCCGCCGACCAGTACCGACCCGTCAGATCATGGAGTGATGTTGCCGTCATCGAAGTCTTGGTTGGCTGTCGGCTGGTAGGTCAATTCGTCGAGGATTGAATTAGGCTCCATCGCAATCTCGGCGTCCGTCTTCGTCCCACTCCACTTAACTTCGGGGAGATCGGTCTTCGGCTGGTAGGTGATCGCGTTCTCCGACAGTCGCTTCATCGTCTCGGTCAGTGGGTTGATGAAGTCGACCTCTATCCCGTTCTCCCGGCCAAGGTCGATCACCTTGGCGAGCGAGGACATGAACTGCTGGCGCTTCGCTTCCTCGGCGCTGGGCAGGCTCTCGATCACGGTGAAAGCGTCAGTGATGCACTGGGCGGCGTCAGGATCGCGGATGACCTCAACGCGGTGGTCAGGATCACCGTACTCACCCCAGCGCATAAAGACGCACGGGGCTACGTGGGCTTGGATGTGAAACTGTGCGTCAGGGTTCCGCAGGCCTTTCGCAAGCATCGCCCGAGACAGGTTGTCCATGAACTCTTGAATTACATTGACATCCATCACGCATCCTCCCCGACAGGCGCAGGCGTTGCGGTGTAGGCCCAAGGCTTGAACTTCAGTTCCGTCACGCCTGCCCGATGACCCGGCCAGCGGTCGACCGACTTGCACTGGGCGTAGGTGGTCAGAGCGCGGGACATGATCACGCGGCCCTCCTCGACGATGGACGGTGGCAGTTCGTAGATCGCGTGGCAGAACGGCTTGGTCTTCTCCAGCGCAAGGAAGACGAAGCCCTCGACGTTCTGCCCGAGCGCGCGGTAGCCGTCCGAGTACCATGCCTCCTGCGCGTGGTAGCCGTAGTTGACGACAGACCGGGCGAAGGGATCGAAGCCAGCGTCGATGGTGGACTTCAGGTCCAGCATGATGCCGAGGTCGGAGCGGTAGAGGTCGGGCCGACACTTGCAGAGCATGTCGCTCTCCTCGTCGATCCAGAAGGCCGAATGCTCCACCTGACTGTGCGGCGAGACGATCAGGCCGTTCAGGAAGGCGTCGGCATGGACCACGTCGCGGACCTCGAGAGCAGCCTCGAAGTCACCCTCGGTCAGCAGCAGCCGCCCGGTGTTCTCAGCCTCGGCGAGGAAGTCTTTCCAGTTGTTGCCGCGACGATCCTTCGGCCCCTTCATGACCTTCTTCTCGAACTCCTCAGGCTGGAGGACGGCGAGGTGGATCGCCTCACCCACGGAGAAGTGGGTCTTCTCGGTCGGCTCGGCGTAGCGGTAGTGGGCAGGGGTCTGGTTGTGGATCGTCCAGAGGCCAGACTTCGAGATGCCGGGGCCACCGTGGTAGACCTCATTCTCGATCATCGGATGGATGCCGGGGCTGACGTTCTTGATCGTCTCGGCGTCGTAGGGTTTGTACGGGATCATGTCCGTCCCGGTCTCTGTGGTATCGGCATCGCTCATGTGCTGTCTCCGTGCTGAAGTATGTTGCGGTGGTCACAACATAGTCGACAGGTTTTCAGGGTGTCAACACAGGATTTCAGAATTTCAGCGAATGGCAACCATAACTATTCATAACATTGACGATGTAACTTTCACAACGTATGATGCGAACTCCACATCAACGAGGAAACGACATGACGCCTTGGCAGACTGTCCACCAGAAGTTTGGACTGCCCACCGCGAAGCTGGCGAAGCTGCTCGGTCGCGACCGTTCGAAAATCTACCGACACCTGAAGGACGACGAGGGTTTGATCTCTGGCACAGACCAGAAGCTGATCATCGAAAGAGCGCGAGACGCAGGCGTCGAGATCACGCCTTCCGATCTGACCCCGGTGGTCTGATGGCCAGCCCGACCATGCGGGAGCAGGCCGACTTTCTGGACTGCCTCGTCAGGTCGGGAAGGATGGCTGATGGAACGCAGGCTGGAGAGCGGTGGGTCAGGCTGACCCGAGAGCAAACCGAAGTACTGCTCTCAATTCAAAACCGTCTCGAAAGGATGGCCCCTCATGAAGCAAGAATTAGAAAGATGGTGACTGGGAAATGACAGATGGAGAGGAAGCGGTCAGGCTGGCAAATTGCGCCGGGAAGGAACAACTGACCGCAAGCATTGCGAAGAACATCGTGCTTCGGCACAAGCAAAAGGGCAGAAACAGCCACGCCTATAAGTGCGACTTCTGCAATCACTGGCACGTAGGGTCGGCAAACTTCGGTGTCAGCAGGGTGCGTAAAAAGGGTTTGCGTAATGATCACCCTCCTGCCTGACCAAGAAGACGTCCGCACCAAGCTGAGACTGGCGCTTCGCAAGCACCAGTCCGTGCTGACGTTTGCGCCGACAGGGTTTGGTAAGACTGTCCTTGCGGCGGCGCTGATCAAGCTGATCTCCGATGCCGGGAAGCGGGTCGCTTTTGGCGTTCACCGGGACGCCCTGATCAGGCAGACCGCCAACACCCTCGACGAGTTCGGCCTCTACTACAGCTACATCGCGGCAGGCTACCCGCACAACCCGTACCGACCCATCCAGATCGCTTCGATCCCGACCCTTCAGAACAGGCTGGGCAAGTACCCGGTCGACTATCTGTTCGTCGACGAAGCCCACCTCTCAGCCTCTGCCGGGTGGTCGAAGACGGTAGATCACTACAAGGCGGCTGGCACCAAGATCATCGGCCTGACCGGGTCACCTGAGCGGCTTGACGGAAAGCCCCTTGGCGCGATCTGGGACGACATGGTCCTCGGCCCGTCGACCCGGCAACTGATAGAGTGGGGCAGGCTGTCGAAGTACCGCGCCTTCGCCCCGGCCTCCATCGATCTGTCGAAGGTTCACACGCGGGGCGGCGACTACGTCCACAGCGAGATCGACGATCTGATGTCTGGCAAGGCGGTGGTGGCAGGGGCCGTGCGTCACTGGCGCAGTCTCGCCGGGGGCAAGCGGACCATCGCCTTCGCACCGTCAATCGCCCGTGCCGAGCAACTGGCATCGGAGTTCAGGGCGAGCGGGATCAATGCCGTCTCGCTGGACGGCGGCACCAACAAGGGTGACAGGCAGGACACCTTCAGGAAGTTCGCCGACCGGGAGGTCGAGGTGATGGTGAACGTGCGCCTGTTCACCGAGGGGTTCGACCTCTCAGCGCAGGTCGGTCGCCCGGTGGTGATCGAGTGCGTTCTCGACTATGCCCCGACCCAGTCTCTGGCGCTGCACCTGCAGAAGCACGGGCGCGGCCTGCGCAGGGACGATGAGGCCCACATCCTTCTCGATCTAGTCGGAGGGTTCGCCCGTCTCGGCCTGCCGGATGATGACCGCGAGTGGTCGCTGGAGGGGCGGCAGGAGAGCAGGAAGGCCGGGGACCGCAGTGAGCCTGTGCGCCTCTGCCCGCAGTGCTTCGCCGCCCACGCGCCGATCCCGATCTGCCCTGAGTGTGGCCACGTCTACGAGATCATGGGCCGCAAGGTCGAGGAGGTCGACGACGAGATGGTCGAGATCGACCCGGAGCAGCACCGCAAGCAGCAGAAGATCGAGCAGGCGCGGGCCGAGACGTTCGACGATCTGCTCAGGCTGGCGACGGCGCGAGGTTACAAGTCGCCCGAGAAGTGGGCGGCTCATGTGTGGACTGGAAGGCAGGCGAAACAGAAAGAGAGGATGAGGGCGTGAATGTAGGGGACAGGGAGATCACATGCCCGTGCTGCGGCGCGAGTGTGGCGTCTCCCTCACTGGAGGTGCTGGTGGATGTGCTGGCGATCTCGAAGGATCAGGAGGCTGTCCTGTCCGCGATCTGGCGCGGGAAGGGCATGGCCGTCAGTACGCAGCGCATCTTCGATGCGATGTATGCCGACGACCCAGACGGCGGGCCATCGCCCGAGCGCATGTACAACGCGCTGAAGTTGAGGTTGCACAAACTTCGCGGCAAACTGGAAGGAACAGGTATCAGGATCGAGGCCGTGGGCTATCGGCGTGGGTACCGCATCGTCATGAAAGGACGGGAGTGATGGCTGGATCGGTCAATAAGGTGATCATCATCGGGAACCTCGGGCGTGACCCTGAGGTCAAGAGTTTTGCGAACGGCGGGAAGGTCGCCAACCTGCGGATCGCGACGTCGGAAAGCTGGCGCGACAAGCAGTCGGGCGAGCGCAAGGAGCGCACCGAGTGGCACAGCGTCACGATCCATGCCGATGGCCTGATCGGGATCGCCGAGCGGTACCTGCAGAAGGGGACGAAGGTCTACATCGAGGGGCAACTCGAGACCCGGAAGTGGCAAGATCAGAGCGGCGCTGATCGGTACTCCACCGAGGTCGTGCTGCGCCCATACAACGGGACGCTGACGATCCTGTCGGGCGGCGTCGGTCGCGGCGGGGACAGCGACGGCGGCGGGGACAGCGACGGCGGCGGGTACGGATCACAGCGCGGCGATCACGGCGGCGGTCGGCCTGAGGTCGACGACGAGATACCGTTCTGATCATGGCCGAGAGTGAGTTCACCCGGCGCTGCATGAAGCTGGCCACCGAACTGGGGTCACGCCTGTTCCGCAACAACGTGGCGCAGGCGTGGGTCGCCAACAAGGTGATCGACCTGCCCGGTGGCGACAAGCGGCTGGTGAACCCACGCCCGCTCCACGCTGGCCTCATGCCGGGGTCTGGCGACCTGATCGGCTGGACCCCGGTCGTGGTCACCCCGGAGATGGTCGGCCAGACCATCGCGGTCTTCACCTCGGTCGAGACGAAGACCCTGACCGGGCGCGTCAGTAAGGGTCAGCCAGAGTGGGCGGCGGCAATCCAGAACGCTGGCGGATACGCTGGCTTTGCCAGATCAGATGATGATCTGCGCGACATCTTGTGCGGCAAAAAGATTTTGCAACAACCCGTTGCGAAACAGGCAAGATGATGTACAGTAAGTCGATACCTACCTCCCTGTATCGACACTCAGCGCCCCGGAGACGGGGCGCTTTTCTCTTGCACCCGATGCGAGAATGTGTTGTGAATAGTGCAACAACGATACGGGGAAATCATGAGTGACATTGAACGGCTTCGCCGGGAAACTTCCCTGTCTGAACTGGCCATGCGCGAAGGTGTCGTTCTCCAGAAGAACGGCAACGAATGGGAGGGGTGCTGCCCCTTCCATCAGGAAGACACTCCCAGCTTCACGATCTTCACAGGAAAAGACGGCATCTCCCGGTTCTTCTGCTTCGGCTGCAACGAGCGCGGAGACGTCATCGACTTCGTGGAGAAACTGAAAGGGATGCAGAAGCGGGATGCCATCAAGTACCTCGGCGGCGGGCAGTCCGCTCCGAACATCGCGCCCCGTAAGGTGGAGGCTCGCGACGTCTACGAAGGGATCGTCCTGTTGCAGCCGCCGACCGCGATCAGCCCCGGCCTGAACGTCCGCATCTACAACCCGAAGCGGGCCGACGATCCGCAGCGGGCTTGGGGTTCGTTCGTGCTGGATGCGATCTACCCATACTTCAACCCGGATGGCTCGATCCTCGGGTACGTCCTGCGCCACAAGCTGCGCGACGGCACCAAGGAAACCCCGATGGTCTGCTGGGTCAAGCTGCCGTCTGGCGAGGAGTGCTGGTGCCGCTACCCGTTCCCGCGCCCGCGCCCCCTGTACCGCCGCGAGCGGCTGAGGGATGGGCAGGTCGTCATCGTCGAGGGGGAGAAGTGCGCCGACAAGGTGGCTGGCGCGACCGGGCGTCAGACCATCTCATGGCCGGGTGGCACCTTCGGTATCAATCACACCGACTGGTCGCCATTGGCTGGCCGCTCGGTGGTGATCTGGCCGGATGCCGATAAGCCGGGTCTCGCGACCGCAGATAAAGTGGCAGCAATGCTGACCGATCTGGGCTGCACAGTCCGCATCCTCGGGATCGAAGTTGCAGCATGAAATACACGTTCGAACAGTGGCTGGCAGGTACACCCATCCCGAAGGGCTGGGACGGCGCTGATGCGGTCGATGATGGCTGGACGGCGAAGGAGATCGAGGGGTTTATGCGGGCCACTGTGCGCCCATGGGAGCCACCGAAGAACGATCCTCCCCCGGAACCCAAGAAGCCCCAGCCCGAACCCCAGAAGCCTGTGGCGCAGGTCAAGCAGGCCGTGCAGGCCAAGCCAGATCAGGCGCAGGCTACCATCACCAACATCGCCAGACCGACCGAAACCTTCCATGCCGACGACGCATGGAAGGGGGAGTTGGTGATGAGCGAGGAGGGGACGCCCAAGGCGAGCGTCTCGAAGAACTGGGCGCTGCTTCTGGAAAACCACCCGGCGATGAACCGGGCGCTGACCTATGACGCCTTCAGCATGCAGGTCGTGCTGGAGCGCAGGCCAGCATGGGAGAAATCGGACGGGCCGTGGACACCTCGCGCCCTGAAGGAGAGCGACTTCCAGAACGCCGTCATGTGGCTGGAGAGCCTGCACATGGCCCCGAAGGTGACGAGCATCAAGCCAGTTATCTACTCGGTCGCTGAGAAGTACAGCTACGACCGCCTGACCGAGTATCTGGAGGCGCTGGTATGGGACGGGGTGCCGAGGGTCAATCAGTTCTTCCGCGACTACTTCGGCGTCGACCCAGACGAGACATCCCGCTACGCCAGCATCGTCAGCCGACGCTTCCTGATCTCCTGCGCCGCTCGCGCCCTGCGCCCCGGCTGCAAGGTCGACACCATGCCCATCATCGAAGGGCCGCAGGGTCTGCTGAAATCATCCGGGGTGAAGGCCTTCGCCGGGGAGCAGTTTTTCTCTGACGAACTGTCCGAGATCGGGTCGAAGGACGCCAAGCTGGAGATGCAAGGCAAGTGGATTTTCGAGATCGCCGAGATGCACCGCATGAACGCTGCAGAGACGAACGCGGTGAAGAAGTTCCTGTCCCAGTCGACCGACCGCTTCCGCCCGCCATACGGCACGACGGTGATCGAGGCGGCGCGGCGCTGCGTGATGATCGGTACCATCAACCCTGACGGCAACCCGTACCTGAAGGACACCACCGGGGCGCGGCGTTTCTGGCCTGTGACCGCGACGAAGATTGACATCGACGCGATCCGCCGCGACCGGGATCAGATATGGGCAGAGGCTGTCGTTCTGCTGAAGGCCGGGGAACCTTGGTGGATGCAGGCTGACGAACTGGAGATCGTCGAGGAGCAGCAGACCGAGCGCACTGACATCGACGTCTGGACGGACGCGGTCCTGAAGGCGCTGGACAACCGCTCATCGATCCTCCTGTCCGAGATCATCCGCGACATCGGTATCCCCGCTAAGGACGCAAGCGAGCGTCACGCTGGGCGGATCGGTCGGATCATGCGGGCAGTCGGCTGGATCGCGACGAGAGATCAGAAGGGCGGGGCGACGGTGATCAAGTACATCAAACCCCTGCCAGAAGATGACGCAGCGTGGTGACCGTTGCGTTATGTACAACGCGAGTGAAATTTGTAGTACAAACCTCAACACATAGGAGGCGCAGATGGCGCGAGGAAACCTGAAGACATGCCTGCCCATTGTCCTGAGCCACGAAGGTGGCTGGGCTGATCATCCGAAAGACCCCGGTGGCGCGACCATGAAGGGCGTGACCATCGGTACGTTCGCTGCGTTCAAGGATCGCAAGGTGACAAAGGACGAACTGAAAAATATCAGTGATGCTGACCTTTCTGCGATCTACAAGAAAGGGTACTGGGATAAGGTTTATGGCGAGAGCCTTCAGCACGGCGTCGATCTGGCAACCTTCGATCTGGCAGTGAACAGCGGCCCCGGTCGTGCGGCTCGGACGCTGCAGAAGGTCGTGAAGGTGAAACAAGATGGGCAGATTGGCCCTGTAACCGTGACGGCTCAGGCTAAGCTGCGGGGCGACGATTTGGTCAAGCTGATCTGCTCTAGCCGTATGTCGTTCCTGCGCGGCCTGCGACACTGGTCGACCTTTGGTAAGGGCTGGTCGCGCCGGGTGGCAGATATTGAAGCGCGCGGCGTGGCGATGTGGCTGAAGGCGGTAGGCACGGATGGTGGCACGACGCTGGCTCTGGTCGACGAGGGCGAACGGGCGGTTGCCAGTTCGAAGAAGAACGACAAAGCGGCAGTCGGCACCACTGGTGTCGCGACTGGCGGTAATGTCGCCCTCGGGACGCAAGGCTTTGATCCAACCCTGATCACGGTGCTTGGCGTCATCAGCCTGTTGCTTGTCCTCTGGCTCCTGTTCCGGGGGCGTCACGATAAAAACCGCGCAGAGGCCTACAGCCGCGTGGTCCAAGAGATCAGGGCTGATCGGTAGTTAGTAACTGCCACAAGTCGAATAAGTTTCTGGACCGCCGATAGAATATCTTGGCGGTCCAGAATGTCACTCCAATCTATGATTAATTACCAGCCCTGAGACGCGGCCTCTGCTGCCTCCACACCACCAGACTGCAGGGCAGCGGCAGCGCCATAGGTGGTCACCCCAACGGGGCGGGTGTTCGACAGCGCCTTTGCGATCTGCTGATCCATGAAGGACTGGGTGGGCGCTGGGGCTGGGGCTGGGGCCGGGGCGGGCTGCGTTACGGCGACAGGCGCTGGCTTGGACTTCTTGCCTTTTGCTTCAGCCGTGCAAGCGGCGGCTGCGAACACAAGGACCGATACGAGAAGTAGCTTCATTTCTATCTCCAAGGAAAACCCTGCGAAAGCGCAGGGGATCGGGGGCAGCTACGCCCCCTCACCGCTGACCTTTCGCCAACATGATACCCCTCTGGGTCAGGCGAAACCTGATCGCCACCCCGCGATCATCGTCGGCTCGCTCGATCAGGCCCATGGTCTCCAGCGCCAGCAGGACGCGCAGGGGTGCGCTGAGGACGGCTGTGGGCAGGTACCCCTCGGACCACTGGCGGGCGGCGTCCCAGAACTGGCCCAGCGCCACCTTGGCGATCTTCTTGCCACCCCGGCTGGAGAGGATCGCCTTGGCACCCTCGACCGTTGCCGGGTCAGCAGCGCCGCTGGTGTCGTATCGGCTTTCCTCGGCGTCCCTCTGACGCGCTGCGAAGGTCCGCATCACTGGCCCTCCGCTTCGATCTGCGCCTCGACCAGCCGACCCATGGGGTCAGTCACGGTCAGCGCGCCCAGAGCGATACCGATGGTCGCGGCGATGAACCAAAGTCTGATCATTTCTTCCTTGCTCCTACGTTGTCGATCTTCCCTCTCTCGAGGGCGTTCCAGATGGTTGTCGGCGATACGTTCAAGGCCTTCGCTGCGGCATACTGGGATGGGTACTCCACCCCACGGATCACTACCGGGTAGGCCTCTGTCTTCTTGGGGTCGAGGCCAACCGTGTCCAGACGGCCCTTCTTCTTTGCGATGGAGACCGCAGCGCCAGAGATGCCGAAGGCCTTCGCTGCTGCGTTCTGTGACTGGTACGTGATCCCACGGATCGTCAGAGGCTCTGCCTTAAACATCGGTCAGGCCCCTGCGCTGGCAGACCTGACGCAGGGTCATCATGGCCTTCGGGTCAGCGAACCAGTGACCAGCGCGGCGCTTGGCGCACTGGTAGAGGGTCCGCAGCGAGCGGTCGGACATCTTGTCGAGGATGTCGGAGAGGCGGGACGCAGAGATGCCCCGGTGCTTCGCCTCCTGCTGCCACGGGTAGGCATCGCCATAGGCCTCATCGAGCAGCGCCCGGTCAGAGCGAAGGGTCGAGTGACCGTAGCGGCGCTGGCTGTCGACGATGCGGTGGTTGTGATAGGCCAGCATCTCGCGGACCTGATCATCGGTGGCTTCGCTGGGGCGCTGCATCACACGATCCCCCGGCGACGGGCTTCCACGTCAAACGGGTAGAAGCGATCCATGGCGGCATCGACGCTGGCGCGGCTGGCCGGGGCGCTGGCGGCATCGAGCGCGGCGGCGGCGGCGTACAGGCGTCGGGCCTCCATGGTGCGGGCCTCGATCAGTTGCTGGTCGTTCAGGTGGTTCAGTGCCATTTCTATCTCCTATGGTGTGGCGCTTTTGGTTCCAGCCCGAAGGCTGGAGGCAGAAGCGTCACTCGGCGATCCAGTACTCGTTGCTGTCGAGGTAGTAGGTCCACCCTTCGCAGAAAGAGGCGTAGACGGGGTCGATCTTGTGCCACTTGCCAGCCGACGACACCTTGCCCTGCTGGTCGATCAGGACAGCCTGACCAGCAACGACGCCGAGGACCGCCTCCTGCTGCAGAACCCAGCCCTGACGCATGACGTGGGCCTCGAAGTCCGAGCGGACCATCTCGTAGGAAGCCTCCATCTGGCCCTTCCACATCCCGATGCAGAGGCGCACCGGGCGGCGCAGGGAACCCATCGCGCGAAGGGTGTCGAGGTGACGCTCGAAGCGGGCGCGGACGCGGGGGTCGTTGCCGTTGTCGATGGCGAAGATCACGACGGCTTCGACCGACTGGCCTGCCATCCCGCCTTCGATCTGGTCTTGCATCTGGCGCATGGGTGTCTCCTGTGCTGCGCTGGTGTTGTGGTTCTCGCAACACTTAGGGTGCATTGCGAGAACTGTCAATGGTGTCTGTTAACCTTCGATGTTCAGATCGGAGAGGGTAGAGGTCACCCAGACCATCTCGATCTTGCAGACGCCGCAGTGGTTCCCAGTCTCGTTCAGGTGGCGTTGGGCGTCGGAGCGGGAGAACTGGATGGAGTTGCGGGGCTTGCCAACAGGCTGGTGGCTCTCGATCTCGATGGCTTGGTACAGGGGCTTCGACATGGTGGTTCCTTTCAGGCTGCGTAGCGGTTCAGGTGGTGGCCAGCGAACGTGACCCAGTGAGCGTTCAGGCGGTCGAGATCGGTGGCATCGACGAGCAGGCTGTGTACCCCGCTCGGGCCTTCCATGACGAAGCGGCGCTCCATCGTCTCGCCAGAAAGGACGCGCATCACCTTCAGGCTGGCAGCGTCGAAGTGGATGGTCGAGGACCGGGCGAGAAGCGCGGCGTAGTCGTTGAGGTTCAAGGCGGGGATCGACATGGTGGTCTCCTCATCAGGTGTTGCGATGTTCACAACAGATAATGGTTAACCATTCGCCTGTCAATCCCAATCTTTCAGGGCCTCACGCATCCTCTGGTTCTCGGCCTCAGCTTGCCGCTTCATCACCGCTTGGATGATCCGCATCTTCGCCCTGTCTCCGCGTCGCAGCGATGCCCGCACCAGCCGTGGCTCCTTGCCGACGAACCGGGCGAGATCGGCCATGCTGGCAAACCGCACCCCGGCAACGACCATGGGCTTCTTCTGAGCGCCTCCACCGTGGGTGCGTTTCACCCTCCCCCGGCCCCTGCCGATGCTGTCAGGATCGCGGCGGCTGATGGCGCAGTAGACCGTGTCGGTGGTGACGCCGAAGTGGTCGGCGCACTCCCTGACGGTCTCGAACATCTGGCCGCGCACGATCACTCGCATTCGCCACCAAGCCCGATCAGGACGTTCCGCAGTTCCTCGGCGGTCATCATCCCGATCTTGCCATCGAGATCAGACCCGGCGATCTGCCTGATCTTCCGTTTCAGGTTCACCCGCACGGCGGCAGAGAGGGCGATCACGCGCGCCTCGTCCTGCGTCACCGGGCGGAAGTTAAACGGCTCTCTGGCCATCACTCAGCCCTCCGGGTGCATACGCCCGCACGGATCAGGGCGTCGGCCTGACGACCGAAGAACCCCTGAAGCTGCCAAGCAACCCCGGTGTCGATCAGGTGCTGCCACGCCTCGATCAGTTGCTCCTCGCTCTCGGCCTCCTCGGCTCCCTCGGCGATCATGGTGGCGGTGAACGTCGACATCTGCGTCATCTCTCTCTCCTCAGTGTGGGATCACGCCGTCGCGGTACCAGATGCCTTTCCAGTCGGCAGTCTGGCCCTCGGGGCGCATGGGTTTCGGGGTGGGAACCGGGCGCGCGATGACGCCCAGTTCGTTCAGGTGGCGTTCGAGGTCAGACATTGACGATCTCGATGGTCACCAGTGAGCGGATCAGGGCGAGGCGATCCTCGTTGTGTGCGCGCTTGGCGCGCTTCTGCTTGACGGTGTCACGCCAGTCTGCGCCCTCGAAGTACCGCAGAGGGTGATCCGCAGGCAGGCCGAGGTTGACAAAGCGCAGGCTCTGCAGCTTGCCGTCTGCAGTCTTGCTGGCCTTGACGCGGTCGAGGCTGTGGCCCGACAGCAGGATAGCGCCAGTTGCGCGGCTGACGATGGCCCAAGCGGCGGTGACGGCGCGGTGGCCCTTGTAGACGTCGACGGTGTCGTTGCTGAACCGTGCCTCGATGTTAACCATCTGGTAGTCTCCTCTGGGTGTGTTGCGACTTTCACAACATTAAGCATTCACCCAGAGGATGTCAATACGCCTCGTTAAAGCGGCTTGCTGAAGTCGGTCAGGACGATGACGGTCATTCCCTTCATCGACCCCGGCGCCGCCCAGAACACAGGGAGGCCGAACAGGCGGTCATCGCCATCGGTTTCCCTGTAACCGCCCCCGTGCTGGTATGCGGCGCTGTGCTGCCCAGACTGTCTCAGCCAAGCGATACAGTTCCGACGCTCATCGCGGCTGATCATGACAGCGGTCGGCTCCGCTCGCGCCATAGTCAGTACCCGTCGACGGTCACGATAGGCCAGTTCAATCACCCTGTCCCAACGCGCAGGATCGCCCTGCTCATGGATGAACGTGGGGTGGCGCATCACGGCCTGCATATTCACAGGCCAATCAGGCAGGCTCTCTGGCGGATCGGCAGCGGCCAGCTTCTCGGCCATGTCGGCGATCTCCTTCGCTTGCATATCGTGCAGATCGATCCGCTTGCCGTCTTTCATGACCCCGGCGCCATACAGCGCCGCGTCGTTCATCGCCTTCTCAGCTTCCTCGCTCACTTTCTCATCCTCCCGGTCAGGCCACGGAACTCCCGTGGGGCTTCGGCATCATCGCCGTAAAGCGCGTCAGTCACCCGGTCGCGCTTCTTCGATTGGCCCTCGCTGTAGAACATCACCAGCACAAGGCAGGCGACAGGCAGCGTCAAGGCGAGGAACACTCCAACCACGATGCAGGTCATGGCTTGCTGCCTTCATCTTTGAGGGCGACGCGGGCTTCCAACCGCCACCATGCTTTGATGCGATCCAGATGCCACTGCGCCGAAACCGTGGGGTTGCTTGTCGGCGGGCAAGACCGCAGCGCCCCCTCCAACCGCGCCACCCGTTCGCGCAGTGCGGCGGCTTCGGCCTCGGCGGCTTCGGCGCGGGCGGTCAATGCTGCCACGGTCAGCGGGCCTTGCAGTTGTTCAATGCAGGCTTGCAGGCCAGTATTCTGCGCCGTCAGGGCGGCGATGTGGGCAATAGCGTCCGAGATTGCGGCGGCAGCGTTGTCCAGTTCGTTGCTGCCATTCATGGGTCGGCAAGCGTTGAATGCATCCTGCAACCGCTCCACCAGCCCATCCCCCGCGCCCATGCGGGCGATGGCGGCGAGGGCGTCGTCAACAGCTACGTATTCCTTGCCAAGAATTGGATATGGGTCCGCCACGTCCCACGTCTGAAAGGTTTTCCAATCTTCTGGCTCTGCGCCGTTGTCGGCTTCGTTTACCTCATAGGAGTAAGCCCAAATCCGGCCCACCCCCTCCAGCACCTTTGCGGCCCAGTCGGTCATGGCCGCACCTTCGGTCTGATCGATCCGCTCGGCAGGCCACTGTCTTCGCAGATCATGTTGTGATCATACGACAGCGTCAACGAGATCGAGGTGGTGGCTTTCTCACAATCATCCATGGAAGGGTAGGGGATGCCAAACTGCGCCCCCTCCATGCTTCCGCTCAGGATCGTGATAATCATGATGGTCCAGTAGGTCACGACTTGGTCTCCTTTCCACTCAGCCGCTCGATCTCCCGGTCGATGTACCAGCGGGCTTTCTTTAGGTCTTCGATGGGGTCACCCTTCTCGCCTGCGCGCCAGATGTACTTCACCGCGTTCCCACGGCAGAAGTTCATATGCTCGACGATCTGGATGCACTCGACGCCTGACGGGTGTTCGGTGTAGTGCGGCGGGTGGTTCACCATGTCGCGCCCGGTCGGCTTGTCGTTAAATTCTTCCGTGGTCATCACGATTTTTTCTCCTCGAATTGGGCGTTCATTCTGCAGCCCTCGTTTCACCTGTTAGTGGGTCCATCACGATCTTTTTGACCGTACCCTCGGCTTGGGCCACGGGGCGCTGCGTTGGGTAGAACGCCTCCTGCAGCGCCACCAGCATGCCTGCCGGGGTGGTGAACGCGCCCAGCATGCTCGGCATCAGATGGCTTTCCCTGACGCTCTCGATGACCCAACCACCGTTCTGGGCTGGCCGCAGCATCATCGCCAGATCGGTCGGGATCACGGTTTTCTTTTCGCTCACGACGTCTTCCTCCTATTCCGTGTTGTGGGCCTCTGGGCCAATCCCAGAGCCTTGATCTCCCGCACGGCGATCCGCTCGCCGTTCAGGTAATACGTAGAGGCCCAGCCATCGTCGCCGAACCGCGCCTCGCAGGACAGCCGCCCGATGGGCGTGGTCACCACTGCGGCACCGTCAACCTCATCGAACCCTCCGCCGCTGCGCCACTCATCGCGAGCCTTCCGCTGGACCATGGCGAGGTAGTCGATCCGCTCGCCGCCCTCGACCCGGCCAGTAACGGCTGCGATCTCCCGGTTCAGGATGATGAAGGCCTTCGCCAGCACGGTGACGCTGTCAGGGTCGGTGATGTCTGCGGTGGCCTCGACCATGATCGACCGGGCATGCTTCAGGCCGCGCTTATAGCTGTCGTCAGCAGTCGCAGGGTGCGGCTTCACGCGAGACGGCATAGCACGTACCCCTCGTCAGTCTTCTCCCAAGAGATGTTGTAGTTGTGGCAGTGGATCGCCCGGTCTCGGGCCTGCCACCAGCGGTTATACTCGTTCAACGGCACTGTGATCTGCTCGCCGATCTCCAGTGCAACGAGGCGCGCGGTTAACCCCTTCATCACTTCACCCGCACGATCTTCAGGCCAGACTGACCGGGCCAACCCTCATCAGCACCCGGCGCGATGACCCGCGTCTTGAACCGCAGGCCCTGCATCTTCAGCATCGAAGCAGTGGTCCTGAACGTGTTCGCTTTGTCGGGTGCGACGAGGATCGCATAGTCAGGGCCGATGCCCATCTCCATCAGATACTCCTTCGGTTTCTTCTCGACTTCGGTCACATCGACCTCCATATGTTGCGGTAACCACAACAGCTTTAATTGATATTTTCAACAGTTGTAAACTCATGGTTAACATAGGCATGGATGGGTCTGCCAAACTGTTACGATGATCAACTATAAAATAAACCCCAGTAAACCCATCCTTAGAAACACTTCCTCTATATATAATTCTTACATTTCAAGAGTTTATAGTAAGAGGGGTGGTGCAGAAAAAGGTCGGTTCAACCTTAAAGGCTATTGCTGTAAATTATAAAGACCCGATACCTCTCGGATTTATATATTTACAGTAATAACGTATAGCGTCGACAGGTGTTTCTTACGCACCAAATTACGCACGACCCTGAGAACAGGGAAACCTTTGATGTGTATTCCTCAACAGGAAGGAGAACACACCATGGCACTCACGCCGAAAATCCACCGCTTCTGTGAGGAGTATCTGGTCGATCTGAATGCAACGCAGGCAGCGATCAGGGCGGGATACAGCAGACACTCAGCATATTCTCAGGCTCATGATCTCCTGAAAAAGCCTGAGGTGCAGTCAGAAATCGAACGCCTCCGTGATGAACGCAGCGAGCGCACCAAGATCAATGCGGACTGGGTTCTGACCCGCCTCGCAGCCATTGCTGAGGCCGATCTGAATGACCTGTACGACACGACAGGCGAACTTCTCCCGGTCGAGGACTGGCCGATGATCTGGCGTCAGGGCCTCATTGCCGGGGTGGACGTCGAGCAGTTGTTCGAAGGTCGTGGTGAGGAGCGCGAGCAGATCGGCGTGGTCAAGAGGATCAAGACCGTCGACCGCATCCGCGCCATCGAACTGATCGGCAAGCACGTCAACGTGAAGGCCTTCGAGGATCGCGTGGCTGTCACCGGGCTGGATGCTCTGGCGGACAGGCTGGACCGCGCATCAAAGCGGATCGCAGATGCAATCACAGGAGTGAACGATGCTGTCACAGATGATGAGTGACCCATGGACATGGGTGTGGCTGATCGCGGCTGGTGCTGCGCTGGTGATGGGGTTCAGCAGGGCATGATCGTCGACATCATTCTGATCGCAGTTGGCTTCTGCGCTGGCGCGTGGTGGGCCGCATGGATGAAGCAGCAGCTATGACCGATCCTAAAACATGGTCAGGGGCGACCGAGGCTCTGCGCCGCAAACTGAAGACGGCAAGCATCGTCGGCATGGGATACCAGTTCAACCCTGTCGGCGTCACCGCCCTCGAGGCCCTGCTGACCGAGATGGCAACGCGGCTGGACAAGGCCATGAAGGCACAGCTTACAAAGGGGCCTGACAGTGAGTGACCCGAACGAGCAGATCATCGACCTCGCAGCAGCCAGCCGATACGACCCCAACAAGTGGGCCATGGCGGCGTGGGACTGGGGCCATGGCGTACTGGCCGATTACGACGGGCCGCGCGAGTGGCAGCGCAACATCAACAACATCATCCGCGATCATCTGGCCAACCCAGAGACGCGGTATCAGCCGTGCCAGATCGCGGTGGCATCGGGCCACGGTATCGGCAAGTCAGCCCAGATGGGCATGATCTCGAACTGGGCGATGTCCTGCTTCAGCGATGCCAAGATCGTGACCACCGCCAACACCGATGGCCAGCTTCGCACCAAGACCGCGCCCGAGATCGGCATGTGGTTCAGGCGGTCGATCACGTCGCACTGGTTCGACACGCAGGCGACCTCGATCAAGAGCAAGGTACCGGGCCACAGCGAGACGTGGCGGCAGGACTTCATCCCTTGGTCCGAACACAACACAGAGGCCTTCGCTGGTCTGCACAACAAGGACAAGATCATCGTCGTGCTGTTCGACGAGGCCTCGAAGATCGCCGACAAGGTGTGGGAGGTGGCCGAGGGTGCGCTGACAGACGAGAACACCATCATCCTGTGGATCGTCTTCGGCAACCCGACGCGGAACTCTGGCCGCTTCCGTGAATGCTTCCGGCGCTATCGGCACCGCTGGCATCACATGAACATCGACAGCCGCACCGTCCCCGGCACCAACAAGACCAAAATCCAGCAGTGGGTCGATGACCACGGCGAGGACAGCGACTTCGTCAAGGTCCGCGTCAGGGGCCAGTTCCCCAGCCAGTCGGCGCTGCAGTTCATCTCAGGCGATGACGTCGATGCCGCCCGCAACCGCCACCTCAGGCTGGACCAATACAACTTCGCGCCTAAGATCATCGGCGTCGACCCGGCTTGGACAGGCGACGATGCCCTCGAGATCGTGCTGCGTCAGGGCCTCCACACCAAGTCGCTCGCCACGCTGCCGAAGAACGACAACGACATCGAAGTGGCCAACCTGATCTTCCGGCTCGAGGTCGAGCATCAGGCCGACGCGGTGTTCATCGACGGCGGCTACGGCACCGGGATCATCTCTGCTGGTCAGGTGATGGGCAGATCGTGGCAACTGGTCTGGTTCTCAGGCAAGCCATCCAACCCCGGCTACATGAACAAGCGGGCCGAGATGTGGGGCGAGATGAAGGCGTGGCTGAAGCAGGGCGGTGCAATCGATCCCAAGGACGATGACCTCTATCAAGACCTGATCGGCCCAGAGACCGTGCCACGGCTCGACGGCAAGATACTGCTCGAGAGCAAGGAGGACATGAAGGACCGAGGCCTGCCGTCTCCCAACAAGGGTGACGCGCTGGCTCTGACCTTCGCAGCCCCTGTCACCAAGAAGACAGTCCCTGTGGGCTTCGAGAGCCAAGCGCAGCCGACCACACTGATGGCTGAAGACTACAACCCGTTCGCCTGAGAAACCGTCTCAGTCGTATCGGTCGACGCAAAGAGGATCGAGCCATGTGCAAAACACCGTCCATTCCGGCCCCAGTGGCACCGACCCAGTACGCCGCAGCGAAGACCCCCGACCGCGCCCAGACGCGGCAGGCTGGCGAGCGTATGGCGCAGCAGATGCGCGCACCATCGACGATCCTGACCAGTCCAATGGGTGTCACGCAGGGCGCTGAGACGGGCAAGAAAACCCTGCTCGGGGCCTGAGATGATCAAACCCACTGAGACGAAGCGCAGATACCATGAACGCCGCCTTCAGTCGCTGAAGGAGCAGCGTTCCTATTGGGACGATCACTGGTACGAGATTTCCCAGTACATCGCCCCGACGCGGTATCGGCGCAACGTCAACGACATCAAGGGCAGGCCGGATCGCAAGAAGATCATCGACCCCAGCCAGCTTCTCGCCCTGCGGACGCTGGCATCAGGCATGCACTCGGGCATCACCAGTCCCGCTCGCCCTTGGTTCCGACTGACCACGTTCGACCCTGACCTGCGCGAGTACGCCCCGGTCAAGACCTACCTGTCCCGTGCCGAGGCGATGATGCGCGAGGTCTTTCAGGCCTCCAACATCTACAAGTCGTTCCACTATGGGTACGGCGATCTGGGCGCGTTCGGCCAGTCCTGCGGCATCCTGATCGAGGACGAGCGGCGCATCGTCCGTATGCTGCAACTGACCCATGGCACGTTCTGGCTGGCTCGCGATGAGTACGGCGAGGCGAACACCCTGTACCGCCAACTGTACTGGTCCTGCGAGAAGATCGTCGCCCGGTTCGGGTACAACAACTGCAGCACCGTCATCCAGAACTGCTACGACAAGGGCGACTACGACCAGCCATTCATCATCAACCACGCCATCGAGCCACGCAAGGATCGCGAACCGGGCAAGATCGACGCGAAGAACAAGCCCTTCCTGTCGAACTACTGGGAGGACGGCGCTGGGCGCGAGGACAAGCTGCTCGCCGAGAGCGGGTTCAGCCGCAACCCGATCATCTCCCCGATGTGGGAGGCCGTCGCTGATGACGACTATGGCACCGGGCCGGGGATGGAGGCGCTGCCAGACGTCAAGCAGCTTCAGGTGATGCAGATCAGGAAGGGCGAGACCGTCGACAAGAAGGTGCGCCCGCCGATGGTTGGGCCGATGAGCCTGAAGAACAACCCCGCATCGCTCATGCCGGGGGCGCTGACCTATGTCGACGATCCTACGGGCAAGGGTTTCCGTGCCGCCATCGACGTGAACCTGACCGTGACCGAACTGCGCGAGGACATCCGCGAGACCCAGTATCGGATCGACCGCACGTTCTACGCCGACCTGTTCCTGATGCTGTCCCAGATGGAGGGCATCCAGCCGCGCAACCAGTTCGAGATCGCCGAGCGCAAGGAGGAGAAGCTGCTCGCCCTCGGCCCGGTGCTGGAGAACATCTACGGGGGCCAGCTTGCCCCTGTGATCGATCAGACCTTCGGCGTGATGGCGGATCGCGGCATGTTCGGCCCGCCGCCCAAGGAGATCGAGGAGAGCGAACTGAAGATCGAGTACGTCTCGATGCTCGCACAGGCGCAGAAGGCCATCGGCACCGGGGCCATCGAGCGGGTGTTCTCGTTCGCCGGATCGCTGGCCGGGGTGAAGCCAGAGGTCATGGACAAGCTGGACGCGGATCAGGCCATCGACGTCTACAGCGATCTGGTCGGCATCGACCCATCGGTCATCGTCACCGACGACAACGTCAAGAAGACCCGCGAGAACCGGGCGCAGCAGATGCAGCAGCAGACCATGGCAGAGCAGGCCCCGGCCATGGCGACCGCCGCGCGTCAGGGCGCTGAAGCAGCCCGCGTCCTGTCTGAGGTGCCGAATGGTGGCACAGGCAGCGCGCTGCTCTCGCAGATCGGGATCGCATGATGACCGATCAGTTGACCGAGAAACTGTCGGCGGATGACCAACTGAACCGTGACCGGGTCCAACTTGATCTGGAGGCAGTGTTGCGATTACCGCAAGGTCGGCGAGTTCTGCTGATGATCCTCGAACGCTGTGGCATTTACCGCAGCGCCTACACCGGGGACAGACAGGCGACAGACTTCCGGCTCGGTGAGCAGAACGTGGGCCTCTGGCTGATCGCTCAGATCGAGATGATGAACCCGACAGAATATCCCGCGCTGCTCCTTGATCGGGCGCGCAAGATGATAGAGGAGACGGCCAGTGTTCCCGTGGTGGATGAAGAATAAAGCCCCGATGTTCGCCCCCGAAGACGAGGGTGGATCGGGCGTAGGTTCGGGTACGGGCGATGTTGCTGGCGGTGACGCTGGCTCCGTCCTGTATCCGAATGACCCCGCCCCCGGTACGGGCGCAACTGAGGTCACGGGCGGAAGCGACACCGTGGCCGGGGGCGAGGGCAACGACACCACCACTGGCGGCAGCGACTGGCAGGAGTACGTCGACGATCCGGCGAAAACCGCCGATGAGAACGCAGCCGCCAAGGCCGAGCATGACAAGACCAAGCCCGCCGAGGCCGACCCGCTCGATGTGGTGCCTGAAGGCGACTACGTCCTGACCCTGCCGGATGACATGCAGGTCGACGATGTGATGCTCGGCGGTCTGACCCCGGCAATGAAAGAGGCTGGCATCACCGGGAAGCAAGCCAACATCCTTGCCGCCGCGTTTGCCGCCCAGAAGAAGGCCGAGGCCGAGCAGTTCGGCAAGACCGTCACAGACTGGGCCAAGGCCGCACAGGCCGACAAAGAGATGGGCGGCGCGAACTGGGACACCACCGTGGCCCACGCTCAGAAGGTCATCAACCAGTTCGGCTCTGATGGCCTGAAGGAATACCTCAACATGACCGGGGCGGGCAACCATCCCGAGGTCATCCGCCTCATGGCCAAGGTCGGTGCCGTGATCAGCGACGACAACCCGACCGCAACGTCCCAAGGGAAGGTCGCGCGGGACACCGTCGCAACCCTGTATCCCGATGATCAACCGAAGGGCTGAATAAATGGCAACTCTTTCTTCCACCTACCTGAACCTGATCGACATCCACAAGCAGAACAACCCTGCCATCGGTGAAGTGATCGAAGTTCTGAAGCGTCAGAACCCGATCCTCGACGATGCCATGGCGATGGAATGCAACATGGGTGCGGTCCACCGCCACTCGATCCGCACTGGCCTGCCGACGCCTGCGTGGGGTCGCCTCTATCAGGGCATCCCGCAGTCGAAGTCCTCGGTGCAGCAGGTCGATGACACCACGGGCTTCCTCGAAGCACGGTCGGGCGTCGACACTCGCGCGCTGAAGATGTCGAAGAACCCCGGCGCGCTGCGTCTGGGCGAGGCCATGGCGCACCTCGAAGCCATGAACCAAGAGATGGCCTCGGGCATGTTCTACCATGACACCGCGACCACCCCTGAGAAGTTCAAGGGTCTGGCTGCGCGCTTCGGCACCCTCGGTGGCGGCGCGGCTGGCAACCAGATCATCGACGCGGGCGGAACCGGGACCGACAACACCTCGATCTGGTTCGTGACTTGGGGCGACCACGCCTGCCACCTCCTGTATCCGGAAGGCACCAAGGCTGGCGTCTCCCGCTTCGACAAGGGCGAGCAGCGTGTCCTCGATACGGACGGCAACCCGTACTACGTGAAGGAAGAAACCTTCGAGTGGCACATGGGCATGGCCGTGAAGGACTGGCGCTACGTGGTTCGCATCGCGAACATCGACGTGTCGGAACTCGCCGCTGGCAACGTCGACCTCTACAAGTGGATGCGGAAGGCCTACTGGAAACTCCAGTCGCGCCGCATGGACGGCAAGTCCAGCCGGATCGCTGTCTACGCGAACCGCGACGTCCTCGAGGCTCTCGACGGTCTCGGTACGCACGGCGGTGGCACGGGTGGCAACGACTACCTGCGCGTCACCCCGCGTGAACTGGAAGGCAAGGAAGTCCTGACCTACCGCAGCATGCCGCTGCGTGAGACGGACGCCCTGCTGAACACTGAGGCCCGCGTGGTCTGATGACCTGAATGGCTGGGCTTAACGGCCCAGCCCCCATCCCAAGAGGACAGAGAAATGATCTTCGATAAAACCACCCTCCTGTCGGACGCTCAGGCCATCACCGCCGATGCAGTCTCGACGAACGTCATCGACCTGCTCGCCACGGGTACGGTCTATGGCGCTGCTGCCCCGCTCACCAAGGATGTCGGCAAGGGCCAAGCCCTGAAGCTGCACATTCAGGTCGTTGAGGCCTTCAACACGCTGACCTCGCTCGGCATTCAGGTGCAGGTCTGTGCGGTCGAAAACTTCGGCTCTGGCGTCAAGACGCTGGTCACCGAGACCCTCGCCCTTGCTGACCTCGTTGCTGGCAAGACCTCGAACATCCTCGCCGTTCCTGCCGGGGCCGATCTTCGGTACCTGCGCCTGAACTACGACGTCACCGGGACCAACCCGACCACCGGGAAGATCACCGCTGGCCTCGTCATGGGTTCGCAGACCAACGGGGTGGACTTCTGATGACCACCCTCCGCGTTAAGGCGATCCAGACGGGGTACTACGGCAGCGTCCGTCGTGACCCCGGCGACCAGAAGTATGGCCAGTTCGTTCTGGCCAAGGCTTCCGACTTCTCCGCCAACTGGATGGAGGCTGTCGGCTGGGACGTCGAAGCGGAGCAGGCCAAGGAAAAGGTCGAGGCGGCAGAGATCAAGGTGAAGGCCGCAGCGCCCAAGCCTGCTGTCGCCCCGGCTGCACCAACGCCGATCAAGGCATCGACCGAGACCACGGTCGTGCCGCCCGCCACGGCACCGAAGCAGATCAGCCCCATCACCGGGCAGGACATCTGACCAAGCAACACTGCGGGGCGCTGTATGCGCCCCGTTTAATCGCCAAGAAGGGTGCCTCAGATGGCCTTCGCTTACATCAAGGAATACCTGCGCCAGCCGAAGGATGGCATCGGCATCACGGTGCCTGCGGGTCAGGAGCCTGCCCTCGCGACACAGAAGGTCGCCATCGGCGCTGGATCGGTCCAGTCGGCAGCGTTCAACGCCCGCACCCGGTTCGTCGTCATCAATGTCGATCAGGCCTGCTCCTACGTGTTTGGTGCGAACCCGACCGCGACCGCGAACGAGATGCGGATGTCGGCAGACGCCACGCAGTATTTCGGCGTCAATCCCGGCGACAAGGTCGCCTTCATCACCAATACGTGAGGCTGAGATGATCATCTCCCCAAGCAACCTGAGGAACGCTTCCGATCTGGTGGAACTGATCCGACTGGTCTCGACCGCAGAAGGTCTGGAGACCGCACTGGCTCAGGTCACCTCTGCGAAGACGGATATGGACCAGCGGGAGGCAGACATTCTGGCCCGCGAGCAGTCCATCGAAGATCGCCTGCGTCAGGCAGGAGAGGCCGAGGACGCATCGCTTGTGGCGCTGTCAGCGGCAGACCAAAGAAAGGCCGAGGCCGATGCCGCCATGGAGGCGCTTTCTCTGGCGACCGCCGCTCTCGATGAGCGCGAGCAGAAGCTGAAGGCTGATGCCAAGGAACTGCGCGCCCGCGACAAGGAACTGGATAAGCGCGAGCAGGAAGCCAAGCGGATCACAGAAGCGCAGGACGCCCGCGATGCCATCCTCGACGCCCGCGAGCAGTCGCTCGATGCGCGCACCGTTGAATTGAGCGACCGCGAGCAGAAGCTGCGCGCAGCACTGGGAGTGTAAGGCATGCCAGCAGGCGCTTGGAAGGTCTACGGGACCGCTGTCGAAAAGATCGGGCGCAACACGCTCGATCTGGACGCGGGCCAGTACAGGATGGTCCTGCTGACCTCCGCGTACACCCCGAACCAGAACACCCACAGCACGTTCGCCGACATCTCGGCGGCGCAGGTCACGGGAACTGGTTACACCGCAAACGGCAAGCTGATCACTCAGGCCGTGTCGCGGTCCAGCCTTGTCACCACCTTCGATTGCGATGACCAGTCGTGGACCTCGTCGACGATCACCGCCAAGTACGCGGCCATCGTGCGTGACGTGAACTCTGACGGCACCATCGCCTCGACCGACGATCTGCTCTGCTACTGCGATCTGGAGACAGGCGGCGGCTCGCTGTCGACCACAGCCGCTGCCTTCACGGTGACCATCAACGCCTCTGGCGTGTTCGCCCTGACAGCCACGTAAGGGGGTCGAGATGGCTATTACAACCCGCGACGAACTGATCGCTGCGCTGGCGAATAACTCCAGCCGCATCGTGATCGACAAGGCATCCCAAGGCAACGCGGCTGCTGGTCAGTTCTTTAGCCTATGGACGGTGGGTAACGTGCCGGGGGCCGGGGCAAACCCCACAACTGCCGCCGTGCCGACTAATGCCACAACGGGCGCAATCGGCTTTGCAAACCAGACCGCGCCCGCCACTTCCTATTTGGCTTGGCTGGCTGTCGCCGCCTCGGCTGCGGGTAGTGCAATTGAAATCCACGACCGACTTGCTCATATGGGCGGGCTGTCTGGAACCGTCACCACGGCACAGGGCGCATTGTCTCTAGTGACGACTGATCCCGGTGCGGATCGTCGCGGCGATGCCAATTACTCTGACGTTCAGTGGTGGTTGGAGTGGTATCTCGATACGGGATCGACCAACGTCAACGCCACGGTGAACGTGACATATGACGACAACACGACCGGAAACCTGACTGCAATTGCACTTGGTGCAACCGCCCGTCGCGCCCGTATGTTCCCGCTGATCTCTGCCTCCGCTGGCAAGTTTATCAAAGCGGTGAACAGCGTGACGCTCTCTGCCACAACTGGCACGGCTGGGAACTTCGGGATCACCGCGACACGGCAGCGAACCGTTGTTTCTACACTTGTAGCAAACAAGCCAGAAAATTACGATTGGGCGCAGCTTGGCTTGCCCAATATCGACAACAATAGTTGCCTGATGCTGATCGTGGTCTGCAACACGACATCGACCGGGACCATCCGTGGTCAGGGTAAGATCGCGCACGGGTAAGACATGGCCCGCATACCTGATCCAGAGTATGACCTACCGCGCGGTATTCGCGGCGGTTCTGACCTCTGGGATGACGATGGCGCTGCGGGTCAAGTCCTGCGGGATGATTGGTTTGCAACGGCGTCTGGCCCTGTCACGGTAACGCCCAGCCTTGGCGCTGTCACTGTCGACGGCTTCGCTCCGACCGTTACCACCGCCTCTGACATCACGGTAACGCCAGACGTCGGCGCAGTGTCGGTGAGCGGCCTTGCACCAACGGCATCAGCAGCAGCGACGGCAAGCGTCCCGGTCGGCGCTGTCACGGTCACAGGCCTTGCTCCGACCGCCTCTGCTGCGGCAAGCGCAACGCCAGCCCTCGGCGACGTGACCGTGTCAGGCTTTGCCCCTACAGCCACTGCCGGGTCAACGGTGGATGTGACGCCAGACGTCGGCGCTGTGGCGGTGACGGGCCTCCAGCCAACGGTCGCAGCGGGCGCTGCAGCGGCCCCAACGGCTGGGCTGGTGACTGTCACCGGGTTCAACCCATCCGTGGCCGCAGCCGTCGCGGCAGACCCCGGATCAGGGTCGGTTGTGGTTGAGGGCTTCGAGCCTGTGGTTGATGTGGGCGATCCTTCAGCACAAGCCAAGCAGCGCAATGTGATCGCGATGCTGCACCCCGGCCAGATGATGGTCGGCTAACAGAGAAACCGTTCGCTCGTATTGTGCGAGATCAAACAGGAGCCAACCATGAAGATGACCGATCTCGGACAGACGTGGGAGCGTGAGACGGTCGCCACGGGTGCCTCGAAAGAGAAGTATTACCCCACGATCTACCTGAACAAGAAGCAGATGAAGGCGGCAGGCCTGACCAGCAAAGAGGTCGGCACCGAACTCATCATGCATGCCAAGGTCCGCATCCGCTCGATGAGCGACAGCGTGAACGGCGATGGATCGCTCGATCTCGAGGTGGTCGAGGCCTCCTTCGATGAGGCCGGGAAAGACACTGCGAAGATCATGTACGGGGATGAAGCCTGATGTCATCCGTCGTCTACATCTGCAACCTTGCACTGGGCAACATCGGCAAGGACGACATCGCCTCCATCGACGAGGCGAGCGCCGAGGCCCGCGCCTGCAAGAAGTTCTACAGCATCGTCCTCGACACCACGCTGCAGTCCTATCCGTGGCGCTGGGCTGGCAAGACGGCATCCCTCGCTCAGGTGACCAATGACAAGCCGAACCGCTGGCTCTACGCCTATCAGCGCCCGGTCGACTGCCTCAAGGTGATCCGCGTGGTCGACGAGAGCATGGCCGAGTACATGCCGTATGGTGAGGGCATCGTCTCTGGTGGCCACGCCTATGACATCGAAGGGCAGACGATCTACTGCGATCTGTCCCCGGCCTATCTGCAGTACACCCAGAAGATCACCGACCCGACCAAGTTCCCGCCGATGTTCACCGACGCCCTGTCGATGGCCCTGTCGGCGCGCATCGCATACCCGATCACCCGCGACCTGAAGGTCAGGGCTGACGCTGTGACGCTTGCCAATCAGGCCATGGAGATAGCGAAGTCCTTGGACGCCAACGAGGTCCGCGAGACCTCCGACTGGCCCGCCGAGAACATCGAAGCGCGGTCGCCCGGTGAGCCATTCCCACGGAGACCGATCAGTGGTTGACCTGAGAGCCTATCAGCCGTCATTCACGGGCGGCGAACTGTCCCCAGCCCTCTGGGCGCGCACCGATCTGGCCAAGTACGCCAGCGGCCTGAAGACCGGGCTGAACCTGTTCCTGCACCCCCATGGCGGCGCATCGAACCGGGCGGGTCTCGAGTTCATCGGGGAGGTCAAGACCAGCGCCAACGCCACCCGGCTGGTGCCGTTCCAGTTCTCCTCGACCCAGTCCTATGTGCTGGAGTTCGGCAACCTCTACATGCGCGTCTGGAAGGACGGCGGCGTGGTCCTGTCGCTCGGCGTTCCCTACGAGGTGGTGACCCCGTTCGTGACGGCAGACCTTCAGGACTTGGTCTTCACGCAGGAGGCCGACGTCGTCTACATCACCCACCAGAATTACGCCCCCCGGAAGCTGTCCCGGTTCGCCGATGACAACTGGACCCTGACCACGCCGACGTTCGCGCCGTCCATCGCCGCGCCCGGTGCGCCGACCGTCACCCCGAACTCTGCCGGGGCCTTCACCTACCGATACAAGATCAGCGCAATCTCAGAGACCACTGGCGAGGAAAGCCTTCCCAGCACCCTTGGCCAGACCACCGCCGCCGCAGACCTCGGGATTGCTGCGAACTTCAACACGGTGACTTGGTCCGCTGTCGCGGGCGCAGAGCGGTACGCCGTCTACAAGGAGGATAACGGGGTCTATGGGTACATCGGCGGGACGACAGGGCTTTCCTTCAAGGACGAGAACATCACCGCCGATCTGGCAGACACCCCGCAGACTGGGTACAACCCCTTCACGGGCGCTGGCAATTATCCAGCCTGCTCGACGTTCGTGGACCAGAGGCTGGCGTTCGCCTCGACACTGAACAACCCGCAGGCGATCTGGATGTCGCAGTCGGCCAACTATGAGAACTTCGGGTTCTCCCGGCCACGCAAGGCGAGCGACGGGTTCGAGTTCCGCATCAGGGCGCGGCAGGTCAACCAGATCAAGTCGATGCTGCAGTCGCGCGGCCTGATGGTCCTGACCTCTGGCGGCGAGTGGATCGTGACAGGCGGGCAGGACGAATACCTCGTCCCCGACAACATCGTCGTGAAGAACCAAGGATACCGGGGTGCTGCCGAGGTGCAGCCCGTCGTGGTTGGCAACACCGTCCTGTTCGCCCAGCGCATCGGCGGCGTGATCCGCGACTTCAGCTACGAGTTCGCCGAGGACAGCTTCGTCGGCAAAGACCTGACGATCATGGCCCGCCACCTGTTCGAGTACAAGTCAATCAAGGCGTGGGCCTATGCCCAGTCCCCATGGTCCATCGTCTGGGTGATCATGGATGACGGCTCGCTCGTCTCGATGACCTACATGAAGGAGCATGACGTCTGGGGCTGGACGCGCCACCAGACTGACGGCGTCTTCGAGGACGTGGTCGTCATCCAAGAGGGCAGCGAGGACGTCCCGTACTTCATCGTGAACCGCACCATCGGCGGTGTCACTAAGCGGTACATCGAGCGCCTGCATACCCGCCAGTTCACCGCCGTCACCGACGCCTTCTTCGTCGACAGCGGCCTGACCTATTCAGGCGCTGCAGCCTCCGTGATCTCTGGGCTGGACCATCTCGAAGGCGAGACTGTGGTCGCTCTGGCCGATGGCAACGTGGTGCGCGATCTGGTCGTGACTAGTGGTGACGTCACCCTGCCATTCGCCGCCGAGGTGGTCCATGTCGGCCTGCCTTATGAGGCGACCCTGAAGACCCTCGATCTTGACCTCGGTCAGGTCCGTGGGCTTGGGACCGTGCAGGGGCGGCAGAAGTCCATCGCCGAGGTCTGGTTCCGGGTCGAGGACACGCGCGGTATCTGGCTGGGCGCGGTCGATGACACCCGCGATAGCGGCAAGCTGGTCGAGTACAAGCAGCGTTCGACCGAGGCGTGGAACGAGGCTATCGGCCTGTACACGGGCGATCTGAAAATCACGGCGCTGCCGAACTGGACCACGGGCGGAAACGTCATTGTGAAGCAGTTCGACCCGCTGCCGATGACGATCCTCGCGATCATGCCTGACGTGGCGTTGGGGGCGTGATGAAACCCGTCGTCACCATCGTGCCTGCCGGGATGGACCACATCGCCAGCATCGCCGCCCGAATGCGAGAGGCCGACCGCACCGAGGTCTGGGCCTCGTCCCGGTCGACGCCTCACAATTCGCTGATGATCTCCTTGCAGAACAGCCGATGGGCGATGACTGCGCTGGTGGATGGTCAGCCCGAGGTCATGTGGGGCGTGGCCGATCTAAACATCCTGACCGGGACAGGCGCACCATGGCTGCTCGGCACTGATGCTGTCGAGGCCAATTATCGCCTGTTCCTGCGCCACTCCCTTCAATGGAAGGAGAAACTGTCCGAGCAGTATCAGGTGCTGATGAACTTCGTCCACGACGAGAACGAGGTGTCTAAGCGGTGGCTGAAATGGCTGGGCTTTACACTCTCCGAACCGTTCGAACTGGGCCTAGATGGCGAACTCTTTAGGATGTTCGAGATGAGGCGCTGAAATGTGCGATGTAGTAACAGCCCTGATGATTGGCTCCACCGTTATGGGTGGGGTTTCTGCCGTTCAGCAGGGGAACGCCGCCGCTGCCTCAGCGACCTACAATGCTCAGGTCGCTACCATGAACGCCGAGATCATGGACAAGAATGCCCGTGATGCCATAGAGCGCGGGAAGATCGAGGAGCAGCAGAAGCGTTTCGAGATCGCCGCTCTGACCGGGCGACAGCGCGCCGCTATGGCTGCGAACGGCGTCGACCTCTCGTTCGGCTCGCCGCTCGACACCATCGTGGACACCGCGATGCTCGGCGAACTGGACGCCCTGACGATCCGCTCGAACGCCGCCCGCGAGGCCTATGACTACAAAGTCGCCGGGGCAAACAACCGCGCCGATGCGGCCCTGTCCACAGCGAACGCCAAGTCGTCCAAGACGGGTGGATACCTGTCAGCATTCGGCACGATCCTCGGCGGCGGCTCCGAGATCGGGAAGTACCGCGCATCTCGGAGTATTGCCTGATGCCCACCGTCCCACGTTACGAGCCTTCCGTTCGTCTGCGCCCGCAGCAGCAGCAGACCTTCACCGTCAGGTCCAGCGCCGAGGACTTCGGCGCAGCGCAGGCGCGCGGCCTCGGTGACGCCGCCAGCGGGATGAACCGGGTCGCTGAGGCTCGGATCATGGTCGAGGAGATGGAAGGGGAGGCCGCTGCGAAGGAGCGCGATAATCGCGCGGCGGC
>ERZ869925.112-NODE-112-length-47928-cov-65.491175_pt1 | contig 47928 bp, 85 predicted proteins | sample MGYA00579311_ERZ869925 | MGnify/ENA primary metagenome ERZ869925 (study PRJEB32216, sample SAMN09231817) | wastewater metagenome | place: USA: Maryland | collected 2016-07-30 | study: EMG produced TPA metagenomics assembly of the PRJNA472060 data set (Reclaimed...
GGATACGAAGGACACGCTGTTATATGCAGGCGGCAGGTGGGACAGGGTTGAACAGCAGTTTACCGATGAGGAACCCCGAGCAGCTAGGTTTATCGACGTACACCGAGGGCAGGCGGACTACATCGAGTGGTTTGCAACGTGGCTGCGTGATTTCCGCGAGGGCTTCCCACGCGACACAAGCTTGGCTCTTGCCGGTGGCGATCGTCGAGGCGGTAAGACGTTCTCGCTGTTTCTCAGTCAGCTCTGCGCCCTGGTCGATGTGCCGAACACAATCGGCTGGGCTGTGTCCGTAGCAAACACCGAGCGCGACGAAATAGACCGTCAGGTGCGCGAGGTGCTGCCCGCCTCTTGGTACGTTTATCGAGAGTGGCCAAAGCATCAAGCGACGCTGATTAACGGTTCGATCCTCACGAACGTATCGGCAGACGATCCAGACACCACAAAGCGCGGACGGGTCGATATTGGGTTTTTGAACGAGCCGCAGAAGATGCAGCGGCGGGTGCTGACGAATCTCATCAAGGGCACCGCTGACCGTGGCGGCCTCGCGATCCTTGCTGCTAACCCTCCCGAGACATCGAAGGGTGAGTGGGTTTTTGATCTGCATGAGGCCATCGAAGAGGGCAAGTTCCAAAAGAACAAGCCCAAGTACTTCAATTATGATTCGCGTCTAAATCCGTTCGTCGACCAGGAAGCAAACGACCGGGCGGGCGAGGTGCTGTGGATCATTGATCCCAAGAGCGCAGCCGCTAACGACAAGGGCATATGGCGTCGACCTGGCGAGATGGCTTATGAGGCATTCCGGCGCAAGGTCAACGTGGTTCCGGTTCCCGACCTTGGGGACATCACGGCGGAGTTTACGAAGCGCAAGCTGGGCCGAGCGTACTCGTACATTGGCGGTTATGACCCGAACGACAGACCGCACCACGCTGGCACAGTATGGAAGGTGTTCGGAACGCTTGACGCTCCGATCCTGTGGGCGGTGGACGAGATTATCGTCGAGAACGCAGACGGAGAAGACCACTTCCTAGAGTGCGTCGCGGCGAAGTACGACAAGGAGTCCATCGTCTGGGTGATGGATAACTCGTGTTTTTTCCAAGACTCAAAGCACCAGCGCAACGGAAAGAACAGCTCGGACTACTTCCGGTCGTGGGGCTATCGGTGCGAGCCGAACCAGCCAGCGGCCAAGAACAGCAAGACGGGCAAACCGCGCAATCCACCGATCGAACTGCGCGTATCGCTGGTCAACAAGCTTCTGTATCAGAGCGACGACCGTTTGAAGCTTGCCGCGATGTTCGTTTCGCCGAACTGCGTGCAGCTCGCGGACAGCTTCAGAAACTGCAAAAGCAAGAAAGTCCGCTACGGCTACGGTCCGGTCGGACGAGAGGCGCACGTCACGGACACCGTTGGCTATGTGGCCTGGTGGGTGACTCCTACGCCTCGCAAGGTTGCAACCGATGACCTGCCAAATGGCGTGATGTTTCAGGCGGAAAGCAAAGGATTCCTTGGGTAAAAAGGCAGACAGACAAGCAGCACGAATCGCGGCGGCACAGGCGCGACAGGTCGAGTTACTTGCAGCCGGTGCCAAAGATTTGCTGCTGTGCAGTGCGCTTCAGGATGGCCGCAAAGAGCATCCAGCGGCATGGAGCAAGGCGAGGCAGCAAGCCGAGCACGATGCACAGCGTCCAAGCTCCGCGAACTACCAGCAGGCTCTCGTGACACTTGGCGCGATGCAAGCAGTAGAGGCGATGGGTTGAGTCTCGCAGATCGCATGTTTGCCCAGGCTCGTGAGCTTGCGGCAAGCGCAATGCGTCAGGGCCTAGAACTCGTGCAGCCGCCGATCATTCCGGGGGTTGGCAAGCAGGGCCTCGCGGGCATGAAGTTGCCCGCTGACGAAAAAGCGACGCGCATCATCGAGAGCAACGCGGCGCTGTATGGGTTGGTATCGCCTCGGATGGGAATCATCCCCGAGTCGATTTCGACGCATCCGCTGCGAAACATCACCCCGCAAAAGATTTCGGCCATCCACGCTGAGGTGCTGACCTCGGGATACATGGTCAACAAGGCATGTCTCGACGAGGATTTGATCCTTGCCGACAGCCACATTCGAGCAGTTGACAACTCGTTTCGCGTTTCGATCGTCGGAAGTCCGTTTACGGTTGAGCCGTGCGATGGGAGCGAGCTTGCGCGAGCGGTGGCCGACTATCAGATGTCCGTGCTGTCAAGCGTCACGGGGTGGCAACGCGCATGCAAGCGGCTCCTGTTTGGAAACCTCGCAGGCTATGCAATCGAGGAAGCTGTCTACGAAAACCGGGTGATCACATTCAGAAGCGGCGGAAAGTCGTACACGGTCGACTCCCCTGCCCCGGTCAGTTTTTCATGGGTGCGCAACGCCAACACGCGATTCAATCTCGGTGAGGGCGGGCGTCTGGAACTTGACACGGGCGGGTTGTATGTCAACCCGGCGGACACTCCGCATAAGTGGATGATTTACGAGGCTGCGGACGATTTCCAGCTTCGGCGCAGGGGGTACGCCTACACGGCGATTTGGCTTGCAATGATCAAGCTCAACGCCTGGGCGCGATGGGGCGTGCTGCTGGACATTTGGGGCCTTCGTGCTCCCTTTGGAAAAGCCGATCGGGCGCTGTTTCAGGACAAGACTCGCCTCGCTCAGATGATCGACATGATCCAGCGCTGGGGACGAGGCGAGGGCGCTGTTTTCAGTGATGATTTCGATGTCGAGGCCAGCGCCGGAATATCCGACGGAGATGCACGCGGCATGCACGCGGCGCTGATTGGCGTCGTCAACGCGGAGGAAAGCAAGCTCATCCAGGGCGAGCAGCTCACGACGGAAACGGGCGGAGCGGGCTCCTATGCACTGTCCGAGACGCACGCTGATACCAAGGCGGAGCACGTAGAGGCCGGTGAACAGAACCTCAGCGAAAGCATCCGGCCATGGTCGAAAGCCTGGCTGCGGCTGGCGTGTCAGGAATACGAGAACGGCGCGTGGGGCGAGCCGCGAGCGCGAGGACTTAGCGCGCAGCTTGGTGTGACTCCCGAACAGGTCATTGAAAAATGCGGGCGGGCGCAGTGGCGTGTCACTCGCGAGATGACCCCACAAACAAGAATGGCCCTGTATGTGTCGGGGGTCAGGGATCTTGGCCTGCGCATTGACGCAGATCAACCCTACCGAGAATTTGGGTTTGCTAAAGCGAGCGACGGCGCGGAATGCCTCAAGGGGCCAGTTGTCAAGCTCGACGACGGTGATTTGGCAATGTCGACGACGGACGCACAAAACGGCGTCCTGAATCCGAAGGAAAACAACGATGCTTGAGTGGCAAGAAGAGATCTACGGCGCGGGTTACGGCATTCGCCGGACTCACTTTGAACTGGTGCGAGTGAACGGTGTCGCAACGTCGGCGGTAACGCTGAGTTTCAGCAGCGGCCAGTTTGTGCCGTACGACACCACGGGCGGCGCGTTCACCATCACCCTTCCTGCTTCGCCCACCGAGGGGATGCAGTTCAATTTCAGCGAAAACGCTGGGTCGGCTACTGCGCTCACGATCGACGGGAACGGCAAGAACATCGTAGGAGCTGGCACCATGTCGCGGTCGACTGCGTACCTTGCGACCAAGCTCCGCTACAACGGAACGCAGTGGATCACGGTCTGATATGCCGTCAGTGATCAAGCTCCACGATTTTGTGGGCCAGCAGCCGGACAAACAGGGAATGCGCTCGGCTGACTTCGCCGCACTGCTCTCTGCGGCTGGTGAGGATGTCGAGATCCACATTAACAGCAGCGGCGGCACGGTAACAGACGGCTTTCACATGGCCAACCTGCTGCGCTCGCATGGCGGCAAAACGGTGGCGGTGATTGAGGGCGTGTGCGCCTCTGCTGCAACCTTCCTAGCCGCAGCGTGCGACCGCGTGGAGGCTTACGAGGCGTCCTTGATCATGGTCCACGGACCCTGGGGAGGCGCACAGGGCAACGCGGCCAAGCTGCGGGAAAGTGCCGACCTCCTCGACAAGCTCGCGGAGGGGATGGCCTCGCTCTATCGGCGGCGCGGTATTTCCGAGGACACCATCGCAAAATGGCTCGCCTCGGAAAGCACCTATTTTACGCCGGAGGGTGCGCTTGAGGCCGGGTTGATTGACGCCGTGATCAAGCAGCCCCAGATCGACGTATCGAAAGCGCGCGCCCTGCTCCACCAACAGGTGTTTGCGCGCATGCAACTGCCGCTCCTTTCGGGGCGGGAACCGAAAGGGAATGTGATGATCGACGAAGAGAAAGCAAAGGCCAAGGCAGCGGCCAAGGCCAAGTTTAAGGCTGAATACGTTGCTCAGTTTGGCGACGAGCCGAGCACCACCGACGAGCACAAAGCCAAGGTGCGGGCCAATGCCGAGGATGATCCCGAAGTGCAGGCGCGCATGAAGGCGCTGCTCACCACCACCGAGCGCGCCGAGGCAGCGGCCAAGAAGTTTGAGGAGGCGCTGGCCAAGATCGAAAGCGAGAAGGCTTTCGAGAAGAACGCTGCGGAGTTTGCGACCTACGCCAAGGGCAAGCTGTCGCCGGATGCGGCGCGTCAGTACATGCAGGACATCGGCGGCGATCTCAGCAAGGCGAAAGCGTTTGCCGACAAGCTGCCCGTCCTTAAGGACAGCGGCCAGATCTTTCGCGACGGCGTTGCGGGAGCGAACGGAGTCAAGGCAATGATCCCGAACCAAAACACCATCGTTACCAACTCGCCGCTGCGCACTGTCATTCAGCACGGCGTGCAGGAAGCTGCGATGGTCCGCGCGATGGCGGACAAGCTCGACGCGAAGCGCCCGCTGTCCGAACGACTCATCGAGGCTCGCGCAGAGCTTCGTCAGACCCACCCCCACTTTTACACGGGGCAGGAGTAGACCATGGCCGCAGCAATTGGATCTTGCCAGAGCACCGCAAGTGCTCCGCGTTCGATTTCGCAGCGTGATCAGCTGTATGTCCCTGAGGCGGGAAGTTCGATCACCAAGTGGGCGGTGTGTGCGTTCAGCCTCGCGGCTGTCGACGACGATCTCACCGTCAACCTCCCCAACGCCTCCACTGCCATCGACGGCGGCAAGGCGTTTGCCGGTATTTATTCCGGCGAAACCACCGTGCTGCCGACGGCTGGCGATTCGCAAATCTGGCTGCAAAAAAGCGGCGTTGCGAAAGCCTACCTCAAGGCGAACGTGGCGAGCACGAAGGGCATTGAGTGCGGCTATGACCCGGCTGATGCGGGCTATGTCCAGCCGATCACCGCAGTCAATCGCGGCAAGCTGGTGCCGATCGGTCGCTTTACGCAGACCAAGTCAAGCTCGTCGAGCCCGCAGTGTGTCGGGGTGCAGCTTCTGGAACCGCAGCAGATCGTCGGCGGTGCGCTGAGTGTCGCGCTGGTCGACGGCACTGCCTACACCAACAGCACCACGGAAACAACGTTAGGCTCCGTGTCGGTGCCTGCGAACTACATGACGCAGGTCGGGCAGGAGCTCAATATCTTCGCGCGCGTCGATGTGACCAGCGGGAACGGAACCGATACCCTCGTGCTCAAGGCGTACCTTGGCAGTACGCTCATCGGACAGAGCCCGACCGTGGACGTGACGAACGGCGGCGGCGACATCGGTTTGATGCGCCTGCTGCTCACTGCGCGAACCGTCGGAAACGCTGGCACTGCATACGCAGCGGGAGATTCAGCCTTGGGCGTTCCGGTGACTGCCACCATGCGAGCGACCGGAAGCGCGTCCGAGATCACCTTGATCGACTGGACCGCAGCCCAGACCATCAGCATCAAGGGAACTTGGTCCGCAGCGTCGGCAAGCAACTCGTGCAAGCTGACCATGCTCACCGTGAAGGGATAACTAGATGAGTTTTGCACGAAGTACTCTCCACGTCGCTGTGCCTGAGACGGATTTGGCCGTCTCCTTCACGGCGGATATGTCTCAGTTTCTCTGGGACAAGCTGCTGCCCGTCAAGATCGTCAACAAGGGCTTCAACACCATCCGGCAGTTCGACAAGCCGAACATGCTGCGACGGCGCGATATGCGCGTCGGCAACAACGGCGTGCGCGTCCAGTTCAAGATGGCGGAGAATCTGACCTATCAGACGACCGACTTCATGCTTGAGGCACTGATGGACGATCGGGACCGCCAGGGCTCCGACGACATCATTCAGTACGACAACGAGCTGATCAAGCACCTCACGCTGGCCTACCAGATCAACATGGAGTTCATGACGATCTATCAGACCCTCCGCGTCGCTGCCAACTACGGCGGCAACACGGAAGATCTGTCGGCCAACAGTGGCGTTCGTCAGTACGATGCGGCTGCTTCGTCGGACTCCGATCCGGTGTCCGACTTCCGCAACATCGTCACCAAAAGCCGTCACAAGCTCGGCGGCAAGGCGTTCAACAAGGTCGTGATGTCCTTGTTCACCTGGCAGAAGATCCAGGAAAACAAAAACGTGCTGGCTCTCGGTCGAATGGCGACCTATGAGCAGCCCTACATGCTCATGCGGCTGTTTGAGGAGGCGGTTGGTCTGCCTCCCGGCGCGATTCAGATTTCCGAAGCGGTCTACAACGACTCCCTTGAAGATGGGACCGCCGTGTATAAGACCTTCATCGGCACCGACATCATCTTCCTGTTCGTGGAACCGGCGCAGACTCGGTTTTACGGTGCGGGTCTGTCGTACATGTACCCGGGCGGAATCCTCGACGGCGGGCTTGAGAACCTCAAGGCTCCGTTTTCGATGCTGATGCTTCCGGACAACGGTCAAGAGACGGTGTTTGGCGGAACCAAGATGCGCCTTGCCGGTGGCATTGATCAGAAGGTCATGAACACTGAGGCGATGTACCTTCTGCAGAACGCCATCAACAAGAACGACACCGCATACGGGGATCTGCTGAAAGACCCCACCAACCCGTAACCATGGCGCTAGCACGTCAAATACAGGTGACTCGGGCTCGTCCGCACGGGCTTGGGAAGGTGTCGGAGGTGTCGGAGGAGGAGTATGCAGCCAATCCCGACTCCTTTCGATGGATTGCCGACGAGGAGCGCGAAGCCGAAGCCGCTAACGCAAAAGCAGCAGAGGCACAAGCGCGACGAGAGGCGGCGCAGCTACTCGACGCGAGGCAGTATCGCGTGTCTGTGTGGCGAGATCGTAAACACCGGATTGCGGCGCAGGTCGCAGAGTCCAAAGAGCATCTCGCAAGGCAGCAGGAGCGGCACGACGAACTACTGCGACAACTTGCAGAGGTGGAGGTGGGGCTACAGGCGGCGCAGGCTGCCGTTGATGGCCTGGCTCCTGCGGTAGTGCCTCCTGTTCCGGTGTCTTCGCCTCCCCCGGCTCCTGAGCCGATTCGACGGCGGGTAACTGCTGCCGATTCGCAAAGAGTGAAGTGATGGCCAACCCGGTATTTATCGAGGACGCGGACCTATGGAAACGGATGGGCGGGCAGGACAAGCTTACCCAACTACTCGATCCACAGAGCACCGGCACTTGGGATACCGGGTTGAGCCTCACTGCGCGGACGGATGCCTGTAACAAAGTCATCGCGGCGGCTGGACTGCAAGCGGAGCTCACGAACAACGTCACCGATTTTAGGGACAACTACCCGCATTTGGTGACGTTGGCTGCTCAGTTTGCGATCGGGCTGCTGTGGGACTACGGCACAGCAGGACAGGCAGCACCGGAGAAGGTAGAGCGGATGGTTGCCGCTGCAGAGGTCGAACTGCAAAAAATCGCGGAGCGACGACTAAAGCAAGGCACCGTCAGCCACAACCCGAACGCGGCGCAGCAAATAGCGGCGGGCATCTCGCTTGACTCGGACAGGGATCTGCCACGCATCACGCTGACAAACGGGCGGTGGTGGTGCTGACCATCGAAGTCAACGTCAGTGGCCAGGTGCGCGAGCTGCAACTAATGGCCGCGCGCTTTGGCGACCTTCTGCCGGTGATGGGACCGTTCTCGGCCTACATGCGGAAGCAGATTGACGAGGGATTTGAGGCGCAGGGCAACGGCACATGGCCAGACCGCAAGGACAGCACGCAGAAGGCCTACAACCGCACCAAAGAGGGGCGGATTGCCAAGGTAGAAGCGAACAAGTTTCGCGGGCTTCAGAACAGGCTGCGGGCCGAATTGAAGCGAACGAGTAGGCCAGTGGAGGCGGCGGGCGGAATGGATGCGTATGCAGCCATGAACCCGAAAGCAGCGGCACGGCGAGCGAAGTCGATTGCTCGCAAACAGGCTCAGGCGGCGGAGGTCGCACGCATTGCCTCAGGTGGAGCGTTTCAGCCCAAGGGACAAAAGGCGCTCTATCAACGGGTCGAGCGACGGATTACGCAAGCCGAGAACCGAAAAGCAGCCATTGAACGCGGCGAGGTTCTTGGGCGGATTGCAAACAGTTTTCAGATCAAGTTTTCGCGCAAGAATTGGGAGATGTTTTCCGTCATTCCGTGGGCCTCGGTCCACAACGACGGCGGGCGAGCTGGCAACGGCGCAGCGATTCCCAAGCGCACATTTTTGGAGTGGACCGACGAACGACTCGACGTGTTTGTCGAGATGTCGGCTCGATATTTGGCGGGTAAGACCGAGGCGGGGCGCGCGTGAGCTTAGACATTCGCACAGCCTCGATCCAGGTACAGAGTGCGCTGGTCGACGCGATTGATCTAGCGTTTCGGCGACGATACCCAGAGGCGGCAACGCTGGCGGATCTGTCGGCGGTGGATTCGGAAAAGCTGCCGGATCGCGCACTGGTGTTTGTGCTGACGGAGGGCGTGGTCTATCGGCTAAGCAAGGCGCAGACGATGCCGGTCGCTTTGCCTGATGTCGTGCCCACGCTATCTGGCCAAGGTCGATGGCTGCGGCAATCGTCGTCGGTGACGCTTGGCCCAAACTACTTTCGACCGATTCACCGAGAGCGTTACGGCTACGCGGCCACTGTGCAAGCGTACCAGGGCGAGGACGACGAGATGCTTGCTCGCATCTTTGCGCAGCGTCCGACGTTCCTTGTGCAGCTTCTCAATGACGAATACCGACTCAGCGGACAGCGTCAGGGAGGTATCTACGCGGCGCAGTGGAAGTTCATACTTCACGCCTCGGCGTGGAACCTGCGGCACGGCACAGATGCGCTGTATGGTTCCGAGGTCGAAGAAGACGCTGGAATCTCCTCGGAGCGCGGCGTCTATCGAATGATCGGCGATCTGCGGTATCTGCTGGCGGGTTCCGATCTTGGCTTGGGAATCGGCGTCAAGTTTTGCTCTATCGACGGATCGGCAAACCTCGCGGTGTCTGATCTGTCGCAGCGGTACTTTCGCGCTGAGGTGGATCTGACCGTCCATGGCACCGTGCATCGAGTCGATGAGGATCTCGCTATACCCGAAGTATGGGTCGAGCGATACGAGACGAGCGCACCAGTTGGAAAGATTTTTGACCGGGCAAACTACGTCGCTCAGGGTCTCAGCGTGCAGCCGTCCAGCTCTTTGCTGGCTGCTCCGACTGCGGGTGTCGCGTACATTGGCGGCGCGGTGCTAAGCCTTGCACCGGGTATGCACCTATTCGCAGCAGACAGAGACACCTACCGCGACCTACTGCCCAGCGGTGTGTTTGTCTACCAGGACACCGAGATCGGCGCACCGGCCCCAGACCAAATACCGGGCGCTCTGCGCGTCGGAGTGACTCGGACATCGTCAACGGCAATCATCGGCGACAGCTATTTATGCAGCTACCGCCTAACGTCGGCCCCGGTAACGGGCGACCCATTCAAGGTTTCGTGATGAGAGAACCAAAGCACGGCGAACGGGTACACATCCGACCGGCTCACAAAGCGGTCAAGATTCAGCGCGGCGCAGCGTCCTACGGTCAGTTTCTGCCCGATGAGGGCGAGGAACGAGAGTTTGACGAGTTCATGCGGGCGCGGTGGCTGGAAGGCTCTATCATTGTATCGGAGCTTGTCCCACCACAGGCACAGCAGGAAGTCGCGCCCGAGATCGTCCCCCCGCAAGAGGTAGCCCATGATCCAGAATCCTGATCTCCCCATCTCGGTCGTTCTTCCGGGCGTCTACGTCTATCTGTCGCTGGTCGGCATTGCTCCGACGCAGGCACCTACTCGGGTGCTGTTTCTGAGCTACAAGACCAGCGCGGGCGTGGCTCAGGCCGGGACGCTGTTCCAGAGCCGCAGCGAGGACGATGTGATCGCGCAGTGCGGCACCGGATCGGGCCTGCATCGCTACTTTCGAGCGTTCTGCGCACAGGGCGGCGCAACCGTCGGAGCTGAGACTTGGTTTATGCCGATGGCGGCACCGAGCGGCGCGGCGCAGACCAAGTTTGTCAAGGTGCTGCAATCTCCGACCGGCGCGGTGCTTGGCACGGGCGGAACCGGCGCGACGGCTGCGGGCTTTTGGTCGGTGTTCATTGCTGGCAAGCAGTTCGACAGCACAATCGCGAACGGAGACACGTACGCGACGATCATGCAAAACATGGTCACGGCCATTCAGGCTGACCAAGACTTCCTTCCCTGCACCGCTGCATACTCCGGCGGGCAGATCGTTCTAACCGGACGAGTTGCGGCGCTGACAAGTGCCGATTTCTCTGTCGCGGTCCGTTTCAGCTCGTCAGCGATGGGGCTTGCTGCCACTCCTGGCACGATCGCGTTTGCCAGCACGGCGGGCGCTGGCGGTGTCGCTTCGGTCAGCAATTACCAGGATTGGAGCGTTTCGATCAACGTCGCGAATGCTGACACCCTGACGGTATCAAGCGCGGCGCTGACTGCGGCGATCAACGTAAGCAACGCCACTCCGCTGAAGGCTGCCGAGCCGGGCACTCCGACCGGAACAATCACGCTGTACTACGTCCAAGATCGTCCGCTCAACTTCTTGGCGTCCTCGATCACCAGCACCATCACGCAGACGCTCACGCCCGCGTGGGGAACGGCTGCAAGCGGTTTGCCGTCCTCGTCGTCGCCATCGCTGGCTACGATTCTCACGAACCTTGCCGCGCAGCGAATCTTTAAGCTGTGGGTGACGGATTTCGTCGGGCAGGGCGGCTACGTCACCGACGCTGCACTGTCTCAGTCGGGAAGCGCGACGGATTACACGATCATGTCGGCGCTTGCGACTCACCTGATCCAGCAAAACGGCGGCGGGATGGGCCAAAACAAGGGACAGATCCTGCTGTGGGGTCACACGGGCGGGCTGTCCTACTTTGGAGCGGTCAGCACGTCGACCACGCCGAACCTCACCACCACTCCGCTTACGTTCCCGATTTGGTCGCGGTCTAACCCGATGCCAGCGGCGGATATTGCAGCGCGTGCTGCGGCGATTGTGGCTCGTAACATCAGTTATCCGCCGTACAACTACGCAGGCTCTGTGTTTGTCACCGACCAGCGCACCCCCTGGATGCTGCCCAACGACGCAGTACGGCCAAGCGATGTGGACTGCAACGCGGCGATGGCGACCTACTTCGGGAGTCCGTGCCGGACGAACGACAGCGGCCAGCTCGCGCTACTGTCGGGGCGCACCAGTGCCAAGCCGAGCGCGAGCATTGATCGCGGTTATGCGTTTTGGGGCTTCATTTTGACCGATCATGCCGTGCGCGATCGGCTGCTGGTGTCCTTCGCGGAGGTCATCAAGGGAAAGAACCTGAAGGTGCACGGCGAGGCCAACACCGAGTTTGTCACCACCACCGGGCAACTCAAGACGGCGGCGGCTTCCGAGATGTACGCGATGGAGGCGGAAGACTGGTTTGATGGGGCAAGCGAGATCGTCTCGGCTCTTGAAGTCGAGCGAAACCCGGCAAATCCCGCTCGCGCCGATGTGAAGTTTCCGAAGCGTTACCCCTACCCGTTCGAGCAGTTTTCCGTCGTCACCCAGATCGCAGGCTAAGAGGAAACCATGGCAGCAGCACTACCTACCAGTCTCGAAGGACAGATCGTCCATTCGATCAATTTCGCCCCTGCGGCCACGGCCACTCGGTTTGAGGTTGCAAGCGATGTGCCGTTGAAGGCCCGCTTTGGCCCCAAGGGAGGTATCGGCATCGCGGAGGGTCAGGCCCCTGTGATGTTTCGGCTGACCTTCGCGGGTACTGCTGAGAAAGACCAGTTTGAACTACTGGCCCGTCAGCAGCAGCAGCGAAACACTAAGGGCTTTACTTACGACTTTTGGGAGGGCTCCGAGGGGCTGTCTTCTCATTGGATCGTGCGGAACTGCAAAATCGGCTCCTGGTCGATGACAAACGACCCGGAAACCGGAATTACCGATAAGATGGTGTCCGTCATGGGCATCAAGGCAGAGCAGATTCAGTAAACAGATCGGCGCTCGTCACTCTGCGCGCTCCCCTGCCGTGCGGGGTGGCGGGCGCTGGTGTTGTAGACAGGGGAAGACACATGCAGCTTGGACAGATCCTAGATTCACATGCTGGCGCGTACTGCGTCGGCGAGCCGGTCAAGTTCTTTTTGATGCACCGGACGGAAACCGGCCTGCACAAGGTGGAGATTTCCGCCGTGCTGTTTCCGGTCAGCGAGGCGGAGCGAATCACCGCGACTCGGGTTGCCGAGGAGTACCTTCGCGCAAAACCGGAGTTCAAGGAAAAGGAAGCGGCGAACGGCACGCGCTACCTTCCGCCCATTCCGCAGTGGATGGTTTCCGAGGAGCTGGAACTGCGCATGATTGCCGCCATGCTTCACGATGCGGATGACGCCTCGCGCAAGCTGGTGGATGTCGCCTCGTACGAGCGATTTCGCCGTGGCATCAACGAAAACACGATCAGTGCACTGACCAAGGCGTACAAAGCCTACCTCAAGCGCGAATACCCGGAGGCCATCACCGAGGCTCAACTGAAAGAGCTACAGCAGGCAGCCGAGGGAAACTCAAAGGCCGCCCATTCCTAGCGGCACGAATCGCAGAGAGCACCGCAGAGAGCTGGCTAGGTCGGCCTCTGCGCGGCGTGCTCGATGCTGATTTTGCACGATGGGCGGCGATAAAGAGAGCGGCAAGGCTAGTCATTGGATCGTGAAACCAAAATAAAGCTCATTGCCGAGGGCGCGAGCCGTGCGCAGGCGGACCTTAATCGCACCGCTGAGAGCGTCGGTAAGGTCGGCGAAAAAGCCTCTGCGGCTGGCGGGGCTATGCGTGAGCTTGGTCGGATGGCTTTTCGTATGGCCTCCGATGTGTCGCGAGCATTCAACGACGTGAAGCCGATTGACTTCGGCGCGTCCGGCGACAAGGCGCGAGCTTTTGCAGACAGCACGGCGAGGTACGCGCAGAAGGTCGGCGGCGATGCGGGTCAGATCGCGGAGTCGTTCAAGGCTGCGGGCGTGTCGATTGGCGTCACTGCCGAGCGGGTGGCGAGTTTTACCAAGGGGCTGCAAGCCTCCTCGCTCAACGATGGCGCGGCGGGCGCGGTTGAGCAGCTCGGGCAGTACGCAAACAGCACCGGGCGCGAGCTTGAAGAAGTGGCCGAAGTCGGGTCGCTGTTTCTTGGCAAGCTCGGCATGCCGGTCGAAAAGGTCGGCGAGTCCTTGGCCAAGGTGCGCGACATTGCGAAGGAGTTTTCGACTGTCGGCGGCACGCTCGCCCTAGAGCGTTCCTTAGTTCGTCTTGGGCCAACGCTACAGGCGGTGTCTGGCTCGTTTTCGCAGCAGGCGGCACTTGTCGCGGAGCTTGGTAAAGGCAAGTCGCCGGACGTTGCGGACGAAACAGCAGGCTCGGTGCTTGGGACTATCCAGGGGCTCGACGCGCTGAAGTTTAATAAAAAGATGACGCAGCTAACCGGCGATGCGGAACATCAATCCATCGTCCCAAATGCCAATGGGCGCTACGGCTACAAGCTCGAAGACCTGCAGCTTTGGCAAAAGCATCTGCGATCGATTCCAAGATCGGCGGCGTATCAGCCTTTTGGTACTTCGCTGCAAGGCATCCAGGCGGCGGAAACCTTTATCCGCGCCGACCTATCGAAGCTTGGCAAGGCGGGCGCTCGCAGCGGGCTGATAGTTGGGCCGCAGTCAGAAGGCGAGCGGCTTCGCATCGAGCGCGCCAAGACCGAGGTAGAACGCGCCAATGTTGAGCTAGGCGTGGGCGACAAGGTCATCGAACAGCAGGCCAAGCGCAACGAGCTTTACAAGGGGCATCGGGGCGTACAAGCGGCGGTGGACACTCTCAAGAAGTACGCTCCAACCAAGGCAGAAGGCGCGATCGACATCGCGGAAGCGGCTGTCGTCGAGGATGTCACCAACTACAAAAAGTGGAAGGACAAGCCAACGCCGACAGCGGCAGGGGCGTCGGCAAAGGGCGCAACGTCTGCGGCCACGGTCGAGATCGGTCCGGCTTCGATTGCCAGCCTTGCCAGGGCAGTAAGCAACCGGCCAGTGATTGCCAAGCCTGACAAAAGCAGCAGCGCAGCGGCGGTGGAAGACAGCAAGGCTCGTAACCGAGGCGGGGCAAATCACTGATGGCCGGGCTCGAAGAATACGCGGCGCTGTCATTTACACCACAGGGACAGCAGGCGCTCAGCCTGGCCGATATGGTGCTTTCGTACGACCACGACCACGGGCAGCGTCTTGCGGCGTTTGAGTACTTGAAGCGCGACGGCGAGGAACTAGAGCCGATGGGCGCGAACGGCTCGCGGCTCACCTACAAGATCGTGATCATGGGCGAGGCTCCGCTTACTGCGGGCGGCCCCCCGATGTCTGCCGGTGCTCGGTATCAGGCCCTTGTGCGTGCGCAGCGCTCACAGCCTCGCGGGCTGTTGGTTGATCTGCGACTCGGTCGCTGGCAGGTTGGGTGGCGGTCTATCCGAGCCTCCGAGGAACCCGAGCAGGCGATCGACTGCATTGAGGCCACGCTAGAGTTTACCGAAGATCAGGTCGACCAGGCGCTTGCTATCGAGGCGCAGCCAACCCCGCAAGCTCGGGCCAATGAGGCCATCAACGCCTACTCAATCCTCGTCGCAGCTTCGCAGCTTGTCTACAAGGCGTCACCATCGGCTCTTATGCAGTCGGCGCACGACACAGCAGAGCGTTTCGCGGACACTGCGGCGGCGTTCGTGAATGCAGCATTGACGGCGGCGAACACTCCGACGGTCGACCCCACGCTGCGCACACAGCTTGAAAACATTGACAGGCAGCGAGAAGCGTACTTTGCGGCTCTTGACGACACGCTAGCGTTTACTCAGCAGTCGGCGGTGAGCCTCGTACCGTTTCGGCATGGCGCGTACATCACCTATGCGGCGAGCGTCGAGCTACTGCTAGCCGTCGAGAATTTGAAACCACAGGCGTTTGAGTTCGTCACCCCGACGCAGATGACGCTACTGCAAGTGCTGACGACGGTTTACGGATCAGATGCGCAGTCGCACAGGCAGGAAGCCGAGGCGCTGAATCCGTTCGCGCCGCGAATCCAGATTCCAGCGGGCTACAGGCTGCGACTCATCACGCCGACGGTGCGACAATGAACTCGACTCAACGCGAGGACCAGAGCACAGAAGCCGTGATTGAGGTCACAAGCTCGCCGCAGAACACCTACGGCGGCATCTCTGGATCGGCGGCTGTGCTTGGTCAGGCGGCTGTGTCATCGGCGGCGGCGGCGCTGTCGGTCGATTACGCTCCGGTGTCAAGCCTCACGACCACCATCGTCAACACGGTCGCGTTTTCGTACTCCTCGGACGTTTGCCAGCTGGGCGACCCGTTTTCGGTACGAGTGCCGGACCCTCGGGGCATCTACCGAGACAAGTTTGTCAAGGGGCAAACGATCAAGCTGTCGATGCGCAACCCGCACGTGGAAGGCGGCGGGCTCACGACGAAGTGCCTCGGGATCATTGTCGACCGGGTGAGGACGTGTAACAGCGGCGGAACGGCGCTGGAACTGACGTGTGCTGACCTTGGCTGGCATCTGCTCAACTGCGATGCGCCATACTGGAAAGACGTGCAAAACGGCACGCTGTACGACCTGCTGACCGACCCGGAGTGGATAAGCCCGACGTGGGGAATCCGCGACCTTGCAATCGACAACGAGACAAACCGGCTCATCAAGCAGCGCATCAACCAGGGGCGAGCCGAGCAGGCTATTTTGCTACAGCAGGCGCTCGGGCTGTTGACTTACATCCAGGTAGAGCCCGGCGACAAGATTGCCGATCACCTCGCGACCTATGCACGGCGATTGAACCGGCTGATCAATGTTTCAGCAGACGGCTACCTACAGATTTGGCGTCCCGATTACAACCGAGATCCGCTGTTTGCCATTGAACTGCATGAAATTGACGACCCAGCGCGGAACAAAAACAACGTGCTCGACGTGTCGATTAGCGACTCGATCAGCGACGTTTACACCGAGGTCAACTGCGTTTGGGAGCAGGTCGGCGGCGACACGAACCCCGACCCGGCTAACCAAAATTGGGGCAAGGATGTCGGCTCGTTTGTGAACGAGTTTGCTTTGCCGTTTTACCGTCGGTGTTCGTTTTCAGACGGCGATCTCTACAACAACGGCGACGCCAAAGCGCAGGCGTTTTGGCGGTACAGCAAAGGCATTTTTGACAGTTTCCAGGCGGTCTACACCGTCAAGGGACACTGGCAAAAACCAGCCGGCGCAACGCGGGCTTACTGGTGGGAATCGGATCAGATGTGCAGCGTCAATGACACCGTAAACGGGCTTTCCGGTCTGTTTTACGTCGCTGCCGTGCGCTGCGACCGAGACGAACGCGGAGACAGAACGATCGTCACGCTACGAAAGCCAGCACTACAGGCGAGCTTCGGCGAGTATCCGCGCGCGCCTGTGATACAGCGCTCGATCGTGGACACGACGGGCAAGACGAGCGAGACACCGCAGACGGTACGGGTGGTCAAATGAGCGCACTTCGCGATCAAGTCAAGATGTGGGCAGGTCAGCTTATCAAGACGGCCAAGCTCAGCTCGTGGGGTCAAAAGTGGGGAACCGTCAACATTGCTGGCGCTGCTGTCGATACGTCCCTCGGTCAAAAGGCAAGCCCTCAAAGCGTGGTCTTTTATCAGTGGCAGGGCTTCCGGGTGAAGCCGAAGCTTCAGGGAACGCAGGCCGTTGTGCTTGCTCCACGAAGCGGATCTGCAAACGCAGTGGCCGTAGCTTGTGACGATCTCACCACAGGGCCACAGCCAGCCGACGAGCTAGAGCCGGTGATCTATGACGCTGCTGGCTCTACCATCACGTTTGACAAGTCGGGCAGCGTCGAGATCAACACGGCCAGCGGGGCGACGGCTCTGCTTGATTCAGACGGTAACATTTGGCTGATTCCCAAGGCAGGTCGGTCAGTGAAGGCTGGCAGCGGCGTGAATGCCGAGCTTGACCAGATTGCAACCAAGGCGGATGTTCAGTCGGCAATGGACGCCATTCTCAGCCACAAACACCCGTTTGTGATGGGCGCAGTCGAGGTTAGCGCAGAGCTAGCCGTCCCAGGCGTTCTCACAATCAACGGTAGCCCGAACTGCTACGCGAGGAAGCCGTAATGGCGTTTCAGCAAAGCGGAGTCGACGCGGCACTGCGTCGCAACGATGCTACGGGCAAGTTCGACCTTGTGCTTGCGACCTCGGGGCCGAACATCGGAAACCCGAACTACGACAACACGCGCACTCACGCAATCCTGACTACGTTGATTTCTCGCAAGCGCGGTCAGCGGCCCGGCTCTCAAGTGCAGGGCGGCGGTTACTACGGCGACCCACAGAACCGGCGCGGCACGCTGCTGTGGACCGTCAACCAGGACAGCACGACCACCGGATCGCAGCTTGAAGCCTACGCCGAGGACGGCGGTCAGCAGCTTATCGAACTGCGGATGGTGTCGAGCTTTGCGGCCCGTGCTATTCGTAAATCTCCGGGCAAGTGGCGACTCGATTGCACCTGGTTTTTACCCGACGGCACAAAGGGAGCGGTTGACCTGTGATCACGATCTACACCGAGGACCAGCTTACAGCGTCGGCGCTTGCCTATTTCCGGGTGAGCTTTGCCAATAGCAGCACGCCGGTAGACCTTTCCGACCGGAGCTTCCTTGGGCTGCTGGCGCGTGCGTTCGCACGGTTTTTTGTGTTGATGCAGTCGCAGGTGATGCAAGCCAACAACGACGCGATCCCCGCCTATCAGCAGGACGCGGACGGCAACCTGCGCAGCAAGACGAGCCGAGCGGCGCTTGAACAATGGGCGTTCGTCTTTGGCCTGCCGTCGGATGTGGCGGGGGTCTATGGAGCACGCGGGGCGACCATCTCAACCGGCGGCGCTGGACTTCCCACGGCCACGGCTCCGGCTGTACTCATTCCCGCTGGCACCCAAGCGAGGGACGGCACAAGCCAGATCACCGTAGAGACGACTGCGGCAGTTACCACGGACGGACCCCCGAACACGCAGCCGGTGCAGTTTGTCAGCGTAACCAAGGGGACCAAAGCCAACCTTTCGGCGGGCTCGATCCTCACCTGGATTTCGCCTCCCATCGGAATTTCAAGCACCATCACGCTTACAAGTGCTCTGCAAAAAGCCCGTGACGCTGAGTCGGACATGGAGCTGCTTGCTCGGCTGCTCCAGCGGATTCAGAACCCACAGCGCGGTGGTACGGCGGCGGACTATCGGTTTTGGGCCGAGAACGCTTTTAACGTCCTCACTGGCGCGGCGCTCGACATCTTCCGCGCATACACCTACCCGCTGCGTGATGGGTTAGGAACTGTCGACGAGTGCGCGACCCTCAACGGAAGCGGAATGGCTCGCGCTCCCTCGGCGTCGCTCATCGCGGCGCTTCAGGCGTATCTAAACTTCGTGCGACCCGTCACTGCGGTCGTCACGGCATATCCGCCCGAGATGGCTGCGGGTCGAGCGCTTCGGCTGCGGGTGCGCGCTCAGCCTAGCACGGCCAAGAATGGCACCTATGCTTACGATTGGGACGACTTCGCCACGCTGACCGCCATCACTGGCCACACGGCAAATAGCGTCACGGTCGCTGCGATTCCCCCGAACCTTACGGCGGCGTTTGCGGCGGGCAAAAAGCCGCGCATCCAGGTGATCATCTCGACATCGGGAGCTAGCGCGCTGCCGTTCGTTGCTCGAGTGATTGGCATTGCGGGCACCACGCTTACCCTAGAGCGCTCGTTTACGGTGCAGCCGACGGATGCTGTTGATTATTTTTGGGCAGGTTCTCCGATTGTCGACTCGATTGCGCAGCGGGTGCTGGACTACGTTGATCAGCTTGGACCCTCGCGGGCGTCTGGTACAGCAGACCCAGACGACGCTTGGGAAGACACGTTGCGGCTTGAGCGGGTCATTGATGTCGTGATGGAGACTCGCGACACCGACGGCACGCGCATGGTTCTTTCGATGCAGCCGTATGCTACATGCGTGCAGACGGCAATCGGCGCGGGAGCGTTCAACCCGGTCGACCGTCAGCCCCGAGATATTCGGGTTGGTGTCGGTCCCGAGCTTCTATTCTTGCGTCCCGGCGGCATTGAGGTCATCAAGTGACGCAGGAGGAGGTCAAGCGGCTGTTGATTTCGCTGCTCCCCGAGGGCAGCGAAGATCTCTACGCGCTTGGCAATTCCGACTTCATCGGCGGCATTCTCAACTCGCTGGGCGGATCACTGAAGGACACCATCACCGACCGTTACGACGCGCTGGTGAGAAACCTCAACCCGTCCACGATGGACGAGGCGACACCAGATTGGGAAGCGGCGACCGGCCTATCGAACACTCCGATTGCAATCTACGGCACGGCCAACCAAAGAAAACAGGCAGTTCTTGCGGCGCTGCGAACGCGTGGGGCGTTTTCGCTCGACGACATTCGGGCAATCTTGCAACCGTACTTTCTCTATGCGGACCCGTCGCAGATTCAGATTATTGAGCCCGACCGCGCTGCACTGAAGACCGCTCACACCTACTCCGGCAGTGCGCTAGGTCCGGCTGTGCTCGTAAATGATTCGGTGCTAGTTGCGGATGATCCCAGAGTGTCGCCGGCTGGCGCAATTCTTGAATTTACGGTTACGACAACGCGGCTCGATGGTCTGACGGTGCTTGTCAGCGGACCCGGTGGGGTGTTTTACGAGCGTGCTGCCGGTTTTTTCGATTCCAACCCAACCTCGATTGTGTCGCAAAGTTACCGAGTCAATTTTCGGGAGTTTGCGGGAACTCCAATACGAGGCTTTTGGCGTGCCGAGTTTTTTAACACAGCAGCCGTCAACATCACGATCACGGCCTGGTCGCTGTTTGTTGAGGGGCTCGGGAACAATTATGTCGGTACGGTACCTAATGGGCAGGGGCTCGGCGCTGCCATGTTCGATTTTGTGGCTGTCGCTGACCCGACCAAGCTAGGAACCGGGTACGATCTTGAAGGTGCGCAGCGGTCGCTGACTCGCTGGAAACCAGCCCACACGCACGGCGGAATCACGCAACTTAGCGCAGCGGGCACGGTATGCGCTATACCAGACACTACGAACGCGATCCCAGACAACGCCGTGCCATGCTGACCGAGCCAAGGACGAAGCCAATGACCGAACGAGAGCGATATTTGACCAGCCTCAGGAATCTACGCACGGCGGCGGCTGAGTTTGCGTCGAGGTTTGCGGAGTGTGCGCAGGCGTCGCGACTGATTCCCGATGAGGACGCGGACCTAAAGAGCGCCGCAGTCCAGGGTTATGCCGATATTGTCGCGATCATGCGGCAGTTGCGGGATCACATTCCGGGGGCTCGCGAGATTTTCGCCGAGCTTGCAGGGGGCAAATAGATGGCTTGGCCAAGTACACCGCTCACGACCTACGTTGCAGGTTCAGCGCCGACAATCAAGGCGTTTGACCTGAATGCGTTTCAGTCGGCGATCAATGGCATCGTCAATGCTACCTACTCACTTGCTGCCGTTGTCGTCGACGGCACGGGCGGTGCAATCGTAGCAACCACACCAGGAACCACTCAGGTCAGCGCTACGTTGACCGAAACAGCGCTACCTGGAACCGCTCGCGCTGTCGGCCTCGATTGCGTCGGAACTCGGCTGTTTGGGTGGGCCAACTTCACCGGGGCTGGAACTTTTAAACGCGGCTACAATGTCAAGACGTTTTCGCGAACGGCCGCGGGTAGCTACACCGTCGAGTTTTACGGCGCACCGGCAGACCCTGATTTTTGCTTGGTCAGCGGGACGGCCATTGCTGCGGGAACGGCTCGCACTGTTTGCGTCAAGCCCTATCTGTCAGGCGGCGGGAACCTTGCGCTTGACATCACCATTCACGACGACACCGGGGCGCTGACGGATGCAGCGGCTGCGGTGTCAGCCTCGGCGGAATAGAAATTATGCCCTGTACCATCACAGACAAAGTCGGCTACCGAACGTCAGCCGGTGCGCTCGTCGGGCTTGCGAGTTTGCAGGTCTATGCGATCCCATCGTCGACGGCGCAGACCTACAGCTACAGCGGCACCTGGCGGCCCAACGTCGGGCTTAACCCGAACATCGTCGGAAATCCCGGTCTGTCTCACGGCGAGGTGGCGATCACAAGCTCCGTCGGTGAGTTCACCCTGGTGCTGCCGTACGCAACCACTGAGACGCACCCAACCAGCCCCGAGGCTCAGTGGACGCTGCTTTTCCCCGATGGACAGATGCTTACGGGCGTTGTCCCGGCGGCTGCGGGTCCGTTTGGGGTTGATGACCTTGTGCAGACCTACGGGTGGCGCTGGTCATCGAGCATCTACGCGGCCCCGGTCACTCCCGGCGCAGTTGCTCGCGGTTCGGTCAGCTTCAATGGGTCGAGCAACACGGCTACGGTGCTGTTTGTTCCAGCAATGACGGTCTCGGATTACCTCATCACTCTTGCCTCGTCGGTGGACACCAACACGGACGAGCCAATGACGGTCAGCTACAAAAACGTCTCTACGTCGGGATTCGACATCATCGCAAAGGATGCGGCATATGTTGGAACGGTTCGTTGGTCGGCTACTCTGTAGTCTTGCTCTACTGCTTCTATCCTCGTCGGTGGCCGTTGCTGCCGACGGAAACAAAGAGGTCTTCAGTCCGTGGACCGTCGCGCCATCCTGCGTAGCGGGTCGGGCGTGCATCTACCAGCTCGGCAGCGATAAGCAGCTCTATGGCGTCGACGGCAACGGCGTAGTGACCAAGCTTCACGGCGCGAAGTCGTTTCGCACGTCGATGAACTGCGCTGGACTCAGCGGCCCGGCCAACGGTGATGTCTGTTACGACACCACGGCGGGATCGTTCAAGTTTTACTCTGGCGGCTGGTACACGGTCGCCTTGATTTACACCGCTCCGCTGTCGCTGAGTGGGCACACGCTTTCGATTGATGCCGGTGGCCTCGTGTATGCCAGCGTCAACGGCGGCGGTGCGGGCGTCCTTGGCATTGCGACGCTATACCTTCGCAGCCCTGGCCAGGCTGCGACGGGCACTACGGAAACCGATTTGCTTGTCGCGCCTCGTGCTGGCACGGTGCGAAACCTCCGCTGTCATCTCAAAATCGCTCCCGGTGGTGTCGACACCGTGATTAACACCGTGCGCGTCAACAGCATGGCGATTGTCACTACCTGCACAATCAGCGCGGCCTCCACGTCGTGCGCCGACACGTCAAATACGTCTGCCGTATCTGCTGGCGATAGACTGTCGATTGAGGCCGTATCGAGCGCTGGAACTGCGTCCGATTTGTCATGTGCTTTCGAGGTCACGAACTAATGCGCCTCTGCTCCCTGCTGTTTCTTGGCCTGCTTGCAAGCTGCTCCTGCAACCGAACCAACCCGGTCGACCTGCAAAGCCGCGATGAGTCAGTGCCCGCATTCGACGCGACTCCGGCTTGTGTGCCGTGCTCGCAGACCGAAACCACCCCGCCTTGCACCCCCTCCCGCTGCGGCAAGATGCCGGACGGTCGGCTGTGCTGCAACATTCGATCGTCGTAGGAGTCCATCATGTCAGTGCCTAAACTTGGTGATCTCGGGATCATCCTTGCCAAAGCCGGAGCCGTCGGAGCCTCGTACGTAGACATCAGCGGCAACACGCAAGTGTACACGCTGATCACGGGCTCTTATACCGCCCAGGGTGCGGCGCTCGTCGCCGGTCGAGACTACAGCCGGCCTGCCATCGGCAAAAGTCAGAAGCTCAGTTTGTTTGTCTCGGTCGCGCTTGCTGGGGCCACCGACATCAAGCTCAAGCTCCAATCGCGCTATCAGGACGGCGACGCCTGGGCCGACATGCAAACCCAGCGTTGCGACACTGGCTCCACCACACTAGAGCAGACGTTCTCGGCGGATGGCACGGTGCTTGTGCAGACCATCAACGAACTGTCGACGGGACAGATCCAACTCGTGGTGCTTGCCGACGGAGCAATTGCCGCCGGTACCATCGTCATCGTCAAGGCAAGGTGTACGATATGAGTTCGCCACGTCGTTGGAAAGGATATTTTATGGCAACTTCGCATCGAGCAATTCTAGCCGCGCTACTGCTCGCGGCCTGCGACATACCGAGCGGTGATCCAGGTTGTTTATCAGGTCGTGATGTATCAAACTGGATGGTAACAGAGCACGACCCAGCGGCTGTCACCACGCCTATCGTTTCTTGTGGAAAAACGGTGGGTTACGCCATCGAACTACCAGACGGCCTGAGGTCCAATGTCCTGTGGGCTTTAGAGGCACAGTTCCCGGTCGTGGCTGAATCAAAGGTCAAATTGGGTGCTGACATTGCAGCCAATCCCGACGCCACCATGTTTCGAGCTTCGATGGACGAAATCGGACCAATAGCCGCCGTGCGCACTGAGTTTGCGTTTGCCGAAGCGAAACCGGCACGGGTTGGACGTGTCGACATAAACGACACTGTCTCTGCTCAGAACTCCGTGATGCGCGTGATTCGGATCGTTACGCCGCTGAGTGGGGCTTGGTCTGGGCGTGTCACCGGGTTTGATTGGTGACGTAATGGAGCCATCTTTGATTGTGGATCTCATCGCTAGGTTGCTGGCGCTACCGGCCGACAAAGTTACCGTGTGGCACTTCCTGTTTTTGGCCGTGGGCGTGGTCGGTTTGTCGCTTCCGGGTTTGATTCGGATGCGGCACCATGACCGGCACGTACAATTCATCCGCGAGGCCACTCCGGAGCAGCTCGCGGCCTACACCGGAAACCACAAGCTGCCACCACCCAAAGCTCCAAGCCTGGGCGGTCCTGTGGTGATTTTGGGGTTGCTGCTGCTTGTTGGCATCGCTCGCGGCGGTGTCACCGTTGCCGCTTCTGAAGAGTCGCGACCAGAGTGCCAGAGTGACCGACAGTGCCCATCGGGTCAGTACTGCCTGAAGGGCTCCTGTGTGAGCAACGCCCACAAGGGAAAATCAGGTAAGCAGAAGGTGGCCGCTAGTGGTCCGCTTGGGATGGAGTATGAGGTGCGAGATCCTGAGAGGCCGGCGGTGGATTGGGTGCAGCGGAATCTGTAGGTTAATTGCCCTTGGGCCAGCGCTGCGCCCGTCGTCGCTGATATCGCTTGCTTCCGGTACACGGAGGAATCCATGGCTCCCAATGCTCGGTCGCCTGAATCCATACGGTGTCGTTTTCGTAAAGCTCCATCACCCTTCCTCGCTTCCCGGCGGAAACAGCTTCGCCTGCCTGTCCTTGGCCTTCTCTCGGGCACGGTCGCCTTCGAGCAGTTCCGAGCTGTAGACCGAACCAAGCGCCTGCCCTAGAAATGCAGCCTTGCCCTTGACCACCTTCGCCGTCTTCGCCACTTCGGCAGCCAGGCTCGCGATCTCTGCGGCTTGCATCCGGTGGCTTTCGATGTCGTCAGATACCTTGATCGGGTCTTCTTTGCTGGCCTCGACCATCACGCGCCGGTTCGCATCGCTGCCGATCATCTCGGCATCAACGATGTGCAGTTCCTCGACTGCGAGCTTGAGCGCAGACATTGCATCTTGCAGTTTCGTCAGCGTTCGTTCCATCCGTTTGGCTGGGAGCATGTGCTCAGTCGGGTCGCTGCCCAGGTTTACGGTCTTGCCGCCGATTGATAGCGTTACCAAGCCTCCGCCGGTCGTCACCTTCACATCGTCGGGCTTACTTTGTCCCATCGTTCGACTCCTTTGCCAGTCGTTTGGCCTTGCGAGCTCGCTTATCCGCTGCCTTGATTTGCTCAGGCGTCAGTGGTTGAGGCTCGCGCTTTGGTGGAAAGTACGGCGCGGGCGGCGGAATCCTGCGCGGTTCGGGCGTTGGTTCGGGTCCGCTGCCCATCGGCATCAAGCCGCTTAGCATGAGCGCGGACATCAGCAGGTGCTGGCGCATGTTCCTCATTCGTTCGGCTCCTTTGCTCGTTCCTGTAGCTCTTTGGCCATTCGTTGGATCTCGTCGTCCTGTGCTTTCGCTTGCGCAGCCTGCGACCGTCCCAGCCAAGCATTGATTCTGTCCCACGCTGATGACAGCGCGGTGATGATGGCTGGCGCTGGGTTCTTCATGGTACCGTCTTGCCGCAAGCCAGTGCAGCGCTGGTAACGAGTTCTCGGGCTCGGCTGTCACTGGATAGGTCTGTGAGCTTGCCCGTGCTCAAAAGGTCTGTGTCCGATTTGGCAAGGTACGCGGACGCTTTCGCGCTCACCACCTGGCACGGCTTCGATGCGCTCGCGTCCATGCCCCAGCCGTACACAGCTCTCTGCCACTGCCCGATCTTGGCTGCGGTCAGGCAGCCGGACAGCAGACACGCAGCGGCGACAAGAATCCACAGCGCTATGAACCAAGCCGCTATTGCAATACGTCCTATTTGGGCGCGACGCATTTTTGATCGTCTTTCAGCATGCACCGATAAATCGGGCGACCGTCTATGGAATTGTACTGGAAACGACACTCTAGCTTGTCTCCTATGCAGGTTCCGTTTGCCCTGCACTGTTCTCCGATTGACCCCTCGCATCCCGTAAGACTCGCGAGCACGCACAGCGCGCAGAGCCAGGTGAGGATCGCGAAGGTGGCGCGGACTCCCTTCTGATAGTCGGTCATGATGCCATCGCCTCCTGAGTGTCGGCAAACTCCGCAGACCAACACGCATCGCACAACTCGGAATGGTCAGTCGTTCCGTTGGTGTGGTCTGCCACTTTCTTGCAGCGTGCACAGACGTAGTGCAGGCACTTTCCGCAGCCGTCTGTCCCGATGAATCTACCACACAGACAGCGGTGTTTTGATGCTGCGCGGGTGCCCATTCGTTGCTCTTGATCGGCGGTCATAGTGTCTCCGTGACTACAAGCACCTCTGCTCTGTCTCCAATCATCGCGACTACCCGCACATTTCCAGGCAGCGAGTCAATGCCATCTTGGGCCAGCGTCAGAGCATCGTAATTACAACGCCCGCGTTCGTCGTACGAGCTTTCGTATCGAAATGTTTCCCTCATTTCACCACCTCCTGAAACGGGTCCGCCGGAGTCTCCCGGCGCGACCACTCTTGCGCGGTCACAGTCCACCCGTGTTCGGGCGCACCTTTTCGCCCTTGGCAAGCATATCCTCGAACACGCGCCGGACATCCTGAGGGCACAGAGCAATCGCATCTTCCAGCGTGGCGGCGTTAAATCGCTCTGCTCCGCTTTGGCAGTCCCATCCGGTGTAGTCGCATCCTCCCGAGATGTACGCAAAGCCGGAGGTGGTCGTGACGATCCAGTGCCAGTCTGCCTCGTCGTTCTCTCCCGTGATTTCGAGCAGTACATCGACCAAATCAGAGCTGTCGATGTTGTTGTATTCGCAAGCTGCACGCAAGTCGTAGTTGTCAATAGCCATCTCTATCCCTCCTCAAACGGGTCCGCCGGAGTCTCCCGGCGCGACCACTTGGCTCCGTCGAACCATGCGTCATTGATCGGAATCCATGCGCCTCCCGTGATGTACCGCACAGCGAGCGTGCATCCGGCCTTGTCGACTCCAAGTGCCAATGATCCGATGTCCATCAAGTAGGCATTGGCGTTGGGAAAGTCATATCGTCCCGCTCGTTTGGCTGGCTGAATGCTCAGCCAATACTCCCCCGGCTCACTCGGTCGCTCGTCGGTCCAGGTCCGTGCGATGCCATGCTCTTTCCCAGCGGTGTATGCCATGTGCATCGACGCGACATCGCCAGCACGCGGACGCTCTCCAATTGTCGCCATTGCATCGAGGAGGAAAGCGCGGAATCCCGGCGTGTTTTGATATCCGCACGGCTCCTGCTGAAACAGCCAGTCGATGTATTGCTCGTCGGTCATCATGCCATCATCCTCGACGGCACGTTTGGCCCCGTTTCGGGGTCGAGTTTGGGAACGGGAGCGGTTTGCTCTGCGTCGTCACAGTGGCAATCGCACATTGTGATGATGTGGTCTTTGACGCACCCCGACTTACCAAAACAGCATTGTTCGTTGCAGTCGAAGCACGGGCCTTTGACTGTTCGCGGTTCATTGGTCGCCCCTTCCAGTGCCTTTCGGAAGATCGCCACAAGCTCGTCAATCGTTACGACCCCCTGGGCGATAGCCGCCTCAATCTCGCCCCTGCCCAAGTCCTCGTCTTCCTTCCGGTCGTAATACAGGAACGAGGCCATCAAGTCGCTGGCAGTGTCGAGAATCACCTGCCTCTTGTCACTTGCCATGCTCCACCTCCCACGCAAGCCAGCACGGCTCGACGTTTAGGACGGTGGCGAGCTGGTGAATTGTGTCAAGCGAAGGCTCGCAGCGTCCTTTTTCCCACTTGCACACGTTGCGGCGTGCTTGTGGCGGGTCAAGCGCTGCGCCGACAGCGGCCTGGCTCATTTGGCGGGCCTTGCGGGCGGCGCTCAGTCTGTCGGCTAGGTCTAGCATGTCTGCTTAGATGCCCAGTAAATATCAGCGAGTTGGTAGTATTCCTTGCCTTGCAGCAATGAGCCGTCGTCTGGCCCGACATATCGACAATTGCACTGACGATCTGAGTCGCCGTTTCCGCCATGGAAGCAGCCATGGGCATCTAGGATTACTCGCTTGGATTGCGGGATTTTGTACGTCACATCGTGAAGACTGGGCATTGTTTCGATCCTTTTTTGTTAGTTTGTCGCCGTCTCAGTGACCAGAGTTCTACCGCAGCCCTTTGCGCATGTCCACAAAAAAGAGACATGGCATGTCGATTTTCTCACTCACCGACGGAGTGACCACATTCAGGACAGACCGCAACCACCGGCTGTGGCTCACGATCAAGCTCGTCTTGGGTTAGCGCACGTAGTGTCACCTCAATGCGCGACCTCTTCGTATCCTTGGCCAGTCGCGACCCGTCCCACTGAACAATCCACTTGTCGTCACTCAGCACCCCGGCAGATTCGAGCGCGTCGGCGAGCGCCTGGTAATACCCGACCGCATCCCCTCGGTTTGCGTCGCGATAAAACGTCGCCTCGCAGTTCAAGGGCTGGGCGAGCTCAAGCGTCGAGTATCCCCACGGTCCAGACACCCGCGCCGGATCGATCACGCTTGATGTTCGCGCCCATACCGCAACATCGGCTTCCATCTTGCGATAGACCTTCGACGGCAGCGGCACAGTCCGCCCGCGCACCCTCGCATGCACGCGGCTGTTCTTCTTCGTCCGTGGCGTCACCGGCAACACGAACGTAATCGACTCACCGGGGCGCAGAGTGAAGGCGGCACCGGATGCGCGGCGGGTGGCGGTCACAGCAGTTCTCCCACGCCCTCTGTGAAGTACTTCGTGGCCTCTGCAATGGGACGGATGACACTCACCTTACGCCCGCGCAGAAAAGAAAAGCATCCCGACAGGACGTGCTCGGCAAGGTCTTTCTTGCGTGTGTTCTGGTTGCGTGGCCAGCGATCTAGCAGAGTGCGCAGTGCAAGCACGGGGCTGTCTGCGCCCTGATTGACCGGGGTGGCGAGAAGGTTACGGAATTCGTCGGCAATCGCTGGATGTTTCAGATAGAACAGGGCCAGGGCGCATCCTGGGGCCGCTGATTTCAACTGACTTTGAAACCCGGCATTGTGACCACCCGCTGCCCAATCCAACGCGATCTTGTACTTGTCGTAGGCGATGCGGATCTCGCTTTTAGATGGGAACGTGGCGACGTTGCGCCATGCTGTCCGCTTTATGATCATCGCCATCAGTGTCGCAATCGGAACCACTCTTCCTGCGCACGGTATGCCGTCGAGGGTGAAAATGTCTGACGTTGTCCTGCCCTTGCCGATGTCGATCCCTTCCATGGCAGCAGATGGAATGCCTCTCGTAACCAGCATCCACACGGAGCACTTTGATTCAACCACGGCCAACAGCCTGTGCTGACCGTCGCATAGTACGCCGTTTTCATCGAACGCGATGCCCTGGTGATGCTCGCGCCATGCTCCCATGCTCATGTCGCGGGCGTATTGATTCACCAATCGCTGTGTGACGTTGCGGTTGTGTGTGTTGGTTTCCAGCATCTTGGCTGCAACTGCTGGGGTGATAATCTCTCGTCGCGTTGTCATGGTCATGCTGTCTTCTCCTTTGTCTGCGCGCCCCCGAGGAATCGAACCCCGGATCTGACCATCGGCGCAAAGCCGGGGCTCTTGTCGTAACAGCTTTAGGGGCAGGTTACGTCCCCGGCGTGTGGATTGGTTCGTGCTCTATGCCGCTCCTCCTTCTGCTGACCGGACCTCGGCGGTCAGCGCGTTGATCAAGGTCGGTCTATGGATGCCAAACTCTTTGCTCTGCTTGATCGTGGACCATTCCTCGACGATTGCTGCTTGGTCCTTTTTGCTCTCTGGATACAGCTTTTTGGCGACAGTGGAAAGCATGGCCATCGTGGGCTTCAAACATGCCATAAGCCCTGATAGGTCTCCGCCAGCTGTGAACCACGTCGTTTTGAGTTGTGCGAGAGCATTGTCCTTCGGGGTCCGCGAAAGTTTTGCTTCGTATCCCACTGCGCAGTCTGCTAGCTGGATCGGACGTTCTGCGGTCGCGGCCTTCAGTGCCTTGATCAGCTGCTCGCGCTCCCCTTCAAGCTTTCCCAGCCGTTGCGCCATCGCCGTGCGGTCGCTCTCTACGATATCCGCATCGCATCCCAGTGCGTACGGGCATCCCAAGCAGCCGATTCCGGGGCGTGCTGGCCTGCGCTGGTGGTCTGTCATTGCGTCGAGCGCGGCCATGTAATCCGTGATCTCAGATTGCCACGCTTCGATCTGCTCGCGACCGCCCGACTCAAACCACAGATCAAAGCCGAACGTCTTCCCGGTGCGAAGGTTCGTTACCTGTAACCGGATGCCGTCCAGTTCTGCGCCCATCTTCAGGTAGACCGCCACGGCCTGCGCTCGCATTTGATAGGTACTCAGCTCGCCCTCATCGGTAGGCCACGCGCTCTTGTAGTCCGTCACTACTGCAAGCCGTCCGGCGTAGTCCTCGCCTTCCTCGGTGATGATCTCAATCTTGTCCAGAATGAGCCGGAAGCGTCGGCTTGTAGCCGCAAAAGGCACCGCCTGCCATGCCGCATCAAAAGCAAATCCCCGCTCGTACCAAGCGTTCTGTGTGGCCCAGGCGACATCGGGACGCATCGCATAGGCAAGCGCAAGATCTCGGCCCGAGAAGGCATCTTCTGCCGACATCGACGGCTCTCTGTTGCCCTCAAACACCCGGCCATGCTCTATCAGTCCTCGCGCTATTCCAGACCCCTCGCGCTGCATCTCTTCAGGGCTCGGAGCGCGGCCAAGAGACAGCACCAGCTCTCCGATCTTTGCCAGCACGTCATGCGCTGCAATCCCCACCGCGAAGTGATCACGAAAAGATGGCGCGTTCTGTTCGTAGAAGTCCACTGCTCGCGGGCAGTGAGCAGAAGCAAGTTTTAGCGTTGTCGGTCTATAGCATCCCATGTCAGCACCTCGGTTGAGTCGGCTCAATCGTCCGCCGGTCTGCGTCGATTACGTCGGGGTCTTGCTCTGGCGCATCGAGTAGCGCCACGTGCTGCGGAGACTCTGCAAGCTGCTTGCGGTTCGCTTGCAGGGCGAGCAAAAACGCTTGCAGGTTCACCGTCGGAGAAAACCGAACTACAGGAAACGATGTCTTTTTCACCGGGTCAGTCTTGGTTACAAGCACCATCTCAAACGGGAGTCCGTACAAGCTTGGCGCGGAAACTCCCAACTGCGCCGCTTGCTCCGCGATGTGCTCAAACATTCCGACGAGTCCGCTGATTGTGTGCCAACTCTGCGATGTGAACTTCATGAGCGGCGTAGGGAGCTTGTCGGACTGCCAAACCGGCTGAAACAGCAGCCGCATCCACGGCCCACACTGCGGCTTTCCGCGCGCCGGTGCCTGTGCAAACTCACACAGATCGTTCGGACAGGTTATGTCCTGATACTCCGCCTTGCCATCGGACAGCATTACAAGCCGCTTGGCTTTCTTTCCATCCCCTGTGCATGCGGGCAACTTCGGGTGATTGCGGAACCCTCCGCCCATGATCTTTTGAGCCTTTCGGTTCCACTCGAAACAATCCGCCGGGCTTGCATGAACCAACACACAGCGGAGAGTCTGACGCATCGAAATACAGCGCGGGCAGCTACGATCGGCCTTGCCCTCTTTGGTACACACTGAACACCTCGCAGTGTTGTACGGACCGAAGCTTGGGTGACACGCTCGCTCTCCCTCCGTACTGTCCGGAACCTTGATGTAAAAGCGGTCACGGTCCGTCGGTGCGCCGCTTGGTCCCTTCGTCCCGATGGTCAGCACGGCACCTACCGGAATACGTCCGGTTACGCCCTCGATACTCACTGCGGCACCTTGCGCACGTCGCAGAGGCTGGCCCATCCATATTCGACCGGCTTGTGGTTATCGACTGGTGCCATTTGGCAAGTTTTGTCGCTGGCGCAAATCATCGTCACGACGCCTCGCGCATCAATGTCCTCATCGTTCGTGAAGCTTCCGGTCGCCTGAAACACCTCGACGACATCCCCCACCTTGATCTCAGTCATCTGGGATTCCGTGGCAGCCGCCTCCGCCGCTTCCTTCCCGGCGGGCGTGTCGTGGCTGGCTTCGGTATTGCCTCGCATATCCTCGACCCACTGCGTCGCGTTAGGCACGTCTGACCACGCTTCTTTTCCCTTCGCGTGAAGCTGCGTCAAATCCGGCTCCGCGTGCGTCGATCCGGGCGGGTCGCAGGGCTCGCAGTCCGTGCTTTCCCACAGTGTTTCGGTCTTGTCGTCAATGCGAACCAGATAGCCTCGAACGCTTGCGACCGCGCCCACTGTCGCCCACTTTTGCGGGTTGCGAGTGCGACGCACCCAACGGGCAGTCGTTTTCAGGCGCTCGACCTCTGCCCGAAGTGCTTCGCCATCCTGGTATGCCTTGCGCTCATCATTCCGCAGCCGCTCAATCTCTGCCCGCTGGTCCTGCACTTGCGTTAGTAGTCCGTCGCGCTCTTTGACCACGCGCTGCGCTGCTTGCACTGGCGTTTCACCAGCGCATCTCAACACATAGGCCACTTTAGACGCAGACAATACTTGCTCGTCTGCTGCTGCACGCAGCCCCTCAATGATCTTTGCGTCGGCAGATGTTCGCACTCCAAAAGCGTCTCTGTGTTCGAGCAACTTCCTTTCATACTCCGCAACCATTGACATGAACCTGACAGCAAGCCGCTCGACGATGTACGCGCAATCTTTGGGACTCATATGGACCTCCTAAAAAAGTCGCCCCTACTCACTCCGGAAACACTCCGGCTCATCACGACAAACCAGTAACCCAGGACTCACGCCAGCAAGTCGACACATCCTGGTTTGGCTTTCGGGGCAGATAGTGCGCTAGTGACGGTAAGCCAAGGCTGGTATGTTGCGCCTTGCTTCTTCGTCCGTCGCGCGGTGGAGTGGGATGGAATCGAACCACCTTCGATGCGGTAGCTACTTCGCATCAACTGGCCGCGCTGGTACCGCTTGGCCCCGAACCACTCCGTAAGGTTGCCGCGTTGACCGGCGGCCCGGTGTCGGTGGTTGTATTTTGGGGCCTCACCGATCTGCTGCCCCTTGTGTCACTCCAGGGGAGTGATACCCGCATTTATTTTCTAGCGACTTCCACGCCACGTCGCGGTTTGCATCCGCGTTCCAGATCTCTCCGAATTATGGGGCTCGCACATCTGGCGGTCGCATACACCCCGCGAGTCAGGAAGGGATCGAACCTTCGGCACAGGGCTTAACAGGCCCCCGCTCTACCTCTGAGCTACTGACTCAAGTACTGCGTACATCAACACCTCTCTGTCTGTCAACCTCCCGCGCCAATCCGGCGCACGTACTCTGTTACGATCGAATCCATCGCAAACCATGCCGCATCTGCGCTCACACAGGGCACCGGCTTCGGTAACAACTCAGGCAGAGCAAGACCAAGACCAGACCAGCGCCACGACCATGCAGCCCCTTTGCGCTCGACCGTGCCCCATGCACTGAGCGCCCGCCGCTTTGAAGCGAGGTCTGCTTGATAGTTGGCCTGAGCTAACCCGTGCTCGATTATGTCGGCGATCATGCGCATCGTTTGATCTCAAGTGCTGGGTACTCGTCTTTGATGCTACCGTGCAGTATCGCTCTACCCATTCCATCTGCTACATCGGCCATACGTTCGTGCTGGTAGTCTATGTCTGATGGCAGGTATGCGTTGAAATCCTTTACAGCATCTGCATCGCCACTTACCGACACAATGGTCAGTTCGCGGCATCGCTCAACCTTATCGATGAGCAATTCGCAACCGAGCACCAGCTTGCGATCATGCTCCTGACCATCCTGATCTACAGTGACCCAATCAAGAGTAACAGTCGACGGCTGGCCAACCTTGCCGCGCTCAACGGTCAGTGCCAAATCTCTATACTCGAAGCGGTTTGCGCTCATGGCTAGCACTCCACGATCCGAGAGGGCTTATCCCAGTCGCAAGCGTCGCCCTCATCCTCTCCGTCAAACCCGTCCCGAATCTCCCAGCGAACACGGTACTCGTTGCCATCGGAATCAACGGCTCCGGCAGAGTAGTATCGCTCCCCATCATTGGAGCCGTCGCAATCAAGGAAGGCATTCTGGGTCAGAGTAAGGGTTTTGCCGTTGTGGTTGATCGTGCCGAACTTTGCGTTTGCCATCTGTTTGCTCCCTGGTGATTCAGGACACTACAGAGGTCGCGGCGTGGTGTCAACACATTTCGCGAAATAGTTACACTTTCTTTTGCGTTCGTCGGTGAATGTAAACAGTCCACCGTGAAACATTCAGCTTATCTGCTATCTGTTGGGCGCTCCATCCTAGCGCAGTGAGCCGTGCAACCTCTGCTCCTGTTCCGGTCCGGCGAGTATCGGCCAGCCCCTCGGATTGCTTGAGAAACGCACGCTGCTCCTCGACAAAGCGCTTACTTACACCTGGATGCTTAGCCATTACCGCTGCAATCGTGAGCCCATCTCGCAGCCCATCGCGGACACTGCGAGTAAGTCGGGCCAGTCCTAGCTTGTGCTCCTCGTATTTGGTTGGCTCGCGACGTGTCACAGCATCACCCCGTTCGCGTCTGTGGGCCACCGTACCTTGTTCCCGTTCTCGTCGCAGGGCCAGAAAGCGCACGGGTATTTCGCCGCTGCGGCTTCTGCGACCTTGCAAGCATCCCAGATCAGCATGCCAGCGGTAAAACGTCCGTCGTCATACCAGTATCCAATCATCGCCGAAGGAAACTCACCGCCCATATGTCCTACCCACAGTCCGGCGTGCGTATCCCGTGCCGCTTGGCTCGGCATTCCCTTGCGCATCCGAGGATTGATCTCCCGAAGGAGTCCTTGCGCTGACCGCCCCTCTATCAGCGCGATTTTCTCAATGACCTCTGCGAGCCCGTTCTTGAGGGAAACCGTCACATAGGATGGTTTCAGCAACCTCAAATCCGGGTCGGGCATCGAACACCAGCCCTTGTGATTGAGATAGCGATGCACCAATTCGGTTGTGACCCCCTGAAACTCGTCGAAATCATGAATTTTCATCTTTATCGCGCTCTCCGTAAAAAAGCGCCCCTACTCACAACCGGCAACGCGCCGGACCATCACGGCAGACCCGACCACCCGAAGCTCGCGAGCCGCTTTGGATCGGGCGTAACCGGCTCCGATGCGACGGAGGGCGCGGCGGTTCTTGCTGCGAAGGCGACGACCCTTGGTTGGCGTTTCGTTCCGGCGGAATCCGTAGGCTTTCATCTGTTTGCTCCCTGCTGGTGATTCAGGACACTACAGAGGCATCGAAACGGAGTCAAGCGATTTCTAGAAATAACTACACTTTCTTTAGTTTCCGACGGTGCAGATAGATCGCTTCTGTGCTCACGCCTAGTTTTTTGGCGATCTCGGCTGGCTTCATTCCGTCCGCTAATAACTTCGCGGTCTTGGCTCCGGTGTCCGTTCGGCGAGAGTCGGGCACATCTACGCCTAACCTGCGAAGCTCCTCCCTCTGTCTCTCGACCTCGACCTGAGGAACCTTCAGCTCTGCCATGATGGCGGCGATCGTCATCTTGCGTTTGATGCGAGCGCGTACTTGAATGATCTGTTTTGGGGTAAGCACTCGGCACGCCTAGCACGGACAGCGGACAGACACAAGTGATTTCTAGCACTTTGCCAGCGCACCAAGCAACACCGCGACAATCAACCCCCATCCGAACACCGGCAGCAGTTGCGGAAGGTTCGACTTCGTTGTGTCCTCGACCGCGTGCAGCACTGTCCACAGTCTGCGCGGCTCACGTCCTCGGGCTAGGGCTTCGGATAGGTCCGCGAGTGGCGGCAGACCCTCGGGTGTGTTGTCGGTCAAAACAGACTCCTTTGCGTAGCTCCCAAGCAGTGCGGACTAAACCAGATCCGCTCCCGCTTGGCGTTGGGGTTGTCTTGGTCCTTGCTCTGTCCGCCGTAGCCGCCCTTGGCCTTCCACGGTACGCACTCCCATGACGACGGCATATCATGCTCGCCTTCGTACCCACAGAGCGCGATCCTCATCAGCGGATTGTCTCCGTTTTCGATGGCCCACTTGGCGACATCCTGGGACACGTTTCCATGCCCGGCGACGTACTCCATATTTCCGTCCTGATAAGGCGGATCAAGTAGCACCCCGGTTAGGCCATGCCGCCACGTCACCGAGTCGCCGGTTACTCGCGACCAGTCACCGCAGCACACACGGACTCTGCGCAGTCGGGCTGTTAGATCCTCAAACAAGCCACCCCTCCCTGCGTTACCGACGTGCGGGAGCTGGCGGTGGACACCCCTCCCTGCGTTACCGACGTGCGGGAGCTGGCGGTGGACACCCATCCCCGCATCGCCGACGTGCGGGAGCTGAATTGGCGGCTTTCGTTCCGCGCACCACCCCGACCCGATCCACTGGCAGATCCCCCAAACCCACCAGCCCGCGATCTTGGCGTCGAAGTAGTCGGGGTTTGTTAGCATGCGCTCGCGGTGCGCTGGTAGCCCCTGGACTAGCCACAGGTGGCGGGCGTGTAGGTCTGCCTCGTTCACTGGCCAGTCACACCACTCCGCAACGGCATCAGGGTCGAACTGCACAGCGCGCCAAAAGTTCGCGATGTGGCAATCAAGGTCGTTTACCGTCTCGATCCGTGGCTCGGTCGGACGGGCTAGCAGCACAGCGAGCGACCCCGCGAACGGCTCGACGTAGTTGGCTACATTACCGAAGCGATCCCATATCAGAGACGCAGCTCGGGACTTACCGCCAAAGTAAAGTATTCAAGGGAAGGGCGCGCGTAGTTGCGCAGCCCTTCCCTTGATACCTCCTTCCGTGGCTAGATTGTTGCCCATGTGATTCCTTTGATTGCCTTGTAAGCGGTTGTGACACCGACGCCAAGCCTTGCCGCAATGGTAGAGTAGGAGTCGCCGTTATGTTTCCAATGACGCGCTAGCCTGACCTTTTCTGCCGTTAGCAATGCAAGGCCGTGCCGTTCGGCGCGTCGGTATTTGCACTTGGAGATTTCTGTCTTGCGGCCTCCGCTTACAGATCGTCCTTTGGCTCGCATATCCGCGTTGTTGTCTGCCTTGCTCCCGAGAAACAGGTGGGTTGGCCTCACGCATGCCGGAACATCGCACCTATGCAGAACGCATGCCGCTTCAGGGATCGCACCAAACTGCAACTCGTAGGAGACTCGGTGAGCCTTAGCTGTCTTCCCCCCTGGTATTCCTACAGCTCCATACCCTTTGTTTGCCTTCGCCGCTGTCCAGATCCAGCACCCATCATGAATCCTTGTCACATGTGACCAAAACCGCTCGGAATATGCAGCTTTCTCCAGAGCGGTGAGATGTTCAAGCATGGGTGCTTACTAGCACCATTCCCCTGGTTGTGTCAAGTCAAACTACGGGAAGGGAACACGGCTTGCTCCCCGTCATCAACATTTCCCATGCGAGCTTAGCCACTGCTGGAACCTGTCCGTTACCGAGACAGCGCAGTCGGTCCACCCTAGCGGCCATCCCATCAACCACTCGACCCACGTCGGGTTCAAGGTGCCACCAATTACCGTCGCTAGTCCGTTTCCGCTTGTCTTGGATGCTCCCTTCCGGTTGTAGTTTCCGTGGACTGCAGGAGTCGGCACATTCCGTACAGCCCACCCCAAACTTGTCCCGCCCTGTGCATAGTTCGTGGTCCTGTCGCCATCTGCTACCGGGGTAGGCCACGATCCAAAGCCTATGCCGCCTATGGGGAGCTCCGGCGTGTTCCGCTCCCAGCACTCCCCAGCGCGCATCATACCCCAGCGCGGCAAGATCACCGAGGACCACGGCAAGACCTCTGGAAACAAGGAGCGGGCTGTTTTCCACGAAAACGTAGCAAGGTCGAACCTCACCGATAATGCGTGCCATTTCGGACCACAGACCGGATCGAGCTCCGGTGATTCCGGCCCCTTTGCCAGCTGCGCTGATGTCCTGGCAAGGGAATCCTCCGCTGATGATATCGACGTTTCCGCGCCACGGCTTACCATCAAAGGTCCGCACGTCGTCCCAGATCGCGAATCGGTCAAGGCATCCGTCGGCCTGTCGAGCAAGCAGGACTCTGCGGGCATAGGGATCAAGCTCAACAGCGCAGACGGTGCGCCATCCAAGCAGTTTCCCTCCCAGGATTCCGCCTCCTGCTCCTGCAAAAAGTGCCAGCTCATTCACGGCTTGCTCCTCGTCAGCGAAACCAACGGTCTGTAATCCGCCGGTCGTTTGATGTTCAGCGGCTTGTACGGGCTGGGCTCTGTCTGCGGTGGCTCGCACGTTGCCCAGGTCGCGAACGAAAACACAGTCAGGATGCAGAGGGCCAGGAAGCGTAGGAGGTTCATCGTGGTGGCCTATCGTTTCATGGCAATTTCCATTGCCCGTTGATCTGCAAGTTCTTCCCAGAGCGCAGCCCTCTTCGCTGCCCGCTCTGCAATCCTAATCACCTCCCGAGCAAGCCTATCGCCCTGGGTGTCGCCCACGAATAGCATCCGGGCGCGGTCGAGTGTTTCGGAGTCGGTCATCGCGGCACCTTTGTCCTGATCATCTCCAGAGTCTTCGCGTGCGGACCGACGTAACCGCGCATTAGGTACTCTGCAAGCTCCCGCAGCATCCGAGCTTGCTCGCGGTCAAAGTGGACTCCCTTGTTACGCTCGACCTGTAGCGCCTCGTACTCCTTCAGCGCCTTGACTGCTGCCCGTCTCGCGTACATCCGTAGGCAATACGCGAACACCATCGCGCCGTCCTTGGCGATGCGATGCGGTTCTTTGGCCACCTCCTGCCCTACGAAGATGGCCAGCGCTGGATCTGCAAACAGCCCATCGCATCCGAGCGGCACACCGTCGAGAGTCACGGTGTATTCCGTTTCGGTTCGTCCCTTTCCACATTTTTGCAGTCGTATGCGGCTCTGTGTCTTTCCCATCATCCCTCTCCAATCTTCAACAGTTTCTGACCCGGAATCTTAGTGTAGACCCGGATCGGTTTCACGTCACCAGCATCGCCCCACACGTACCAAGCGCACGATGTCATATCCTGCCCACCCCCGCTGAAACTCCCACGCGGGAGAACTAGCATGCAATCCGGCGGATTATCCCCCAGCCACATCCGGTTTGGTCGCGGCTCTAGCCATGTCATGCGTAGCAGTAGCGCCACGTTTGGAGTCACAGACAGAGCTTGCTGCGCGATCTCCGCCGCGTGTGCGAAAGGCGGGTTTGTGATCACCCAAGTGTTCCGATGACAGGGGAGAATCATCCGCGCAAGGTCTGAGCCTTCCCAAAGGTCATCGCCCGTCGCGTCGAAATACATACTTGGGAAGCTTTCCGACTTGTCGATATCGTTAGCCCCGTAGTCGCCGAACCGATCGGATAGCGCTGTCACCATCCTCCCATCACCACAGCACGGGTCAATCAGGAGTCCCCCTCCGATGGCCGGAAACGACTCCTTAAAAGCCTCTGTCATCCACGGCGGCGTGCGGTACTTATCTAGTGCCTTGCGTGCCATGTTGTCTCCAATCTTCGCCAGCCTCAGCCAGCGCGGGTGGTTTATCTCATCCTCGCAGCGGCGCATGGTGCGCAGCGCGTTGTGACACTTGGGTCGTCAAGCTTGCGACCGCACGACTGGCACAGCGTCTCATCCCAAACGCTTGGCCTACCCGTTCCTATTCTGCCAAGCAGCTCTTCAGCGCGCTCTGCAAGCAGCCGGTCGCACTGCGCCCCCAGGATGGCCCGAGCTTTGGAGGCGCTTCCGTTGGCCACGACTCGGTCAATCTTCGCTCTTAGTTCTGGCGTCATGTCGGCGTCCTCCCAAGTATGCGGTCTAGCTCGGCTTTGATCTTGGCGTCCCCCTCTGGCGTCCTGTCCGTTTCGACCTTGGCCCGCAGTTCCTTAAAGTTCAGCCCTCCCGGTGGATTGCCGGTGGGTGACTTCGGCGGCTCAGGTGGCCTGTTGGGCACGCCGGGTTGGTAGCGCGGCTTTACGTCCGCTTCCCGCAGCGCTAGATACCGCTCGACGTTCGCTGGTCGAAACCAAGTCGGGACAAACCACTTAGCCTGACCAGGATCTGCGCGCACCTCCGCGACTTTGAGCTTGATCACATGTCGAATCTGCTCCGGCGTGTAGCCCTGACCTAGGCACGCTTTGAGCCCGGCCAGCGCGGCAGGTCTTGGCTGTAGCTGTTCAGATCCCGCGATAACGCTCATGCGAGCCGCTACAAGCTCGGCAAACAAGCCAAGGGCTACTTGGGCTTGGATCTGTGCCTTGCTCGATTCCTTGGGCTTCTGGTTGGCGTCCGCAGCTTGCTGCGGCTCAAGCTTCAATTCGGGCTGCGATGGCACCGAATCGACAAGAGAGTCTTTTCTATTCTGATCTAATCTAATCTCTTTCTTATCTAGTTCGCGATTCGTTACCGATTCGTTACAGTCCGGTAACGGTTCGTTACTAGGTCGTTTCTCATCCGTTACCGAGTCGTTACGCATGCGTTTCCTAAATTCAGCCACCCGCTCCGCGGTAGTAGCTGCGCGCTGACTGTCCGCGAAGTGGGGCAGGTACACGTCCGATCCTTCGACTTCCAGCCAGCCAGCGGAAACCAGCGCATCAAAGTGCGGACGTACCTCGGACCACGGAGCGTTGATTCCACCGGCCAAGGAGGGCAAGCCAAGTCGACCAAGCGGAATGCGGCCTGCATCGTTTGCCAGCCCAAGCAGCAGCGCGTATAGGCCCCGAGCTTGCCAGGGCATGGCGGGCCAGTCTAAGCCGGGCGGATTGCTGGCCAGCTTCCGCCACGGCAGCCAGGAGCCCATTAGGTGTCTCCGAGGTCGATATGATCGGCCTCTCTGACCATTTCCCGCAGACTCGAGTAAAGCCCTGGGATTTTGCGTCCTACATCCTCTCGGTCAATCGCGCCCATTGCAGCGGCCAACCGAACCCCGACCGATTCGTAGCCCACGACCGACAGAAAACCAGCGCAGGGCTTCGGCTTGCGGTCGCTCGACTTGTGGCACTGCATCACGGAAAACCCCTCAGTGATGTTGTGTACCACCGACCGCATCTTACCAGCATCGCAGGATACTGGGACGCTTCCGTCAGGCTCTCCGGCCTTTGGTGATGCCTTTCGGAATGGGCAGTTGCGACAGAGCACGGCTTTGTTTGCCATCGCTACCCCTCCTCTGTGCGCACGGGTCCGGGGTTGGGCAGGACGTTGCTGACGGAGCTGAGAAATAGCCACCAGTCAGGCCAGCCCCGAGCGAGAAGCAGTTGCACGACCCTCGATACTGGCCATTTACCAGACCGGTACCGCTTGATCGTGGACTCGCTCACGCCAAGTTCCGACGCGAGTTTTGCGGCGGTGTAGTCATGAGCGCACATAAAAATCCGTAGCCTATCAGGTTGCACCATGCGCCGCAACGTAGCAGCGTGGGCGCACCGTGTCAACACGAAAACCACAGCACACAACCGGAGCGGATGGGGGTGGTTATGTGCGACGGGCAGGATCACTCCGAGTCGCAAAGGTAATCAAGCTCAAGACGCTTGATCTTCTTCTCGGCGCTGGCGATCTCTTTACGGAGGTCCGCAATCTGCGTTTCGGCCCACTCCCTGTCGAGTCGATCCGCGTTCGCTCTGCACCACTCAATGAGGCGCGTTTTCTCAGGTCGCGAGGAGTTGAACAGATACCCGGCCAGCCGCTTAGAAAAGACCTCGATCATCTCGCTGGGTGGGATGTCTGTTTCCGGCTCATCGCCAGTGTCCCAGGATTCGTCAAGCACAGTGGCGGGCGCATCAGGGGGAAGGTGGATGCGCACGATCGTCGAGCGCTGTTTGCTGTTTAGATAGTTGAAGTTTCCAGAGTAGCTATCAATGCGTACCATGGTGAGGCTCCTATCGCTTGGGCAAGAGGTCGGCAACTTGCAAGCCGAGCACTTCGGACAGCTTAGCAAGGTGCTTGCGACCGGGGTTTCGGCGACCAGACTCCAGGGCGTACACGTATTGGCGGGTGACTCCGAGAGCGGTGCCGACTTCGGCAAGGGTGAGCCCGCGTGCTAGGCGGGCGGAGCGGATGTTGGGTCCGATCATTCGCTTGCGTCCGCGTCGGAATCAATGGCGGAAATCTCGGCGCACGCCTCGGATAGTTTGGCGTCGTACTCTTGGCCATCAAGATCCGGGTAATGCTCGGATACCCACTCATTGGCGCGATCGATAATGTCTTGGTCGTAGTGCGTCGTCATGGAAAGAACACTACAGCCACCTGCTTAGGATGTAAAGCAAAAGATTTACAACTCAGCAAGAAATTGACATCACCGACGCGCGGGCACAAAAAAGCCCCGGCATCGGGTGACACCGGGGCGAGGAGGATGCGCCCAACAGAGGGCAGAACACCAAGCGAGGGCAGGCTAGCGGGTTACGGGGCGGGGGTCAAGCACGTCGCGCTGGCAGGACTCCGCTGCCGTCGCAATCATCCCACATGCGAGCTTCCCACTTTCTCATGGCTCTAATTTGTCTGCGGCTCTTGCCTCTTGTCTTTGGACCACAGCACTCAGTGATCTCCCCAAGAATCGTAACCGCAGAGCATCCCCAGCACGCGCAGCACCCTAGACACGGGCGGAGGCGCTCGCCGATGTGCAATTGCACCGTCAAGGAATCGGCAAGAAGCAGTTTGGTCGGCGCGACATTCGGACCAAATAGACGGTCATGGCGTAAGCGTTTCCGCGCCTTCTGACTCATCCCGACGAGGGAGCGGGGGGTGAAGGGCTTGGGGGGCAGCGGCAACGGATCGCGGCCCCACCACTGGACTAGGATCATCTTGCGAGCCTTGCCGCCATTGGTCTGCCGTGCGCGCTCTCGAACCTTAGCCGGGCCTCGCTGGCGAAACCGCCGATTCATCTTGCGAAATCGTCTTCGTCCTGTCGGGCTCATCGGTGCCTCCAATCTCGCAGCGCTTGTAGCGGTACGTCGTCATCGTAGCTTTTTGCTGACTGATACGCCTCCACGAGCTTCCGCAGCTCGGCGTAGCGGTCGGAATCGGTGCGAGGCTCAATAGAACGAAGCGCATGCGATCCCTGCATCGATAGCTTGCACAGCTTGGCGCACCGGCTGCAATACTTGTCAGGGTCGGATTGCTTGCCAGCAAGATACTCAGCAGCCGGGCAAGCGACGGTCCGCCAATGGGTTTGGGAGCGATTGCACGCGGGGGCGTTATCTGTCACAGACCAATGGGTCGGCATCACTTGACCTCTGGAGAGGGTGGCAGCGGTAGGAAGTGGGTGGGCTTGACAACTGCAGCGGCACTAGGTGCGAGGCGGTCGATCCAGCACTGTCGCGGATCAAACACTCCGATTGTCCACTGAGGGTCGCAGCCTGGCACACAGATCAGCACCATGCTTCCGTCCTTTGGTGCCTCGCTGATAGGTCGCGGCTTCGGCCAGGTCGCGTCGTCTGGCTTCGGCGCGGACTCCGCAGCAAGCGCGAGCCGGGCCGCTTTGGCGCAGTCTTTACAGTACCAGTCGGGGTTGCGCTGTGATTTCGCAATAAATCGTTCAGCGGGATAACCGACGGCACTTTTCTTTCTGCGCCCGCAGGCTTGAGCGTAATAACCCCCAGCATGAGCCCTCCATGCGTGCGGGTGCATGCTGGGGACGACCTGGATTGCCCAATGATATTTTCGGTTGGTCATCGCATCACCTCAACTGCGCCACAACCAGGGCGATGAGTCCCAGGGTGATGGCGGTACGGATCAGCCAGTTGTTCTCGACCAACTCCCTCGCCGATCGGTCGCGGCTTCGGCCACACGGCATCAGCATGCTTCGGCGCGCTCTCTTTGGCCAGCGCTAGGCGGGCCTTGGTCGCGCACGTCACACAAAACCAGTCGGGATTCTTTGAGGCGTCAGTTAGGAATTGACTAGCTGAGAAGTCATGACTGTAAGCTCGACCCCAGCCGCAACCCCAATACCAATGAATTTTCCGTTTTGCCATCACATCACCTTAGCTGCGCCACAACCAGGGCGATGAAGCCCAAGGTCACGGCGGTACGGATCAACCAGTTGTTTTCGACCCACTCCCAGAAGCGGGAGGGGGCGCGGTAGTGGTTTAGGTCGCGCATGGAGGCTCCTTTGCAAGGGGAAGTCCGAGACGTGCAGCTTCTTCGGAGGTGAGCTTGATTTGAAGCGCCGACATCTGCGAGCGTGCCATATCGGAAATCTTTCCGCGCATCGCAGCATCATGCTTGCCAACTAGGGAGAGGATTAAGGCATGCAGCCGAGTCCAGTCGGGTTCTCCCAGTACTGCTCGGTAGACTGCATACGACACATCATGGTATGAGCAATCCTCCATGCCCCACTCTCGAATCCGAAACCGCAGCGAGTCAACGGCGGTCAGTTTGGCGGTCAGTTCGGAAACTTGGCCGGTAGCGTGCATCGCCATGCAAGCGCGAACGACTGCGCAGCGGCTGGAGAATGGCTCCAGTGGTCCCCATGCGCGCTCTATGTCGTGCTTGGTTGGGGTCATGCTGTCTCCTTCATGAGGTGCTCACGGAGCGCGATCATCTCTTTGTTGCGGTGCAGCGACTCGACGTAGATGTAGGGCTTGGTCAGGTTGTGGCCATCGCGAGCAATGTAGTCCTCGGCTCCTTTGCGCGTCAGGCATGCCGTCACAAAACGCGGCACAATTCGGTACCAAACGCGCTGATAGGTCACACCGCCGATTGATAGTTCGCGGTCATCGTCGAGCAGCTTGTCTAACACCTTGGCTTCGTCATCGTCAGCCGTCACCGACGAATCATCTTCTCCGACCCACATATAGCCGTTGGTTTGGTAGTCTTGGCTGACTCCGTAGATCCATTCCTCTTGGAACACCACAAACAGAGGGTCAGCGGTTATGGCGTTGTCCTGGGTTTGTAGCTCTGTTCGGAGCACGGATAGTTGTTCGGTGGTCACGGCGTCACCTCCGCCTCTTGGCTTTGCTGGTAGTGGCGCAGAGCTTCGGCGATGTGCTCGGCGCGCTCCATGGTTGCGTCGCGGTCCTCACCGCCTCCCAGCATGACAGGGGCAACGGCACACAGCATCTCTCGGTTGCTCAGGATCAAGACGATGGGCTTACCGTCGTCTGCTGTTTGTGCGATCTCGATCATCGGGTGGGCTCCTTTCCGTGCTTGCGCTCAAACTCTAGAATGTCCTCGTGAGTGATTGCGCGACGAAGCAAGGCCGACCCAATAGCAGAAGCGGCGTCGCGGTTCATTACCCATGTAGTTGAGCCTCTGCCATTGTCATACGTCCCGGTCAAAACTACTTTATCGCCGTCGCGATACACTGAGATCGTTCCCTCAACTGATTCGAATGTCGTTGCATCCGGTGGAATGACTGGCCTGGAACTCATCGGCTCGGCTTCCTTTCCTTGATTACGGCCTCGGATGCGATCTCAAAGCACCGCTCCAGAAACAATCCCTGGCTCATCCCGCGACCGCATTTCTCGACGGCCACGCGCAGCTTCTCGGCGGTCTTCGTGCTGACACGAATGTGAAGTGACTCTAGTTCCGGTTTCGACATGCAAAGTGAGTACCGCAAGAAATGTAGCAAGTCAATACAAAAAATGTATTGACACCGCGTGGGGAGTCGGGCACAAGGGAAGGCGAGGTGATGAGGATGAAACTTCCAACCATCGAGCAAAGACTAGCCAGAACAGAAAAGGAGCTTGGCTACCTATCAGCGTTCTTGGTCAAGGTGCTGTCAAATGGAGAGCAGCAACCGTCATTACAGGCGCTGGAGAGCCAGTTTACAGAGGGTTTGAAACTGGTCGTGCGGCTCCGTGCGCTGCGGGATGCTCAGAACGCGGGGAAGTGACGAATGCATTTGCGACGAGCTGGGCATCATCTTAGTGACGCCACGAAAATGGTCGGGGTTCGATTCCCTGCCGTCGCGCTGGAGGAGTACAGATGAAGCCATATAGACCGAGCAACGGAACAGAGGGAGCGTATTTCCAGGAAGCGCGCTGCGGGTCGTGCGCCAAAGAACCGACGTGCAAAATTGCGCGGCTGACCATGATCCATAAAGTGGACGCCCCTGAGTATCCGAAGGAATGGGTCAAGGACGATGACGGCAGCAACCCGAGGTGTACGGCCCACGAACCAAAACCAACGGAGCCAGACGATGAACATTGCCTGTACTTCCCAAAGTCGCCAGAGCAGATCGTGAGCGACCTACAAACCATCCTGATTACCAGACCCCCCGGAAGGCAGACCGAAGTGATGTCGCAGTGGGAATACGACACAAGACACCCACCACAGAGCAAGCCCAGGTCGAAGCGCGGGCAGAGAGTGAGGCGATGGCGATGAAGTGGGCAATGCTACATGCCATCGTGTGGTCGGTGGCTCTGTGGGCTACGAGCCCTGATGGCGACTGCACCAAGTCGGGGGACTGCAAGCAGGGGGAGTACTGCAAGGCTGGGACGTGTGTCCCGAAGGAGGCAAGATGAAGATCGCGGATCTGAAAGTGGGCCAAGTGCTGTACGACGTTCACAGCGAGCGAGCCGGCAACACCACCATGCGGCGCGAAGGCTGCTGGGAGTGTTATGTCCGCGCCATTGATCCTGACGGAAAGTGGGTCGAGATCAGCTGGAACGGAAACCCGGCGCGACGAAGTGCCACGGTGCCTGCTGGATACAAGCAAGCACCGAAGGAATGGATTCGGTCGGAGCTATTCGGCCCAAGAGAGTGCTATTTTTGCCGCAAGACAGAGAAACAGGGCCACGATGCCGACTGCGAGCATCCGAGGGCGATTGCGGCACGCAAGAAAGCGGAGAAGGAGGAGTCCAAGTGAGCAGGGAAGCAATGGTGGCGTTCTGCTGCGCCGTAGTGGCTGTGTTGTTATTTGGGCTAGCGGCGTATGGGACCAAATACCTGGTGGACACATGCGAGAAGATGCAATGCAGGCCACCATTGCGTGGGCGTCTGATGCGCAGCACTCACTACACGAACGAATGCGTATGCGTGGAAGTCCCGCACAAAATGGGCGACGAATGAGCGCAACCAGCATTCCAGAACTAACTCCACAGCGCGTGCTCGTGCTGCGATACCAGCTTGAGGATCGGTTGATGTCGCCTGGCTCGATGTCAGGCCACCAAGCCGAACGCATGCGGCAAGGGCTAGGAGCAGCACCACAAGACGGAGCGCGACCCAACACGGCGGAATCGGAGCGGGCCAAGCTCGCGGATCTGGTGCTGCTATGTAAGGGGCTGACGACCGCCGAGGAGATAGTGTGCCGAGCACGATACGGGAGCACGTCAGGCAGCCGAGAATACAAGAGGATGCGGAAGTCGTCGGACATGCGCGAAGGCGACGGAGAGCAGATCACAAACCCAAGGCCAGACGGGTTTGCTGATATGGTCGAGGTCACAGGCAGAGAGGCCCGGTTTCCATCGTGGGCAGAAATTGCGAGCGTGGTCGGTGGCACTCAGTTTACCGTAAAGCACACGCTCAACCGAGCGCGCACAAAAATTGCGCTGGCGCTGTTCAGCAAGCAGCGCGTAAATGCCCAGCGTACACAGCGACGGAAGAGTGAGATTATGCAAAAAAGTCGTTGACTACGCTCACTCGGGCGAGTAGCTCTTTTGTCAGGCGAGAGGTGCGTTTAGTGCTTCTCGCCTTTTCTATTTCAAGGGGTTAACGATGACGCGGAGTGAGTTTGAAGCTCAAGCGCTGGAACTGCGCGCGAAGCTGCTGAATGAGGTCGCACAGCTTGATCGGTCCTCGCATTGTGTGGCGATCGACCAGTTAGAGCGGCGGATTGCACTGCTGAATCAGCTTGATATTCGGTCGCCGATTGGTGCCTACGGCTCGGTCCTGATTAGCGACCGAGGCGCAGCCGACGGTCAAGACCTAGCTACGGCGAAGTCGAGCGATAGCTAAGACTGAGTGGCCCGGTTGCGCGGGGTGGCTGCCCGCTGGGCTATCAACAAAGCATCAAATGGTCAAGCGATTGGTTATGCGCAAAAACGCCACACTGTATCCAAAAGTTCACAGTATCCAAAAGTTCACAAATTTAAGTAGAAAAATTTTCGGCTGTCTTTTTATTGGAGTTTTAGCGACAGCAATAGAGGAGATCGGAAGAGCGGTTCAGCAGG
>ERZ869925.113-NODE-113-length-47857-cov-105.462658_pt1 | contig 47857 bp, 61 predicted proteins | sample MGYA00579311_ERZ869925 | MGnify/ENA primary metagenome ERZ869925 (study PRJEB32216, sample SAMN09231817) | wastewater metagenome | place: USA: Maryland | collected 2016-07-30 | study: EMG produced TPA metagenomics assembly of the PRJNA472060 data set (Reclaimed...
CATCGCCGTCAGGGAGACCGACTTCAAGTGCAAGTGGTGCGACTTCAGGGACCACTGCTGGCGCCCCCAGGAACGCGCCGCCGCCCCTACCATCCTGCCAGAGTGGGCGAGGTAGACCTTGGCCTTCGACGCAAGCAGGCGCCCGCCTGGGTTTAACTCGCCATCCAAGAAGCGCGACTTCGACAGGGTGTCGGAGGCCCTGCTGGGTCGCGCAGAGGAGGTGTGCCGCTACCTGCTCCCGGGTGGCCGCGCCATCAATGGCGAGTGGCGCGTCGGCTCCATTGACGGCGAGCGCGGCAAGTCAATGGGCGTCAACCTGCGCGAGGGCGTCTGGAAGGACTTCGCCTCCGACGCCGGAGGGTCTGACCTGATCTCCCTGTGGTCGGCGGCCAAGGGCATCAAGATGCACGAAGCCTACGACGACGCGGCGGCGTGGGCTGGCATCGCGGAGACACCCAATAAGCCTGTCGCTCCGACATGGAAGGCGAAGACCCAGCCGCCGGCGGACCCGAAGGCGGCCGACCCGGAGGGTGACTTCTGGGAAAAGTGGCGGAAGGCTCCGCTCGTTGCGTCGTGGGAATACTACGACGGAGACGGCGCGCTGTGGGTCACGGTCTGCCGCAAGGATTTTGACGGCGGGAAGCACATCCGCCCCTGGAACGGGACGGACTGGAAGTGGCCCGAAGGCCAGCGTCCGCTTTACAACCTGGCGGACATCAAGGCGGCCTCCGTTGTCGTACTCGTCGAGGGGGAGAAGTGCGCCGAGCGCATGCGCGCGCTGGGGTACACCGCCACCACCATGCCCGGCGGCGCCCAAGCCGCGCGCGTGGTGGACTGGTCTCCGCTCGCCGGCAAGACCGTGATCCGCTGGCGGGACAACGACAAGGCGGGCCTCGATTGGCTGGAGAAGACTGGCCACCACCTCGCCAGCTCGACCGTGAGAGACGTCGTGATCCCTGCCGGCAAGCCGGAAGGCTGGGACTGCGCCGACGCCGGAAGCGACGAGGTGCTCGACCTGATGCGCGCGGTCCAAGAGGCGCCGGAACGTCGCGTCATCAAGGCGGCGCCGCTGGCGCTTCCCGACCTGATGTCTATCCCGAAGCGCCGGTTCGTGTACGACCGCAGCTACCAGCGCGGCACGATCACGGTCACGGCGGGCGAGGGTGGCAGCGGCAAGTCGGCGCTGCATGTGGTCGAGGCGCTGTGCATCGCCACGGGGCGGGATCTGCTGGAGACAGGCAAGCCCATCGAGCGTACTCGAGTGTGGCTGGTCGCCCTCGAGGATGACGAGACCGAGATGCACCGCCGCATCGGCGCCGCCATCATGCACTTCAAGCTGGATCGTCGCGAGATCGGCGGCTGGCTGTTCCTGACGACCCGCCAGAACGCGCCGGACTTCCTGATCGCCATGTCCGACAAGTCCGGCACCCTCGTCTCCGACGCCAACATCGCGGCCTTCAAGCGGGAGGTCGCGGAGAACGACATCGGCGTCGTGATCTTCGATCCCTACGTCTACCTGCACATGACGAACGAGAACGACAACTCGGCGCAGGCCACCGTGATGAAGGCGCTGGCCGGGGCGGTGAACGAGACCAACGTGGCGTGCGCCATCGTCCATCACGCCAAGAAGCCCAACGCCGACAGCCGGGCCGCGCCGTCGGCCGGAGACATCCGTGGTGCCGGCGCCATCGTGAACAGCGCCCGCTCCGGCCGCGTCGTCAACACCATGACCCAGGCACAGGCCGACAAGCTGGGCATCGATGAGCGCGACCGCTGGGCATACTTCCAGGCATCCAGCGTGAAGGCCAACTATGCGCCGCGGTCGGGCAGCGGTGACTGGTACAAGCTGCACGGCGTGCGCCTGCCCAACGGCGAGCATGAGGAGGAGGGGGACAGCGTCGGCGTGGTCACGCGATGGAAGGCGCCCGACGCCTTCCAGATTGTGGGTGTGACCACCGAACAGACGCGACAGGTGCAGAACCTTGTCGAGCAGTCGTTCTCCTCCGGCAACCCGATCTCTCCCGTCAGCAACTCGCGAAGCAGGCTGCCATACCTGCACGACGAGGTGGCTGGCGTGCTGGGCCTCGCCATAGACGACCGTGCGGCGATGCACAGGGTGAAGAACATCATCGAGCAGTGGATGAAGAACGGCGTGTTGAGGGTGGAGACATGGCAGAACGACAGCCGCAAGAGCGTGACGGTGGTGCGGCGCGGCACGACGGGGGTCTACGATTGAGGAAGGACGACAGCATCCACTGCTTCACGGTGCTGGGGACGCCGCGCCCCAAGTCCAGGCCGCGCTTCGTGAAGGGGCGGGTGGTGTCGAGCGTCGACAAGAACGAGAAAATCTGGCGCCGGTTGGTCGAGAGCGAGGTCGCGAGACTGAGCCACGACGCGCCCATCGACTATCCCGTGGCGATCGACATGGAGTTTTGGTTCGCCACCAAGGACCCCGACCGAGTCGGTCGGCCGCACGCCCAGCGCCCAGACAAGGACAACCTTGAGAAGCTGGTGCTCGATGTGCTCACAAAGAAGGGCGTCATCAAAGACGACGCCCTGGTGGTGACTGGCCGAACGGCCAAGATGTGGGCCATGATGTCCGGCGTGGATGTGGCTATCTACCCGGCCTAGAGACGGTCTCTGTGTCTCCGGTGGACGATCATCGCGGCGAAGGCCACGGCGATGCCAATGGAAAACCCAAGCATAATGCCGGCGACGAAGTTGGTCATCGGCGGCCCCGGATCAGATAGTCAATGTGTCGGTCGGCCTCCGTCTCGCCGTCCGGCGGCGCCGTCAGCGGCGGTTTAGGCATCGGCCGGCAGCCGTGCATTTCGGCGTGGTGCTGGCGCAGCGCCTTGTATCTGTTGAACGAGCGGTCGCAGAAAGAACATGCCAGTCGCTTCGGCTTCATCGGTCGGCTCCTAGTGCGCGGCGGGTAAGGTCGCGAGCTTTCGTGATGGTTTCTATCGCGGCAACAGGGTTGCGGAGTGACGGCTTGTTGTCGAACTCCTGCCAAGCCCGCAGCGCCGCCTCCAGCGCGGCGATGCGGTCTGCGGCTGTTTGCGCGTTTACCTTCCACTCTCGATATATAGCGGCATCCCTTTCGCTTGATCTCAACTCGTTAACGTACATAGCCGCGCCGTCAGCGCGCAGCCGCTCCACCAGCGTCTTGTCGTCACTCATGGTCGGCTCCTAGGGCGCGGTCTGCTTCGATGAAAGCAAAGTTGATGTTCGAAATTTCCTCCGCCGCGATAGCAAGCCCGCCGATACCGGGCATGAGCACTTCCATGCCGCGCCGGCTTCGCCGCAGCGCAGACTCAAGCGCCTCGATGCGTCTGGTCGCTGCGTCGCGCTCCATAGTGCGCTGTGATGCTGCTGCATTGGCTGATTCAAAGATGCCCTTCAGCCGTTCGTTCTCGGCAGTCAGCGTCTCGATGCGGTCGAGCAGGGCGGGCGCGGCGTTGCGGAGCGCGGCGATCAGGGCGGCGTCGGCTTCGCTGAACGTCTCGCGGAAGCCACTGTTGATCTCGTTTTTGCTGGCGTCGTGGACTTCCCAGCCGATACCACGATCCCACGCCTGCCACGGCCCCGGCGTTGCCTTGGCGAGCAGTTCCCGCAGCGCGGCGATGTCGATGTCGTCAGTCATGGTTGGCCTCCTGGTAACAGTTGCAGGCGGCATACTCTGGCGTGGTGTCGTCCACCGGCAGGCCGTCCCAATCCCAGCACCAGTGGCGGTGGCCGCCGGTAAGAACCTTGCCGCGCCAGCGCAGGCAATCGGCAACCCACACCGGATTGTCGGTGCGCGCATCGTCAGTCATCGCGCTTCTCCCCTCTGTCTCTGACATCGATCTTCATGGCGCGCAGGCGATCACCCTCCGCGCGCCAGTACCGCATGACCCGCCAATCGCGCATGCGCTTGGCGGCCTTGGCCTTCTGGTCGGCCTCGCGGGCCAGCCGGTCGAGGGACGCCACCGCTTCCAGTGGCGTCGGCTCGGGCAGCAGGGGCATCACGGCTCCCACCTGTACTGAACGTAGTGCGCGACAGTCGCCATGACGGCGAAAGAGACAGCCGCGCCGATGTTGCCGATGTCGAAGGCGGCTCCAGCGAGGAAGCCGAAAGCGAACACGATCATTCGTCCTCTCCCTCGTACTCGCCGTCCATGCATGGCGGCTGATCCATCGTGAACACGGGGTGCTGGCCGGCGCGGTAGATGGTCACGATCCGGCCGGCGTCGGTGCGCTGGTACAGTTCGTTGAGCCAGTAGTGCGCGACAGCGTCGGCCTCCTGCCTGGTGGCCACTTGGACGTCCGTCTCCGCAAGGGGAGGGCGCTCGTTGGGGTGCTCGACGTAGTCGATGCAGCGCACGCGGTAGAGCATGTCTCTCATTGCTCGTCCTCCGTCGCGTTGTGGTGCCCGCAATCCGGGCATATCCACTTGCCGAGAAACATCTCCATGTCGTCGCGCTCGACGTCGTGGGTCTCGCCGCACTTCTCGCAGGAGCGCGGGCGCTTCATGCGATCCTCCCACGACCCGCAGCACGGGCACTGCCACTGCCCATTCCATGTCTCGATCTCGGGCCCGTCCTCGTTGTGGTTGAGGTCGAACGTCTCGCGGCACTTGGTGCAGGTCTGCTCGTCAGGCTCCTCGGGGGCGCTGGCCCCGGCGTCCTCGATCTGGTCGGCAATGCGGCGGGCATCGCTCGCCTGCTTGGCCATCAGGTTGACCATGCCCTCGTCCTCGGAGTGGTTCGCGGCGTCCTCGCACTGCTGCGAGAAAACGCGCAGCGCGAACACTGCGAACTGCCTGTCTCCGTCGTAGAGAAACTCGTCGCGCATGGCTCAATCCTCCTTCTCGACGTCGGTGCCCAGCAGGTTGACATGGTCGTACTCCTCGCCGTCGCGGCGGCAGGGGTACGGAGCGGCATCGGCGGCGATCTCGCGCGCCGCGTCGATGTCATCGGCCTCGATGGTCTCGGTGAGCGCGATCCGGTAGGTGACTGTGAACCTTGGCATGTGTCTCTCCTGTCTCTGTTGTCCTGTGGCTTGACCGACCGCAGGGGAGAAGCGAGCCACGACACGCGCGGCTCGCCTCATGCGCTGCGGTCAGGCGTTGCCGACGGGCTTCATGGTGGCGAGGTTGATCTCGCGGCCGGCGCTGTCGGTGATCGGCCCCGGATCGACCGCGCCCTCGCTGCTGGGCGCCGTGTTGATCTCGACGCCCATGTTGATCTCGATGCCCTTGAGCATCTCGGCGCGATCCTCGGCGCTGATGAGCGCGGCGGTGGCGGGGTGACGCGCCATCGCCTCGATGCCCTGCTGGTAGGCGATGGCGGACAGGCCGGCGACGATCTCGGCGGCGGCCTGCGCCGCGTCCTCGTTCATGTTGCGGCGGATGTTCAGCACGGCAATCGCGGCGAACGAGCACTGCGCGAAGTAGGCGCCCGCGTTGATGTTGCCCAGGCTGAAGCAGAGGCCGGCCATGTTGAAAGCCTCGCCACTGGCGCGCGCCTCCGAGCTGTTGATCTCGTCGCTATCCTCGGAGAGGTGCTTCGCGTTGATGCGGATGGTCTTGTCGGTCATGTCTCTGTCTCCTAACGATCCTGACGTTCCAGACGCACAGGCCAGCATGATCGCTGGGGGATAGGGCGGCCGGCACGCGGCACAGCCCTCACCCGCAGGGGTCACTTGGGCGGGGTGTAGTCGGTGCTCTCCACCACGGCGGCGATGCTCGCGGTGTAGAGGTTGGGGTCCTCCAGCACGGCGGCGTAGTAAGCGCGCGCCTCCTCCAGCGTCTCGCACGCCGCCCACTGGTCGGTGTCGATGTCCTCGTCCTCGTCGCGAAGCGACCAAGCCACGATGTACATGGTCAGCCCTCCAGCGACTTGAGGTCGGCGGACAGCAGCACGCGGGCCATGCGCTCCGCGTCGATGGCGGCCTCCAGCGGCGTCTGCCAGCAGTGCGAGGAGTAGCGCCCGACCTTGGCGGTCCATGTGCCGTTCTCGCGCTGGGCAGTGAGCGAGATGACACCCAGCGCGCGCCCGTACTGGAGCGCCTCCTTGTTGATCGTCCAGCCGGTGCAATCCCAATCGGGATTGAGCGGATCGGGCTTTTCCAACATGCTCATGGTCAGCCCTCCACCTTGATGCCCGCCGCCTCGGCCTGGGCGATGACGGCAAGAACCTTCTTCTGATCCTCGTCGTGGATGTGGCGCGAGTAGCGCCCGACCATCTCGCCCAGCGCGGCCAGCATGGCGGCGGCGGCGTCCAGCTTGGCGTAGGTCTCGGCCTCCTCGCTGCGCTCGGCGCAATCGGGCACGGCCTCGGGGTCGGGATTGGTCTCGACCGCCTCGATGAAATCGGGGTCCTCGACGCTGTAGGTCGGCTCGTAGTCGAGTTCGCCGTCGGCGGCGATGTCCAGCGCCTTGTCGATGGCCTCGGTCGCGCTCGTCGCGTTGACCTCGATCCATGCGCTCTCCCTGCTGTCTCGGTAGAGCGTCACTGTGTAGCTTCGCATGATCCTGTCTCCTGTTCTGATCGTGAGCCTCGACATGAGATCCACGGGGAAGCGGCGTTGGCCGTGCCGCTTGCCGGTGGGTCGCGGGGTGGGCGGGGGCCGGCTGCAACAGCCCCCGCCCGGAAGGTCCGGAACGACCCGCGACGTTCCGGACACTCTGCGCTCAGTCCTGGGTGATGTCCAGCCCCGCCTCGCGCATGATGCCGGAGATGTGAGCGACGGCGCCCTCCACGGTGTTGTAGTGGTCCGCGATGCTGCTCGACAGGTACGGGATCACGATGGCGTCGGGGTGGTTCTTGGGGTTGGGGTTCTTCGATGCGCCGTAGCCGCCCCAACGCTTCTCCCCGCCGATGAACTCCCGCAAGTGGAAGTTGCAGTAGCGATGGGCGGCGGCGTGGGCGAACACGAAGGCCACGCGGTCGATGTCGAGCGGCTGGTCGGCTTCCTTGACGGTGTAGGAAAACGAGAGCGTCTCCGAGCTGGCGTCGGCGGTGCTGTCCGCGATGATCTCGACGCGCGACCCTGCGGCCTCCAGCGCGTCAACGATGCGACAGATGGCAACGCCGCGATGCTTGAACTGCACGGCCGACACCTCGGACCGCACGCTGTTTGAGATCACCAGCCGGTAGACGGCGCGCGGGATGATCTCGACGCCTGGGCGAACCATGCAGCAGGGATCGCCGGCAACCGCGATGGGGACGACGGGGTAGGCGCCGCCGACGTCAAGCGAGCGGATGGGCGCGAGGTCGATGGGGCGGGCGTTCGCGCGCAAGCTGGCGTCCAGCATGTCGCGGCCCTTGTCCCAGCCGGTCACGGCGAGCGCGACCGACTTCTTGAACGACTGTCCGCCGCTCCATGTCTCGGCGGGGCGGTTCGCGATAGGGTCGCGCCACGGCGAGCGGGTGTTGAGCCGGGTGAGGTACTCGGCCCATGTGTAGTGCTGGTGCGGGAGGACGGCCATCTAGCGGGCCTCCGCGTCGATCTTGGCCACCGTGTCGGCGTCGAGACCCTTCCAGAGGCAGGCGGCCTCCACGCGGTCCTGCTTCCAGCCACGGGCCAGCAGCGCGGCGCCCTGCTGGATGGCGCGCATCGACACGACATGCCGAACCTTGAGGGTGGCAACGGCGGCGCGGACGCTGTGGACGCGAGACACCCAGGGCGTGTCTCCGAACAGGGCGCGCTCCATCTTGGCGTCGTAGTCGATGGGCAGGACCACGAAGCGGTCGAGGCTGGCGGCGTCTAGCTGGTTGCGGCCGACGTAGAGCCGATCCTGCCCGCGCCCGTAGGTGTTGGCGCTGGCGATGGCGCGGAAGTCGGGGTGCCGCTCGACCACGCAATCGGGGAAGTCCTGATGGCCGTTGGCCAACCCCGCATTGAACGACAGCAGCGAGCCGGGGGCGCTGGCGTCGATCTCGTCGAACAGGAACACGCCGCCGTGCTCGTAGGCTTCGCGGTAGGTCTTGCGGACCGTGCGTCCTTGGGCGTCCTGAAAGCCCAGCAACTCGTACTTGCTCTCGACGGCGCCGGTGAAGTGGTGCCGCAGGTTGAGAGCGTCGGCCACCTGGGCGGCCAGATGGGTCTTGCCGCTGCCGGCGGGGCCGACGATCAGCACGTTCAGGCCGGCATCGACCGCGTCCAGCACCTCGGGGAACGCTTCGTGCTTGGGAGACGGGTCGAGGGCGCGCGCCTCGGCGGCCGGCTTCTCGCGCTCCAGCACGATGAACCGCTCGACGGCTTCCGGCTTGGGGGCGTGGCGCTGGATCAGGTCGATCACCCGCGCGTCGTCCATCGGGGCCGCCGACGATCCGACCATTTCGGACAGGATGCGCGCCAACTCGGCGGCCTTGTCTCCAGAGACCGGGGGCGGGTTGAACCGCTCGACGGTCTCGCGGGTCATGGCCTGTCCCTCGCGGGCGCTGGCGGTCGTGCCGGCCTGCACGGTCGGGACCGTCTGGGCGACGGCGTTGCCTTCGAACAGGTGCGGCCGGTTGATCTTGAGCCACGCCAGCAGGTTCTCGTTGCGGGGCATGTAGGGCGCGATGGCGGCATCACACGCGGCCTGCGCGTCGATGGCGGGGCCGTTGTGGCTGGCGCTCAACTGGCTGTACCGCTCCGGGTTGGTGTAGGCGCCCAGGCAGTCCGAGACCTCGAGGGTGCGGGCGATGGCCATGGGCCAGCCGCAGCGGCCCAGCCAAGTGCGGACGGCGGCGCGCGTGGCGCTGTTCACGTTGATGCCGGCGGCCCCGTTGAAGGGCAAGCCGCCCAGCACGGCGGCGACTGTGGTCTCGATGGTCATTTGCAGCGTTCTCCTGTTGCGGGTTGTCCAGTGCGGGTCACTGGCGGAGGGGGCGGACCGGACCGGCCACGGCCCCTACCGGCAGGGGCCAGCTAGGCGGGGATGATCTCGGCCCCGGTGTCGTGGGCGATGCCTTCCACGCGGGAGACGGGGCGGCGGTCCCATGCGCGGGGGTCCGTCGTGCGAGCTTCCCAAGCGGCCACGGTGTGGCCGTAGGGGTAGGCGTCAGCCGGCAGCCAGAGGCCGGCCTCGGCGTTGTCGATGGCCCAGGTGGCGCGCTGGCGGGCCGCCTTGGCGGCTTGAGCGGCGGCGCGGCGGGCGAGTTCGCGCGGGGTGGGGCGGGTGGTCATGGTGCGGGTCTCCTAGGCGCGGCGCTGGTCTCGGGCGCGGGGCTTGTCTCCGGGCTTGAGCGGCTCGCCCATGGCGGCGGCGAGAAACCGGGCGCTGTCAAAGCGCGGGTTGGTGTCGGTCAGGGCGGCGGCGAACCGCCACGCGACGGTGCGGCGCTGGTCGATGTCGAGTTCGCCCAGGGTGGCGATGGTGGCGGCGATCAGCCGGTAGTCCTTGGCGTGCATGGTGTCGGGTTCCTGTCTCTGTCGGTTGCCGGTTGCCCATGGCGGGGCCGGCGGGGTTGCAGCCCCGGTCCAGCCATACCGGACATTCCGGACACAGTGAAGCCACCATTCCGGCCAAATGTGCGACAATTGCGCGCAGGCTAGATGTTGGGGTGGCCGGCTGGGCGGCACACAAGATGTTGGCGCGATGCTCATCGCGCAACAGGTGGCGCGGGCGGGTGGCGTTGCGCGATGCTTGCGCGATGGGCCGCTGCGGCAAGTGCCTGAAAACAAAGGGGAAAGTGGCGGTGCGCGTTGGTTGCGCGTTGCTTGCGCGATGGTTGCGCGATTGCGCGATCCCCCTTTAGGGGGTCGCGCATCGCATCGCGCAGCCCGGGAGGACATGCGGAGGGAACGGCCGGCGGGTAGGCTTGGGGCATGCCCCCCAAAGGTCGCTACGTCTCCCAACCCGCAATCTCCGACAAGGCGGAGCGGTTCGCCCTGGCCATCGCAGCCGGCCTAGGGCCGACGGAAGCCGCGCGGATCGTGGGATACGCCCAGCCAAGCGTCACGGGGGCCGCCCTCGGCCGCGATCCCCGCGTGCGCGCCGTGATCCAGACCATGCGCGGCCGGCGGCTCGACAAGCTGGCGTCTCTCGCCGTCTACGAGCTGGAGGCCATGCTGCGCGATCGATCGTTGCCGGCCGGCGCCCGGTTCAACGCGGTCCGGCTGTCTCTCGCCTTGGGTGGCCACCACGAACGGCCGGCAGACCAGGACGACGGAGGCTTGAGCCGGAAGGACGTTGCGGAGATGACGCTGGAGGAGTTGGACGCCTTCATTGCGGCCGAACGCGGCCGGCGGGCTGGGGCGGCGCGGCCCGTTCTCGACCACGAACCCCGCCAACCTGCGGCTAACGCCTTGCAGGACAACGAGAAAGCGCGACCCTCGCAGGGTTCCGCCCTGCCGGCCGAGGCGCTGGGAGAGGGTGAAGGCCAGGGCGGCGGGCCGGCCGAGGGGGAGGGGAGAGAGGACGGCGGCGGGGCCGGCGGCCCGTAGGGCGGCGGCGGCCGGCCGGCCTCCGGCCGCAGCCCGCAGCGCCCGCGCGCGCCCGCGAGCCGACCCCTGGGGGGTACCCGCGCGTTGCGCGCGCGATCAGATGGACCCCTCCTCGACAAAGTCGCCACTCCGCCCAACATTCGGTACCATTTTGGTATCCTCCAGCCGGACCGCTTGACGGACATTCCGGACGGTGCCAATCTCCGCCTCGAGACCGCAAGGTCACACCTCCGCCCGGGGGAACCGAGGACTAGTCAATGTGCGGACGGCTCACCCCCGGCCCGCGGTACACCGTCCCTTGAAGAAATCGGAGACCGGGAAGTCGGGCTGGCCGGGATTGCAATCCGGCCGGCCCGGCGCCGCCAACACCGAGATGCCGCCGGCGGCCCGAAAGGGCGTATTCCCGCAAGGGTGAGCCGGTCCTGCCCCACGAGCGCCGAGAACGACACGAGGCGGCGCCGGCGGCACCTCCCACTGTCCATGCGCGCGCCGGACATTCCGGTCTATACTCCGGACGCCCTCTCCGCCGTCGACCGGAACCGATGACGCAGCCCCCGAGCTACACCCGTTTTCAGGACTACAGCGACTACCAGGCCGACAATCCGCTGCCCGGCCCGAAGCTGCTTGGCTCCGACCTCGACGCCGAGTTCGATCGCATCAAGACGACGCTCGACGCCGTGCTGTTCAACCTGCGGATACTCCAGCGCGACGACACGGCGCTGGCCAACGGCATCGTCACCCCCGACAGCATCTCGAGCGCGCTGGCGATTATGATCGCCGGCTGGACGATCAAGGGCGCGTGGACGACCGCGACGGCCTACTCGACCCAGGACTACGTCACCAACTCCGGCAACGGCTACGTCTGCATCGTCGCGCACACGGCGGGCACGTTCTCGACCGACCTCGCCGCCGGCAAGTGGGCCTTGGTGGCGACCGCGGGCGCCGCCGGAGCGACGGGCGCGACAGGCCCGGCCGGACCGACTGGCCCGACCGGCGCCGCCGGCGCGACTGGACCGGCCGGCCCGCAGGGCGCCGCCGGCGTTCCGTTCAACAACCGCATCATCAACGGCGACTTCGCGATCGACCAGCGCAACGCGGGCGCCGCGAAGACGATCACCGCGGCGGCCACGGTCGCCTACACCGTCGACCGCTGGTACGTCGGCTGCACGGGCGCGAACATCACCGCCCAGCGCGTCGCCGGCACTTCGCCCAACCAGTACGGCTTCAAGCTCACCGGGGCGACGTCGAACACCGGCGTCATCTTCGGCCAGCGCATCGAGGCGGCCAACATCGCGGACTGCGGCGGCCAGACCGTCACCGTGCAGGCCCAGCTCTCCGCGAGCGCGCCGATCACGCTCACCTGGAAGGCGTTCTACGCGAACAGCGCCGACGCCTGGGGCACCAAGACGACGACCGGCACCGGCACGGAGACGTCGATCACCAACGGCACGATCTCCGTCACCGCGACGCCGACCGTCTACACCTTCCAGATCGCGCTCCCGACGAACGTGTCGAACGGCCTCGACCTCGAGTTCTCGCTGACCGCGCTGGGCAACGCGGCGACCCTCACCGTCGAGAACGTGCAGCTCGAGAAGGGCACCACCGCGAACCCGTTCGAACGGCCGGACATCACGCTGCGCCTCGCGCGCTGCAAGCGGTACTACCTGCGCCGTCAGGCGACTGGCGGCAACCAGATCGCCATCATCGGCTACACCTGGATCGCCTCGCAGCAGAACTTCGTCGACAGGTTCGACGTCCAGATGCGCGCCGCGCCGACATTCTCGCGCAGTGCGGACGGCGACTTCTACATGCTCGCCAACGCGACGAACGTGCCGGTTTCGGCCCTGCTGGCGCAAACGGACGTCTGGGGTGGGTGGATCTACAGTTCGGCCGGCCCCTACGGCATCAACGTGCCGGGGATGCTGGTGTCGCAGAACTCCAGCGCGTGGCTGGCCTACGACGCGGAGCTGTGATGGCCTACAAGCTCTCCAACACCGTCTTCGTGATCCGCCTCTCGGACGGTGCCAGCATCCCCGAGGACCCGTCGAACCGCGACTACCAGGAGTTCGCGCGGTGGGTGGCCGCCGGCAACACGCCGCTGCCCGCCGACCCCGAGCCGCGGAAGGCGATCGAGGTCAGCGCGTTCCGCCTGAAGAAGGCGATCCGCAATCTGGGCGCCGAAAAGCTCGCCATCATCGAAGGCGCCGTCGCCCAGGACCCAGACGCCGACTTCTACTGGCGCAACATGCAGTCGGTCGTGAACACGCACCCGTACATCACGCAGTTCGGGCCGCTTCTGGGCCTCAACACGCCCGAGGAAATCGACGCCTTCTTCATGCGGGCGCGGGACATGGAGGTGTAGATGCCCTGGCGCGCGTTCATCGAGCGTCTCGACGCGATCGACGTCATCGCGTTCGCCGCTCCGCCGCTGATTGGCGGCCTTCTCGGCGCCCGCTACGCCCAGGGCCGCACCCGGCGCGAGCTGGCGATCGCCTACCTGATCTCGGTGGGTCTCGGCATCTTCGTCGGCGGCGGCATTGGCGAGCATCTCGGCCTCAAGGTCTGGGCGACCGGCGGCGTGATGTTCACCTGTGCGGCGGTCGGGCAGGAGTTCCTGGCCTACGTCATCGCGGCCCTGCGCGAAGGCGTCACCGACCCGTCTTCGACCGCGGGCAAGTGGATCGACGCCGTGCTGGGGCGGAGGAAGTCGTGAGCATCTCCATCCCCGAGCTGCTCCAGCTCCTCCTCCTCGTCGCGCTGGTCGCTTTCCATGTCGGCCGCGAGCACCGCCACCGCAAGTCCAAGAGGGATTGAACCATGTCTATCCGCGGAGCCTCCGCCTCCGGCTCGTTCGAAGCCGCCAACGACTACCAGAACGTGCCGGCATCGACGACCACCAAGCTCACCGGCCAGAACGGCGTCGCCGGCGGCGCGCAGGGCGACTACATCAAGTCGATCGTCATCGTGCCGTCCACGACTTCGCCCGGCGCGGTCACGCTTCAGGACGGCAACGGCAGCGCGATGACGATCTTCGCCGGCGGCGCGGCGTCGGTGCAGGGCCTCGTCCCGATCTGGATCGACTTCTCCATGATGGCGATGAAGGCCCCGGTCGCCGGCGCTGCCGGCTGGACGATCGTGACCGGCGCCAACATGAACGTCATCGTGGTGGGCGACTTCCAGTGACCTACCGTGTCTCCGAGGCCGGCCTGGCGAACATCCGCGTCGAGGAGGGCCTGAAGCTGGTGGCCTACCCCGATCCGGAGTCGCCGCGCGCCCGCACGGGCGTTGGCTCCGGAGACCCGTGGACGATCGGCGTCGGGCACACCGGCCCGGAGGTCCGCGAGGGCCTGCGCTGGACCGAGGAGCAGGTCATGGATGCGCTCCGCCGCGATGTGAGGGCGTGCGAGAACAGCATCAACCGCTCCGTGAAGACCAAGCTCAACCAGAACCAGGTCGATGCGTTGGGGAGCTTCATCTTCAACGTGGGCGTCGGCGCCTTCGAAAGCAGCACCATGCTGAAGCGCATCAACGAAGGCCGCTTCGCGTTGGCCGCCGAGGAGTTCCCGCGCTGGTGCATCCCCAGCAGCCTGATCCCGCGCCGGTCGCGCGAGCGCGCGCGGTTCCTGGGCATGCCGCTGGTGACGTACCCGGTCGTCACGCCCGAGGCGTACACCACCGACGTCCAGAAGAAGCTGGGCGTGGCCGCCGACGGCGTCTACGGCCCGCAGACGCGCGCCGCGGTCATCGCCTTCCAGAAGGCGCACGGCCTCGACCCCGACGGCATCGTCGGCCCGCGCACCCTGAAGGCACTCGGCCTGTGATCGCGCTTCTTCGCAACCCGCTGGTCTGGGTCGGCATCGCCGTCGTGGCGACGATCGCCGTCGTGGCGGTCATCTACAACCGCGGGCGATCGGCCGGCGCCACCCAGGTCATCGAGCGGGTCCAGCAGCGGACGATCGAAACCCAACGGAGCATCCAACGTGCGGAAGATCTCGGTCCTCGCACTCCTCGCGATGTGGTCAAGCGGCTGCGCGACGGCACCTTCTGACGTCGCCTGCCCGTCGCTGCCCGAATATTCGCAGGAGACCATGAACAAGGCGGCCGACGAGATCGAGGCGATGCCGGACGACAGCGTCGTCGCGAACGTCCTCATGCCCGACTACGGCCGGATGCGTGACGGCGTCCGTGCGTGCCTGAAGGCGAGGAAGTGAGCACCTCCAACGCCTCCAAGCTGGCCTCCGAGCTGTTCGGAGACGGCGAGAAGCCCCGGAACCGCCGGCAGGCGAAGTCGCCGGCCCTTCGCGCGGCCGAGATGCGCCGCGCCGGCCTGCTCGCGCGCGACAGCCTGATCGAGTTCACCAAGTTCACGATGCCGTCTCCGTCCGCGCCGAGCGACCCGACGATGTCGCGCTTCGAAGACGCCGAGCATCACCGGCTGATCGCCCAGAAGCTCGAGGAAGTCGAGCGCGGCGACTGCAAGCGCCTCATCATCACCATGCCGCCGCGGCACGGGAAGTCCGAGCTGGCCTCGCGCCGCTTCCCGGCATGGTTCGTCGGTCGCGATCCGCGCCGAGAGGTCATCTTCGCGACCTACAACCAGACGTTCTCCGAGGACTTCGGCGGCGAGGTGCGCGACATCATCAACTCGCCGCGCTACCAGCTCGCCTTCCCCGGCGTCGAGCTGAAGGGAGACAGCCAGGCGCGCGATCGCCTCTCGATGAAGGAGGCCGAGGGCGGCATCAAGAACGGCGCGCTCTACTTCGCCGGCGCGGACGGCTCCGTGACTGGCCGCGGCGCCGACCTGTTCCTGATCGACGACCCCTTCAAGAACAGAACCGACGCCGAGAGCGAGACCACCCGCCGCAAGGTCTGGGACTTCTTCACCTCGACCGCCTACACCCGCCTCATGCCGGGCGGGCGCATCGTCATCATCCTGACGCGCTGGCACGAAGACGACATCATCGGCCGGCTGTTCGATCCCAAGTACGTCGACCCGGAGATCGCCCAGGAGTACGAGATCCTGTCTCTGCCGGCCATCGCGGAGGACGACGATCCAATGGGGAGACAGCCGGGCGAGGCGCTCTGGCCGGAACGCTACCCCGTGGACGTCCTCAACACGACGCGCCGCGTCATCGGTCCGCGCGATTGGGCGTCGCTCTACCAGCAGCGCCCGCGTCCGGACGACGGCGACTTCTTCACCAAGGATATGTTCGAACCGTACCAGCGCGAAGACCTGCCGGACGACTTCCGCGGCATCTTCCGCATCTACGGCGCGAGCGATCACGCGGTTGGCGCGAAGCAGCGCAACGATCGCAGCGTCATCGGCTGCGTCGGCTTCGACCAGCACGGCGACATCTGGATCTTGCCGGATGTCCGCTGGGACAAGATCGATGGCGAGGCCCAGGTCGAGGAGATGATCGCGCAGATGCAGCGTCACCGGCCGACCGTGTGGTGGGCCGAGAAGGGCCACATCTCGCAGTCGCTTGGTCCGTACCTGAAGCGGTCCATGTACGAGAAGCGCGTTCCGACATGGTTGAAGGAGAAGACGCCGAGCGTCGACAAGGTGAAGCGCGCAGCGTCGATCCGCGCTCGAGCGGTGATCCGGCCGATCAAGGTGCCGGCCTTCACCAGTTGGTGGGAGAAGGCGCTGGCCGAGCTGCTCGCCTTCCCGAATGGCAAGCACGACGACTTCGTCGACTGGCTGTCGTGGATTGGTCTTGGCCTCGAGGAGGAGCGCGCGGCGCCGCCGACGCGGAAGTCAGACGCTCCGAACGCGCCCGCCGTAGGATCGGGCGCCTGGGTGGTCTGGCGATCGAAGCGTGACGAGAAACTGAAGGCAGCGCAGAACGCGCGCAGGGGTTGGTAATGAGCGACATCGGAGCCGAAACCACCGCGATCCTGGCGGGGAGCGACACCGGAGACGACGAGGCGAAGCCGAAGGGCGTGATGCGCTCGCTCGAGCGCGACGGCCAGCCGGACTCGGATGAAGCCGCTCTCGTCAAGGAGACGATGAGCAAGATCACCGAGTGGAAGAAGCACCACGAAAAGGCGCTCGAGCGCATGCAGGAGGACGTCAAGTTCGCCAGCAACAAGCACGGCGCGCAGTGGGACGGCAAGGAGGCGGCGCCCGACAAGAGGTACGTCGCCAACATCACATTCCGCCACATCCAGGGCCGCACCGGCGTCCTCTACGCGAAGAACCCTCGCGTCAAGATGGCGCGCAGGAAGCGCATCGACTACAAGCTCTGGGACGGCACGCGCGAGATGCTCCAGATGGCGCAGGACGCCATGAAGGCAGCGCAGTCCGCCGGCCAGCCGCAGATGGTTCCGGGGCCGGACGGCCAGCCCATGATGGCGCCCCCTCCGCCGATGCCCAGCCCGGTCGACATCCAGGGCGCGAGGCTGGTGTTGGCGGAGGCCGACCAGATCCGCCGGCGCCGGCAGATGCTCGACAAGGTCGGGAAGACCGCGGAGATCCTGTACCAGTACTACCAGGACGAGGGGAACCCCGACTTCAAGAAGCGCGCGAAGGCGTGGGTGCGCCGCACGCTGACCTGCGGCGTCGGCTGGCTCAAGCTCGACTTCGAACGCCAGCGCGACTACACGACGAAGGTCGCTGGCGAGATCAACCAGTGGCAGACCGAACTCGATCGCCTGATGTCCGAGCTGGACAAGATGGGCAACGACAAGACCCCCGAGGGGTCGGCGCGCATCGAGGAGGTCGAGGCGCAGCTCAAGAAGCTGCGCGAGACGCCGATGGTCACGGTCAGGCAGGGTCTCCGCTTCGGCTTCCCGAAGTCGTGGCGCGTCATCCCCGACATGACCTGCTCGCAGCTCTCCGGCCTCGTCGACTGCTGGGAGATGGCCGAGGAAATGCCGATGACGCCGGACGAGATCCGCGAGACCTACAAGGTCGACATCGGCACCAACTACAAGGTCTACCACGGCAAGGACAAGAACGGTCGCGACCGCAAGGAAGCGATGGTCTACGAGCACTACAACCGCCGCACCGGCCTGATGTCGGTGGTCTGCGAAGGGTTCCCGGCCTTCATCGTGAAGCCGACCGCGCCGCGCGTGGAGACCAAGCGGTTCTTCCCGTACTTCCCGCTGTGCTTCAACGAGATGGAGTGCGAGGACGGCGAGATCTTCCCGCCGTCCGACGTCCAGCTCATCAAGCACCAGCAGCAGGAGTACAACCGCTCGCGGGAGGCGCTGCGCCAGCATCGCATCGCCAGCCAACCCGGCTTCGTCGCCAGCTCCGCGGCGTTCGCGAGCGAGGACGACGCGCGCAAGATGGCGGAGCGTCAGCCGCACCACGTTGTCATGCTGGAGCAGTTGGGAGACAAGAAGATCTCCGACGTCATCCAGCCGATCCCGCTCAACCCGATCGACCCCAACGTCTACGAGACCAACATGGTCTTCCAAGACGTCATGCGGTCCGTGGGCGACCAGGCGGAGAACTTCGGCGGCGGAGACAGCCACAACACCGCGACGCAGGCGTCGATCGGAGAGAACTCGCGACTGTCGACGATCCAGTCCAACGTGGACGATCTCGACATGGTGCTGACGGAGGTCGCGCGCGACGCCTGCCACATCATGCTGATGCAGGTCGACCAGGCGGAGGCGCAGCGCATCGCGGGCGAGGGCGCGGTGTGGCCGAGCGAGATCACCGCGGCCGACTACAGCGCCGAGGTGTACCTCGAGACGGTGGCCGGCAGCTCCGGCAAGCCGAACCGCGACCGCGACGCGGCGCTCCTCGAGCGCCTCTACCCGCTGGCGGTCCAGACCGGGTCGATCTCCCCGAAGTGGCTGGCGACCAAGGTCGTCCAGCTCATGGACGAGACGGTGGACCTGGAGGAGGCGATCCTCGCGGACATGCCGCCGATCCTCGCGCTCACCGAGGCCGCCAAGGCGGCGCTCACGCCCGCGGCCCCGGCGGCGCCGGGCGGCACGGGCCTCACCGGCGGCGGAGACACGCCGACTGGCAACCCGGAAACCGCCCCGGCCATGCAGGGCGCCCCCGGCATGGCCCCGATGATGGGCGGGGGCGGCGGCCCGCCGGCCACCTACCCCGCTCCGGACGCCGCTCCGATGACGCCATGACGGCAACGGCCGGAAAAGCTAAAATGTCAAGTGACATTCTGAGGAGAGACGCCTAAATGACCGTCACGGACCCGTCATCCGAGACACCCAGCGCCCCCGGCCCGGAAACCGCGGACGCTGGCGTTCCGAACAGTTCCTCGCAGACCACGGACGCCTCCGCCGCTTCGTCCACGGCAGACCCCAGCGCCTCCGCGCCGGCCGACGCCCCCAAGGCGGAAGGCAGCGATGGCGACGCCGACGCCTCAAAGCCCAAGACGCTCATCGACGCCGTCAAGGCGACGCTGAAGTCGAAGGGTACGGGTTCGTCCCCCGACGATGCGAAGACAGTCCAGCCGAGCACGCAGAAGGTCGGTGAGACCGATCCCAAGGCCGCGCCCGAAGCCGAAGCGGACGTCCCCAAAGAGTTCAGCAAGCATCCTGCCTGGATCAGGATCGCCAAGGACCGGGACGCCCACAAGGAACGTGCCTCTCAGCACGAACAGGGCGCCAAGAGCTGGTCGAGGTTCAACGAGCTGGTGAAGGCGTCGGGGTTCGGAGACGAACGCGGCGCCGAGGCTTGGATGAACATGGGCGCCGAGCTGAACAAGTTCGGCGTCAACGACCAGGAGAAGCAGGTTCTTTCGCGGTTCGCGGTAGCGACCAAGACGGACCCGGCTCTCGCCCTCAAGATCATCGAGCCGATCTACAGCGCGCTGCGAAACATCGCCGGCGAAGGCGACCTCCCGGCCGATCTGCGAGAGCAGGTCGACCAGGGTCTCATCACCGACGAGGCAGCGCGCCGCATCGCCCGCACGGAGGCCAGCAGCCAGATCGCGGCGGCACGCGCAGCGCGCGCCGACCAGCAGGCCAAGGCCGAGGCGGAGGCGCGAGCCTCCCGCGAGACGCAGCAGGCGATGGCGAACGAGGTCTACTCTTGGGAGCAGAGGATCTCGAGCACGGACCCGGATTGGCAGCGCATCGCTCCATTGGTCAACGAGCAGGTCGCGATCCTGCGCGATGCCCGCAAGCCGCAGACGGGAGCAGATGCCGTCAAGGTTTGCGAGGACGCCCTGGCCCTCGTCAAGAAGACGATCGGCCTGGCTCCTTCGGCTCGCACGGCGCCGCTTGCTCCGCCGGCCAGTCCCTCGTCCCGACGCACGGAGACGCCCGCCACCAGCGTCTACGAGCATGTCAAGCGCACGTTCGCGTAACGGCGCTGAATAGCAAGGTCTAGGTCAATGCCTTTCACTGTCGAAGAAGTCGTGTCGGTGATGTCGAGCATCATCGACTTCCACGAGCGCGGTGCGCCGCGCGACAACATCAAGCAGGCGCGTCCGCTCTCGGAGGCGATGCAGAAGTCGGCCAAGTCGTTCCCCGGCGGGTTCCAGTTCATCACGACCCCGGTCCGCGGCAGCTACACCTCGACGCTCAACGGCTACAGCCACGACGACAGCAACCCCTACCGCAACCCGGCGAACAACAAGCGCGCCGCGTACCCGTGGAAGGAGCTGCATGGCGGCGTGGAGATCACGCTGACCGAGCTGAAGCAGGAGGGCCTGTCGATCGTCGACAGCGCCATGAACGGCGCCACGAAGAACCACTCGGACGCCGAGCTGTTCCGCCTCACCGAGAACCTCCAGCAGAAGTACTACGACCTGAAGGAGGGCACCGAGCGCGACTTCGCTCGCATGCTCATCCTCGACGGCACCCAGGACCCGAAGGTGTTCCCCGGCCTGCTGTCGTTCCTGCTGGGCACGCCGTCGGTCGGCGTCACGGGCGGTCTCGATCGCTCGCTGAACACCTGGTGGCGCAACCGCGCGACCCTGAGCATGTCGACGGCGGTGCCGAGCGACATGGTGATCTCGCGTCTGTTCCAGAACGAGACCCGCCAGCTCTCGCGCTACGCGCCGAACTGGAAGCCGCGCTGCTTCGCCGGCTCCGCGTTCCTCGACGCCTGGGAGCAGGAGATGCGCTCCAAGGGCACGATCACGATGGTCGGCTGGTCGAAGTCCGGCGAGCTGGACCCGTCGGTCTCCGACATCGCGCCGAAGGGTCTGGGCAAGTTCCAGTACGACCCGACGTTCGACGACCTGGGCTACTCCAAGTACGCGATGGTCATCGACATGGACGCCATCCAGCTCCGCCCGATGGAGGGCGAGGACTGGAAGGAGCACAACCCGGCGCGTCCGCCGGAGAAGTACGTCGTCTACAAGGCGCGCACCTGGACCGGCGGCATGTCGGCCAAGCAGCTCAACAGCTCCGGCATCTACTCGATCGCCTGAGTCATCTGGGGTCGGGCGGGGCATATCGCCCCGCCCCATCCCGCATATGAGGAAGACATGAAGGTCTACGACTGCAAGGTCAATCTGGGCGGCCCGGTGCTTCATCTGGCCCCGAAAGAGAACGTCTCCGCCGCGGAGATCGTCATGCTCCTGATGCTGCACGGCGACGACAGCGTGCGCGACATCGTCGAGAAGGCGGACGTCAAGGTCTCGCACTCGGCGCTCTACGACTACCTGGCGGCCCGCTACACGCCCGACGCCGTGAAGGCGCAGTTCGGCCCCAACACGAACAAGCTCATCCTGCCGGAGGAGCTGGACATGGCCGCCCTGTTCCCGCAGGTCGACGCCGACGGCGTCGAGGAAGCCGAGATGCTCATGGACCCGACCGCCGCGGCGCTCGAGGCCATCAAGATCAACGAGACGAACGCGCAGCGCGGCACGCTCTCGCTCCCCAACAAGCCGGCGGCTCCCAGCCCGGCCTGACACTGGAGGTAGCCCGTGCGTAATCAGACGCTAGGGCAGCTCAAGGCGACGCTGCGGTCGGAGTTGCGGCAGTCCGCGAACCCGGCCGTGGCGCAGAGCGCCGACCATGTTCTCGTCAACGCGCTGAAGCAGGCCCAGGCGTTCGTCCACTCGATGCACGCCTGGCCGCACCGCCGGACGCGCGTGGACGTCGCGCTCTCGGCCGGCCAGCGATACTACGACTGGCCCGACCCGATCGACTACGAGAACGTCGAGAGCGTCTACTGCAAGTGGGGAGACATCTGGCGCCCGGTGGCGGTGTTCACCGAGGACGAAGACACCTACAACATCTACAATTCGGAGGCCGACCAGCGCGTCGATCCGGTGCGGCGCTACCGCATCATCGACGACACCCAGCTCGAGGTGTGGCCGATCCCGGCCAGCGCCGGAACCCTCCGCATCAAGGGCCTGCGGCGCATCCCCGAGCTGTCGGGAGACAGCGTTCAGTGCCCGTTCGACGACGGTCTCGTCACCAAGATCGCGGCGTCCCGCTGCGCGCGCTCCAAGGTCGAGCGCGACGCGCACATGCAGGACGCGATGGTCCTGTTCCGCGCGCTGACCGGCCGGGCCAGCACCGCGCAGAACTTCCACATCGGCGGGGCTGGCGCCACGCCGACTACGCGCCGGCGCGAGCTGGTGGTTCGCGTCACGCGGACCTGACATGACCTACCAGGTCATCCACGACTTCCGCGGCGGCGTCGACCGCCGGCGCGACCGATCGAATGGAACGCCGGGCACGCTATGGGTCGTCTCCAATGGCCACCTCACCAAGGGCGGCGAGATCGAGAAGCGCAAGAAGTTCGTCAGGAAGTACGACCTGTACGCCGGCCACACCTTCGGCATGAAGGCGGCCGGCTCGACGCTGTACGTCTTCGGATACGAGGACCAGTCGACGTTCCCCGTGGGCGCGATCCCGACCGGCGTGACGTACATGCGACTGGTGCATCCGACCACCCCGTCAACGCCGATCGCCAAGATCCTCGATGCGATCGCGTTCCTGGGGCAGGTCTATGTCATCGTCCAGTTCGCGGACACCTCGATCCACCACTATTGGGCTGGCAGCCGCGTTGCGGCATGGGACGGCGGCGCCGGCCTTCCGGCGGCCAAGGGAACCTTCGGCATTGCGTTCGGCACGAAGATCTACATCGCGGCCGGCTCCGTGGTTTACTTCTGCGCCATCAATGACCCGACGACATGGACGTCCGGCACGAACGGCGCCGGCTTCTTCAACGTGGTCTCGAGCGGGCGCGGCAGCGAAGACCTTGTCTCCATGATGGAGTTCAACGGCCAGCTCGCCTTCCTCGCCTCGAGCTACGCCCAGGTGTGGGCGATCGATGCCGACCCGACGAAGAACGTCTTCAAGACCAACGTCGACAACACCGGATCGGTGGCGAAGCGCGGCGCCGTCAACTACGGCAACGTGGACGGCTACTTCCTCTCGCAGACTGGCGTGCGGTCTCTGCGTCAGCAGAACATCACCGGCCTCGCCCGCGCGGAGGATGTTGGCGACAACATCGAGGACATGATCCAGAACGATCTGGCGACCCTGCCCGCGGCCACGATCGCGGCAACGCAGGCGGCCATCAACCCGATCGACGGCCGGCTCTGGTACTGGATCGGTGAGCGCATCTACGTCTACTCGCCCTACAGCTCGTCCGACGTCAGCGCGTGGTCGTGGTATGACATGGCGGGGCTGCCGCCGGGCAACATCGACATCTATAGCCGGCGCATGCACCTCCGGTCTGGAGACAGCATCTACGTCTACGGCGGAGACAGTGGGATCGAGTACGATGTCGATGCCAGCGACATCTACTATTGCGACGTCGAGTTTCCGTTCCTGGTGGCCGACCGCATTGCCGACCAGAAGATCGTCACGGGCTACGACTTCTCGCTCCAGGGCGAGTGGCAGGTCTGGATGAAGACGGACCCCAACAACGTCGACATCGAGGTCGAGATCGGCACCGCCAGCGGCACCACCTACGGGCGCCCCAACTACGACGCCGCGCTCGAGAGCACACATTTTGCACCCCGCCTGCGAAGTACCTCTCCGGGTGCGGCCAAGATCGCCAATTTCACGCTGACCTTCGAAAAGGCCGAGTATTAGGACGCCATGATGGCGTAGGCGCCGGCTGGTAGAATGGTCAGGTCGGAGACCGCATGAACGACTGGACCTATTACTACAACATCCAGCGCGACCAGGAGAACGCCCGGAACGCCGAGCTGCGCGCTCGCGAGGCCGAGACGGAGGACCGTCTGCGCCGCGGTCGCGAGGCGGTCAACTCGCAGTTCGACAGCGTCTTCACCAAGGACTTCTACAAGGGCTACGCCGACGACATCATGGCGCACTGGCGGCCCGAGGCCGATCGCCAGTACTCCGACGCCCAGCGGTCGCTGAACTACACCTTCGCCAACCAGCAGCCGGGAGGCGGCTCCGTCTCCAACGAGGCGTTCGGCCGCCTGAAGGAAGCCTACGACAAGTCGCTCCTGTCGTTGAGCGATCAGGCGACCGGGCAGGCGGTTGACTTCCGGAAGTCGAACGAGGCGCAGCGCACCGGCCTGCTCCAGCAGCTCAACAGCGGCGCCGATCCGTCTATGGTCGTCGACAGCACCCAGCAGACCATCAGCAACATCCCGCGCACGGCGCAGTATTCGCCGCTGGCCGATATGTTCTCTGGCATCGCCGGTCAGTTCAAGGTCGCGCAAGACAACTACTACGCCGGCAACCCCGGATGGGGCTTCGGCGTGCGGGGCAACTCGCCGTTCCGCACCGGCTCCAACGAGATCGTGAACTGACATGGATCAGTCCAACGCCCTCGACGTCGCCCGCCCGCACATCCCCGCCATGAGCCAAGAGGCGGTGGACAAGGTGCGCCGGCTCGAGGGGATTGCTCGCAGGTTCAAGCAGCTCCCCGTCGAGATCCAAGACCTGCTGCATGCGGGCATGTACGCGCGCACGGCAATCGTGCCGGCGGGGGCGCTCGTCACGGGCGCGCAGCTCAACCAGGGGACGATCCTGGTGGTCGTGGGAGACGGCAGCATCTACGTCGGCGCCGAGGAGCCGCTGCGCGTGACCGGCGTGACGGTGCTGCCGGCCAGCGCCGGCCGCAAGTCGGCCTTCCTTGCCGAGACCGACCTCACCATCATTGCGATCGCGGCGTGCTCCGCCGAGACGGTTGCGGAGGCCGAGGCCCTCCTGACCGATGAGACGGACCTGCTTCTGCGAGGGGTGAAGTAGATGTCGTACATCACCGCTGGCCTCGCCATCGCCGGTGCCGCCAGTCAGGCCATCGGCGCGTTCAGCAAGCAGCAGGGCATCCAGCAGAACAACGCGGCGCAGGGGCAGATCTTCCTTGCCGACCTCGCGCGCGAGGCAGATCGCGCGCGCGAGGCCAACGAGATCGCGAAGTGGTATGGCGGCGCCAGCGAGGGCGTCTTCAACAACACCCTCGCGACCGCCGGCCCCAACGCCTACGTCGCGGCCCGCGACCGCAACCAGGCGGATCGCGTTGCCACTGGAACCGCGCTTCTCGCCGGCGCCGAGGCCCCGACCAACGCGACCGCCCTCGCTCCCGACGCCAGCGGCGCCACGAAGCAGGACCAAGCCTACCGAATGGCGGAGGCGATCGACCGCGCCCAGAAGTTCATGCGGACCGGCGCGCGCATCAGCTCGTTCGGAGACGCCTCGACGGAGACGGGGTTCAACCTTGCGCGCGGCCAGCAGGATCAGTCCGACATCGGCCTGACCGGCAAGCTGCGCCAGCGCCTCAACGCCGCCACCCACACGCCGCTGGTCTCCTCGAGCGCGCTGTACGGCCTCGCCGGACAGGCCGGCCAGAGCGCGTGGGATACCGGCTCGATGATCCAGGCTGGCGGCAACATCTTGAGCGCAGTCGGCTCCTCTGGCGCGGCCAAGGGCGCGTGGGACGGCCTGTTCCGAGGCCCCGTCGGCGCGACTGGCCCGCAGCAGCCGGGCGCCCTGTGGGGCTTCCTTCCGTCGTTCAAGTAGGGCGAAATGGCCGACTACCAGTACAACCCCTTCTACGCGAACCCCTATATCGACCGCGCCGCCGACTCGCTGGTCAAGGCGTTCACGCCTGACAGCCGCGACGCGGTCAACGCCGCGTCGGCCGCGAAGATCAACGAGGAGACCTCGCAGCTCAAGACCAGGGGCGCCGGGCAGACGCGCTACAACACTCTCGTCTCCGGAGACCTGTCTTCGCCGCAGTCGATTGCCGCCCTGTTCGAAGCCGGCGCGCAGGCCGGCCTCTCGACCGACCAGGTGTCGCGAGCGGTGCTCGCGCGCCTCGCGAACGGCGGCGCCGCCGACCCCGTCGTGGCGCGCGCGTGGATTGGCGCCGGCCACGGCATGAACAAGGACAGCGCGTTCTCGATCCCAGACCGCGAGGCGGTGGCGAAGCGCGAGAACGACGAAGCCGCGCGCCGCACCGGCATCAGCGCCGGCGCGACGATCGAGGCCGCGCGCATCCATGAACGCGGCGCCACCGAGCGCGAGGACAGGAAGGACGACCGGACCACCGTGAACGTGCTGGTGGCGGACCCGAGCAACCCCGGCGGCCCGCCGGTGCCGCGGATGATGACCAAGAAGGACGCGCTCAAGCTGGGATACGACGCCCAGCCCGTCCTGCCGAGCAACTACTACGAGAAGGGCGTTGGCCAGAATGGTCGGCCGGCCTTCGGCCTGCCGGGGCAAGGGCAGATCACGCCGACGCCGGAGAGGGTGCCGATGATCGACGCCTTCGATCCGAAGTCCGGCGTCACCACCCGTCAGCCCGACATGCCCGGCACGGTTCGCCCGCCGGTGCCGGTCCACAACACGCCGATGATCGACGCCTTCGACCCGAAGACCGGCGTCACCACCCGCCAGGAGGACAAGCCGGGCGTCGTCCGGCCGCCGCCGCACGCCTCCAACCCGCCGCAGCCGCCGCATCTGCCGCCGGCCGAGATGAACCAGATCGAGATCAACGCTCTGCGCGGCATCAAGGACGCGACCAAGGCCAACGGCAACTACACCGACATCGACGAGACCTTCGCCACCGAGTACGGGCCGCAGCTCGCCGCGGCGCGTGCAGCCGCGTCGAAGGTGTTCCAGGCCACAAGGAACAGCGAGGCCGCCACGCAGGCGTACTTGCAGGCTCTCGGTGTCCCGGTCGGCACCCGCTGGCAGTCGGGCGGCATGTTCTCCAACAAGGGGCTGTTCGACGCGAGCGGGAAGCTGGTGACGCTGGCTCCGCAGGCGCCGGTCTCGATCATGCAGAACTTCACGCCGCCGCCCGCCGCCGCGCCCGCCGCGGTGCCGCAGGCCGCGCCGGCGCCGGCGCCGGCCGCCTCTCCCGCGCAGCAGGGCGGCGCCGACCCGCTGGCCCAAGCGCGCGAGGCAATCGCCAAGGGCGCGGACCGCAACGCCGTCATCCAGAGGCTCCGCCAGAACGGCATCGACCCGAAGGGGCTGTAACGCATGGGTATGTTCGACGACCTGGTCCCGCAGAACGGCCAGAAGCCCTCTGCCGGCGGCGGCATGTTCGATGACCTCGTCCCCCAGGACGGGCAGACCCCGGCGCCCGCCGCCCCCGCCGGCCCGCAGCCCAACATCGCGGCGCTGTTCGGCTTCGCGGACTATCCGCACTACGAACGGCAGGCGCCGGTGGCGCCGGCGACCGCCGGAGACGACATCCAGCGCGGCCTCGAGCAGGTCCGCGGCCAGGCTGGCGCGCTGGGCGCCATCGTCGGCGGCCGGCAGCTCTCCGCACTGGAGGCGGTGCAGGAGAAGTCGGCGCGCGGCGAGCCGCTGACCCGCTACGAGCAGCTCATGCTCGATCAGTCTGGCGAAGCGCGCGCGAACGCGACCGCCGCCCTACAGGCTGGCGTCGCCCAGACGATCGAGGCGAAGCGCAATGCCGACGCCCTGCCGATCAACCCCAACTACCAGGAGTTCCGCGAGGCATCTGGCCGGCCGGACGCCACCATCGGCTCCGTCGCCAAGGGCTTCATCAAGCACCCGTGGGACATCGGCTCCTCGATGCTTCTGGAGGGCCTGCCCGCGATGGCGCCGGCGCTCGCCGTCGGTGCGGCGATGGGGCCGGGCGCCGCTGGCGTGGTCGCCGGCGGCCAGCAGTGGACGCAGTCGTTCGCGGACAAGGTCACGGAGTACCTCGCCAAGGCGGGCGTCAACGTGAACGACCCCGAGGCGCTGAAGGCTGCGATGGCCAACCCCGAGCTGATGGGGCCGATCCGAGAGAAGGCGGCGATCGCCGCCGCGCCCAACGCCCTGATGGCGGGCGCCTCGATGCTGGTGGGCGGCAAGACGCTGGCCCCGGCGTCGATGGGTCCAGTCAAGCAGCAGGCGGTGAACATCCCGGCGCAGGCCGCGGTGCAGGGCGTCATGGCGGGCGCCGGCGAGGCCGGCGGCAACGTCGTCGTCGGAGACCCGGTCGAGTGGGGCAAGGCCGCCACGGCGACCATCGGCGGCGCGCTTCAGGGGCCGGTCGACGCGAGCGTCTTCGCCATCCGCAACATGCCGGAGGCGTGGCGCGCGTCCGTCGCGCGCCAGCGCGGCGTCACCCCCGACAAGGTCGCGCCGGACAGCGTCACCCCGGCGGAGACGTTGGCGGCCCTCAACGACCCGCAGCTCATTGCCGCCGCCGAGGCGAACGGCATCCAGCTCGCCAGCGACCCGCGCATCGCCATCCTGAAGGAGAAGCTCGCTGCCCGCCGCGTGGAGGAGAGCTACCGCGACCTGTCTCCGCCGGCCCCGGGCGAGTTCATCATCCTGGCGGGCAAGGAGGAAGGCAAGAAGGGCGCCTTCAGCCCCGAGATCGAGCGCCGGCAGCAGGAGCGGGCGAACGTCGGGGAGACCAGCGACGTCGTCACCGAGAGACGCGGGACGCCGCTTTCCGACCAGTTCGGCCCGCGCAACCCGGAAGATGTCCGGCGGGCGCAGACCGCCAACTCCACCGACGAGGGCACGATCCACCCGCAGGCGACCAACGCTGTCCCGCGCCAGCCGGACGGTCGGCCGATCGCCGTGGACACCGTGGGCGGCGCCTACCGCGTCGAGCCGGGCGCCGAGGGCGGCCGGGCCAAGGCCGAGATCCTGGGCGGCGCGGCGCAGCGCGCCCTGCCGGCGCCGGGCCGCGAGGTGATGACGCCCGAGGAGATCGCCCGCCAGCGGGCCGCGGCCGAGGGCGGCAACCAGCCGACCGTCGAGACGCCGCCGCGCCTGATGGGCGGCGAGGGCCGCGCGCCGCAGACCAGCGACGATGTGCAGGGCCAGCGCGAGGCGGGGCAGGCGTTCACGCTTGCCGACCGCCAGCGCCAGCGCGCCGGCGAGGACGTCCGCGACACCCAGGTTGCCGGCCGGCCGGAGGGCCGGGGCGAGCAGGTCGTCCACCTCGACGAGGGCCACCCGGTCGAAATCCTCGATCGCCGCATGGTCCCCGACCAGAGCGGTCGCATGGTCGAGGTGGCCCGCGTGCGCCGCACCGACCCGCGCACGGGGCAGGCGGCCGAGGGCGCCGTCGAATACGACGTCCCGGTCCGCCAGCTCCAGACCAAGAACTACGCCCCGGAGCCGCGCCGCGCCCAGGACTTCGAAACCCGCGCCCAGGTCGGCAGGGGGCCGGCCGGCCGCATCGACGAGGCGCAGGGCCTCCCGCGCCAGACCTACCGGACGACGGCGCCCGACCCGAACGTGCAGGCCGAGGGGCCGCTGCCGTATCCCGGCCCGAACCGACGCAATGCGCCGGACGGCAGCCCGATGGGCGACCGCCGCATGTCTCAGGACGGGCGGGGCCGCGCGCCGTTCCCCGAGCAGCCGGAAGGCCCGTACCCCGGCCGCGAGTGGTCGACCGCCGAGGAGGCCGTCCGCGATTTCCAGCAGCGGCAGGCCCGCGGCGAGGCGAACGGCCCCGGCGCCGGCGGCCCCGAGTACGCCAACCAGAAGACCAGCAACAAGACGGCGGCGCCCGATCGCGACGGCCGGTTCGTGGTGGACGAGAACGGCTACGTCGCCTCCGACAAGGGCGGCCCCGTGAAGTTTGGCGACCAGAAGCAGGCCGCCCGCTGGATCATCAACGTCGGCCACAAGAAGTCGCCGGACCAGGTCTTCGAAATTGCCAACCATCCGGGCGGCAAGGGCTTCACCGTGCGCGAGCGCGGACGCAGTGAGAAGGCGCAGGCCGGGCCGCAGCCGGAGCAGCCCCAGGCTGGTCCGCAGCCGCAGCCGCAGCCGCAGCGTCCGGCCGGCCCGCCGCCCCGCCTCGAGGGTCCGCGCACGGAAGCGCCGCCGGCGCCCGAGGCCGCCCCGCAGACCCGCGAGCAGGCGATCGCGGAGGAGAAGTCGCGTCTCTGGGAGACCAGCTCCGCCGAGGGCGGCATGGGCCGCCGCAGCAAGGATCTCCAGCGCAACCAGAAGGCGGCCCAGGAATGGGCCGAGATGAACGTGATGGCGCGCGAGGTCGGGGCCGACCGCGTCGCGCAGATCATGGACGAGAACGGCATCCCGTCCTACCACATGGACGAGATCACCCGCTTCTACCGCCCGCAGGAAGGCGAGGCGCCCGAGGTCGCGTTCCAGCGCGCCGTCGAGAAGTGGGTGGACAAGGCCGAGCAGGATGCGCTCTATCGAGAGAACGTCCTGTCCCAGGAAGACATCGACGAGGTGGTGGCCGACTTCGACCGCATCTCGCGCGAGCACGGTGCCGACCCCGACAAGCTCTACCCGGAGACGAACAATGACATCCCGTTCCCAGAAGGCAGCCCGCGCGAGGGTGCTGGCGGACAAGCTGCGCGAGGTGGGGACGCCGCAGGCACTCCTGCTGGCCGCGAGGCTGGACAGCGGGGCGAAGCTCCTCGAGGCGTTGGGGCCGACCGCGCCACAGACGCCGGACCGGACGGGAAGCGGCAGACCGTCATCCCCGGCGCCGAGAGGATCTCGGATCGCGCCGCCGCCGAGAGACAGGGTAATCGACCGCTAAGGGGCGGCAACGAGCCGCCGCCGGCTGGTGGCCTGTTCGACGAGGGCGCGCGCAACCAGCGCGATATGTTCGACCAGCCGACCGCCGGGAAGAAGCAGGTCATCAGCATCAAGGAGACGTCGCCCGATGTGTGGCGCGTCACTTTCGACGGCAAGGTGCTGGGAGACAGCCGCGGCTTCGATCGCGCCGGCGCACTTCGCGAGGCTCGTGACGTCGTCGGGGCGGACCCGGCCGGCCGCGAGCTGGGCATTGGCGACGTTCCGTCCCGGCCGTCGAAGAAGCCGCACGCCAGTCCCTACGGGCGCTACGAGCTGGACGATCTCCGCCAGCTCGAGGGCGACTTCTTCCGCACCCAGAAGGGCTTCTATAACGGCCTGACGGCGGAGCAATACGCGGACATGGTCCGCATCCGGTCGGAGGAGCCGTTCAGCAACCAGACGGAGATGACGAAGCCGGAGACGATCAAGGTCAACGGTGAGGACGTCAAGATCCAGGCGTTCTTTGCCGATGGCAGCCCCAAGAGCGTCGAGCTTCACGCGACCTTCCCCAACGGAGACGTCGTCGGGCGCTCCATGTGGATCAACAAGAAGAACGGTCGGGCAATGTGGGTGCGCGGAGGAGAGGACACCAGGACGGGTTCTCAATTCAGCAAGCAGCACTACAGCGCCCGCCCCGAGAATATCGAGAGCATCCGCCCGCAGGTAGAGCAGGCGATGGAAGATCTTCGCTGGCGCGCTGCGCGCGGCGAAGACGTCATCGGCAAGCTGCCCGACCATGAGGGCAGCCAAGAGCAGCGCGCGCGTGCGGAGATGCCGGCTGGCGGCAATGGTGAGCGCCCCGTCCTGAACACAGAGCACGGCGTCGGCAAGGGCGACAACGGCATCATAAAGGCCGACGTCAAGTATTCCATCGACCGAGACGGCTTCCTGGTGAAGCGCGAGGCGTGGACCGACGAAGAAGGCCCCTACACGAAGACGATGTATTGGGGCGGCGATCGCTTCCTGATGGACCGCGAGGATGCCGTGCGCGTAGACGGAGGCGCGGAGGCGAAGCGGATCGCCCAGGCGGAAACCGATCGCATGAATTGGGTGTGGTCGCCCGATGACGAGGAGTACACGAAGACCGCGGCGCAAGGCATGGCGGCGGAGCGCGGCGGCGCCGAGCGGCAGATCGGCGGCGCGATCCGAAACGAGGACAGCAGCGGGCGGCCTGACCACTCTTACGACGAGAGCTACCACCTGAAGCCCGACGGCACGCTGGAGGCGCGCTACAAGTACGACGACGGAGTGCAGCAGGAGTCTCGCGCCTACCTCGAGGACAGCGGCGCGCTGGTGTTCTTCGACAAGGACGAGAAGAACGGCTGGAGGGGCATCGAGGAGAGCGAGGGCGTGAAGCTGGCCAAGTTCGGCAGCGACGCCGAGGCCCAAGCTGCGCTCGATCGAATGAAGGGGCGCAACAAGAACAGCGGCATTGACCGGAATACGCGCCCCACCGGCGGCGGCATGACCATCAACGAGATGGTGAAGTCAAAAGAGCTGTCGATGGGCAGGGGGAAAATCGTCATCGAAAGCGCCGCCGGCGGCATTTACATCGACAAGGTCAAGGGCGGCTTCTTTGCCTACACCCTGTCGAAGGACGGGAAGGACGGGCAGACCTTCAAGACCAAGCCCGAGGCGGTTGCCTACGCGAAGGAGGTTATCGAGGCGCGCGCACAGCGCATCTGGGCTGCGGCCGATGAACGCGCGCGGCGGAACGGCGACTTCTCCCCCGGCAACACCTTCCACAGCAACCCGCTGTTCGACCCCGCGGTCTGGAAGTGGTTCGGCAAGGGGCTGGGCTTCAGCGACAAGTGGCGTGCCGAGATCTCGCAGCTTGTCTCCGACCTGAAGAACGGCGCCAGCAGCCAGGTCGGCCGCAAGGTGACTTGGGGCGGCGACGTTGCGCGCCTCTACGCCTACTCCAACGACGGGTGGCTGCGGTCGCTGGGCAACGCCCACAAGAGTGAGACGGTCGGCCGGCTGGCCGACCTGTTCTTCGCCCGCGCGGACGCCGGCCGGTTCGGCGCCGTCGAGCAGACCTACACCGAGGCTGTCTCCCAGCGCGCCAACCGGAACCTCAACGAGCTGTCGACGATCATGGAGCCGTTCTTCGGCAAGCCCGATCAGGTCGAGCAGATCGTGAAGCTGGTTGAGAACCGAAACCGCATCCGGCCGGGCACGCCGATCCACGACGCCGCTGCGAAGCTGGCGAAGCTCCTCGACGCCGAGCACAGGTACATGACCGAGGCTGGCGTGAAGGTCGGCTACACCAAGGACTACTACCGCCACCAGTTCGACCCCTCCAAGGTGCTGCGGGCGTCGCAGGCGTTCCTGGCCGACCTGACGCGGGCGTTCCGCGGGGATGGCCTGGGAGCGGCGGAGGCCAAGGAAGCCGCGCAGGCGGTGCTCGACGGCATCACGCTCAACTCCGTGAAGGTGGCAGAGGGCAACTCTGACTTCGTCTCTCGCGGCACTGGCGGCCCGTCGCGCGACTTCACCCGCGAGCGCGTCCTGTCCAAGAACGCCTCCGAGATCGTGTCGAGGTGGCGCTACAACGACCCGCTCGAGAACCTGACCAGCTACTTCCAGAGCACCGCCCGTCGCGCCGAGTGGGCGCGGCGCATGGGCGATGACCTGTCGAAGTGGGCCGAGTACAAGAAGGCTCTCACCGACGAGGGCAATGCCGCGATCATCGGAGACGTCGTGCGCGCCATCTCCAACGTGACCGGCTCCAACCCGGCGTCGCTGCCCAGCTCCGCGCAGTCCGCGATCGGCTTCATGCGGGCCTACAGCACGATCCGCCTGCTGCCGCACGCCACGATCACCTCGCTGTCCGAGGCGTTGATGCCGTCGATCCGTGCCGGCAGCCCCGGCCGCGCGCTGGGGGATCTCGGCCGCACGGTCGCCGCCCTATGGAAGCGCAGCGGCGAGATGGGCGAACAGCGCGAGTTCGCGGAGGATCTTGGCCTCATCATGCGCGGCGCCGAGAACGGCATCCTGGCGACCCGCTACAACTCGCTGGACCCGCACAACCGCGCCCAGGAGCGCGTGCTCAACCGCTTCTTCCGGCACACCGGCCTCGAGCAGTGGACGTCCGCGACCCGCGTGGTGGCGGTCAACGCCGCAGAGGCGTTCATCCGCCGCATGGCGCTCGACATCGCGGACGGCAAGAGCCGCGCCGCCAGCGCAAAGTCGCTGCTGGCCGAGCTGGGAGTGAAGGACGTCGATGGCTTCTCGCAGTGGGTCTCCGAGCACCGCGACGAGAAGAAGGGGCGCGACATCACCGAGGGCGGCCATGCGGCCACCTATCGGAACGCCGTCATCCGCTTCAGCCATCAGGCGATCATGGCGCCGTCCGCCAGCACCCGCCCGCAGTGGGCGACGCACCCGCTGGGTAGCGTGATCTTTATGATCCAGAGCTACTCCTACGCCTTCCACAAGAACGTGCTCAACCGCGCGTGGCATCAGGGCATGGACGCCGCGACGAACAAGGACTACTCGCTGGGCGATCGCGCGCGCATCCTTGCGCCGGTCGCCATGCTGCCGGCGCTGTTCGCCCTTCAGTTCGCAATCGCTCCGGCGCGCGAAGCTGTCTTCGGCACGCCCGGCAGCAAGCCGGAGACGGACGAGGAGAAGTTCGAAAAGCGGCTCTGGACTGCGTTCTCGCGGTCCGGCCTGACCGGCGCGTTCGACCCAATGGTCAACCTGGTGAAGGGCGCACGCTACAGCCGCGACGCCGCAACCACGCTGGCCGGCCCCGGCATCGGCGGGCTGACGCACGATGTCATCGACACGATCGTCGCGGCGTGGCCCAAGGACTACGGCGGTGCCAACAGCTCCGCCACCAACACGGCGGAGCGCAACATCGCCCGTGCCGTCTACGGCTCCCTGGTGGCCCCCACCGTGAGCGCCGGCGCAACCCTGCTGCCGGCCCCGCTGGGGGCGCCGATCATGCAGGCGGCCACCTCCGGCCCGGTCCGTGACGCCTTCATCGACAACATCGCCGGCCCGAAGCAGGGGCGCGGCAACCCCAACCAGCCGCGCCCGGTCCGCGGCGCGCGCCCCGCGCGGCCGGCCCGGTAGTACCAAATTGGTTAGCTAGACCTCATTGTGTCCGGAATGACCGGAATGGTAGGGTGACACCGCTCGTCAATCACCCCTCCTCGAGGCTTTCCGCATGTCGCACAAGATCGTCCAGACCCAGCTCGCAGCCGACCTCGTCGGCGGTGGCTCCATCACCGTCGCCTACCCGTCCGGCACCAGCAAGGGCAACTTCTCGGGTTCGCTCCAGCACCGTCTCGTCTACGGCTCCAACCCCTTCTCGGGCGGCAACGTCTTCACCTCGCCGGCCTACTTCACGCTGACGTTCAACGCGACGAACATCACGATCAACTGGACGTCGGGCAGCCCGACCATCCCGAACGGCAGCACCGTGTGGCTGCACCTCGACGAGCCGGGCTACAGCGCCTCGCGCAACAAGGACCCGTTCCCGCAGGACTTCATCGGCAACCGCTTCGGCCTGTTCTCGGTGAACTTCGGTTCGCCGGCCGCCCTCGCCGCCACCGGCATCTGCGCCGCCCAGGCGATCTCGGGTTCGAACGTCTCCGCGAGCATCAACGGCACGCTGGCGTCCGGCGGCGCGGTCACGGTCGACTACGACCGCAGCGTCAGCGTCGTGTCGTCGGGCGCCGGCGACACCACGCAGACCGTCACGGTCCGCGGCAAGGACCGCTACGGCGTCTCGATGGCCGAGACCCTCACGCTGAACGGCACCACGACCGTCAACGGCCTCAAGGCGTTCAAGACGATCACCTCCGTCACCGTCTCCGCCACGATGGCGGGCAACCTGTCGGTCGGCGTCGGCAACAAGTTCGGCATCCCCTACTTCCTCCAGTCCGGCGCCTACCGCGTGCTGGAGATCGTCAACGGCGCCGCCGTCACGACCGGCACGCTGGTCGCCGGCGCGACCGCCAAGCCGACCGCCACGACCGGCGACGTCCGCGGCACCTACGCGCCGTCGACCGCGCCGGACGGCTCCAACACCTACGAGCTGGTCCTCGCGCTGGGCGATCCGGACTTCCTCGGCCAGACGCAGTTCTCGTAACGGCGCGATGAGTGCCCGGCGGGCTTCGGCCCGCCGGTTGAGTTCGATGGTGCGCGCAGCGGGTTGGCCCATGACCGCTGGACTGCGCTGGGAGCCTGTCTCCCAACCATCGTCGCGGGGCGGTCGGGTTTCCTGTTCCCCGGCCGCCCCGCTCCTGGGCTGACAGGCGATGGGAGACATGGGCACCACTCGGTTCATCTTTACGTCGGCGCAGAACGACACCCCGGTACACGGGCCGACTTGGACCGCCATCAAGGCGATCGCCAAGCACTACAACGCGCGCATCTTCGTGGCCCCCTACGTCTACGATCTCGGCGTCCACAAGGACAGCCAGAAGAACAACGGCGACGAGCTGAAGCGCGCCGAGCATGTGTGGGCGGACGAGGTCATCCCGTACCTGTTCTCCAAGCGCATGAAGGTGGCCAAGGGCCTCCAGTTCTGCGGCGAGCTTCAGATCTTGCCGACCGCGCGCCGGCCGCTCTCTGGCTTCCAAAGCTACACGGCCAGAGACAGCGCCATCATCCCGCACGCGAAGTTCGCGCTCGAGAGCGTTGCCTCCGGCAAGTACGAGGACACCAAGCTCCTCTACACGACCGGCACGGTCACGCGGAAGAACTACATCCAGAAGAAGGCGGGCCAGCTCGCGCAGTTCCATCATGGCTTTGGGGGCCTGCTGGTGGAGGTTGACGGCGAGGGCCGCTGGTTCGTGCGCCAGCTCAACGTCTCGGACAACGGCGTGTTGCACGACCTCGACGTCCGCGTGAAGGACGGCAAGGTCACGACCGGCAACCGGGTGGAGGCGATCGTGTGGGGCGACGCCCACGTTCGCAAGGCCGACCCCGACGTCGCCCGCATGGCATGGGGCAAGGGCGGCATGCTCGACGCGCTCCGCCCCAAGCATCAGGTGTTCCATGATCTGCTCGACTTCCATAGCCGCAGTCATCACGAAATCGGTAACGGTCGTCTTCGCTTTGCGCGCTACTGCGGCGCCCCAGAGGACGACGATGTCGGGCTGGAGCTGGCCGAAGCAGCTCGCGCTCTCTGCGATCGTGGCCGTCCTTGGTGCCGGACTGTTGTCGTCTCATCCAACCATGACGCTGCCCTCCTCAAGTGGCTTGACTACGCCGACTATCGGCAGGACCCGCGAAACGCCCTGACGTTCCTCCGCCTCCAGACGCGCGTCTACGAGAGCGTCAAGAAGGGGTTGAAGCACTTCGACATCTTCGCCTACGCGATGCAGGCATACGGCGCCCCGAAGGGCATCCGGTTCCTCCGCCAGGACGAGGACTACATCATCTGCCGGGACGCCAACGGCGGCATCAACCTGGGCATGCACGGGCATCTCGGCGTGAACGGCGGCAAGGGGTCGATGATCGGCTTCGCGCGCACGGGCCGGAAGTCGATCGTGGGCCACGGCCACAGCACGGCGATCGTGGACGGCTGCTACATGGTCGGGACGTCGAGCCTGCTGGACATGGGCTACAACCGCGGCCTGTCGAGCTGGACGCACAGCCACGCCATCACCCACCAGAACGGCAAGCGCCAGATCGTCACGATGTGGGCCGGGAAGTGGAGGGCGTGATGGGTCGCCGCTTCCGCATCGTCAAGGTGGACCTTGAGCACGCCGGCCGGCGCGAGCAGCTCGCCGCGATGCACGACGAGTGCTTCCCCGAGTTCGAACAAGTCGAGCCGTGGGGTGACTGGTGGTTCGTCTTCGAAGCCGGCGGAGACAAGCCGGTTGGGTTCGCTGGTCTCTGGCGCTCGCAGCGGGCGGAAGGCGCCGGATACCTAGCACGCGCTGGCGTGCTGCCAAAGGCACGCGGGCGCGGCCTCCAGAAGCGACTGATCCAAGTGCGCGAGCGCGAGGCGCGGCGCAAGCGTTGGACCGTCCTGTTCTCTGACACCTATCCGGGCAACCCGCACAGCCTGAACAACCTGTTCGCCTGCGGCTTCCGCGCGTTCACGCCGACCGAGCCGTGGTGCGGCGGCGACTGGATCTACTTGAAGAAGATCATCACGGAAGGAGTGGGCTGATGGCGATGACTACCTGCGACGCCTGCGTGACGCGCAGCTTTTGCCGCAACTCGGCGATGTGCATCAACGGCTATGGCAAGAAGGAGCCGTCGATCGGGGACGCCGGCCCGGCGCGAGACGCCGTGCCCGCGCCCGAAGTCGAGCAGGCCAACCCCAAGGATCTCGCCGGCCGCAGCAAGCCGTCTATGGGCTTCATTCCGGTGGGCGCGATGGAGAGCGTCGCCCGCGTCATGGAGCTGGGGGCGCGCAAGTACGGCCCCTACAACTGGCGCGAGCAGCCGATCAAGAAGATGACCTACGCGCACGCCGCGCTGCGTCACCTGTTCGCGTGGATCGGGGGCGAAGACAACGACCCCGAGAGCCTCCAGCCGCATCTAGCGCACGTCGCGGCCTGCATGCTGATCGTCATCGACGCGATGCGTTCGAACGCCTGTATCGAAGACCGCGTGTGGCTCCAAAAGCGGGACACAAACCGATGATGAACACCGTCGTCTGCGTCGGCTTCCTCGAGTGCGGCGCGCTCCTGGCTGCTGGCGTCATCTTGATCCCGGCCGCCGGCGCCGCCGCCATCGGGATCGGTGCCGCGCTGTTCGTGTGGCTTCTCGAGAGGCTGCCATGAAGCAGCATGACAGCGACCTCCTGGTCGCCATCCTCGCTGCCGCAGCCTTCTTCGGCGCGCTGGTCGTGCTGCCCGGCAAGGTGAGGCCGCAGGACCACAGCCACGGCCATGAGATGCATCACGACCACTACCGGACATGGATGCGTCCAGCCACTCCGTGGATACCGTGCTGCAACGCCAAGGAGATCACGCCCGACGGGCGCGTCTCCGGAGACTGCTACCCGACCATCGCTGAAGTCCGCGACGGCTCCTGGTGGGCGCGCCGAGACACGGGCGAGTGGATCAAGATCGAGGACGAGAAGCTTGTCCGCTACCCCAACCCAGACCCGACCGGCCGCGACGCGCACCTGTGCGAGATCAGCGGCGTGGTCTTCTGTTTCCGACCGCCAGTGGGAGGCACCTGATGACTGACGAACAGATCGAGGAAGCGCGCTTCCAGCATTGGGTGCAGCGCATCCGCAACCGCGCCTTGGTGCTCGCCAACTCGCCTTCCCGAGTGGCCGCGGCCTGCAACGTGGTGGGCGAGCCGATCGGCATGTGGGACTACGCCAACGAGCGCCATGTGTGTCTCCGCGTCTACCCGGAGACGATGCGTGGCTAAGACCTCTCCCGACGTCGTCATCAAGATATACGAGGCGCCCGGCCCACAGAAGGCGATCGCCGCGCGCTACGGCGTGTCGATCACGACGGTCTGCCAGATCAAGACTGGCGCCGCGCACAGGCGCGTCGTGCGGCGCCACTACGAGGACAAGGTGCGCGCGGAGTTCGGCATCCTCGCCACGCTGGCGGCGGAGCCATACGCCCTGGTGCGGGTGTGACCCAGCCGCCGCCCCATGAGTGCCAGTTCTGCGGCGCCGACCTGGACAAGGGGACGCACAGACTGACCTGCAAAGTCGTCGTCGGGCCACTTCCTGACGACTGGCTGGAGATCCCAGACTTTCTCGACCGCAGGAACAAAACTGGTCGAAAACCCGCCATTGGACGTAATGAATGTCCGGATCTGTCCGGCGACGGAGCCGAAAAGTCCTTGTAAATCAAGGCTTCTCGGCTCCTTCCATTTCGTGACCACGACCTTGCCAAGGTCGGGGTCGAGGGTTCGAATCCCTTCGCCCGCTCCAATATTCTAAAGGCTTTTAAGCCTGTCCGGAGGACGAGCCGCCTGACGCGATTGGCGGCTTATTGGCGGGAAACTCCCGCCCAGCCTCCCGGTCTCGCCAGCTCGACGCCTCCTGAAGGTGGTCGGGCGAGTGGTGGTAGTAGTTCCGCATGATCGTCCGAATGTCGTCCGCGAGCTGGTCCGCGATCTCCTGCGGCGGCACGCGGTTCTGCATCGCGCGCGTCGCCCAGGTGTGGCGCAGCACATGCGGAGAGACGTTCTGGAGGCCGGAGTTGCGGACCGCCGTCTCAAATGAGGTTCGGATCGAGCCGGGATGGTCGAGCACGAATGGCCCGGTGCGCTCTCGCCACGCCCGCTCGAGCATGGCGCGCGAGCGGCTGGTCATCTTCACCTTGGCCCGGCGCTTGTTGTGCTGGGCGGAGCCGCCCGGCTTTCGGTAGTCCACCGTGCCGGCCCGGAAGTCGACCTGGAACCATGTCAGCTCCTCGATCGCCTCGCATCGCGCGCCGTCCTCGACCGCCAGCACCATGAACCGATGGATGCGCGTCAGCCGCTCGCCCTCCGGGCTGGCGGGAACCGCGGCAAGGAGCTGGGCCTCCTCCGCGCGGGTCAGCCACCTCTCGCGCTTCGGCGCCTCTGGCGGCAGGGGGATGTGCGGGATGTGCTTGGGGTCGAGCCGCTTGCGGCCCGTCTTGGGGTCCTTGATCTTGGCGCACCAAGCGATGGCAGAGACGAGCACGCCAAGATCCCGCCTCACACTGTACGGCTCGCAGGTTCGAACTGGCGCCCCCTCCGTGCGGACCACCTTGCCGGCGCAGCGCATGGCGATGTAGCCCGTCTCCGGGTTGATGAAGTCGTCGTCGACCAGGTCCGCGATCGCCTTGCTGCCGAAGTGCGCGCGCAGGAAGTCGGCCTTGATGATAGCCTGCCAATCCCCCTGCACGATCCGGCCGGCCAGCTTCTTCCTGGGGCGGACATGCTCCTCGATGTAGATGTCGAGGGCGTCCGACACGGTGAGCCGGTCGGCGCCGGTCTCGGGGTCCAGCTCGTCGCGCGCTACGATGAAGGCGGCGAAGGCTTGTTCAGCCTCCGAGCGATCGCGCGTCCCCGTGCTCTGGCCGCGGCTATTGTTCGGCCAGACAATGTACCAGAAGCCATTTGGCCTCTGCTTGAGGTAGGTGCCTTTGCTGGGCCTGCCCATTCTCTGTCTCCGTTCTTGATGCGCTCAAGCTCCGCCAGCGGGACGCGCATGTGCGCGCCCGCTGTCCATTGAACCCTGATGACCCCGGCTCTTGCCCACCTGTTCAGCGTCCGCCGGCAGACGCCAAGGGCGATCGCGGCCTGGGCCGCCGTCAGTGGCCTTCCTGCTTCAGCAGGTTGAGGATCTCCCACCCGGTGGCCTGCGAGACCTCGACTGACAACGTCAGCCTCATCTTGCCGTCTCCCACCAGCGACATCCGGACGTCGTTGTCCCTTACGTCCGGCGCCGGGGACGGCTCGCCGGGTGCAGTATTGTGCGGGCGCGGCAGCAGGAAGCCGGGAGGAATGTCCAGAGCCTTCTCCAGCGCCCGCACGTTCGGCTCCTCTGGGATCGACGCGCCCGTCACCCAGCTCGAGATGAGCTGCCTGGGGATCGGCTTCGGCAAATGCTTGCTCGCGCGTCGCGCCAGCTCCGCGCCGCGCAGCCCTTGCTCCAACATCGCCTTGCGGAGGCGATCCGCGAACAGACGCTTCTCCGATGCCGAGTAGCTGGCTCTGTAGGTCGCCATGTGGTTCTCCTGTTTGCACACCCCGTGACTCAAGGTGTGGTGAGGTAGTTACTTCCACGGAGCGCCCCCGCCAAGTGACAATTGGTCCGGAATGGTAGTCGGCCCCCTATAGTTGCATATGTGTCTTCACCGAGAGTAACCAAATTGGTACTTCTACTGGTCCGGAATGTCCAGTATGAAGGGTGACGATTAGGCCATTGACATTCGATGGTCACAGCGACGAGGCGCGATGCGTATCCCCCATCTCGATGTGAAGGAGATCGTGAACGTGTTCGGCGGCGGTCCGCTGGGATGCGTTCGCGCCCTCCGAGAGGCCGGCTTCTCCGTCGAAACCCAAGCGGTCCGGCACTGGTCGCGGCGCGACAGGCTGCCGATGGACGGCTTCCTGATGATCTCGACGGCCCACGAAGTCCGGACCGGCAAACCCCTCGACATCAACAAGTACATCCGGAGGTCACATTGACCCAGCAAAACTCCCCCGAGCGCGCCGCCAGGATGGCGTTGCGGGCCTACGCCCAATACACCCGCGAGCCGGGCTTCACCCCGTCGCCGCGCCGCCGGCGCCGCTCGACCCGCGGTCAGGTTGGCGAGAGCTGGCGCACCAAGAAGTGGACGGCGAGCCGCCTGAGGGATCGCGCGGAGGCCGGCCGATGAGCCGCGACTTCAGGGACGTCACCACCGACAAGCTCGCCGCCGAGCTGGAGGGCATCGACGACGAGCTGGTCACGCTCAACGCCGATCGCAAGGAGATCGCGGCAGAGCTGGTCAACCGGCTCCGCCCGGAGATCAACCAGGAACTCGAGCGCGCCCGCAAGGATCACGGCAAGGTGACGGTGCGGGCGGTTGGGGGTCGCGAGTTCGACGTCGAGGTGCGGCAGACCGTGAAGTGGGACAGCGAGGTGCTGGTCTCGATCTGCAAGTCCGGTCTGGTCGACGCCGGCGAGCAGGCCCGCGTCTTCGAAATGGAACTGCACGTTCCGGAGCGTGTCTACAACAACCTTCCCGATGGCGAGTTCAAGCAGGCCATCACCAAGGCGCGGACCACCAAGCTGTCCGAGCCGTCCCTCAAGCTGAAGCGAGGGGCGTGAGCATGTCCAACCAGAAAGGCACAATCATGGGTGACGATACCTACACGACGCCGCCGGCGTTCGTGGTTGCGGACCTTGCCAAGTCCGTAATGGAAGGCGCGATGGCGGCCGGCAAGGTTCACGCCGAGACGATCGACCGCACGGCCGAGTTCGTCTGCAACGAGGTGGCGGCCATCATCGCCAAGGACCCGGAGTTCGCGAAGAACCTCGCTGGCGACGGCAACGACTCGCCGGAGTACATCGCCGTCGGCAACGTCGCGATGGTCGTGGCGGTCTGCACCGGCGTTCTGATCGGCCGCGGCGCCAAGACGAGCGACATGCACGGCGCCCCCGACATCGCCCGCCATGTCGCCCAGATGTTTCTGGGCAGCGTCATGGCCGGCTTCGACGACCAGCTCAAGGCTGCGGCCTGACATGCCCATCAACATCGAGCGCCTGGGCGACGGCTCGCCCACCTTCGTCAAGGGCGTCATCCTTGGCCCGCACGGCATCGGCAAGACGTCGCTGATCCGCAAGCTGGACGAGGACCGCACCCTCCTGGTCGATGCGGAGGCCGGCAAGCTGGCTCTGGTCGGCCGCAACGAGAACGGCGTCCAGCTCCCCGCATGGAAGGGGCTGCGGATCGACGTCTTCGCGGAGGCCCAGCGCCTCCGTCTCTCGGTGTGGGACGTCTGCCGCGGCCTTGCCGTGTGGCTGGGCGGCCCGTCGCCCTTCACCTCGCGCGACGAGGAGGCGTACAGCCAGTACCACTACGACGCGATGGTCTCCCTGTTCGGAGACCCGGCGCCCGTTCTCGAGCATGTCGACACCGTGTTCGTCGACAGCATCTCCGTCGCGTCTCGCGCCTGTCTCCAGTGGGCGAAGGGGCAGCCGCGCGCGCAGGACCGGAAGGGCGCGGTCGACACCCGTGGCATGTACGGCCTCATCAAGGACGAGAGCCTCGCGTGGATGACCCAGCTCCAGCACATGAAGAAGAACGTGTGGCTGGTTGGTGGCCTCGATCCCTTCGAAGACGACGAGAGCGGTCGCAAGGGCTGGAAGGCGCAGATCGAGGGGTCTGGCACGGCGAACGCGCTGCCGGGCATCGTGGACGAGATCATCAGCTACGTCCAGGTGAACGACGGGACCAATCCGCCGTACCGCGGGTTCGTTACCCAGACGCTCAACCCGTGGGGCTACCCCGCCAAGGACAGGTCCGGCGCACTCGATGCGATCGAGGAGCCGGACCTCGCGAAGCTCATGCAGAAGCTCGCACGCGCCGGCGTCGCGTAAACGCCACCCATCAACAGAGCAAGGATAGAGAAATGGCCTTCGACTTTAGCAACGCTCCGCAGGAGCAGGGCGGATCGCTGATCCCCGAGAATACGCTGGCGTGGGGCGTGCTGACCATCCGCGCGAAGGCGCCGGAGTTCGGCAAGGTGCTCCACTCCGGCAAGACCAATCCGGAGAACCGCTACCTCGACTGCGAGATCGAGATCATCAGCGGCAAGGCGACCGGCCGCAAGATCTTCACCAAGATCGGCATCGCCGGCTCCGAGAAGTGGGTGAACCAGGGCATGGCGGCGCTCCGCCACATCCTCGAGGTCGGGAAGAACGCCGGCCCCACCAACCCGCAGGGCTACATCCTCGGCGCGAACCTGCCGGACGGCGACGAGCGCGCCTTCATGGAGCTGGATGGCGCGAAGGTGGCGATCAAGGTCGGCATCGAGCCGGGCAAGGACGGCTACAAGGACAAGAACGACGTCAAGTCCTTCCTGTCCCCGCACCCCGACAGCCCCACCGTGAAGGACTTCAACGCCCTCCTCGGCGGGGCCGAGATGGCGGAGACCGGCCGCCGCCAGGCCGTGACCCAGCCGTCCTTCGCCCCTCCGGTGGGGGCGGCTGCCGGCGCCCCGGCCGCCGTGGGGGTGCCGCCGGCCGGCATCTCCAGGCCCGGCTGGGTGGGTGACGCGCCGCAGCCCGCCGCCGCCCCCAACAAGGCCCCGTGGTAGCAGAGTAGGGAGAACCGGGATGCCCTCGCACTTCGCCAACGCCAGAGCCTTCGCCCACGTTGTGGAGCGAGCGCATCCCGGCGCTTCCATTCCGTACCATACCGGACACCTCGCGTGTGACGCGCAGGTTGACGGTGTCGCCCACGAAGTCGGACGGATGGCGCTACGCCTGTCCGTCGGGTCCGTCCGGATCGACCCCCACTCGACCTCGATGGAGTACGGCATGGGGGTGGGGACGCTGGCACAACGAAAAGTCGGCCCAGGTCTGTACCAATACATCTTCATTAAAAGCCGCCGGGCGAGATAAGCTGCGACCAGAGTGCAAGGAGATTGTCATGGGCGTGGATCAACCAAGGGATGTTTCAGTGGTCGCCACGATCAGCGTCGGCGGACAGATCAGCCAGCGCATCGTCGGCAGCATGGAGGAGTTGGAGATGGAGATCGACAAGATCGTCGAGGCGTCGTGGCCGGACGTTCCGTCCGTCATCTCCGTCGCCATCCAGAGCCACGCCTGACATGCTGCTCCGCCCGAGACAGCAGCAATTCGTGTCGCGCGTGAGGACTGCGCTCGACACCAAAGGCAACACGCTGGGGGTTGCGCCGACCGGGTTCGGCAAGACCGTGGTGCTGGCGGCGCTGGTGCCGCCGGAGGGGCGTGTCGTGTTCCTCCAGCACCGGGACGAGCTGGTCTCCCAGAACCGGCGCACCTATCACCGCCTCCACAAGGACGCCATCAGCGGCGTGGTGGACGGCAGCGACAAGCAGTTTCATCGACCCATCATCTTCGCCATGTCGCAGACATTGGTGAAGGACGCCAACCTCGACCGGCTGGGTGCCGTCGACACGCTGGCCATTGACGAGGCGCACCATGCGGTGGCGCCCGGCAACCTGAAGATCATCGAGGCGATCCGCGCCAAGAACCCCAAGGCGAAGATCCTGGGGGTGACGGCAACGCCTGCCCGCGGAGACGGCAAGGGGCTGCGCGACGTCTTCGACAACGTGGCCGACCAGGTGCAGATCGGTGAGCTGATCCGCGCCGGCCACCTCGTCCGGCCCCGCACGTTCGTCCTCGACCTCGGCGTCAGGCGAGAGCTGGAGGGCGTGCGCTGCACGGCGCAGGACTTCGACATGGATGCGGTCGCTGAGATCATGGACAAGCGCCCGCTGAATGACGAGGTCGTTCGTCACTGGAGGGAGAGGGCGGGAGACCGGCTGACCGTGGGCTTCGCATCCACCGTCGAGCACGCCCAGCATGTCTCGGAGGCGTTTACGCAGGCCGGTGTTCCGTCGGCTGTTGTCTCCGATCGCATGTCGTCGAGCGAGAGACAGGACATCCTGCGTCGCTTCGAACGGGGCGAGATCAGGGTGCTCATCAACGTGGCCATCCTGACGGAGGGCTGGGACTGCCCGCCGGTGGCGTGTGTCATGCTGCTGCGCCCCAGCTCGCACAAGTCCACCATGATCCAGATGGTCGGCCGCGGTCTCCGCACGGTGGACGCCGAGCGATACCCCGGCATCCAGAAGTCGGACTGCGTGATCCTCGACTTCGGCACCTCCACGCTCCAGCACGGATCGCTGGAGCAGGACGCCAACCTCGATGGCCGCACCAAGAAGGCTGGCGCCGCGCCCACGAAGCTCTGCCCGTCCTGTCAGGCCACGGTCCCGCTCGCCGCGACCGAGTGCGCCATCTGCGGTCACGACTTCCCCCGCGAGCGCGAGGCAAGTGGGGAGGAGGCGGAGTCCCTGGGCGGCTTCGGCATGGTCGAGGTCGAGATCCTCGAGGCGTCCCCCTTCCGTTGGGAGGACATCTGGGGAGACGGGAGCATCTGCATCGCCTGCGCCTTCGAAGCATGGGGCATGGCCCTCTACGCCTTCGGGTCGTGGCACGCGGTGGGCGGCTCCAACACGGAGGGCATCAAGCACATCGGCACCTTCGGGCCGGAGGGGCGGGCACTCGCCATCGCGACGGCCGACGATTGGCTGAACTTGCATGGCGACGAGAAGGACGCCGGCAAGCAGAAGCGGTGGCTGGCGCTGCCGGCGACCGACAAGCAGATGGCGGCCCTCGGGCTGGACCGGATCACCGCCATAGCGCAGGGCGTCACCCGCTACCGCGCGGCCTGCATGCTGACATGGAAGTACAACCAGCGGGGCATCCAGTCCCGCCTGACACAGGCCCAGGCTGCCTTGCCAGCCACGGCTGCCGCGTGATAGGGGTGTCCGGAATGTCCAGAATGACGGTGGCCGACCTTGTCGTAGACGACGGCAGCGACTCCGCCGACCCCTGTGCCCGCCTCTGGAGGGCTGTTGTCACGCAAGCGTTCAGGGACGCCCTGACGCCGGACCCGCCGGCTGACTGGCGGAAGGATTACGAGCGGTACAAGACCTCGGCAAGCGCCGCGGTTTCGACGGTGAACATCCCGATCGTCAGGTCCAAGGCCATGTCATGGCTCATGGATGGCAGCGCCGGCTTCCACGACGTCTGCATGCTGGCCGGTCTGGACCCGGAGACGGTGCGAGCAGCGGCGCGGAGGGTATTCGCAAGTGAGCAGAGCATCGAAGAAGCGCGGCGTGCCATCGCCGCCCCCGTCGCAACCGCTCTGCGCCCTGTGCGGGGCGCCGGCTAACTACGACGTCAAGGACGACCCGCGCGCGCTGCCGGCTTGGCGCTGCACGGACCACTACCAGAGAGACAGGGCCGGCCAGGAGCGGTGGTCCCGCCTCATCGAGCAGACAGGAGCGGACGAATGAAGGTCTATCTCGCCGGCCCCATGACCGGCATCCCCTACTTCAACGCGCCGGCGTTCATGGCGGCAGCCGCCAAGCTCCGCAGGGAAGGGCACGAAGTGTTCAACCCGGCGGAAGCCGACATGGATCACTACGGCCCCGACGTTCTGTGGGGGAACGAGACCGGCGACACCCTTCAGGCGGCGCTCGATGGCTTCAAGCTGCGAGAGACGTTCGCGGCCGACCTGGAATACATCTGCTTGAAGGCGGAGGCGATTGCGCTTCTGCCGGGGTGGCAGGCCAGTCGCGGCGCCAACATCGAGCGCACGGTCGCCATCCACCTCGGTCTCGCGGTGCTCGAGCTGTGATCGACCTGATCCCGTCTCCGGCCGAGACGCTCTCCGGCCGCATCAACACGCTGATCGACCACGCATTGGAGGTGGACAACGCGGCCGAGCCGCCGCGCGACTACCTCGGTGGCTCCATCATGGGCGAGGAGTGCCTCCGATACCTGTGGTTCAAGATCCGCGCGCCGGAGTATGCGAAGCCGTTCGCTGGACGCTTCGTCCGCCGCACGCGGCTGGGCCACGCCCATGAGGAGATCACGCGCGGCTGGATGAAGCGCATCGGCTTCATCTTCGAACCGACGGGCAGCCCCAGGCTGGAGTGGGAGGTCGCGTTCAAGAGGGGGCGCACCGCCGGCCATGTGGACGGCCTGCTGCTGGGCGGGCCGGCCGACCTGCCGTTCCCCGTGCTCTGGGAGCATAAGATTATGAAGGCGGAGTACTGGCGCGAGGCCAAGAAGAATGGCGTTGCCGTCTCCCACCCCACCTACCACGCGCAATGCGTGATCTACGCCGATCGCACGAAGACCAACGGCACGCTGTTCATGGCGCTCAACACCGACACATCGGAGTTGCATGCCGAGTTCGTCAAGCCAGATCCCGGCATGGCCAACGCCCTGTTCATGCGCGCCGACAAGGTGATCGCCGCCAACACCGAGCACGATGTTCCGCGCATCGCCGTCAGGGAGACCGACTTCAAGTGCAAGTGGTGCGACTTCAGGGACCAC
>ERZ869925.115-NODE-115-length-47413-cov-38.630728_pt1 | contig 47413 bp, 62 predicted proteins | sample MGYA00579311_ERZ869925 | MGnify/ENA primary metagenome ERZ869925 (study PRJEB32216, sample SAMN09231817) | wastewater metagenome | place: USA: Maryland | collected 2016-07-30 | study: EMG produced TPA metagenomics assembly of the PRJNA472060 data set (Reclaimed...
TTTGTGATGGCATTTCTGTCCGGCTATTTCTCATGAAATCTACAATTTTGATCATTGCTTTATTGATTAAAATGGTAGTGACACATATTCCGACATAAACAATTCGCTTTCTATTTGCTTACATTGCTCATACAGGTCAAATAATTGATCCCGACTCATCGAAACCAACTCTATTCCAATGTGGTTTCCAAATTGATCATACTTTGGTTGATTCCAATTAATCACATGAACCCCATTGCGCGTTGTAATGTGGTCACCGTCTTTTTTACCATCTGTTGATTCGGCATAAAAAGGGGTTGTGCGAATGATCGCCTCGTGTTTTTCGTTAAAGTATTTTTTCATCGCTTTAATTGATTTGTTCCTGATTCATACTTATTTGTGGTGTACTTGGATGAGGGCGTCATCCATATACAGTAGTTATAGGCAATAGGGCAGACGTTCTTCGTTTCAACATTTGTGGAAGAAAAAAAAGAAAAAATTGCCCACGCTTCTTTTGTTTTTTCAAAACAATTTGGGTTGAGAGTATTCTCGTTCAAGTCGTTCATTTAATAGTTTATAAAATTGTTCGTTCATTTCACTTCCTATGTAGTTGCGTTTTTCAGTTATACAGGCGTGTGCAGTCGTTCCGCTTCCCATATATCCATCAAACACTATTTCGCCTTCCTGCGTGTAAGTTTGTATCATATACCGCATTAAATCAATCGGCTTTTCAGTTGGGTGTATTCTGTCGCTTCTCATTCCTGCACCCGAAAAATCAATAATACTTTCAGGGTAGTATTCATCATTAAAGGTTATTTCACTTCCTGCACCATTAAATGTTCCGTGCTTATCGGTTATCCCGCCTTTTGCCCTGTAAACACCTTTCCGCTTTATTGGGTAATATCTGCAAGTTCCTTTTCCGAACACTACCACATCTTCGTGTATTTTCAATGGTTGCCTTTTTGCAAGTATTCCATTTCCTGCAAGTTTCTTATTCCACACCCAGCAATATTTGAATAGTTTTTCGTTGCTTAAAATCAGTTTGCTTGTAAATGGTTGGCTTGCAGTCATTACTACCATTCCATCAGGCTTTAATATCCTTTCCCATTCTTTCCACATTACTTCAAAATCGGGTATAATATCCCATTCGTTTCCAGTTGTCCCGTAAGGTGGGTCTTGCAAAATTAAATCAACTGTTCCGCTTTCAATTCGGCTCATAGTAATTAAGCAGTCCTCATTAAAAATTGTATTTAAAATTCCCTCGCTTCGCATTTTTTCTTTTTTTTCTTTAGTGCTTCGATTAAACATTCTGCTAAAAATCCCTACTGCCTATAACAGCGGTTTTGTGCTATTTGCCCCATCAACATTTGTGGTAAAATTGAAGCATTGTGCAAGGGGCAAACAGACACAAAGCCGCAAAACGTTAGTGGCAATACTATCAGACCGACAATTCAAGACGATAGTAAGAGTTCACCACGTTTTTCAAATCATCTAAATATGGATTAAAATCCCAGCCTTCTAACTCACAAATCATTTTATCCATTTCAATATCTTTTCTTAACCTTTTGCACATTCCCAACCTTGCTTTTTGTTGTAAATCATTTGGGTCAATAACTACTTTTTCGACTTCTTTTTGAACATAGCTATTTACTGAAAGATTATAGTCATTATTTACAATTTCATCAAAAGGCACAACCCTTGATAATTTTGCTTCATTGTCTATAAATTCAATATTCGTAGTGCTTTTATTTTTCTTCAATATCAGCAATGAAGTGGCAATCGTTGTATCAATAAAAGTTTTACCCGGTATTTGTATTACTTTTTCAATCCAATTTTTATCTACAAACCATTTCCTAATTATTCCTTCGCTATTGCCTCTATAAAGAATACCAGGAAAATTTAAAACAATAGCAATCCCATCATCAGCAAGCAAGTGAATTATATGTAAAAGAAAAGCATAATCAGCTTTACTTTTTGGTGGTAGTGCTGGGGCTTCATTAAATCTAACATCACCAAATAATCCAGTCTGTGGCAGTTCCCAAGCAATAGAAAAAGGTGGGTTGCCAACAATGCAAGAAAAACGTTTATCCATAAATGCAGGCTCTTTTAAAGTATCTGCACAAACGCCAGTAAAATTTTTCAATCGCCGTTCTGCCACTTCCAATTGATGGTCGTTAATTTCTTGCCCATATTTTGGCAAATCATCCGGGAAGCAACTCAATAAAGAACCATCACCACACGTTGGGTCATAAACATCTTTTATCTCAACATCAACCAAAGATTTCATATACTCTGCTAATTCAGGCTGTGTGTAAAAAATCCCTTTTGACTTAAATTCTTCCTTTATGTTTTTAATATTGTATTGTGCCATTTCTACTATTTAATTGAATGTTTTAATTGCATTTCACTTATAAATTCTTCACAAGCTGAACGGCTTTTACTTCTATGCCTATATCTTACGTTGTTTACTGTTATTTCAGCACACCACTTATTATGATAAATATGCCTGCCGTGCCTTGTTTCTTTTAGCGATTTATCGAAATAAATACAACCGCCACCTTTCCTATTCCTCAACCGTACTGCCACTAACACTGCATTGGCTCAATAGCCGTATCTGTGCTTGTGTTGAACGGTGAATTTCTATTTGGCTTCATATTGTTAGTGAACATTTTATTTTCAATTGCGGCTACTGCGGCCAATGCTTTTCCGTTAGCGGTCAAGCTGGGACACAGTCTTTAATCGAGCCTGTTCCTAACACAACAGCATCGTCGAATACTTCAAAATATTTAAGGGTTTCAAGGTTCATTCCTTCTCCAATAATAATTGCTGCCGTGTATGGCTTTCCTTTAAATAGTGGACATTCTTCAGCAATCTCATATCTGAATGGAAGAGAACTTCTACCTATTTCATGATGCTTTTTGCTATGAACAAATAGCAGGATTGCATTGTTATAATTTGGTAATGGCATATTCTATTGATTAAAATTTGTACTTCTAAAAGCGGAGAAGCCCGAACCGATTTACTTGATTAAAATATACCTTGATTGACACCCGATACGGTGCAATGAATCCAAGGGAAGGAGCGTGCTGTCACTTGCTCCGTCTGAGGTGCTCTCGATTACTTGGTGAGGCTGGTGAATCGCCGACTCTCTTCCGAGGATAAATGATCCGGCAATGAGCGCAATGATCATTATGAGTGTAAAAACTTTGTGGATTTTTTTCATGTTGTATAAGTTTGATTGAATAATTCTATTGCTTTGAAAATCTGCATTACTACTTGTGGAACTACGGCGTTACCTGCTGCCATTATCACTTCTTCTTTCCACTTTTCATTCGATTTTGAAATGATTTTGTTGATTTCTTTTTCTGACAATAGTCCATGACAATTTTCTTGAATAAACTGTCGCAGTGATTCGTCGGAAAACCCATCATTTCCAATACAAATCGGGGATTGAGTTGGGAAGTTTCTCCAGTCAATTGACGGGCCATTTTGGTTAATGAATACTGATTTTCCACCCCCGTTATTTTCACTCCAGAATCCGATGCCATTGGTGTTGGCAACATGTTGTAATTTATCACAGTCCTCAAATCGGGCGATCCGGTTCCGTGGATTCCCGGTTGTTTGAAATCCGATGTCCGTGGTGTTGGAAGCATTGACAAATTGATCGGCATTGATTTCCTGTTTTTGCAGATCTTCAATCCCTGAGTTTGACAAGTTGGAAGCAATTGGAGTTTTTTCATGGTTGGCTGATACCCACTCATTATTTCCTGTGCCAGCGTTCCTGAATTGCTGGTCACCGGGTTTGATTTGCCTGAGCTCACCATCCCGTCCATCACTGTTGGTGTCTTTAAAAGCCACAAACCAGATTCTATACCTTTCATGCGGAGCGTCAACACCCGCAGCTGGAAGTAAGAACGGTTGTACTTCGTACCCTTGAGCTTCCAAGTCAGTTTGCACCTCCTTGAATACCAGCCCGGCATTCCAACTAACAAGCCCGCGAACGTTTTCGCCCACAACCCAGAGCGGGGCAATTTCCCGAATTGCTCTAAGCATCTCTGGCCACAAGTGGCGTTCATCATCTTTACCAAGTCGCTTTCCTGCTGTTGAGTATGGCTGGCATGGAAATCCGCCTGTGAGAATGTCAATTCGTCCTCTCCAAACAGTGAAATCTGTTGTTTTGATGTCGTCATATTGAATTGAGTGTTGCCACTTGGATTGAGTGACATGATTTACAAATTCGTTTTTATCACAATGAAACACATTCTCCCATCCCATCCATTCGGCGGCTAAATCAAAGCCTCCAATACCGGTGAATAAACTTGCGTGATTCATACCTTCCTTTCCATTAACCAAACCTGCCTTGACAGCTCAGGGAATTTCACATTTCCTTCACTCAATATCTGCAACAAACTGGGTTCATGGTTTTCATTTGGCGTCTTAAACCAACCCTTAGTTTGAATGTACCGCTGAGATTGACATACGAATTCATTCTTTCCGATTTTCACAAGCCAACGATGATGTGGTAGTGACTTCTTTCCGATGTAGTCGCCTTGGTAAATTTTATTTTCTTCATCATCTTGATATCTGGTATAGGCTTTGAAATAAACTCCAAAACTGCTATGCTTATCAGGTTGATCAATTACAATTTCAACATCACCTGATTTTCTCAAAGTTTCCATTTTCCACTCAACGAATACTGAAAGTGATGAATTGCGAATGAATTCTCCTGGGTGAATTTTAGTCTTCAGAATTGGTTCAGCTCTTTGAAGAAGAAAACCTCTGCACTCGTCAAATGTTAGTTCGGATACTTTCATTTTTTCGAGAATTGTTTGGTTGCTTCATGTTTCACCTGCTTTCTAAGTTTGATTAAGAACCTTTGAAAGTACTCATTCATTTTACGGTCGTACGTGTTAATTGGTGGGTATGCTGTATGTGAGACGTGCATCATTGCCTTACTGATTAATGTTTGAGAATGTATTTGATATGTCAACCAAAAATAAGAATGCCGCATACATAGCAATTACAAAAATTAGTAGTGCTATCGATGCTTTTCTGAACTGTTTCCAATTCTCAAAAACCCAAACAATGTTGAAGATGCAATTGAATATTGCCACGATAGCCCAGAACATGAATAGTATTTTCATTTGGTGTTGTCTTTTGCCGCCAAAACCCCGCACTCACGAATGAGGCGGGGCAGTATTCCGCTGAATTTCGCGGAAACAGCGGAGGTTATTTCACAACATAGTAGTCACTGCTGGATTTTAGGAAATAGTTCCAATCATTTGCCGTGTAGTTCAGACATGACTGAAATTCTTCCTTGTTCATTTTAACAGTGCGGTATTTTGTTCCATCAACTACTACGGTGAATGTGCGTGCTGATTTGTTGGAAGATACTCTGAAATGGCGTCCTGTGCCTGTTGTTCCTAATGCTTTCATTGTGCGAAATTTTTGTTTGTTATTGATTGACTCCGCAAATATATATTCAAATATTTTCTCAATCCTACTAATTTTTAGAAATATTTTCACTTTATTAGTGTTTACGCGTGTTTCACGTAGGTTAAAAAATAGTAAAAGGCCACAAATTGCGACCTTTTACCCCTTAATCTATGAGCAAACTGAGGTCAGAACCTCTGATAAAGCCATTGTAAAAACATTGATGAAACCGGAAGTGATAACAATACCCACCACATTGATACGTCGGTGAAGTGATAGACTAGTAAAGTGACTATTACCGTCACATAAACATTGAGACAAAGATGACACGCTCCAAGTGCCTTATACCAATTGAGCATGAATGTCACTTTCAATTTTTGTGTAGTACTGAGCAAATTTGACCCGCCTCTTTCATTCATATAATCTGAAACTTTAGTTTCCGTCCGGTGATAACCTTCATCAATCAAAACTCCAATCCATGAAAAAATTGATCTCAGATTCACTTTATCCTCATTTGGATTTCCAATAAGAAACTCAATGAAATATGTCGTCGATCCCGCAATACATGATATGATTATCACATAAATGATTGTTGCTAAATTTTCAAACATTGTATTTGGATTATGGCGTTACAGTAATTCTGATGCAGTCGTAATCTTCTGATGGAAGTCCAATGGTTATCTCCTCACCAAATGGATCGTATATTCTGATGTCAAATTGATAGTTCTCATTGAGATTTTCAAGAGGTATTTGAATCTCCGTATTCTTCGTTGCAGAGAATGTCTGAGTTACCACAACACCGTTGAATGATGTTTTGATGGTATAGTTTCCCGTATGAAGCGCATTGGTGCCAATAGACACCGTTTCGCAATGTTGATGACATCCAAGGTCAAGTGGATTTGTACAAGTGTCGCATGCCATGTCTATTTCAATTTGGTCACAATCGTAATTCCAAAGGAACTGAATCGTGAAGTCGATGTATAAAGTTCGGTAATTTACATTTTCCTGATTTTGGCCGGATTCATTTTGAACTACAGCCATTGAATTGCTCCCACCAGAACGCGCTCTTACTTTGACGGAATTTGATTCGTATCCGGTAAATGTAAGTTTTGATAACTGCGATGAAAGTAGTAGTGTGATGTTCTCAGGCAATTCGGTCTTCGCCACAATAACAAGACGCATGAAGTAAGTGAATCTTGTCATCACCTGACATCCGGCGTATTGCATTGATTCTTCGGTGGTGAAGTTTTGGTCTGAACTGAAACGGATATAACCTGAGTTTCCTGATCTGTCAGTAATTCCGATTTCTTTTATTCCGTCAGTAACCGACTTCTCACCTCCGACACTACTCAAATAACCAACCGAACGGATCTCACTGAGCCAAGAATTTGACTGTACAAGCTGTGTTGATATGCTGTCAATTATTTCCCTGATCATGATGACAAATGTACGCTATTCGAAAGCACTGAAAAACGCTTTTGTTGCCGCAGCTTCAACAGCATCTTCGAACTTAGATAGTTCGTCGTTACTGACCGCAAAGATTGTTTTGCCGAACCTATTTTGATTTCCTTCAGCAATTTCAACTTTTCCATCAGTCAAAAATCCAATTGTTCTGGCATTACCTGATTCACCAAGAACGATTGACCCCATAAGTGATCCTGTTAAAAAAAGATCAACCTTTTGATTCTGCCTTCCGACAACGGTCCTGAACTCAGAATAACCTCCCTGCATATACTGCGATTTCCTTTTCTTGCCATTCTTGAAATCTTTGGATGAAGATTTTCCTTTTGGTTTCAGTGAAGATTTTCGGACCTGCGAAGTCTGTGAATTGATCGATACATATATTGGTTTTGTAGAATAGGTACCGATTTGACCACCGTCCGCATCCAATCCATATTGGAATATTCTATCCTTGAAATCTGCATACAGGCTCAATATTGACTCGTTGACCGCCTGTTGACCTGCCTCAATAGTTTTGATAACTGAGGTCCGTAATGCTTCTCGTAATTTATCAGGATTGATAGTTGCCATGACTTTGTATATTTGTCATGTCTTTCTTACTACTCATAGAAGAATTGTTTTCACTTTCAGATAGCCGCGATAACGATTGCGGCTATTTCTTTTTCATGATACTATTGAAAAGCGATGTCAATATTTCTTTGTGTTTCGCCACCAAAAAAACAACGATGTGATGACCCATTAAAGTGGCAACAGGCCCAATAAAAAAACTTTGTTTCTGCATTCCATAAATATCACACCATACCAACGACATAATACCTACAAACAGAGAAATTCCTGTCATGCCAAGCCAATGATACCATTTCAGCTTTTTGCCTTTTAAAAGCTCATAGCTGATCTTTCCGACAAGTCCAATGAACAGGATTGACGCCCGTGAACCAAGTTTTGAAAATAAAGCGTATAGTTCATTATGATCGTGATTTTGCATAAATATGTTTTTTGGTCAGGTATGCAGTGATCATAATGATTGCAATGTTTTCGCCTATTGCGAAGTTCAGAATATCATTCCAAGACAATACCGTAGGATCAAACCAAATCTCATCAATCAACTTTCCTATCCACAATAAGACAACAACAATTGTAAGTTGCCGGAATAGTCCTGTGGTGAGTAATCCAATTACAGAGAAGGCAAACACCCACTGAGTGGCATTTAGAAGCATCCACATATTTGTCGCAGCAATTATTTCGTCATCCGATTTTCCAACAGCAATTCCAATCAACACGCCAGCGGCAATCTGCAGCGAAACAATTATGATGGTGATGTAGGCTGCAATTTTTTTCATCTTCGAACAATGTTTCTTGGTCTTGGACCTACAATAGAGTAAAAGTTTACATTCGAATTGTCACGAATGTATTTTGACTCATCAATTTCACATTCGGTTTCAGCATTCGAAACCCACAATTCCTTTCCTGGTGTTACTCCGTTTGCTCCTGGAAATAACACGTATGGATTGAATGAGTTCGTTGACTTCTGAATGTAGTCAGTACCTCCAAGAGTCAATATGACAAGATCCTGATTTGATGCAATTTTGAGTTTTGACATGGCTTTTATTTTTTACCGCACTTTGCGCACGATGATTTTTTTGTGATCCTCTTTGGTGATTTCTTCTTTGAAATCGGTGCTTTTATTTTCATCTTATGGAAGATTTTCTGAGTATTGAACTCCGGTGCAGGTGAAGCATTTTGCCTCTGCTGAACGGAGTAACCTTGATATTGCTGGTCCGTTATCAAACCATAACTGCTTCTGCATTTGGTCAAAGTGCAACGCTAGTTCTTTTGCATCGTCCTTTGATGATAAGGCAAGGAAATTCATACGGTCTGAATATGCCCATTCTCTGGCAACCTTAACCCCTGCCATGTATTTGAAGATCATCGGGTATCTTCGAGCGATCAAACAAACCATTTTTTCTGTGTTGCATACAAGTTGAACATCAGCCTTGATTCCGTAATACTCCGAAGACTCATTTCCTGAGAAATCCAGTCCAGATAGCATAAGGTAATTGGTACCGGTATTTTCACACTTACTGCATGAGTGAATAATCCTTCCAGAAATAGATCCACGATATGGCGAAACTCCATCGTCGGATACTCCATCGGTACTTGAATAAGTTATCCTGATTGAGTTTTGAAGTGTCTCGAAATTTATTGGAACAGTTACTTCTTCGTCCGCTTGTGCTGTGATGGTATGAGTTTCTGATTCAACACCATCGGTTACAGTTACGACAAGTCCAGAAACGGATACATGACTTTTGAAATAGAAATTTGAAACGAATAAATTGCTCAGTGATGTTGGACGTTTCTCTATTAAAATACCTGGATTTCCATCTGCTTGATCCCAATATTCGTCGCAGAAACTTTTTGCAAATATTGTCTCAACTGAATCTTCAACGATTGCGTCTCCAAGTATTTCACGAATTCTTTCCTGAGCCTCTTGTCCGACAATTCGCATGATCTGGTTGAGCATGTTTTGAGCATTGAGCCATTTTCCAGACTCTATTGAAGCCATCGTTTTTAGCGATATTCCTTCAAGATCTGTGATATAGGCATTTGATGTCGGTGCGATTCCGCAAGTGCCATCAATACCAAGATAGTTGTCGAGACATTCCATGTTTGAAGGAAAATACCCCGGCTTTTTATCGCCGGGGATTTTATTGTTAGGTTAGGCTTCTTAGCTGACAGTTGCAGCGAACAACATGTTGTAGTTCACTTGGTAACGGTCATCGGTTGACTTGAACATGTCAAGTGGCAATTGCCACAAGCCATAACGAAGACTGATCCTCATTTTGTAACCGCGTGGCGAACACTTGTCGTAGAACAATTCAAAGTCATACTCAATGCCGGTACGTGGATCGACAATTGTGTTGAACGTGAAGTCTGAGCCTGTTTTCGCAAACTGACCTTTGTTGTAACACTTGGTCAACAGTTGTGCTGCTCGTGGAGCCCATGCGAAAAACATGTTGTCCTCCGATGCAGAAGCAAGGACGCTGTCCATGAACTGATCATAGTAGAAGTCGAAGTCAGCAATCTTGGAGTTGTCCAAACCTACGTTGTTACAGCATCCGTATTGCTGAAGGCGACGATAGTGATCGATATTTCCACCACCAACAACGATTGGACGACCAACTGCGCCGGTATTCTGGATATCGCGCATCATCATCACTTCACCATTTACGTCTGGTGAATAGATACCCGAATCATTGTTCAGGAATGCGTAACTGTTTGGTCCTGCATCGCCATTCCAGAAACTTCCTGCACCGCTCACAAACTGAGGGATCAGAGTTTCATTCATTTTGCGCATGACACTGTTCATCTTGCCAAGTACAAGACGATTCCAGAATTCCTGACCGCTTTCACACAATGTGCGAATTTGATCTTCAGTCACCAGAGTAACAGAAGAAGCAACTTCTTCGGTCAATTCCGGTTCGTCGTACACGTATGCGTGTTCAACACCTGCTTCTTCACAGAGGTCTGTGATTGTAGATGTCGCGTCAGATACGCTATCGGGTTTGAGATATTTGAGTTGGACTGTGTTGATCTTGCCGTCACCTTTATCGAGCAATGAATCAACTTCCATTCCTGCCGTATTCTCTGAAGATACAAGGGCATCGATGAAACCAGTCGGCTGACGGTTCAGAATCGGATTACCATTTTCTCCAGCTACAGCATTGAGATTCTCCTGTAAGTTCAGGCAAAATTCGTCAAATGAAATAGGCATGTTATTGAAAAATTTCAGTTGAAATCTGCTCTGACTTGAATGGTGTCAGAAGACCACAAGGCTGTGAGAGGATGCCGCCTCATGAAAAAAGCCGTGACAAATGTACACGGCCTTTTCAAAAGTTGGATATTTTTTTTTATGGTTGCTCCAGGGCTCTGCGTTTTTCGTCCGCTGCTGCCTGTGCTTTTTTGAGGTGTGGGCTGACGTTTTTAGGATCATCGCCGCCCGATCCCCCCGGTCTTTGACGGTGCTTCTCCTTATCAGGATTTGGTTCCTGTTTTTTCAATGCGTCTTCCTTGGTGAGCACAAATTCAATCGACTCATCAAGCGTCATCGCCTTACCATTCTGCATCGCTTTGAGCTTTTTACCTTTCTGAAATACGGTGTAATTACCGTCTTCACCTTGCTCAACATCGAATGTGGAATTGTAAACTTCTCCAAGAGACCGGATATATGAAGCAGATTTTGAAACCAAATGTTCTTCTCTGGCTTTGAATTTTGACGAAATCAGCGCACTCTTTTCCTTTGACTTGATGTCATTTTCCCACTGGGACTTCATTGAAGGAATGGTTTCTTCATTCACAACGCGCAGATCCTCTTGTGCTTTTGCAAGTTCGCCGTTCAGTCGTTCAATTTCCTTCTGCTCGTCTCCGGTGGCTGCCGGTACCTTTTCTTTCATCTTTTTCAATCCCAGCTTCACCATCGCGTCATAACGGCCTTCTTTTGGCAGTGCATCAATTTCAGCTTTTGAAATCACAATCCCTTGCTCTTTCATTTCGCGAATGAAATTGGTTTGGCGACCACCAAGTACTTCTCCGGTGATTCTCTGCGTAAGTTCATCCATGACTTCGGGATCGTTCGTCAGCACAACTTTTTGTGCCTCGTAAACATCCGCTGCAATATCATCGACTTCAATAGCCTTGATAGCCGCTTCATCTCCATCTTCAAACGGTTTCAGTTTTGTCGCATCAATTCCGACTTTGATCAGAATAGCGATCAGTTTTTTTGCTACTTCATTCATTGTTCACCTCCTTCATTTCCTTGCTCCGGTGCTTGCGGTTCTTCCTGTTCTTCGGTTTTCAAAGACTCTTCAGTTTTCGCAGCAGCCAATTTCTGCTCGTTGTGTTCCCGTAGAAATTTTTCAGCAGCCGTTTCTTCCTGTTCAGCTACTGCTTTATTTACCACCACACCTGCTGCAACCTGTTTTTTTTTTGGTGCTGGATCTGGAGATTTTGATGCCAGTGGTGTACTGTCATCGGTAATCACAAATCTTGGTGATCCGTGATACTTAGAATTTTTCATGTACTTCTCATAAGTAGCGAGCGAGAATCTTTTTTTGGTGCGAAGCATTTTATCTTCTACCAATACAGTCTCTGAGTTTTTTGCCATGTTTTTGTTTGATTTATACGGCAAATGTAATATGAATAACCGAAAATAGAAATTACCGCTTCCTTACCGGAATAGCCTCGTGAATACAATTCCAACCACCCCTGTTCTGACAGAAGTTTTCTGGTGTGGTTTCAGGCTTCATTCCTGAGCCGTTTCTGTATGCCCAATCAATCTCAGATTGCAATTGGTCGTCTGAAATTATACCGTTGAGTTGATTGGTCCATCGCACACATTGAGCCCTCGAATCTTCAACCAATGGTCCAATGTAACGGATATTTGTTAGCTCATATTGGACTTTGATCTGTTGGTTTATGGTCCCTTGGTATTCGTTGATTGCGTCCCTGGCAATTTGGCCAACCCATCGCTGCAGCACACCAAAGTGATCTTTATTGCCGACAACGATTTGCCTGAGTTGCTTTTCCGCATCCACCACCGAAGAACCAAATGAAACTCTGTTGTACAGTATTTTTTTCACCGGATCGACAAACTTCAAATTGATATTGGATTCAACAAGTGAATTCACCGTTGCATCAATCGTGAACTGTCTTTGTGCATGAAAAATTGATTGCTTTACATCGATGCCATTTAGATTCTGTTGAATTGCCTTGATATTTTTATCCAGCAAATCAAAGTCATCTATGAAGTTTGAAACTTCATCTTTGATATGTGCGTCACGAAGGATTTTCCTGATTTCCTTATTGATAAGTCCGATGAGTTCTTTTGACCTGCTATCAGGCACCAGAAATCCACCTTCACTTTTGAATTCGAATAGAAGTTTTTGAACAGCCTCCCATATCTCTTGCTCTATCTCAGAAAGAGAACGGACAAACCGTTTTGTCAGCTTGTCCGTCAGAATAATATTCGAGTCGAGTTTTAACGTCATAGTGCAGATACACTAGCCATTTCTTCAGCAACCTTCTGATCAACTTTTGGTTTGAGCAAAGTCACAATCGATCCGGTATCTATTGTCACGAAATCCCTTCCTTGCTCTTTCGCGTACGATTCAACGATTGACGTAGCCCACAAATGGAAAGTTGCCTGTTCATTGGTTATCACGGTTGAAGAAACGAGTTGAGAAATCTCGTTTTGTGTTTTGATGAATACAGGATCAAGCGCAACCAATACATCAAAGATTTTCATTCTGAACTGGTCTGAACCATAAGCCTTCTGAATGTATTCTCTGGTTTTTTCAATGATGATGAAATCCGGCGCGCCCTGATCTCTCAAAATTTTGATGTCCTCCAATATTTCGCCAGGACTTTTGATGATAAATGACGATGGAAGATTTATAGTTACCTGCGGAAAATCAAGCGATGGATATAGAAATTTATGAATGATCATGAGGTCTTGAACAACTGACCCCTTGTAGAGATACGCTGCCAAAACATCAAGAACAGAAAGTTGATTTTCCCGGTCAATTTCTTTTGCAACTCCGCTTTGCGCCTGATCAATTCTAAGAAGCGCAAGCGAGTCTTTTGTCATTTTTAAGTAGTCCTGCCAAGTGCGATCTGAGTAATCGAGGATTCCAACTTCTGGGTGAATGAATCGAACTGTTGGAATATCAGTGTTGTCGAATTCGTTAGCTCCTTTCTGCCGTTCCGGCCTTGTAATTACTCCGTATGGACTTCCGGTAATTGGAACTTTGCCTCTACCGTGACAAGTTTCGCACGCTGTGGTTCCAAGCATTTTTTTCTTCTCAGAATCCCACATTTCAACAAATCCATTCTTACATCCGGCAGTGCATTTTACCGATTCAACTTCCATGAGTGGAGAAGAACATCTCACAGCAACACCTTGATTGTCTGAGAATCTGGCCAAGCACTCATCTGCGTATGCCAGTGCATGCGAAAAGAAACTCTTGAAATACTTTACCTCAATTTCATCATCCTGACCATATCTGTTTTTACCTTCAATTTCAACGATGGTTTCTTTGCCTCCGAGTTGATAAGGGTAAACATAACCGCATGGATTAACCGCGTATATCGTATATTCAAACTCGATGCTGTCTATTCTTCCAACCTGAGATTTCTTCCAAATTTCCTTTTCTCCAATAATGTAAAAGACTTGTCCGATCGGTGCCATTTCACCTTGACCAACCTCAACCCATGATTTTTCAGAAGATAAAAATGTGAATACCTCATCAGTTGCATGCACAACATCTTCTGGCATTACAATGATCGGTTCTACTGAAACCTGTTTTGTTACGTCTCCAATTTGACCAATCGGCCACCATACCATGAAAGCATTGGCGGCGTCAATCATTTTGTCGAAGTAGTAATTTTTTTTGTAGTTCATGTAATCTGTTCCATTGAATGAATCGGAAAACATGAAGTCTTTGATTTTATCTGGGTAAATCACTTCTACAGAAGAATGAGACAAAACGCGCTTTGCATTGTCAGAAGCCTGATTAAATGCTGCCTGTGTTACCGGACGAAAATTGTCAATTCGGTATTTCTTGACATCTTCAGATTCATTAGGTCTGCGCGTGTTGATTAGCCTCGATGATGGTTTACCCTGAGTGTGAACGATCATACGATCATAGTCCTCAACCCACAGTTTTTTTGCTGCAGGTTGAGGGTATGAATCGAAATTTGGTATGTAGTCTGTTTCTATATCCATAAGGATTAAAGAATGTCAGTTATACCAGGTACACTTACAGGAACTACCATACCAGTTTGACTGATTGTGATAATACCTTCCATGTAGTTTGCCTCGTCCAAATTTTCCGCAATGACGTTATCGACTTCAATTGACCAGTCGCCTGATTCATAGAAATACACGAGCTCGTCGCAAGTGATAACCATGAGATTCAGTCCGGCATAATTGGTAAAGATTGAATTCCAGAAAGCGAATTCGCTCAATCCAGTTGTGTCGGCATTGTAGTCTTTGAAGTTGATTGTCTGTGTCTGGCTTTGAACGATCTCAGGACGACATCCACTTGCGCGGAATTTCTGAACAGATCCTTTTGGTTTTGATGCCAAAAGTTCACCGCTCACGAAGATTGTTGGAGGATCAGCGGCAAGTGCAGCTTCCCATGCAGCAATATCTTCGATTCCTTCTCCTGATACATCGGTAAACGGAGATTTACAATCTTGAAACGCGAAGTTTCGGATTGAACCTTTTCGTAAAACGATTTGACAGGAATCCAGCGTCAGTGTGGCTATGTCAATAACACAATTCGGGTTACAAGCCATTTTTGATAGGATTACGATTGTAATTCTGTTTGATGGTGATTGTATGGCTCACCGATTATTTTGCCACAAAGTTCCCGGCATGGAACTGAGGCAAAAGTAATGAGAAATTTAGATTTGGGTGAAAAAAGAAAAGCCCCGATTAATTTCGGGGTTTTTCGCTTGTAATGATCATTTATAGTTGTACTTGGATGAGAGGATCATCCATATACAGTAGTTGGGCGCAATTAAAAGCGACCCGTAAACAGAACATTCGGAATATCACGATAATTTAACGTGTGTTCATTTATGTATTTAGCGGCATCATTCTGCGCTTCACAAGCACCTTCCTGCCAACATTTTTCAGCAAACTGACGAAGTATCTCTACGCTTGCCGCTAAATTTTCGCTTTGCATTAATTGTTCTGCAATCTCTTGTAATTCTTGTTCTTTGTTATCCATTTCGTTTGAAAATTAACTGCGCCCAACAGCGGTTTAGCGCAATGCCGCTGATAGTGCAGTGGTTAATAATTAAGTTTAGTCTATGCGGCACTGCGCCAAGCCGCAACCCGTTATGCGTCATGCTGCTATTCTGCTCCACAACAACAATCTGCCACATGAATAACCTCGCCATTTTTTGCCATTTGCCATGCACCACATTCGCAATTTGCGGCCCTTTCTTCCAGTTCCCTTTCTCGTTGCTCTTGGTAAAAATCTTCATCCCTGCCATCATCTTCAAATTCTTCATCTTCGCATTGAGGGCAAAAAAAGGCTTTCTCCTTGCTACTAAAAGTTTCGTTACACAATACGCACGAACGCATAACAGCACCTTGTTGCAATGCGGGGCTTTGTGGGTTATTGATATTTTCTGCTTCCATTGAAATTTTATTTATAGTTGATAAATTCTGCTTCCTAATCCCGCACTGACAACAAGCTGCAAAACGTTATAGGTAAGGCTAATCAGCGATACCAAGACTATCAAGATATTTACTTGCCTCTTGTTGACACATTACAACTGTGCCTTGTTTATCATCTTTGAAGTCATAAGCCACATCATCTATAGCCTTGTGAATTTCAGCGTGTAATTCAATTAATGACTTTAAATTTTCAAGGATTTGATAATCTCTTGAAGCATCGCCTTTTGGTCTTACATCGCCAATAAGTTTTTTTACTACATCGTAATTTGTCATTTTATTTAGTTTTGTGAGAAGCCCTACCTATAACAGCATCTTGCAAAAATGCGGGGTTCTGTGGTTCATTGATATTTTGTTCTTCACTCATAGCTTTATTTGATTTGTGTTGTGATAAAATGTAAGTCACTACCTTCACTAAAGAGCCAAAAACTGCTTTAAATGGTATTCAGACCGTTCATAAACGTTTTGTAGCGATTTGTAGGCTTCTTCATCTTGACATTTCAGCATATCAATTGCAACCATTTGTCTGTATAGAAGCAATTGAGTAATGGTTGAAAATAGAGCATCGTCAGCAACCATTACAGATGCTTTTTGGATTTTTTCGTAGTTCTCAACTACTGATTTTGTTTCTGACATTTTTTTTAATTTCAATTTTTAGTTGTACAATTCTCATTCTCACACCTCCCCCTTTACCTCCTGAATAACAATCAAAAGGTTCCTTTTCTGAATTGACTAATCAGAAAGCTCTCAATCAAAAATTCCGCATACCTCAACGGAGAATTTACACCAATGTATTAATGATCGTTTCAGTTCGCTGTTGTCAGGGGTTGGACATTGCAGCTTATTACGCATTGATGTAGTTCTGATCTCCAACAACCTTAATGAAGTCCGAGGTAATCGGCAAAAATCCGGTGTTGGCTTTTTTTTGACTGACTTATATCTTTCATTCATCGCACCTATGAAGTCAGGCGATTCGGGTGAAACAGTATTAAGACCGAAAGTAAAATTCATTCTATAAACCGGCTTTCGCCATTTCTTTTGAAAATCTTTTTGTCCAAACAAAGCCGTATTTCAAGCGGCTATAATCTTCCCAATTACCCAACTCATTCAGTTCTGCGGTCAATCGTTCTTTAGTGCTCAAATAGAACAAGTAAAGATTTGCAGATGTAAAACTTGCGTAGGGATAATTCTTAGCGAGAAAATTTGTGTAGTTCCTGATTCTATGCTTGTGTTTTTTGCTTCCGTCACCATGCCAACATGCAATGATCATCATCGCCATGTCTTTGCCATTCTCGAACTTGTCGAGGCTGTCAATTCTATTCTTTACGAAATCGGAAGTAAGCATAAAAAAAATACGCTCGAACTGGGAAGTGAGCGCATTTTTAATGTTTGTGGAGAAGAAAATTTACATCTTCTCCTCGACAATTTCATTACTTCCCATGAATCAAATTGCCGAATACCTATTTGGTATGGCGCAAATGTATAAGCACATTTTCCAAACTTCCAAATAAACTTTCAGTTTCCCGTGAAATATCTATATTTCCTGATATTCCACATAGCTATCCGGCATTGCCGAAATTGTACCAGAAGCACCTTCACGGGCAAATCTTGCGATTACGGTACCATTTGCAGAAGGTGTAATGATTCCTTTGATCACAGCAATATTTCCCGATGTTGCACCGCTTGTGCCGTTTGCAGCCACAGGAAAATCGTATGTGCTTGCCGCAGAATTCAAGGTTTGAGAAGTGGACAAAAGAGCATAAGCCGAACGATAAGCAAGCCTTGTGAACGCAGGCCCATTAATAGACCACCTCGAACCAACAGCCGTTGAGCTCGAATTGTATGAAATTACAAATTCGAATCTATACGTTTTACCAGCCTCAACATTAAACGAAAGTCCTGTAACGTCGGCAAGTGTATCAGTAGCGGTATTATCTACCTGAGCAGTGATCTTAGTGATTGAAGAACCACCGGCACCGGATTGTGATTTAGCTATTCCCATTTTTTATAGGTATGAATTATTTCAATTTCGTGTAATTTATTGGTAAGTATTTGCATCAACCTGAACTAGCACATAAAAAGTACCGTTACCGTTTGTTATTTCTTGTTGTTTGAACGTGATTGATTCTCTTAGGTCACCTCTCAATTCAATATCTGTTGTTGGTAACATAATCGCGCCGTTAGCATTTATTGAGGCATAGGCAGTGCCGGTAATAGTTAGTGTTAGTCCTACCTCAGGAATGAAAGTAAATGCAATTCGCATTGCTAGGTCAATAATTATGTTATCAATGTTTTCGGTTGCGCCCCCTTGAACATTAAATATTCCAACGTAGTTATAAATTGTCAGGTCGGCAGTTGTAATTCCTGTAACATTTAATGGAAGTTCAAAACTTGATCCTTCATCACTGATAAAACCTCTTCTATGATCTTCGGCAACAATAACATCTTGCGAAATCTCAAAGTGACAAGCTGAAATTTGATGGTTTCCATCTCTTGTAACATTAGTCAATCCACGTATCACAGTTATCTCAACGGCCGCATTATGGTTTTGATTTAAACTGAAAATTGCATTCTCTGTAACCGTTATCGCATAACAAGCCGATCTAGTATTGACATTATTGAATAATGCTGATTGATCTACCACACAAAGAGTAACGTTATTATTTCCCCATTGAAAGTAACTCAATCCATAATTACAACAAGAGTTTCCACGCGTGTCTTTTCTTATCAGGATAAGAGCATTTTCCCAATCAAATTCAATGTAACACTTCTCACTCACATATCCCATTCCATCACTGGATTTTGGAAGTTCAGTGTATGAGGTATTCAACCCGCTACTTGGTGAACTTCCGTTGCTTGTTGCAATATCAGTTACCTGGTAGTGTTTACCATCCCAAATAACCACATCACCATCGACAAGTGTAAGTTCTAGTGTTGCATACCACACGCCTTGATTTGCAGTATAGGCAATTCCTGTAAGACCAAATACACCGGAGTAATCACCGACACTTTGAAAGTCAGGATTTAAGAAACAACCTTCACCATGAAGTGAAAGTGTATCTTCTGAAAGTGCTGTTAAATAACCACCACAATCTGTTCCTGCCAAATCTGTAACGTGGTAAATAACTCCTTCAATGAGTCTTTCATCTGAAGGACCACCATCAATCAATGCTTGTACTTCTGCTGTTGTTTTATGTTCCATGAGAATACATTCTGGAATGTTTACTGTAATTACTTCACCTGTTGGATATGTGTTGACTGTTGTAAGCACATTGCCATCTTGGTCTTGTACTTCAAGCGGTACCCATGAACAGATAAAATCTGTAACTGAGTCATAAGGATAACTTGAACCGTTGATTTCTGTTACCTGTATGTATGGCAATGTCAAATCACCACCACTTGCAACGGTGTCTGAATAGGTGTTTAAGTTATTGTGCACCGTTGCTTCTGCACATTCATCTGAAGGTCCACAATCAGAAGGAACATCGATAGTTGATCCACATGGTGCAGTGTCGTAAAATTCGCCGTCCCTGAGTATTGTTACCTCATCACAAGTTGCTTCTGTGCATTCATCACAAACCACAATAGGATTGAAGAAAATTTCATCATTGCACTCACTGAGTTTTTCACATGAAACCCGCTCCAATACCACAGACAAGAACCAATACAACCCCTGTTCATTTACTTTTCGAACATCGGTGTTTGTTTGATATTCATTTGAGTTCACATAAAAATGTGGTGCAGCGAATGAATTTGCTACACGCCTTGCAATTGATTCTGGAAGTCCAACAAATGTCCTCAGTAACCAGTTTTCCTTCTGTTTAAATGAAGTAACATCTCCATTTTCATTTGTAGTTTTTTCAGTTGGAAACGATTGAAGTTCAAACGATGCTTCAATCCTGTACCTGTCGCGGTATGAAAGAAGTCCAGCCGCCGCTTCCGCACTTGTTTGTCCATAATAAAATCCATTGCAATCTTGTGTTCCATAAACCCCTTCAATGATTATTGATGGTTCTGAGCACATGAGGAATTTATACCATGCTGTTGCGCAAGATTGATCTGCCACTCTTGTTGAGTCAGGATCGACAACAGACCAAACACCGCTGTTTAATTCATAGTATTTACCCGGCTTTTGTGCAAATACAATATCACCGTCACTCATCGGACCTATGCCAACCCAAATACCATCTTGGAGTTGATTTAAAGTGGTTCCAATGATCACATAACTTCCTTCGGGTTTTCCGGCTGTTATTGGTGGAGTATCAAATATTCCAATGACAACGTAATGATCACCGATATCAAGTTTATATGAAGTGACTACTAGACGGAAACAATCAACTTCGTACCCTTCAGTATTGATGTATTCGAGTATCGGAGTAGTGTCAAGTATGATATTCTGAAAACTTCCGTTGTAATAACCTACATTCTGTGAAGCAATAATTGATTCGACATCAAGCGCAATTGAAGGAGCAGAACCAAATTCCAGTGTAGCTTTCACGTAGTAGTTATCGTTGTCTTCTCCATACCATCCGTATTCCGGTTCTTCAGGATCGGTATTGTACAGGTCGGAAAACCAAAACTGACGGTATATTTTGTCACCAGCAACTACAGGAATTTTGTATGCTTGGTCTGCTGGACAATCAGGGCAATCTGGAATATCATCACAAATCACACACTTTGGCCTTGGTCCAAGATCACGATAAGCCGTATAACCTTGGCTATTTCCTTCACTTGGTGTTGGATTGGTTTTATCTACGTAGAGGATCATGCTTTGTATGCTTGTATGAATATTCTCATTTTTTCATCATCCGACAAATCCGAAATATCCAAAAGGAAAGAAATTGCTCCATCGGTTGGTTCTGAATCCAGTTGAGAAACCAGTGATGATGTCAGCGATTCAATTTCAACATAAGCCGGAAGAGTATGTGTTTCGGGATCAGATTCAGTCAGTGCATAGTCATTGTACATCAAAACTCCAAGAGGGTATTTATCCACCATAACCTGCACATAAGTGGTTGCTCCCAGGTCAACAATATCAGCGGTTACAAGTACAGAAGTGAGATCACACCAGTTCGAAATCGGAAGTCCGGTATCAGGATTAAGGAATTGAATATTGGAAACAACATCGTCGCTTGGTGATAACTCTGAAGGTTCATAGTCACGAATGGTGAGTTCATTGTCGAGGTAATAAACCGCACCGAATGAGGGATTGAGTTGATCTTTGAAGGTGATAGACCACCGGAATGTTATCGTCTGTCCTATCCAGTTATCCAGACCTTGGAAGTTTTCAAATGGAATTCTCCATGTCTTTAACCAAAAATGCACCTCATCGGAATCACTTGGATCGTTCGTTACATCATTGGAGATGTAGTCAGTATTTGTGAAAGTGTTTCCTGTTAGGTCTTTCTGAATGAATTTTGAGAAAAAAGGCGTGTCAGTTAAAAGTCCAGATGCCGTGTACAGTTTGACAGATACAGTATCGATATCATCGTTGAAGTTGGTCCAAGGACTTGCTGCATCTGCATCGTATTCCGATCGATTTATGGTTAGAACAGAAGTTACTCTTTCTCCGGCAACTGCCTCAAATTGTTCAGCGTGTTCACCATTCCTTGTCCAAAATTCTGATTCAACGGTGAAGTCAACTTTTTGAGGAGATCCATCGGTCCTCATCAGTGAAGTCATAACGTGCTGTACAGCGAAATCACTCACATCACGATCATAAACAACATCCGCATGAAGTTGGTAGTTGATGTCCTTTTCTAGTTCGGTTCCATCAATTACAAATGAGATTGTGGTTATTCCACCACTATTCGCATAGGTCACAGGACCGTAAATAGGGCCACTGATTTGCGATGTACTTCCGGTTGTAATAAGTTTTGCCTCATGAAGATCGAAGTCCTTTTCGAATGTCGAGACGTTGTTTTCGAGGTTCCTTTTGACAAAAATGACTGCAGTCTCATCTGTGGTAATAATGCCGGATGGATCTTCGAAAGACATTATGATCAGATTCTTTTCGAATGGCGACAAAGAATCCATTTCAGTTCCCGGATCTGAAACCAGCTCAATCGAATAAGTGAATGGAATTTCAGAGGCGTCACCATTGCTTTGATAACCGTCAAATGAGGCCGAAAAAGGAATTGAAAGTTCAGGACTGACTATTGTTGTGTTGCCTCTTTGACGGATAGCAACAACCGCGTTAATTGCCCTTTCGGTGCCGTATGCACATGCGCGATCAATTGAACCTTCTTCAAGGCTGTAATTTGATGCCTTAGAAAGTCTTGTCCAATTGTCAATCTGTTTGGCTACAATATAATTCTCAACATCTGATAAAAGCCTGAATGTATGGGTGATCACAAAATTGTTTGCATCGATCACCTCAACTTCGCAGGACCCATTTTGATTGTTGTTCAGGTTACTGCCTTGGCCTGATAAACTGACAACATAAGTTGTTGCGGTACCGGACGGAATTTGTATGATGTAACCACCAAGTGGTATTGATCCAGGTGGAAAGAACACGGAAAACTTTTCTGTGAAAAATGCCGGATTGTAAATAATTGAAGTGGCAACGAGATCGGCAGAAGTTGAATCTGGATAGGTTCCTGTAATTTCACATTCAACAACGAGTTTGAAATTCATTCCCATTGCGGCCCAATCAATCGATTCCGTTGTAGGAATTGAACTACTTGTAATTGCCGGAAGTAGCGTGTTATCAGTACCGTCAGGATTGAGCGGCGTGATTGTGAATGTTGCTGTTATTGCTGCCATGCTTCAATGATTTCGAGTAGTTTACTTAATGGATATGGAGTGCAAAACGATGAATTACCACAATAAAGAATACAGTAGTCGCCTTTTTCATCTTCAATTGGCTCAATTGCATCTATGGTGAAAAACGCCATACCCTTTAAATCATGTTCCTGAATTGGTTTTTCAACACCCAAATCATTCAACAACTTGGAATCGTCGTCGTGGCAATAAATAGGTAAAATGAGCGGTTTATACATCACCTGTTACTTTAATCGTTTTGTCCGACAAATTTACTTCCATTCCTGTTATGCGACCGATTCCATTTGGAAGCTGCACAAACTCAGCTTCTAGTGCTGATTGTAGGCTTTCGCAATTGTAGTACATAGTGAAGTTAAATTGCTTTCCTTGGTCAATGATCAGTTTTGGATTATTGATCGACCAGAATCGACCGTACAAAGCCATTTCCTGCTCGTCTGTTGGATAAGCTGTATTCGGTAGGCAATTGAATTCGTTCAAAAGCCAAGGCCAATTGTAGGCTGGAGTACCAAGGAAGTCTGCTGGTCCTGTCGCTCCATAGGTGTAGTTGTATTCCACCCGACCATGAAGTATGTCAACACCATCCCAAATGATCAATTTTGGAAGTGCGGCCACTCCATGAGGTAAAATAAGAACGTGATTGTTCTGGCCAATGATGGTACCAAGTCCAAATGGTGCAGCCTCATATACTGCGAGCACATCTTCTTCAACTCCGTCGCCTCTGAATCTTGCCGCGCCAAAAGGAAAAATCATATCCAAGTGACCGGATTGTAATTCGCTCACGGGCTGGTTCCATTCAACTGTTTTTTTGTACCTGTTAATCAATAGGGCTTCATTACCGACCAGATCAATTGCGTCCTGTGTATAACTGAACTGAGCAAATGCAGGTCGTTGTTCCTGCCTCCAATTCATGCAGATCCTATTTCCAACAATCAGATTATTTTCTTTCAGAGCCTCATAATTTACCCAGACATCACCAGAATAGAAATAATCCTTTCGTTCTACATAAAGAGTTCCATTGATTATTTTCCAATCACCATTGATCGGAATTATAATTTGGTCAAGGAACATATCCAGAGTCATATTGGGTTCATTACCGTCAATCCATGTGGTTGTTGATGACAATGAACCAATTTTCACAGGCGCAAAGAAGTAAACTGTGTTGTTATATTCAGATGCAGGATTGTTGAAGATTGTTGATGAAAAATTTAAACCACACTTCGCGCATACGTTGTTGATGTAACTACTTACAAGAGGTGAAGGATGTTTTCTTCCACATCCGATCAGTTTTTGGTTTAACGCACTGATAAAGTTTTGGTATTCCTGCAAGAAATTGGTTTGCTGATCACCATCGAAGTTTATGAATGGATCAGGAAAAGGACCATCACCTGGAATAATACCGTTGAGAATTGTCGCAATAGTATTCACTGCAGAAACAATCAATGAAATAGCTGCTGCAAACGGTAACCACAAGAACAAAATAAGATTGACAATTATTCCAAGAATTATGATGATGTGCTGAAGAAATCCCGGTCTCATCTCAACACAATACGCCATTCTGGGGTGAGACTGAGATGTGAAATTGTTCCAGTTGTCATAGATCAGAGTTGTCCTGATGCAGTCCATTTGCCTTGTTTCTTCGGTATGCTCCCGGAAGTTCACCGTACAAAAACAATCGTCAACACACCAATCAACATCATCACCTCTGATCATTCCTTCGAATAACAGTATGTCAGTATCGCAACAAGTATCCTCGTAAATCTTCACCGACAAAAAGTTGTTCAGTCCGTTTGGATCGTTAATTATTTCGTCATAGACAAGTTGATACGCTGCTCCGTACAATACAAATTCCTGACTGACCGACTTTTCTTTGGCCCCAACTGTCGATACTTCTACCGAAGAAATTGTTAGTCCGTCGCCATCGGTGTATTCTGACTTTGGAATTTCAGTGCCGTTGATGAGTAGTTTCATTTTCTAAAGTTGATTTTAGCCTTTCTTCGGTTGTTCTTTTCAGCAATTTGAATGATTCCTTTGGAGTTCAAATGAAGATTGATTTCAACCTTTTCTTCTACTGAAGGCTGTGATGGAACCTCAGCAACAACAACTTTGTTTTTCTGCGCTACCAATTGACCAATGTCAAGTCTTTCAAGACGGATTTTTTCAAGCCAATCGCGGTTGGTTCCGATCCTCAATACCTCGTATGGCGTAATGTGTTCCTGATTGTGGTACACGTAGTTTTTCGACCCAAGTGCAAGTGATTGTCCATCTGGTGGCCCGTCGCCTGTATATCCGCCAATACCCGGTTTTGATGTACCACCTTTTCTAAATGACTGTGCACTTGTGGCCGCTGTTGCTGTGGCACGCGCAGAAGCAAGTCCGGCAGCTAAAGCGATCAATGTTGTAGCAATGGTAAACGGAGCAGCGGCACCACCCTGAGCAGCAGCCTTAGCAATTGCAAGTAGTGATTCAACCACAAGTTGAGCAGCCGCAAGCTGTTGTTGTCTTCTGACAAATTTTGCCCTTTCCTTATTAAGATCCTCTAACCGTTTTTGTTCGAGTTCCAGGATTCTTGCATTACCACGATCAGCAATTTTCTCAGCATCACTTACACGTTTCTGCTGCATTGAAATCAAAGCGTCATTCTCTTTTTGACGAATGTTAATGATAGTATTTGAAGCATTGAATACCTCAGAAACCAAACTTTGAATTTCACCAGACAATTTAAGGAAAGCGTCTTTGAATGTGATCTTTCCAATAGAGTTCTGAAGCTGTTCCGAAAGTTCAGAAATGATGTTTTCAGTTTTGAGAATTTCAACCTCATTTAGTTCTGTTTCTGCCTTCAGTGCATCAAGTCTTTTCTGAGCGTATTCAAGTTGAATCCTCAGTTTATCTTCTTCAGATTTCTTCCTGATACCAGCGAGTGCAAGCGCGTGTCTTTCTTCTTCGCTGAGTATTTCGAGAAGTCTCTGTGAAGTGTTGTCTTTCTCTGCTTCTGCATTGATCAGGTCATTGAGCTCTTTAAGTTTTGCTTTTGCGATATTGAGTTTTTCTAATGCACCGGCAAATTCTGCGTCGTCTGGAGCAAGGCCGGAAATAATCTCATTGAGCCTATCCACTTCCTGTTGAAGTTGATTCAGAGAACCTGGAACAAATATTTCCACATCTACAGGTTCAAGAGCCTTATTTGCTTCTTGAAGTTCTTTGTAAAGGATGAAATATTCGTCAATAGCAGTTTTGAATTCATCCGATCCAATAACGAGCTCACTTGTGATCTGTTCACGAAGGTTTGAAACTCTGTCAGAAAGTGCCTTGATGCTACCTTCTTGATTTTTGGAAAGTTCTAGTTCAATCTCCTTTATCACATTAGCCGCATTTTTCAATGTAGTAAGATCAATGCCGGGTGTTGACTTCAAAATTGCTTGTTTCTTTTTCGCATAATCAAGGCGTATTTTAAGAAGTTCTTCTTCACCTGCACGATTTATTCCGGCAAGTGCTAAAGCGTGTCTTTCTTCTTCTGATAACTGCCGGAGACGATCATCATTCTGTTTTTTGAGTTCTTCGCGAATCTTCTCGGTTTTGTCCTGTTCGATTTTTACCAGTTCATCGGATGAAGATTTTGACTCAACGGCCAATTCTTTTTGTTTCGCAATAAGTTCGTCAACAAGTTTTTGCTGCTCATCAACTTCTTCCTGAGTTATTGCAACAGGAGATGTAACCGCCTTGAATAGATTTTCCAGAGGATTTGCGCTCAGTGAACTTTGAGCGGCAAGCCTCTTTGCTTTTAGATCTTCTAAAATTGCAATTTCCTTCTTCGCTTGGTCTGCGAGTTTTTCAATCGATGTTTCTGTGAGTTGAATTCGTTTGTTGATTCTGTCTTCATCATTTACACTGAAGTTTCGAAGAAATTCTTCCTGCTGTTTGAATGATTCGAGTGAATCAAGTGCCGCCTGTGATGCTTTACGTGAAGCAACCGCGTACTTTTCGAGTTCTGGATTTACACCAAGACCAAGCGCAGATTTGATTTCTTTGAAGTTGGCAACGAGTAATCCAATCGCCAAGATTAGTGCACCTATTCCAGTCGAAGCAAGGGCAATTCTGAATCCTTTCATTGCTCCGGTAGATTCACCAACAACTAAAGCGTATGCACGTTGAGCGACTATCTGAGCACGGGTAATGATGTTGTCTTCTTTTTTAAGCGCATTCGAAATCTGTTGCACGCCTTGAAGCAATGCAAGTGCTGATTGTGCTTTTGCACTCGCTTCGGCAAATGCTTGTTGATCTTCGGCCAATAATCCTGTTACACCTTGGAACGTGGCAAACACACCTGTTGCAGACTGAACACCTTCAACCAAAGTATCAGCAAAGAATGTATCTGATGATAATGCTTTAATCAGTTCATTTGTATCGCCAATTTCATCTTGAAGTTTACCAGCTTCTATTTGTAGCCTTTTAATAACGACCGGATCTGTTTCGGTTAAAATCAATCTTTTGAGTTCACGAAGTCTAGCGGTTGGCTTATCTATTGTATTGGCAAGCCTTGAAGCATCGTTTCCAAGTTGATCAAGCACGTTGTTTCGAATGTCATCAGGAAGCGTATTGAGAAATGCCTCCATCTTTTTTGTAACAACATCAATGTTGCCACCAGAAGCACCAACTTTCAGTATCTCACTTGTGAATTCTTTGACCTTTTTTGTGGCACCTTCCAGAGTAATCGGAAGATTTTTCAGGGTATTGGTCTGTCCAAGTTTACCCATTGCATCGCCAGCTTTTTTGAATGTGTTCTCGAGATCTGTGACTTTTTTCGTCTCAGTGGAAATAACAACACCAGTTTGCGCAGCAGCTTTTTCGAGTTTCTTCTCAGCCTCGACAAATTGCAGTGTTCCTGCCGTTGCCTGTGATACCTCTTTTTTGTATTCTTCAATCTTCTGAGCCGATGCAGCAAGATCACCTGTGCTTTTAAACTCAGTTTCAAAAATCAGTTTGTTTACTTTTTCAGCCATCTGATTTGTGGGTTTTTACGTACGACAAAAGTCGTGAATAATATTCCCACACCGTAAATGACTCAATAAGGTTTTGTTCAGAGGCAACTTGACCACTCAAAATGTAGTTCTCCTGATCAATTTCCTTGGATAAAGTAAGGTCTAAAAGGCCCGGGCTGAAGCCATCGACAGAGCGTCTTCCGCTGCTTTGAGATTCAAATAGTTCAGCAAATCCGTTTCTGATGATAGTTCCAAGTGTCTGACCACTTTGAATGCCATAGTCAAAAAAAAAGCCTCACAGTCTGGATCCTGCTTCCAAATTTCCAGTTTCTTCTCCTTCCAAAAAGGATTGGCTTCTGATGGATCTTCACCGTGTAATAAAGTGAATACGTGAGCAAGATCACGAAGCGTTTCTGGTTCAGCAGCCCATGTTGTTCTCCTTTCCATCTCATCGAGTAGACCTGCAGCACGAACAAGATTCTTTTGATTCATGAAACCTCTGATATCTGCACAGTATTTCGAATGTTTGGCTGTGGTCATACATAGTTCAGCCATAAGTGCAGCAATCTTAGCCCTATCAGCTCTTTTCTGCTTCATGTCGAACAGTGATTTATATCCGTACCACTTATTTCCAAGTTTGTCGATATAAATAATCTCGATCGGCGATTGTGATGATCGGTATGTGGCTGCGAATTTGCTTGCTTTGATTCTGTCGTTTATCCAAGGTTTGAAAAAAATGATCGTGGTGGATAGAAACAGAATTGTGAGAATCAAAAGCGTTGTCGTCATGATTTTGGTATTTCTAAATAGTCTGTAAATGTAGTGTGAAGGAAGTAGCGCACACAATCGCATAAGTGCCCGATATGCTTATTGTCGATGCTCAAAAACTCATTCATTCCGGTTTTCTTAATCTCCAAGTCACCGTCTTTATTGGTTGCACACAGTGTAAACATCATATCGTTTATGGTGTGTTCCATTCCCGGTGAAAAAAGAATTGTCGGCAATCTGTAGAGTAACGCATTGCAAAAGGTTCTTGAATCGGCTATTCCTGGATTCACAGAAGGAACCATGAACTGTTCCCATGATAAACCTAGCTGCTCTTTTATGATTTGATATTGGTTAATGTGGCCTCTGGTACCTGACATCCGGTTTTTACCCGAAGCATCTCCGGTTACTTTAATGGTGTGTTCACGTCCGGCAATCAATCCTTTTATCGACGCACACATCGCATAAGTATCTGAGTCCGGCTGTCTGATTTCACTGACAAAAAATATTGAATCAATGTAGTTTGTTTGACCTATTACGCAGGTCATTGGATCCACGTTGAAGTCGAATGAAAGAATAATATCGAGCTTCCAATTCAATGGGATGTCCCGGTGAGCAACATGACGATCTTTTGAAAATTGGTTCATGAATTGACCTTTAACTTCGATGTCCCACATTCCTTTGATCAACCTTGCGTATTCATCCGGTGGCAAAGTTTCCCAGTTTCTAAACTGGTCATCGGTTACAAAAGGATTGTTATTAGGTAAGAGTTCAGTGAAATTGGTGTGCTTGTCTAATTTTCCTTTTTTGTGCAGATCGTAAATCTGTTTTTTTACCCATCCGAATGTTGGATTGAAAGTTCCAAAAAGAAGTGATGGAGGCATTGGACCTTCCACGCCAAGCCATGAACCAAGGCGTGTCTTAACCATCACGTAGGTCTTCTCCTGCAATTCTTCCATCTGTTCAAGTAGAACACCATTACATTCAAGACCCAGGAATTTTGTCAGGTTTTTATCTGAATCATAACCTTCCGACATGAAGTAAATTCTCGATCCGTTTGGAAATTGTACGAAGTATTCCTTGTCGCTTCGTTTCCAATACAGACCTTCAGAATTTTTCAATACGAGTTCACTCGATGGAATTGATGTCTTTTGAAGAACAGCTGTTGATTTTCGAATGATGATCCATCTTGACTGTGGATAGATTTTGCAAAGTGCTGACATCAAAGCAATGAAAACAAAAGTCTTTCCACCTCTGATTGCCCCTCCGGCATAGAAATATTTGAGTTCATTGTCAACTAATGGTTGAAGCCTGTCAATCTTTTCAGCAAGCGCGATTCGTTCCTGACTTCCTTCACTGGTTTCAACAATGGCTTTTTTTGCAAGTTGCAGTTGTTGAGAATTACTGCATGCCTTCAAAACCGATTTAATAATCTTTCTGTGTTTTTCTTGACGCGGATCTGTGAAACTTGCTGTTACCATCGGATGCAAATTTAGACAAAAGAAAAAGCCGTCACGTTTGACGGCTTTTTGCATTCCTAAAAATTTCCATTCTATGATAACCTTAACTCTGAGAATACTCAGTACGATTATGCTGTAGGATCAACCGGAGCTGGTTATTCAGTCGGTGCATCAGCAATGAGGTCGTCATTTGCCTGTACTACCGATGCAAGTCCAGCAAGGGCTGCTTCAACTTCCGGCGTCACATTACCTGCTGCGGCAATGGCGTCTGAAAGTTCGGTCAATTTTTGGCTGATTTCAGCATTTGACTTTTGTGTCTGTGCTGTAAGTGCGTTGATTTTTGCAACTGCTTCTTCTTGTGTCATGAGGATTTTTTTGAGGGTTTTATGAATTGAACTGTTATCACCATGAAAGTGAAAGTGTGTATGATCGTGCTTTGCTCCAAACATGGTTATTTTGTTTTATGGGTTCAAATGTATATAAGTTCATGCAATAAAAAAAGGGGTAACAAAAAATTACCCCTTTCTTCATTTTTCAGAATCAATTACAATCCGAAATAGTTAAATGTCTGAAGAACAGGAGAACTGATAATCTTCTCAGCAAGTACCTGCACAACATCTCCATCGCTTTCTTTTGTCGAGGCCATACAAACTACTCTGATTTCACCTGATCCCATGATAGGATAAGCGGTTCGATCTCTGAGGTCTGTTGTGATCTCGAAAGAATTTGATGTTGGAAACTGCGCCGAAGCATTCCGGTTTGATGTGGTGTTTGGTAGTCCGATCGGAGCGGCACCCGGCCATACCTCCCAACGCATTTTGTCATGTGCGATAGGTTCACCGTTTCTGTGCAATGTTCCCGTCAACTTCAATCTTCCAGCTTTGCTTCCTGGAGAGGTCATAATCTGAATTGTCAATTCGCCGGATGCAAACTCGTACGGATCAAAATTGTACGTGCTGGTAGCCGTTGCCATTGTATGAATCACGTCTTCAATCGTGTCTCCAGCCATGTTGAATTTTGTTCGTGCCTGAGATATTGAGGCAAGATTGGTGTTTTGATTGGCAGAAATCAACTGGTCAAAGAGCTGCATATAGTTTGAAATTCGGATCTTCATTCCACCAACATTGGTCAGCGTGGTAACCACTTGATAGTTTTTACCACTGTACTTCATTGTTCTTCTCAACGTAACCGATCCGTCTGTATTAGTTACAATTGAATCCCATGAAGTATTCAACGTCATGTTGATTCGCTCATCTGCCGATGGTAGCGCATTATTGAATGTCGCTTTTCCAGTCTTTGTATCTACAAAGAACATTTCACGCATCGTGCATTTGTAGTCAATAGGATTGATTCCCATTGCTGTTTGGATATAGGCAAGAGCCTGTTTTGCTGTGTACATGGTCTTATGAATTGAAGATTTGTGAAAAGTTGATTCTCAGGTATGCGGTCTCGTTCTTCACCGCTGCAATGAAGTTGAATGCAAGCACTTCTTCTTCGGCGTCTGCTTGGTCTTTGGCAGTCCAAACGTAATCAGCATTTGCATTTGGTTGTTTTGCAATAGTCACGAACTCTTTTCTGCTTGCGCCAAGCTGGTTGTAACCGTTGCCTTCAAGAAGATACTTCACGGAACCGAAGTTGCCATCACTCACCTTCGTCACCACATAGTGGAATCCTTTCATTTGGATGGCCCTGTTTGCCTGAGCATCGGACCAAAGTTGTCCGTTGATTGTTGTGATGTTTGTGCACGTTGCAATACCGTTTGAAACTTCGATTTGAAGTCCTGGATTTACAATACCATCCACTGAACTGTCAGCGAACACTAAACACTTCACAACTGTTGCAAGATGTTTATTCGCGCGGTTGTAGTAACGGTAGTCACAACCTTCTTCTGTGATCTCAACGAAAGCCACAGGAGTTCTGCCGTCGAGAATGTTCCAGCCACCCTGAACTGCTTCAATCGATTTTTCATTGAATAGTTCAAGTGCAGGTTGTTCATTGGTGTCCATGATGGTTTGACCATTGACCTTAGTCATTGAGGCCACACAGATAAGTTGAGAAACATTGATTTGTTCTTCAACCGCATCCGAGATTTGGTAGAGATAGTAATCTTTCATATTGATTTATTTATGGGTTTACGATTAAAATATGGTCAAGTCCGGTATATCTACAGTCGCAATGTAACCATGTTTTGGTAAATGAAATATTCTCAATTGTCGTGATAAGTTGGTTTTCGATCAAATACTTTTCATGCTTCATGACAAACTCGAAGTAATCCTTCACTGACATTCCTACAATATTGGAGTCAACCGCCCTGCCGAATTTATGCTGAGAAAACTTCGCCCCTGTCTTTGTTTTGAATTCTCTGAGCCCTCTTTCATCAAGTGGTCCGCCGTCCCACCAATTATTGATATGAATTGGTTTTCCGATTTGTTCTCGAATGAACTGCATGCCGGTGACTATGCGTGCATCCAAGAAATAAACCGACCTGCTCCCGTACTGCGAATAAATGCCGGGGCAAACGAACTCATCGAGGTAGAAGTTATCAGTAAGACGAAACCGCTTCATTGTGTTTTGGTCAATTTACTGATGGTCTCATCTTTCCTATGGCTGCTCTTACTACTTCCGAAGTAAAACTCCCGAAGGCCAATGAACGATGATACAACCATACCACCAAGCAGCATATCAAACAGCCTTTCATTTGACTTTGGAACCTCCCAAAATGACAAAAAAATGATCATGTAAGCTGTCACAATCATGATGAATATCGCAATGGATCCTTGAATCCAATCCCTCTTTCCACCGGATGCCTTCATGAAATCAATTTCTCTGCTCCTGGCACTTGCACGGTCCGCAGCTTCAACCTTCAATTCTTCAAGTCCATGCTGCATTCTCATCGATTCTAGTTCAAGCTGCCATTCCAGCTTATACTTTTCAAATTCCCATGACAGTGCTTTGGCCTGATCATTTGATTCTTTTCGGTCGTTCAGAAGCTGACCTACTCTTTCGATCGATTCTTTTCCGGTTATGTCTCCGACGACTTCAAGCACATCACCAATAACAGGCTTCACTTTTTCACGGACAAACTCTGCGAATTTCGATTGTCCAAATTTCTTCAAAAGGGGTTTTTGTTCGTCATTCATTGGACAAAGGTATAAAAGACAAGGCACCAGTTCGTTAACCAGTGCCTGTCAATCAATAATGAATCGTTATGTCAAAGCATAAAGACAACGGTGCGAATTTAATGATGAAAAGCAATACGCATGTAGTTTCTTTCAACAGAAGGACTGAAGGACTCATCAATCAAAGCAAATGAAATAATCTTTTCCAACTTACACCAAATCAATGCACCCACCGCGATCATCGCGTATAGATTGTAAAAGTCAATTTCTCTTGTTACGTTTCTAGCAGCCTCAATTTGAACTACTCGAATTTTTCGAGCAGTTCCATTTGACGTTGAAATTGTGATCATAGTTAATTTTTATACTGGTCTGAAAACACGTTTTTCCCGTAAACATTGGTGTTTCATCGGTGGACAAATCGCATTTTTATATTTCAAAAGTGATCCCATCACCGAAATCAATGGTCGATTTTCTTCGAACGACTTCTTCGTCTGGTGTTATTGGTGGTGGTGCGTCCCAACCTTCATTTCTCGGCTTACCGATTGAATATTCTGCCATTGCTCGGAATGCTTTTGTATCCCCTGCAAGCACGGCCTTTTCAATTTGCCTGAAAAACATGATTGTTTGAAGATCAACGGATTCCCTAGGTATCTTCATAAACTTTGAAACAATTGCAGCGTAATCTTTGGTCGATCCTTCAAAACTACCTTCGGGCACTACCCTGAGTAGCTCCTTAAGCGAATAACGCTTCAAAGCAGCCTTGCTTTTAGCCTCTGGTGTAGGTTGGTAGTCCTTTGTGAACTTCTTGCCCGTATTAGGCCCCATAACGGGTTTTTTCTTCGTCGCTTTTTCGTCGCGTGCCTTTTTTGCCATAACAAGCTAATTAGATGGCTATTCCATTCTTTTTAATGGTCAATGATGGGTCAAGTTTCCTCATTCGGTCAATGATCACTTGGCAGTATTTTGGGTCGAGTTCCATGCCGTAGCATTTACGGTTGAGTTGGTGGGCGGCGACCATTGTGGTGCCGGAGCCTGTGAACGGTTCGTAAATTAAATCATTGGGTATGCTAAAATCATTAATCATTTGTTCTGCAAATTTTATCGGAAACGCAGCTCTATGTTCAACATTCCCATCTGTTGTTTGGCTATTCATTGTTGAAATATTATAAATATTCCACCTGCAATCGTTATAAGTTTGACTTGTATGGTATTTATCATTTGAACTCATAACAAATACAAACTCACACCTTCTGCTGTATATTCCAATTTGCGGCAGGTTAATAGCGTGTCCTTTATCCCATATAATAGTTTCCTTTACTTCAAAAGGATTATCAACCCCGAAAACTATTTTCCCATAATCACATCTTGACTTTGCATTATACGCTACATTCCAACAAACTGTATGCGAATCATCATTTTTAAACAGGAAAGATGTTTTTAAAATATCAACACAGAATTTATAATAATCATCACTGGTTCTATTATCTGCATTTTTATCATCATAAAGCCTAACCGCTTTTTTCCCATTGGTTAAAAGGTCGCCTTTGTTATTCCCTTGATTATATGGCGGCGACGTTGCCAACAGGTGAAACAGTTTTCCATCCATCAACTTAGCCACTGCATCGCTGTCTGTAGAATCCCCACACAACAACCTATGCTCCCCAATCTCAAACAGATCACCGAGAACAATATCGGTTTCAATCCCACCTTCAGGAACTTCAAAATCATCTTCAACCGGATCTGCAATTGTTTTATCAAGTCCCCATTCATCCATTTGAGCCTCGGTGAATACCTGCTCAACTATCTGCATGTCAGTTGATCCTGCCTTTGCCTCATCAAACATGGCGTTCATTTCCACGTATTCTTTCTTTGACAGCTTTCGTGAAGGAAAAAAGAACAATAGATCATCATCAGGATTAGACAATTCCAATCTGGAGTGCCCATCGATTACCGAATGGTCCGCATTAGCAATTCCATCGAACACCCTTCCGAATTTTTCAAGTGACTTTTTAAGTCTTTCAAATCCGGCATCATCTCTTTTTTTCGGATTCTTTGCATTCGGCTTTAATTCAGAGGCTTTTACTTTTCTTAGACTCCACGTTATTGTTGACATATTGAGTGATTTTTTGCCAAATATCCGAATCTTTTTTTTGAAGCACATCAAAAGGGTAAACGATTGAGTTTGGATAGACTCGGAATTTGTGCATGTTGTCGGTTGTTTTTATGTCGATGCAGATTCCCCCCGTTTGATCTAGTTTGATGAGGTTTAGCTTGAATCCTTGGGCGAATAATTTGTTGTCGATGTCGAAATCTAGTGCAGATTCTCTTTTTGGCTCGAAACCTTCAAACCCTATTGACAGTAGTGCTTGGTGTGAAATTAGTTTTCCGGCTCCTATTGCGTGGCCCCGCCTTCTCATGTGCTCTGTGTAACCTTTGAAATAGCAGACTTGTGTTGATTTTGTATCGAAAAAATAGAAGTCGATTAGCCCTGTGAAGTCGTGTTTTACCGTTTGGAAATACTCCCAGGTCTTTTGTGAAATCAAATCGTCTGAGCCCATGATGAGGTAATGAGTGGTTCCATTGTCAATACCATGATGCCCTGCCGCCTTCAGCGCGTTATTCCATTTTCGACCAAGTGGTCTATTTTCGCTTTTTGAGTACCGGCACCCGTATTCCTTTGCGAGTTGTTCGCACTCGTCGCCTTCTGACCCCATCACTATTATTTCTGGCTTCGGAATCAGACTCGTCCAATTCTGAAGGCATAATTCGAAAACAGTTTTTCTTTTCCATACGCAGGTTACTATTGTGATTTTGTTCATATTTTTTAAAATGGTAAATCGTCTTTATCACTCATCATGTCAGGAACATAAATTACTGCAGTGACCAGTTCCATTCCACACCATGCAGCTTTTTCTCCCTGTAATGAGTTGTAGATAGTCATTGCAGCTTTTTTGCCTTTAACTTGCTTTACAACCTCTTCAGAAATTGATGGAAATTTAATCGTGAAAACGTCGTTATCATTGAACGAATCCCATCCATCGCCGCCGTAATCTTGAAGTATATGATTTTTCATTTTGGCTGTAAACTTGGTTTCAATTTGAACTCTCGAAGTTCATATTTCATATTTCTTTTGATCTCAAAGCACTCACACCAATATTCACCATCACGAAGAACAACCGTGAATGTTCGCGGTTCCTTCCATGACCTGTATTTCTTAGAATCGGTTGGTTTTCCATTGTTGATTTCGACCATTACTTTGATCTTCATGCCCGGATGAACCTCTGTTATTTCTGGTTTTTCTTCCATCATTGTAAGTATTGAAGTAAATATCTGCCTGTTGCCTCCAGTGAATGTCTTTCCACAATCGTGTTTCGAACAAAGTCAGAAAGTAGTTTGTAATCAACCCTGTCAAGTGCATTAAGGTTTTCAACTTTCAGATTGAATTCAATTTCTGAATTCGCGATGAAAAATGGTAGTTCACCATAAGCCTTCCGGTACACGTAATCGTGAAGAAAGTTGGTGATCACTGGTTTTCCCATTGCTGCCGCCTCCCATGCGGTTACTCCAGCATTGCCGTAAATCTTTCCATTTTGTTCGGTGGCGAACATTTCAATGTAAACATCACACTTTGACATTCTTCGAAGGTTTTCTTCGTGGTGAAGTCTTTTGTTTGAGGTCTCGAAATCTGCGTCCAATTGCGACATCATGCGAACGATTTTACTTGTCCCTTTCACCTCTGGATTCGAAGGATAGTGCGCAAATTTTATCCTCCACCCGGTATTTTTCTTCTGCTGAATCTTTTCGGTATCAATCGCGGTGGCTACATAGGTCACAAGTTTTGCCCCCAATTCCATGAACTCTGGTGAATCGGTAAATGTCCTTTCCACAACTTTATCGAATATGGCATTGAGATTTTCTGCATCCTGCCTGTACCTGGTTCCTGTGTGGATAACAAAGATCCTTTTCGATTTTGGTATCCAGTCAACGAATTTTGCAAATGAGTGGCCAATAATCACACATTCAGCATTTTTGATAGCTTCCATCATTTGAGACTGTGAAACTCTTGTGGATTGCTCCGTATATCCAAATTGATGCGGTTTCAGCGTCAATGATTCTGATTGTACGCCAATTGACCTGAGTGACTTAGACAGATTGTAGCAAAGATTTGCATAATCTACGTGGTTGATGAATAGGACTTTCATGGCCTTCTGTATTCGAGTAAGTAAACCTTTGGTGCTATCTGCCAAACCGTGCTTTCCCAATCATTGAAATTCCGATTGAAGTCCGAAATCTCCAGCTTGTGAGTGTGGAATTCGTCTGCTTCAATTCCTATTCCTGTCAGAAAAACTACATTCCTTTTTGCAATTCTCTTGATGTTCTGACAAGCAAGGTCAAAATCCTGACATCCATCCATTACGGCAAATGCGCAAACGGTGTCGATGGTCTTCATCAGTGTAAAGTGATTCACAACGTGATCTTCTTCGATCATTCCGTGAAATACATCTTCTGATAAAGGAACCGCGTCAAGGCCGTAATACTTTACTTCTTCTGGAATGCAGCCTTTGAGATAGCACGATCCACAACCCACATCGAGAAGCGTATTACCAATATGCACCTTTCTCATGTGCGCTGCATAGTCTGCAACCGGGGATTCGGTTCTGAAATTGTCATTTGTATGCCCGACCTCTTTTCTTCTGTTGATCAGGTTGTCAAGGCGATCTTTCCACGTTGATTTTTCTACTCTCATTTGTTGTAAAGGTGTATGATTATTAAAATGATTGCGACCCACATCATACAGCTTACTGCCATAACAATGATGTAGCCAATTGATCTGTCGTTTAATTTCATGGCAATAGTTCTTTTTTTGGTAACGAAATTACGTGAGCATAGCATCGGTCCTGATATTGCGATCCAAATCGATTCCTTGCGTTATCCGGCCTTCCTTTTTGGTAAAAGTATATCTTGTCGCGAATCACTCCGATTCGATCTTTTCCAGCCATTTCCATGCAGGAAAACATCAGGTGACTTTCGGTAGTTGCTTTGATCCATTCTCCATCCATCTTAAATTCTTCTGCTGGAACCAAATCAAACAGCCATTTTCTCATGGTGTTCGGTGCTGTTGATCGATAAGAAACTTTCCTGTAGTTCCTGTCCCTGTGAGTTTGGCTATCGAAATCAAGATTGAAATTCCTTGGAAGTCCTCTTTTCGTTTGATCGGTCCAATTGCCGTATGTGACGATCTTTCCTTTCTGATACTCAGAATCGATTCTTGCAAGTGCATCTGGTAGTAAATAATCATCCATTCCAACCAGTACAATGATGTCGTTATCCATTCCACACTTTGAGGCCATAATTCTATTGGCTGCTGCTCCGATATTCCTTTGGTTTCGAATTTTCGTAACCCTTGGATCGGTGATCATGTCAATCTTGTCCCATGTATGATCTGTGGATTCGTCATCAACGAATACCGCAACCCATTCGCGAGATTGTTTACAAAGCGATTCATAGCACCTTGTTACATATTGCTCACAGTTGAATCCTGTGACAATAATCAGAAACCTGTTGGATTCTTTTATTTTCAATTGGTCGCTCATTTGAATATTGGGTTTTTGGTCAACGCATAAAGGTTCTTATTGACATTTTTAAGCCTTTTGTAGATATTGAATTTCTCTTTTCTACCTTCGGTTACCGTGAATAGATTTAGAAGATCATTTCTTTTCTTCCGAAGAAACATCTCCTGTTCTATGTCGCTTTGAAAAATATCTTTCTGCATTGATGATTCGAGTGTTGAATGTTACTGCTGATGGTAGTGTTGGCAACTCAACTACTATGTTTTTGTGGACTACTTTGAATCCGGTTTTTGTTATTATGATCATGCCGTTGATACGGTAGATTTTCTGATTTGTTCCAGTTCTTTGGTCATCTTCCTGTACTTCTGAATAAATTCTTTGATCTCAGGTAACGTCAACTTCAGCTCTGTTTGCTTCCTTGATTCAAGTGACAGAAATCTTTCTTCGCCGATCCTTTGAATCAATCCTTCCCGATACGCCAAAACATTTCCGTGTAGCTTTCTGTTGCAGTTATTACCGCATTGCTTATGCACGTTATCTTCATCAAATCTCAGGTTTGGATAAGCTCCTACGGTGTAAAAATGACCTGCATGATATTGAACATTGGCAGTCGTACCACAACTGATACATGGCAATTTGTAATCTCTTTCACGAATGTAAGCATTGAAAACTTGCTGGAGAAGTTGCAACCAATCCGAAGTAGTGAGAAGTTTTTCTTTGCGCTCTTTCTTTTCTTCCTTCCACTTTTTCGCACTTTCTTTTTTCAATTGGATTGATGCGTATTCAATTGCACATTTTGGAGAACAAACCGATTGCAGTTTTGAATAACTTGGTTTGAACTGAATCTTACACGCTTTACATTTTGCCATGATCAGGGTGGTGTCTGGTTACTTACTGCCTTTTTTTGGCTTCAATGTCACTGTTTTTTCTGCCTTCGCTTTTGGCTGTTTTCCATTGAGGTCATCTTCGAATTCAAACTTTGCTTGAGTGGTGTCGGTATCCGGTGCATCACCATGCTTTGCACTGAAAAGATAGGCCATTACTTCATGAGTAGCCGCATCAATGTCAAGTGAAAGTTGTTCTTCGAAACCGAAACGATCGCCATTAAAAAGGAACCTGGTTGAAGCAATTCTAATGATTGAACCTTTTACCGAAAGCGAACCTGATACGTTGCATCCTTCGTTACCGTCTGAACCTGAAATTGAAAATCCTGAGACTTTTACCGATTCATTCACTGTCTGCTTGCAATTTTCAAAGTGTTTTTTCAATGCTTTGAATGCACCTGATTCACTAGCTGTTGTGAAAAGACTTTCATGAAAAGCAATGTCGAGCTGATTGAGTCCATGCCCTGCAATCAGGTATTTCTTCAATGTCTCAAATGCTTCCCGAAGATCAGAATGCACATAGTGTTTTGGGGTTTCGTCGAAAATTGATTCATCTGTGGAATAACTCACTTCGAGTTTACCATCAGGCCGAATCTTAGCCCTTTGAAGTTTAAAGCCTTTCGGGGCTTTCATGGTGTTAAGTGCCATTTTTATTTGAGTTGTTTGTGAATTTACAATCCGTTATCTGCGTCACTCATACAAATGTCGCCATGACCTGTTGGACCAAGATCACCACCAGTTTGATGGTACCGGAAATTTTCTTCTGCCTTTAGGTCTGCTTCGGTTTTCTTCCGGTCAAAGTGTACGGATTTAAACCATCTTGCACCTCCATTTATATGAATGCAAACGCGGTCTTTATTCCATCCAAACACTTGGAATTCCTGAGTTCTTTTCAGTTCAGTATCTATGTTGTCTGAATTACAAACTATTGTGCTTCCGAACGGTGAATTTTGTGGGTTTATCATTGTTTGACAGTTATTATAAGTTCGTCATAATTTTTTGGCAACCATGCTAATTCTTCTCCGATCCATTGACTTCCTATTGAGCAAAGTATGGATGACAAATCAAATACTTTGGTTTCGCCTGTTGATTTATGAGTGGCCGTAATCTTTATTTCAGCGGTCTTGTCTTCCCTGATCGGTAGGTGGTCTGCCGCTGGCATAGTCCACTCACCCGTGTCGGGGTTGAAGGTGTGGCCTTCGGGGGAGGTGTAGGGGCGTTGTTTTAGATTGGAATTGAGGCTCATAGCATACGCTTCACCAAGATCAATTCCATATTTTGCCCATAAATCCCCCCATTTGTTAAAATTCAATACCGCTGACGATAAAGATTCTGCTTGAATTTTATCCATACTATACTCATTAATAGCAGCTTCTCTGATTGTGTCGTCGGCTATTGTTTCAAGCCAATAGTTTAATGGTAATCTCATCTTGATTTAGAATTTCGTAGCAATTATGTTTTGTTTCATCTCAATCAGGTAAAGTGAATATTCTTGCCTGAGTTCCTTTTCAATCAACATCAGGATTGTTTCATACCGAAATTGAATCTCTGGAGTAATCATTTTGATACGTTTTCAATCATTGTAGCTTTCAAAAATACTTCTGGTGGTACAGACTTCAACTGTTTGTTTTGGTGCCTCCACGCCTCGTTTACGTGGCCAATTTTCTTCATGTTTTGACCTGCGTAATGAAACAGAATTCTGTGGTTGTTCAGAATGTCATAGCTGTCGTCTGAGTTTTTAAAAAATTTCATTGTTCTGATTTTAAAATGGTGAGTCCTCGTTTGATTGTGGTTCAATACGGTTGTCTGGATGGGGTAAATTTCTATCCAAATCAACAAATCTTGTGGTGTGTGCAATAAACCGGACTTTCCTTGCGGCAATGCTTCCGTTTCTATGCTTGGCAATAATGATCTCCGCTGAACCTGCTGTTGAGTTTCCTTCCTTGTCCCGATGTTCGTGGTGGTATTCTGGTCGGTAAATAAACACAACACCGTCCGCGTCCTGCTCGAGACTTCCTGATTCTCGAAGGTCGGATAACACCGGGCGTTTGTCGCCTCGTTTTTCTACGTCTCTTGACAACTGAGACAGCGATACTACAGGAACATCACATTCCTTGGCAACCTGTTTAAGTCCTCTGGATATGGTCGAAATTTCCTGCTCCCGATTCTTAAAGTTCCCTGACGTAGAAGATCCATCAGTCATGAGTTGAACGTAATCCACGAACACAATACCAATTCCAAATTTTTCTTTCATGATCGAAGTCTTTGACCTCATTTCCATGATTGATAAAGCCGGAGTATCATCTATGTAAATCGGTAAATTCTCAATTCTTCCAAGGTTTTCATGCAACTGGATGAGTTCAGATTCTTCCGGTTTTTGGTTCATTAAATGCTCAACATCAACCGACGAAATCTGTGCAGCTATTCTGAACATGAGTTCTTCCTTGGTCATTTCAAGTGAAAATATCCCTACTGGAACCCCAGACAATGCAGCCATAATAGCTCCGGTGATCATGAAACCTGTTTTCCCTACTCCTGGCCTCGCAGCTATGTACCACAAATTTCCATTTCTGTAGGCCATTTTCGCATCAATTGACCTGAGACCTGTTGTTACACCAGGTTTATATCCATCGTCCTTTAATCGCTTGTCAATATCGTCGAGCATTGGCTTAGTAAGTTCAGCTACTTTGGCGGCTTGTTTATTCACATTCAATGCCTGTATATCTGAGATGGTCCTTGCTGCGGTGGCAAGCAGATTGAAGATGTCAATTTCTTCGCTGTATGCCTGATTCATAAATCCACTTGCCGACCGAATGAGCTCACGTTGCATGAATTTTTGAACGATCACCCTTGAATGAACCTCAATATTGGCCGTTGAAGAAATTTTGTTCGTGAGCGTTGAAATAACCACAGGACCACCTACAAAATCAAGTTGTCCTTTCTTCCTTAGCTTCAATGTTACTGTGAGCATGTCAATGGTCTCGTGGGCTTGGTAAAGTTCCATAATTGCCTGAAAGATCATATTGTGACTTTCCTTGTAAAAATGCTCAGGTCGTAGAATCGCAGAAACTACCCGTAACGAAGACATCTCAATGATTATGGCCCCAAGCACGGCTTCTTCGAATTCAATTGCCTGTGGCGGCAATTTCCCGAACATTTCCGGCAAAATTTCCGAAACTTCATTTTTTCTATTTCTGCGTTTAAGATCCATTATTCAGCAATTGGGTATCTTTCTGAGGGTTTGTAGATGTTTTCTTGTGGCACTTCTTTGTTGGCTCTATTCATGAACACATCAATGTACATAATGCCGTCCTTATTTTTTTTGATCAGCTTTGAAGGTGAAAGGAAATTTGACTGCCAAAATGAATCTGTCCGCGCATAGGTAACAGAAGATTTTATGTCGTCTTTAGTTTTACCAAGTGATCGGAGTTTACAGTAAACATTTGACCAGTCCTTTTTCATTTTGTCGTTAACGGTCATCTTTGCTGGCTTGTGATTGTTTAAAAACCAATCAACAAACTTTAAACCCTCGTCTTTAAATAATCCTAATTCTACATTTTCATCCTTATCCTCATCTACATCCTCATCCTCATTAGCTTGCTTTTTGCTTCTATTTCGCTTCGGTTTCGCTTTTAATTCGCTTTCATTTGGCTTCCGTTTCGCTTTATTTCCATTCTTCCATTTTACCATGTTTGCCTCTAAATTAGGCTTGATCAGAATGAAAATTGTTTTGCTCAGTCCTGTCAATTCAATCTCATTGAAATTAAGTGAAAATTCGAAAATAGCGGACCAAACTTCTGCTTGGTTTTCTTTTGGAAGCTCTTTTATAGCCTCGTAAAAACTCCGGTAAATTACTGTTGAGTCTCTCATAGAGCAGTGAAAAAAGGATACCCCCACACGCAAAGGCTTATCCACGCTCCGAAAGGAGTTTTGGCAATGCGGCAGGGGTATTTGTGTAGTTTTTTCATCGTGAATAAGCAGTGCAATAGTAATTCAATCAGTGCATGAAGTCAAATTTATTTGCAAAGCATCTGTGTTGCTTGCCATTCCAATTGACTGATTTCTTTAGACAACCTTACAATGTCGTGCTGTCTGCTGTAATTCTTCGCCAACTTCAAAAAGTATTGACGAGTATTGATTTCGGATATGATGGTTTCTATGGTCATAAGAAAATTATTTTTAAGATTCAGAACCAAAGTTTGTATTCAAGTAGTGCCGGCAAAGAATTACCCTGTTACGCATCATTTGTATTTCTTCGTCATTCCGTTCAACAACGAATTCTTTGATGCGATCTCCAGGACCTTTTAAACCAGTCCAATCTCTGTTTTCCAAATCAACATTTGGATTTTCCCTTCTGAACATATCAATGTCGAAGATGTTGTTTTTCTCCAGGAGAATGATCTTTTCTCGATACCGCTCAAAGTTCTCTGAAGAATCATCAGGACAACCCATTTTATAGTACAGGTTTTCTTTCATCTTCAATAGCTGATAATAAGGTGTATTTACCAAACAGTAAACAGTTGTCCATCGATCAGCACCAAACAAATCAATGTATGTCATGTTCTGCCAATAGTAAACATCGTCGAGTTCTTTCTTATACTTTGGAAAGGTCATGATGTCCTTGGAACATTTGGTGTCAAATCCTTCTACACATTTTCTTTGCTTGTCACCTACAAAAAAATCAGGTTCACCGGTAAAGAAATCATTTGTCAATCTTTCCTTGTTCTCTTTGAATATCCGTTTTTTGCCTGTCTGAGAATTCAGATACAAATTGTAAAGAGTAACCGCTGCACTTTGACCGATGATTCCTTTCTCCATAGTATCAACTGTTACATCGGGTCTGAATCCCCAATAATTCTCTGAGGCAAGTTCATGACAAAAGGTTACAATTCCTTTCATCTGAGTTTCTGTGAGGTTGTTTCCTTTGTCCAGATAGGACATGATTCTGTGCATAGATGATGCACGCACTTTGAGGTTTGAGAAGTTTGTCATTTTCACTTTTGATTTTGTAATGATGTGGCAAGATTGGTTACTTGCTCACATCGTTTTTATTTAAAATAAAGAGTTGATCAGTTCTTCTTTGGTCTGATAAACATCTTCCATTGAAACCAACCCAAGTGAGAATTTACCATCACTAGCAGTTTCATCAATGAAGACACTTATTTTGTTCTTAAACAAGTGATCCTTATCGTCTGATTTTGTAAGATCAATTTTCATCGAGTGAACAGGATTACACACGGCCTTTTTTTCTGCATTAATGTACCAAACCATTGATCCAATAGCATAGACCTTAGCAGTGATTTCTACAATTTTTGTGTTTTTCTCTGACATAGTATTGATTGTTTTTGAATTATTACTTTTTTCTTCCGTTCGTTCTACGCTTCTTTTTTGCTCTACGTTGTTGGCTTCGGTAGCTTTCAACCGTGTGGCGTTTTGGTGTGTATATAGCTGAACTAAAATCAACATAAGGTAATGTCATGTGTTCCATTGCTTTTACTGCATTGATCATGTCTATGATTTCTTCTTTCATAAGAATAGTATTTATTGTTTTTCAATTTCTGTTTTACGCGCCTCAAATCTTTCAACCATGATTACCTGGAGTTCATCGTCCAATGATGACATGAGTATATCAAGATCATCAAGGCTATTACATGTGAGAAGATTTTCTTCAATCTGTTTAATTACTTCTTCCTGACGAATTTCTTCGTGGTTGATGTCTTGAACTGTGTTGTCAGGATATTCAACATTACTTCCTTCCTGATCATTGATCAATCCTTGGTCGGTAGTGATTGCCTTTTGCATTTCAACTGACATCGGGCCCCATTTCGCAAGTGTCAACTTCAGTACAGTCTTCATTGCCATTGAGTCAAAATCATCTTTCCAAGGACCGGAAGCAAATGTTTTTGAAAACTTCTTTCCATGTGCTTCGGCTTTTGCCCGTGACCAATAAACCGTTTTGTTGAATCCAGAAATCAGTCTGAAGTGTGTACAGTAACCAACAACTTCGCCTTCTCCATCAATAGAAAAATCAGCTTTCAATTCTTCAGTCAAAGAGTTGAATGATTCGAATTGATTCTTGTACACCGGAATGCAATTCAAAGCCTCATATTGACCTGTTCGAAGTGCAAGCTGGATGAACCCGCGATACCCAATCTGAAATTGAGCTACAGTTGTTGTTTGCCATTTTCCTTCCTTGTCTTTGAAGTTCTTTTTGAAAGGTACAATCCAAGCAAATCCAAGATTGTTATTCAAAGGAAGATCAAGTGTTACAGCCACAAGCGCACAGTTCAATACCGATGTCGGTTCAGCAGATTTTAAAGCATCCGATGAATTAACGATCTGCATTACTGAAGTTGCAAATGTGGCTTGTTTCTTTCCAAGCACTTCAGAAAGTCTTCCCATTACCTGGGGATCTGAAAGTAAAGCCTTGACACTTGTAGGCTTTGTTGTTGATACTTGACTACTCATAGTTATTGATTATTGATTGTTTACTTTGAAATCAGTTTGCAGATTGGATAACCAGTAATTTTAACAATCCTTTCGAGGTGTTCTACTGTACATGCTTTGACGTACATATTACCTGACTGCCATTGTTGAAGTGCTTTAACCTTTGAAGATGAAAGCGATCTTTTACTGGTAATTACTTTTTCTGCCAGTGCCTCAATAGTTAGATCCTTTTGATCTTCCTTTTTCACATTGAGGTTGTAATGATAAATTGCTTTGTTGATTTGAATTTTCATATTCGATTGATTGACTTTGCAAACATAAATGGTTTCGATCTCATTCCTACTATTTTTCAGAAATTAATTTTTGTACATATTGCTTCCATCCCTCTGGTTCTTCGGTTGTGAATTTGTACTTCACCCTCCATAACCACGGATTCCTTGCTGTTAGTTCTTTGCCGCTGATTGACTCGAAGAGACTGAAATATGAATCTTTTGGGTTTCTCAATATCCTGTTTTGCTTTGAATAATCTTTATACACATTCACCAATTTATCTTCCAAGTTTGGAAGTTGGTAACTTTGAATACCCTCATCAATCGCGTCCTGCTCCGAAATGTCTCGAAGCCGCTCAACCCTGATTTCTTCAATTACTCCAAAACCGCGGCAAGAATAGGCTGGCATATGGATACCCGGTTTCCATTTCTCATTGTCAGGATCAGTGTACACATCATTCAGAGCATACCAATGGAATGGAGGGCCTGTCATCGCTTCGTTACGTCTCCACTTTTCTCTGAACCAAAGTACGTCGCCGGGTTGGCCATATGGGGATTTTACCTCAATAACACGCTTTTCGCTCATGTCATAATCCAATTCATTGAATACAACAGAAATATAGTCATGTCTATTAACCATGTGTAATTCCCATAAATTCGGATTTTCATTTATTACATCAAGTCCTCGACCTCTTCTGGTCTGGTTCTTTATTCCTTGAAGATTAGCCACCATCATATCGGTGGTGAATAAAATGGGTATAAATTTTTTCATCGTCTTACTTGTTTGTATGTAATTCTCATGAGAAATAGCCGGAGTAGGTATGTCGCTCGGTCACGGAATAGCTTGCCGTGTAGGGTTTGTTCCATTAACCCAACATCTTACCGTGAACTCGGCCCTGTTCCATCCCTGTCGGAAGTAGCGCTCGCGTGGCAAACAATAGCGGCTTTCTTCCCGGCTGAACTTAATCTTTGTGATGGCATTTCTGTCCGGCTATTTCTCATGAAATCTACAATTTTGATCAT